>Ga0193753_10004374_pt1 | contig 10112 bp, 8 predicted proteins | sample H1c2metaG_FD_144925 | JGI IMG/M metagenome (GOLD analysis project Ga0193753, IMG submission 144925) | Soil microbial communities from a riparian zone of the East river system, Colorado, United States - H1c2 | ecosystem: Environmental > Terrestrial > Soil > Riparian zone | place: USA: East River... | reverse complement strand
TCCACAACGTGATCTTCAATAAGAACCATACCGGCATCCAGATACGGCAGGGTGACCAGGCTATTACACATTATCTTCTCTTTATGATCGAATGTGTTTTCACGAGCAGGAACTTACCTTTTACGCCCTGGGCGCCTGCTAATCTCAACAGCTGGCCCAATACAGATATGAGCTCCGGCGGTTTAAGGTTTACGACTCAAAACGCTCTTGCAGGGCTTGCTTCCCCCTATGCGCTCCAGGGATACGCCCCAGCCAATTTAAAATTGCCATACGCAGGGCAACCCGGTGAAACAGGAATCAAAATTGTGGATGTGGGCAATCAACCTACTGTTCTTCCAAGCCCTGGTATTGGTTTCGGGCTTTATTATTTAAACGGCAGCACCAATTATCATACCGGGTCAAACCGTTTCTTTAACCTGTTTGATGGCTTACGATACGGGATAGATGTAGAGGATGCCAATTTAACCATTTCGGACAATGTATTTCAGAATATGAGAGATACCACGATAGGATCAACGACCTATGGAGGAATTGGGATACGCCACAGAGCAACCGGGCTCATGAATACACGGCTTGATCTGTATGCTCCCGATGATTCCACAAGAAACTATTTCTGGAACTGCCGTATTGGTGTAGAGGCCGAAAATGCTTATGAAGTGAACATCGAACGTAATATTTTCAGAAGCGATCAGGTGCTCTTTTCCACACCTTCCTTAGTAGGATCGAATGCGGTGTTGCTTTCCACCAACAGGTTCAACTACAACATAAAACACTGCCAGTTCAGTAACATCCACGATAATGTGCGGATAAATGCTACTACCGGTGCTTACGATGTTGGAGGAATTACAGGTACGGGAACCTACGCCGGCATGCTCACTATTAATCAAAATTACATCAGCCGGGATGTGGTTAGCCAGCTGAATCCAGTACAACTCCATTCCGGAAATGCCATAAGCATCAGCGGCCTGACCGGATCAAACTGGTACAGGGCAGGATTCTGCAATATTTACAGTAATAAACTCTACAGGGTTTATCGCGGTATCTACGTGGAGTACATGCAGAACTATTTCGAAGATGTTTCAGGAAACTGGATCGAGTTAGCAAATGACATTCAGTACCCAAGCGCCGATCAGTACGGCATCTATGCCAACGCAAACCAGGGCAGTATCAGTATTCTTGAGAATGTTGTCTATGGTACCGGCGGCGGGGCCAGCAATTCCCGCGAAAAATTGATCCGTTGTGCAGATAACACAAATTTCAGTGTTAACACCACTCCTATTGTGAGACAAAACCACGTCCTTCGGGGATTTAAGGGGTTCTCTTTTGAGGGCATTCAGCCTTATACCGAATGGCTTTGCAACTCCATGTATTCACCCATGCGCTTTGGTATGGCATTAGAAGCAAATGCAAGTACTGGCCCGGGTTACATTGGTCCACAAGGTAGTTCCGTTACGGCCAGCGGAAATCTTTGGGTAAATAATTGGGGGCCTGGGGATTATACCTATTGTGATGGCTCGAATACTCAAGCTTCAACGATCTATGTGGAAATAACGTCCGGATTAAATCCTACACATACAACAATATCCCCGGCGAGTTTGAAATTACATTTATTCCAGGGGTTCCGGGGCATACATGTTTTCCTAATTCGTATCCAACCATGCCCAATCTGCGGTCGTCTGGTTCAACTGCACCATTGATTCCGGAAAACAAACAAGAGGATACCAATCCGGAATTGAGAATATACCCAAATCCAAGCAAGGGACAATTTTACATCAGCAGTGCCATTAACAATTTATTTTTTAACGTGAGGATCATGGACCTTAACGGTAAATTGGTGTATGTAAAAAACAACATCCCTAACGAATCGCCCTTGGATATTTCTGAACTGAAAGCATCCGTTTACATGATCGAAATACAAAACAGTGCGAATCAAATCATCCGTAAGAAGTTAGTGAAAACAGAGTAAGATAATTGTCTAGGATTGTTTTCCCGAAAAAAGAAAAAGCCCGTCTGAATATCAGCCGGGCTTTCTTCTTTAAATATTCAGCCATTTAAAAAAATTGTCCTTTTTGCTTTTAGCCACCGGAATTTGCTGATCGTCCAGCATGACTATATTATCAGAGGTCTTTAAATATTTGGATACTTTATTCAGGTTCACTATAAACGAATGGTGCACCCGCATAAACCCTGATTCGGGATTGCACAACTGGCTTTCGAATTCCTTTAAGGTTTTGCTTGTTAAAAGGCTGCGTGAATCGGAAAGATAGATCTTTGTATAGTTCGATTGCGATTCCAGCGATACAATTTCGTTTATTTCAATAGACTCTATCCCCGAGCGGGAGTTTATAAGAATGCGCTGCTTTTGCCCTTGCTGGATGATGCCGAACAGCTCGTTGTAATTAAATTTATCCGGAATTTCCGTATTGTTAAGCTGGTGCTTGATCCGGTTTACAGCAAGCAGCAGATCTTCATAGTCAATGGGCTTAAGCAAATAATCGATCGCATTGCTCTTAATAGCCCTGATCGCATACTCCTGGTGCGCCGTTGTAAATATCAGGTTAAATTCACTCCAGCTCAGCTTTTCCAGCAATTCAAAGCCGTTCATTTCCGGCATATTAATATCCAGGAAAACGATCTCAGGTTTGTAATTTTCTATAAGGTCTATCGCCTCTGCCGCTTGTGTGGATTGCGCAACAATTTTAACATCCTCTATATACATGCCTATGAGCAGAGTCAGCGTATCAATCCCCTTTTGCTCGTCGTCGATAATTATGGCCCTTAGTTTCATCGTTTATTTTTTTAAAACAGGCAGAAGAATTTTAACGATGGTTCCCGTATTCTCCGGTTTGTCTTCAATGGTAAGACTGCAATGCAAATGGTGGATCCTGTTGAGAAGGTTAAGTCGCTGCTCAATAAACCCAGTAGCCAAAGAGCTTTTACCCGGATCCCCCGTCTCATGCTTTTTTCTTCCGGTGCCATTATCTTCTATGTGACATAAAACATAGGTATCCTCCAGCAATGAAAAATATATTGTCAGGACCTTCTCACCTTTTTTGTTCAGAAGCCCGTGCCAAATGGCATTTTCAATAAAGGGCTGGATCATCATGATCGGGATTTTGATGGAAGAAGGACTGATAGACGGCTCCACGGAAACGGAATACACAATGTTTTCTTCGAAACGAAGGTTTTCAATTTCCAGGTAATTTTTTAAAAGCTGGATTTCAAATTCAAGCGTAATAGCATCTGACATATTACTTTCGAGGATCCTCCGCATGAGTTTGGAGAATTTTACCAGGTAATTATTTGCCTGGGCATTTTCATTTTTTAAAATAAAATTTTGCAAGGCGTTGAGGGAATTAAAAACGAAATGCGGGTTCATTAAAGCCCGGTTCACACGCAGTTCTGTTTCCAATACAATGTTGTAGAGCTCCAGCCGCTGTTGCTCTTTCTTCAGTGTAAGGCTGAGCCTGTAACGGATAAAGAAATAAATAAACATAATAAAAACTGCAAAACCAAGGCCAAGCAGGATCCTGTTGAGAAGGATCCTGTATGTATTCGGATTGGGAGCATGATACAGCGCCATCACTTCTTTTGAGTTGAGTACGCGGTCGTAAAATTCTATATCGTCTACAACGGCGTTTAAAGACCTTGCGTTTTTTATACTGGCAGTTGTTCCCACCACAACCGAGTCCAGTGGATTAAATTGTGTTTCATAGTTCTTGGCACACCTGCCAAGCAAAATGCCATCCATGTAAAATTCCAGAAAATCAGTGTTATAGGTCATTGCTAAATGATGCCATTTATAGCGCGAAAAATCGGTACTGGAAAAAATAGTGGTTTGCTTTAAGGAGTCACGAGAGCAGCCGGCTTCTATCCGGTTAGACTCCAGCAAATAATATATGGCATACGCTTCATAATAATCGTCTCTTTCAGCACATTTGGTAAGAATCACGGGATTAACCTCTCCGCCTCGTCCCAGGGTGGTTTCCAGCTCTATTAATGCCCACAGGGAGATGGTCCCCGCTTTGGGCTTAAGCGCCGCATAGGTTCCCAGGTTAATATAACTATCAGGATTCCCGGCCAGGTAAACCGCATTGTTGGCATTCCCAAACCTGTCCTCTGTAGGATTCACTCCCACCATCTTCACTTTTTTTCCGCTCAGGTCTTCGAAGTCTTTGCCGTCATTAAATGAAAATTTTGCTACGGGGCCCTTTCCATTCTGAGCGGCTGCGTGTGAAATCAGCCATGTACTCAACAGCATTAAAAAAATCCTTCTGCGCTTCATTATCAAATTTTATGTTATACCAAGAGATTCTTTACAATGATACTCATTAAAATAATTTTCCAAATTAATTCTCCCGGTTTAACTGCTCAATATCCATAACCACTTATAAACGGATCCCGGCTAACTGCGCAAGTGCTTTTATGCATAAATCGACAAATATCAAGTATATCAAGCGATCCGAGGCATTTCAGTTTTTGTATTAATCCTGCTTTTTCAGTTGCTCAAAAAGCGCTGCCACTTGTATAAAATATAGATCAAAGTAAAGGGGGATAAAATTTTAAGCAAGTGTTACGATTTAATTTTGAAATGAAAATAAAGCAATTGCGAAAGCGGAATAATCCGAACAAACGCTTAAAACAAAAGTAGGAAAACTAAAAAAATAGAACCCATGAAAATGAAATCGTTTTTTATCGCGGCACTTCTTGCCTGCACCATGTATGTGCATGCAGCCTTGCCAAATCCATTAATGTTTAACACCGCCATCAACAGCAGCTATAGCGGCCTGGTTGGCCTTGGCAATGCCGGAAATAACTGGCAGGTAGCATTAACAAATATTGCCGGACCATACTACTTCGCCAGACAAGCCTGGGTAGCAGGATGGGTCGGATCGCCCAGTACCCTGTCCAGCTGGGTAACGTATCCTCAGCATAATTGCAGCGGCGCCACAAATATAGCCGAACACTGGTGCCTGGGGCCATCCGCCGCTAATCCCAGCGGTGTAAAAGGAGACGTGGAAGAATTTTATAAAATAAATTTTGAGCTCCCCGAATACGTATGCGGCCTGCCTGTTACCCAGCAAGGCGCCTATAACCTGGCAATAAAATTCTGGGCTGACAATTTTGTCCGCCGGGTTTACATCAATGGCAACTTATTCTGGAGCGCAACACCAGGCTCACCATACAATGTCAACGACAACCACAGTAATTTATCCTACGGGCAATTAGTAAACATGAATCAATACTGGCTGGCCGGACCCAATGAAATTATCGTAGAGACACTCTCCGGTGCGCCAAATAATGTTGGCTGGAGCGGGTTTATGGCTGTGGTAGACGTTGCAAAAACAACGCAGGAACCATGTGGAGAAGGAGATCCTACTTCCTGCTGCCTTGGCAATTATTGCGGAGCGAGCAAAAACGCACTCTACGCAAATTATGAAATACCTCTGAACTCAAACAACTTCTTTTATGCAGGAGATGCTTTAAAAGCAGATAAATTAAATGTTGGTTTACCTTGCAGTACTATGTTCCCCGGAAAATTTAATGTAACCACCGCAAAACCAAGCGATCCTACAGCCGGAAGTAATGACAGCTACAGTATTTATGGAACAAACACCAATAACCTGAATAATTCGACCAATACAGGTGTGTATGGCTCTGCCATAGGTTCACAGGAAGAAAGTAATACAAATGAACGTGGCGTATGGGGCATAGCCAGCGGCGGTGCAGACGCCAGGGGTGTATTCGGACAAGGAAAAGTAGCGTCGCGTTCCTATGGCGGCTATTTTGAATCCATTACTTCTAACCAGGGCATTAATTATGGCGTGTATGGGGTTGCAGCCAACGGTAGCGCCGGCAATTGGGCCGGTTATTTCCAGGGGGATGTGACTATTTCAGGAAACGGATGGGTTAACGGCGTTGTGCCTATTACTTCCGACAAGCGCTTTAAAACAAACATCACTGAGCTTAGTAATGTTAGTGAAAAATTAAAGAACCTGAAAGGTTATACGTATATGTTTAAAACAGAAGAATTTAAAGACAGGAATTTTCCAAAAACAGAGCAAATAGGATTTATTGCCCAGGAATTAAAAGAGATTTTCCCGCAATTGGTTCTTGAAAACAGCGATGGCTATTATGGTGTAAATTATATGGGCTTCATTCCTGTTCTGCTGCAAGCGGCAAAAGAACAACAGCATGAATTAGATCAGCAAAAAGAATCGCTTCAAAAGCAGCAACAACAAATTGACGAGTTAAAATCACTTGTTACTGCTTTATCCGGCAACCCTCCTGCTGTTCCACAAGGCGCAACTACTTCGGTACCTGTAACCTTAAGCGATAAAAATGCCGTGGTGTTAAATCAAAATGTTCCGAATCCATTTGCGGAAAGCACGGTTATCACCTATAATATTCCTTCCGATTTTACCAGGGCTCAGATCATTTTCACAACGAGCGAAGGAAAAATCATTAAAACGGTTGATATCCTTACAAAGGGTACTGGCAGCCTGAGTGTGTTCGCCAACGATCTTACACATGGTATTTATTCTTATGCCTTAGTAGTGGATGGCAAAACGATCGACACTAAAAAAATGATCAAGGAATAATCCGGATCCTGAAACGCTCTTACAAAGCCCTTCTCCTGCAGAAGGGCTTTTTTATGGTAAAAACTGAAGGATCAATACGAAAAACATCATAATGTTCCGGAATAATGTTGGATATAATAATCTTCCCGATGATTTCTTTACCTGTAAAATAGTTATTTATTCGGCTCCTCTGGAGCCGTGACTGCTTGAGAATATAAGGTCCAAGCCATTTGGTCCCTCAGGGACCATTGGAGCTTGATAAGTATCTTGTCCCGGAGGGACAAAATGATTTAGAATACGTAAAAAAAGAACTCGGCCCCAGGAGGGGCCGAACAAAATTTGGGATTCCTAATTAACACAAGCAAGGCCTTATCCAAAATAATTTACATAATCCAATAGTATTCTGATACATCGCAAAACTTTATTTTATCGGATGAATGGTCCACCTGAAACTACCAGTCGTCGGTTTTTTCTTCGACTAGCGGTAAAGCCATGCCGGCTTTAAGGTCTACCACAACCTGGGCCGCGCCTTTCAGCATTTCAGCTTTTAATCTTTTCCAGACAATATCATTCATGCCCATACTACCACAGTCAGGCACCACATTATCAATGCTGCCACCATTTATATTGCCGCTTTTACTGATGTGTTTGATCTCAGAAACGGTATACCTGTATTTGGCATCTTTGCATTCGATCACAACTTTCATTGTTACCTTACCGGTATACTGCACTTCAGGATTTAATTCTTTAGGTTTAACCGGAAAGCTCGCTATACATTCAATTTTATTACCGCTTGTTGTGGCGTTTGCTTTTTTATATTTATCGGTTTCCACTTTCATCCAGGCCACTGCACGCTTCGACAGGTCTGCCGCAGGCAAAGAATCGGTAGGAATTACTTCCGTTAATTTGGTCTCTATCTTTTTCTTTGCAAACTCATCTTCCTGTTTGGCTGGCTCGGCAGGCTTCGCTGTTTCAGGCGTTTGAGCCATGCCAACCATAGAGACAAAACCCAATATCAATATAAGCAGGTTAAGTTTAAATTTCTTTTTCATATGTGTTCTAATAAAATACCGGAGTAGAATTGAAGGTACGAAAATACTGTTTTTTTTAATAAATCCGAGGAAATTGCTCCGGGTCAGTTTCGTGCATTAATCCGTAAATCATATCAAAAACATCATCTGCATTCGGTTTACTGAAATAATCACCGTCGCTGCCGTAAGCAGGTCTGTGTTCCTTTGAAGCAATGGTAAGGGGTGCAGAATCGAGAAATTTGTAAGCCCCCTGCTCTTCCATGATCTTCTGTAAAATATAGGCGCTTGCTCCTCCCGGAACATCCTCGTCAAATACAACCAGGCGATTGGTTTTTTTAACAGATTCAACCAGGCTTTTGTGAATGTCGAATGGGATCAAGGTTTGTACGTCAATTAATTCAACGGAAATCCCGTGTCTTTCTAAGAGTTTAATAGCTTCCTGCGCTATTTTCACAGAGCTGCCATACGTTACAAGCGTTACGTCTTTTCCTTCAACAAGTATTTCCGGTATACCCAGTGCCACTTTATAGCTGCCAAAATTAGAAGGCTGTTTTTCCTTTAAGCGGTAAGCATTCAAAGGTTCTATGATTAAAGCCGGCTCATCTGCTTCCAGCAGGGTGTTATAAAAACCGGAAGCAACGGTCATGTTTCTCGGCACGCACACATTTATACCACGACAGGCATGCACGATAACTCCCATGGGTGAGCCGCTATGCCATACTCCTTCGAGCCTGTGGCCGCGCGTACGAATAATAACAGGAGCTTTTTGCCTGCCTTTGGTACGCCATTGCACAGTTGCCAGATCATCACTCATAAGCTGCAAAGCGTATAAAAGATAATCCAGGTATTGTATTTCCGCGATCGGACGCAGTCGGTATCAAATACGCGGTGCTCGCCGTATTTCAGCTGCAGGCCTTCCAGGCCCTGGTTAACGCCGCCTATTTTGCCTGAATCTTCCCCGAAGATCATTACTTCAGGATATTTTTGAAGAATGGCATCAAAGTTTTCACGCAGGATCTCGCGGCCATCCATTAATTTTTCGTCACCATACGTTACAGCGCTTGGCAAAATATTTTGAACCTTTTGAGCAGACTGTGAATAAAGGTGTGAGCTGTAGCGATCGTGATTCTGGATCCGTGCCGTTTCCAGCCAGCCGGTCAGTTGTCCGCGAATATCCGAAGGCTTGTTATGCGTTAATCTCAACACCTGTTTAATGGCCGAATGCAGGTCTCTGCGGTTAGGCTCTTTAATGGATTGTATTTCTTTCCGTATTGCAAGTACATCTTCACCACCCATTTCTTCAAACAGTGCTGATACCTCAGTAATTTCCGCTTTTATAGGATCAAGGTAATTGTTCCAGGCTGCACTTTTTGCCGCTTTTACAGTTTCTTTGGCTTGCTCTTCTATTTTCAGAAGCTCTTCTTCTGTAGCGAGCGCATTATTAAGGATCCACTGACGCATCTGGCGGATGCAATCAAATTCTGTTTCCCATTCCAGGCGCTCCTTTGATTTGTAGCGCTCGTGTGATCCGCTGGTGCTATGCCCCTGCGGCTGTGTTACTTCTTCCACATGCACAAGTACGGGCACATGTTCTTCGCGACAGATCTTGATTGCCTTTTCATAGGTTTCGCAAAGGTGGGCATAATCCCAGCCACGGGTTTTAAAGATCTCGTAGCCTTTGCCACCGTTTTCCCGCTGGAAGCCCTTTAAAATTTCACTTATGCTTTCTTTTGTGGTCTGATACTTTTTAGGAACGGAAATTCCGTGCCCGTCATCCCAGACACTCACCAGCATAGGTACCTGAAGTACTCCGGCTGCATTGATCGTTTCCCAGAACAAGCCTTCACTGGTAGAAGCATCGCCAATGGTGCCAAACGCCACTTCATTTCCTTTATTGCTATAGTTTGTAAAAGGTGCGTTTTGAAGCTCCTTGTTGATCCTGTAAAAGTGCGAGGCATAGGCTAAGCCCAACAAACGCGGCATTTGCCCACCTGTCGGTGAAATGTCGCTGCTTGAATTTTTCTGATGCACAAGGGCTTTAAAGCTCCCGTCTTCATTGAGACTGTGCGTACCGAAGTGCCCACCCATCTGCCGACCGGCGCTCATAGGTTCCTCTGAAAGATCTGTATGGCCGTATAAGCCTGCAAACCATTGCTGGAGGTTTAAGGCCCCAATGGCAAACATAAACGTTTGATCGCGGTAATAGCCGCTTCTGAAGTCGCCATTCTTAAATACTTTACTCATTGCGGCCTGCGCCAGCTCTTTGCCATCTCCAAAAATCCCGAATTTTGCCTTTCCAGTCAGTACTTCTTTTCTGCCCAATAAACTTGCCTGGCGACTTTCGTTCACCAATTTAAAATCCTCCAGTACAATCGTCTTGAACTCTTCGAAACTTAAATTGCTTGTTTTAGCGGCGCTGTCTTGTTTTCCCATGGTAGATGCTTAGTATTACAAATATAGCAGATTGACCGGAATGCGAAAAATATTTTCATTTTTAGGG
>Ga0193753_10004373_pt1 | contig 10114 bp, 4 predicted proteins | sample H1c2metaG_FD_144925 | JGI IMG/M metagenome (GOLD analysis project Ga0193753, IMG submission 144925) | Soil microbial communities from a riparian zone of the East river system, Colorado, United States - H1c2 | ecosystem: Environmental > Terrestrial > Soil > Riparian zone | place: USA: East River... | reverse complement strand
CTAATCCCGTAATCGATCCCCACATTGGTCCCCGAATTCTTATTGAACTTTATACGCAGACCCGGCCCCGCAGCAGGATGTATATAGGCAAAATTGGACGTGTGGGGCTCCGTCACCGTATTGGCATTGGCAAATAATATGAAGCCGAACAAACCATCGGCAGTAATGTCTTTTCGATACTCCACTTCCGCATAGAACAAGGTCTTGCCAATATAGCGGCTCGGATAGAATCCCCGTCCCGATCGCTGATACGGCTCCTGGCCGATCCCCGGCAATTGGAGATAGGGCGGATTGCTATTCAGCGTGGTCCAGAAATAGCTCCACAATGCCAGTACATTCTGACCTTTCTTAGCGAATGCTATATACTTACGGGCATCGATATAAAGAGAATGCCAGTTAGTATTGCTGCCCAGGAACTGCGGATTGACCCGGTAGACCACGTTTAAATAGGCCCCTGGCAATGGATTGATTGCGTTATTCCGGGTATCATACAGCAGGCTTAAGGTAAGTCCCGAAGAAAAAGCATTGCTGTGATTGCCCGTCCCGTAATTATATCCCGTGAATTTCTGAATATCGATCGAATCGATATCCGGGCGGATATGGATATCATAGTCCAGGCTATAGCCCACCCCTGCCAGAAAGTAAGGCGTGATCCGCTTCAAAGCACTCGCATACATCCGGTAATATTTATATCGTAACAGGATCTTCCGATCCTCCGGTTGCTTCCCACCCAAGCCCCAGGTGAACAGGGGATAGATGGAAAATCGCGTATCCATCTGGTAATTCCAGGCGTTGTTCGCCGACCAGATATTGGCCCGGATAGGAAAATTGAACTGCCCCCTGAAGTTAAAGCTGGGCGAAAAAGTAGCGTTGGACAAATAAGTCTCTTTCCGGTCGCCGAGGAAAAAACCCGCCGTGGTCGAGGTGATTAGCGCGGTCCCACCCCCTGGTACGGAAGTGCTAAGCGGCAGGAAGGAATAATAAATCCGGCGCCCATCGATCGTTGGAGGCTTCTTAGGATGCCATTTGGTAACATTAAGGAATATCCGTATAAGGTCCCGCTGTCCGAGCGTATCCTGTGGTTTTACGGCTGTACTGGCCGGTGCGATCAGCATATCCTTAGGCGTCTGGGCCCACAGGCAATACGGAACTAAGCAGCAGAAGAAACTAATTAAACCTTTCGACATAGTTATAGAGATACCAATATTGTGCTATTTTTCAGGAACAAACCATTTTCCCCAATATGCGTAACCTATTCCCCCGATTGGCCGGCTCCCTCTTCCTCCTGGGTCATTTTCCGGCCCTCAGCCAGGACCACAAGGCAGCCATCCCATCATCCACCCCGACGATCGAAGTGCTCACCAGCGGCACCCACACGTCGCTACGCGGCCTCTGCGTGGTCAGCGATGAAGTGGTATGGGTCAGCGGGAGCAGCGGCACCGTGGGCAAATCCCTGGACGGAGGCACGACCTGGACCTGGATCACCGTTCCGGGCTATGAAAAAAGGGACTTCCGCGACATAGAAGCCTTCGACGACAAAAAAGCCATCATCATGGGCATCGCGGAGCCCGCAGTTATGCTGAAGACAACGGATGGCGGCCGGACCTGGAAAAAAGTCTATGAGAACACGACCCCGGGCATGTTCCTCGATGCAATGGAATTCTGGAATGTCAACAGCGGCATTGTGGTAGGCGACCCGGTCAACAGGAAGTTCTTTATAGCCCGGACCTTTGATGGCGGAGATAACTGGCAGGATATCCCTTTTAAGGAATTGCCAAGGGCCGACTCAGGAGAAGGTTGTTTTGCCACCAGCGGCACCAACGTCCGCCCCCTGGACAGGGATGAAGCCTGTTTTGTCAGCGGCGGCCCGCGGTCCAGGCTCTTCATCCGGGACAGGGCCATCGACCTGCCGCTCAACCAGGGCAGGACTACTACGGGCGCCAATTCCGTTGCCGTGAAAGATAATAACAAATTGAAAGGGGGTCAGCAATTGATCGTCGTCGGCGGCGATTTCACAAAAGATACGGCGCAGGAAAAAAATTGTTATCTCACAAATGATGGCGGCAAGACCTGGATCCGCCCTACGACCCCGCCGCATGGATACCGGGGCTGCGTGGAATATATCGGCGGGAAGACGGTCCTCTGCTGCGGAACTTCCGGAGTGGATATCTCCCTTGATGACGGGATGAACTGGCAGCTGGTCTCCACACAGAGCTTTCACGCCTGCCGCATAGCGAAAAAAGGAAAGACCGTATTTCTGGCGGGCGCCAATGGACGGGTCGGCAGGCTCAATCTCTGAGCCTCCCTATAGGCGCCGGATCGCTGACCCGGAATGGCTCGAAACCTAGTTCAACCCCCTGAAGTCCACCGGCACCAGCTTACTGACACCCGGCTCCTGCATAGTCACCCCATAGATCACATCCACCGTGCTCATCGTCATTTTATTGTGCGTGACGATGATGAACTGGGAGTTCTCACTGAACTGTCGGATCATATTGGTGAACTTACCCACGTTGGCATCATCCAGCGGGGCATCGACTTCATCCAGTATACAAAAGGGGGCAGGCTTGATCAGGTAGATAGAGAATAACAAGGCCGTCGCGGTCAGGGTCTTTTCTCCACCGCTCAACTGGCTGATGGAAGAAGGACGTTTGCCTTTTGGCTTGGCTACGATATCGATCCCTGTCTCGGCGAGGTTCTCCGGGTTTTCCAATACCATGTCGGCCGTATCTTCCTCGGTAAAAAGGGACTTGAAGACCCGCTGGAAATTTTCCCTTACCCGGTTGAAAGTATCGAGGAATTGCTGGTTGGCCGTCGCCTCCACTTCCTGTATCGTCTGCAGGAGGCTGTCCTTGGCGCTGACGAGGTCATTCTTTTGCTCCAGGATGAACTCATATCGCTTCTTCATTTCCGTGAAAGCTTCGATCGCCGTGGGGTTGACCTCTCCCAGGTTCTCCAGCCTTTTCTTCATCTTATCGGCTTTTTCCTGCAGCTCCTCCACGGGGACTTCTCCCGTGCGCGGCTGATCGATGATATCATCCAGGTTGATCCTGAATTCGACATTCAGCCGTTCCTTCATGCCGGCCAGTTGCAGCTTCAATTCGTTCAGCCGGTCTTTTATAGCGCTCAACTGGTGCTCCAGCTGGTCTTTCTCCTTCACCTTATGCCGAAGCTCGCCCTCTTTTTCTCCCAGGGCATTACGCAGGTTGTAGTAGGCCTGGTCGGCTTCATTCAGTTTCTTCTCCTCTTCTTCTTTCTTACGGAGCAACTCCACCAGGGCCCCTTCCGAACTGCCAAGCAATTCTTCGCTCTCGGCAATGCTTTCATTGGTCTGCTTCAACTGCGAGGCATTTACCTCGATCTGGTTACGCAGATCGTCCAATTGCTTGCTCTTGAAATCCAGCTCCTGCTTCAGGGCATTGATCCGGCTATGCTGCCGGGTCACCTGCAGGTTGAACTCGTTGAACCCCGCGGAAGCATTATTATAGGCGATCTCGGCGGAGCGGTATTCTTCTTCGGCGGCCTGTGACTTTTCTTTTAATTCCGCGACAACCTTCACCAGTTCGGCCCAGGCATTGCGGGTGTCTTCGATCCCGGCAATCGTCTCTTCCAGGTTCAGTTGCAGCTCTTCCAGCCGTCCCTGTGACGAATGCTGTTGGGCATGCAGGTTCTCGACCTTATTCTGCAGGGAGAATACGAAATTCGTCAGCCGGTTGATATCTTCCTGGGTCTGCCGCATCGCTTGCTCCTTCAACTGCTCATTGTACCCGATCACTTCATTATGCTTCTCCTGGATAGATGCTTTCAGCCCTCCCACCACGGATTCCAACCCCTGGATTTCTTTGACCAACTTCTCCAGGTTCTTGGCCCGGCCGATCTTCTTGCCTTCGAATAATCCCACGCTGCCACCCGTGAGCGAATATTTTCCCTTCACATATTTCCCGGTCCTCTCCAGCACCACGGAGCCATTACTGTTCTCCAGGGCTTCTTCATTCTCCGCGATAAATACATTGCCCAACAGGTGTTCGGCCAGTTTGTGATAAGTGGCATCCACTTCGATCACCTTCATAGCGGGGATCAAACCATCTGCTATAGGACTTTCGGCGGAGGGCCCACCCGCGATCCTGTCCAGCAGGAAGAAGTTCGCCTTCCCCTTTTTGTTGTTATCCAGCAGATGCACCGCCTGCAGGCCTTCCTGAAGGTTGTTCACCACATAGTAGTTCAGATAAGGCTCCAGTACATTCTCCACGGCCGCCCTGAACTCTTCCTTTACATAAATGATATCGGAGAGGATGGGAGCTGCATGGTTCCAGGCCGGGTTCTTATGGAGGAATTTGATGCTTTCCGGGTACCCTTCCATGGAGTCGATCAGGCTCTTCAGGAGATCGTGCTCGTTCTTCTTCGAGTCCAGCTTGCGGCTTTCATCCGCCAGTTGCTGACGCAAAGATTCCAGTTGGCCCTGGGCCTGTAAAATATTTTCCTTCGTTCTTTCGTGATGTTCCTGTAATTGCCGGAGGTCCCGCTGCCGGGTCTCCAGGTCCTGCTCCTTCAAAAGGCGCTCTTCTTCCAGTTGTTTGAGCTGGCTTTCCCGCACGGTCCTTTCTTCTTCAAGTTGCCGTATCCCCCGTTGCATGTTCTGGATGGAAGTATCGGCTACCGCCACCTTCTTCTCGGCTTCGAACTGATCGCGCTGGATCTGGGCATTCTCCCTCCGGAGAGCATCCACCGAGACCCTTCTCGCATCAAATAACTGGCGGGTCTCATCCACGGACTCTTTCAACGATTCCAGCTGCTCCTGCAGACCGGATAATTTATTTTCTTCCTCCCCTACCTGCTGGCGGGTGAAGACAATGCTTTCGTCCAATCCCTTCAATTGCCCTTCGCCCTTCAGGAGGAATTCCTGCAGGCTGCTTTCTTTTTCCTTCAGGAAATTCAGCCGCTGGGAGGCGAGGTTCTTCTCATTCTCTTTCGTACGGAGGTTCTGTAACAGGTCGTTGAACTCATGCTGCATGGACTGCAGGGCCCTTTCCTTATCGATGAACCCAAATTTCTCCTGCTCCAGCGCCGCTTCTTCCTGTGCAATGATCGCTTCCAGCCGGATCTTCTTATCTGTCTCCGTCTCGGACTGTTCATTCAGCTCCCGGTAAGTAAGGTTGAACCCCTCCAGGGCCGCTTTCGCCAGCTCGATGCTTAGTTCCCGGTATTCTTTCTTGATCTCGAAATATTTCTCCGCTTTCTTAGCCTGGTTCTCGAGGCTTTTCAACTGGTTGTTGATCTCGAAGAGCAGATCCTCTATACGGGACAGATCCTGCTCCGTGCCATCCAGCTTCTGCCGGGCTTCTTTCTTACGGGTCTTATAAATGGTGATGCCGGCGGCCTGTTCCAACATCCGGCGACGGCTGTTCTCCTTGTCCTTGATGATGTCGTCCACCATCCCCAGTTCGATGATAGCATAGCTGTCCGTGCTCACCCCCGTATCCATAAAGAGGTTCTGGATATCCTTCAGCCGGCAGCTGACATCGTTCAGCCGGTATTCACTCTCCCCGCTCTTGTAGAATTTACGGGTGACAGTGACGGTACTGAATTCCGTTGGAAGGAGGTTCTTGGTATTTTCGAAGGTAAGGCTCACTTCCGCCAGCCCGGAGGCCGAACGGGTCTTGCTCCCATTAAATACCAGGCTCTCCAGGTTCTCCGACCGGAGATGACTGATCTTCTGCTCCCCGATCACCCAACGGATGCTGTCGATAATATTGCTCTTTCCGCAACCATTCGGACCGATAATGCCCGTAATGCCTTCGTCAAAGCTGATAAAAGTCTTATCGGCAAAACTTTTAAATCCCTTAATTTCTAAGCTCTTTAATCGCACAATGCAAATGGTTTATTTAGCTGGCCCTTGGCCAAATATAGAACAGAGTCACATGACGGACCACAGGAGAACTTCGGCGAAACGTCGCTCCTCGTTTCACCTCGTTCGTAACCTTCGCTTCGCTCGGTTACAGCCAAAGGCCCATCATCAATGGATTTGCGGCGAGGGACTAACTTTCTAAAGTGTCCCGTTGCCGCAAATCAATGGCGGAGGACAAACCTACATTAAAATATGTAATTCGTCCGGAAATACTCCCGGCCGGCCGATGGGCTGTTGAAAACTGGTGAATAATAATTTTGGTTAGTATTTCTCGGAGTTAGTCATCGCTAAAAAGAGGGAATTCTATATATTTACCCTTCTGTTAGGCATTTTGACAGATCAAACCAACATATTATGAATAATTTTATCGTTCCCGTCGACTTTTCGGAAACTTCCAAGAACGCCGCCCGGTATGCCGCGCATATCTCCACCCTGGTACCGGATGCCCATCTTATTCTTTATAATGTTTTTGACACCCTGGAATATGGCTCGGACAGCAGCCCGCTGAACACAGTGGATGACAACGAGGATGCCAGCCGGAAAGCGATCGTGGAACTCGCCCTGGAAAGCGTGAAAAGGGAATTATCAAGCATCACCGGCGCCCGGATCTCCTGCGTGGCCGAAGAGAACAACCGCTTCCTCGATACCCTCGAGAAATATGTCCGCAATAATAATATACAGCTGATCATCATGGGGATAACAGGTACCACCGTCCTCGGCCAGATCTTTATGGGTAGCAATGCGTTAAATATCACCAAAAGGGGCATCGTACCCGTCATCATCGTTCCGCCCGGCACTCATTCCCAATCGGCCAAGAATGTCATGCTGCTCACCGATTTCAAGGACATCGACAATACTATTCCCATCGATACAGTCAAGTCGGTCCTGGACCTCTTCCACCCCCGGTTGCACATCGTCAACGTAGATCACGAACATTATGTACAGGTCACGGAGGATTACAAAGCGGAAAGAGGCAAACTGGAAAGTAAGTTGAGCGCCTACCAGCCAGATTTCTATTTTATCCGGCTCTTCGATTTCATGGATGCCATCAACCAGTTCGTCAACGACCATAAGATCGACCTGATCCTGACCTTTCCAAGAAAACATTCCTTCCTTTCCAACGTATTTAAAACAACCAATACGACCAAGCTGGCCTATCATAGCCACGTGCCGATCGTAGCGATCAACGCGTAGCCCTCTGACCATAAGATATAGACATAGCCATAAAAGATCGGCCTTCGGGCTGATCTCTATTTACTGTAGTTTGTACACCAACGCCTCATAAGGCCGCAAAGCTACCGTTCCCCCAAGCGTCGTCGCCGCATCAGGATAATTCCCGATCAGCACCGCCGCAGTTCCCGACCCCGCTCCAGTAGCGACCGTCGCCGGGCGGGCCGAGAAATTCAACAACACCCTTATTTTTTCCCCCTTCCATTCCCGGGTATAAGAATAGACCTGCGGATTGCTCCTATCCAGCAGCGTGTACTTCCCATACACCAGGGTAAGATCACTCTTCCGAAGCTTCACCATCTTCCTGAAATAATGCAAAGGAGAATTCGGATCCGCCTCTTCCTTCGCCACATTGACGGTTGTGTGATTCGGGTTCACCTTCAGCCAGGGTTTGCCGGTGGTAAAACCTGCATTGACAGTGGAATCCCATTGGAATGGCGTACGGGAATTATCCCGGGCCGAGATCTTCTGCGCCTGCAAAAAGGCAGGAAGATCACCCTTCTCATTCTTGATCTTCTGGTACATATTGCGCGATTCGATATCCTGGTAGTCCCCGATCCGGTCGAATTTGATATTGTTCATCGCCAACTCATCCCCGAAATAATAATAAGGGGTCGCCCGCATCGTCAGCAGAAAAGTCGTCAGCATCTTGGAAGAAAGCTCCCGGTAAGCGGGGCTGTCATTGCCCCACCTGGTTACCATCCGGGGCTGATCATGATTGCCCAGGTAGACGGTGCCCCATCCCTTTTCTTCAAATACACTGTCCCAGCGGGAATAGATATTCTTGAATTCCACCAGGTCATATCCTTTAGGGTCCGGAGTCTTGAATTTGTTGGGAAGATAACCCAGGCTCACGCCTTCAAAATGATAAAGCATATTCAGCTCATGACGGGACGAATCCACAAAATCAAGCGCATCGGCCGTCGTAACCCCGATCCCTTCCGCGACACTCATCACATCGTATTTGCTCAGCACCTCTTTGTCCATCGCCTGCAGGTACTCATGCAAATGCGGTCCATGGGCATAATATTTTACAAAATCTCCGTTATACGAAGCCGGCAACTCAGGAAAGGCCGTGTCCTTGGAGATAAATGGAATGACATCCATCCGGAAACCATCCACCCCCTTATCAAACCAGAATTTCATCATATCAAAGATATGGCGGCGGACTTCCGGGTTTTCCCAGTTGAGGTCCGGCTGTTTCCCTGAAAAATAATGCAGGTACCAGGCATTCGTCAGCGTATCGAACTTCCAGGCATCATTGTTCACGTCGAAAAAACTGTACCGTTTGGCCGGCTGGCCTTTCTCCTTCGGCCACCAATGATAATAATTCCGATAGGGGTTGCTCCTCGAACTGCGCGACTGCCGGAACCATTCATGCTCGCTGCTGCTATGATTGACGACGAGGTCCATCACCAGCCTCAATCCGCGGTCATGCATGCCTTTTAGCAGGTTGTCAAAGTCCTGCATCGTTCCAAACTCCTTCATGATATTCTGGTAATCGCTGATATCATACCCGTTGTCGTCATTGGGAGAAGCATAGATCGGGTTGAGCCAGACGACGTCCACCCCCAGGCTTTTGATATAATCCAATTTGGAAAGGACCCCTTTCAGATCGCCGACCCCATCTCCATCATTGTCTTTGAAACTCCGCGGGTAGACCTGGTAGACCACCGCTTCTTTCCACCATTTGCGGCCGGACGAATCAGCCGTCGCTGCCTTAGCGTCTCTCTCCGTTACTGGCGTTTGGCAGGATGCAAGGAATAATACGGCGGCCAGGAGGCCACCAGGGCAAAGCAATCGCAGGAATGTCATAGCAGAAATTTATACAGTAAGATAACGAAATTTCCTCCATCGGCATTTGATCGCTTCCCGCATGCCTAACCTCGGTCGGGGCGGGTTACAGTCGCTGCTATTTTATACTCTCTGCTTATAATCGTAGTTCTATTCCATATTTTCCGCCATTCCACTAATCAGCCCCACAACGATCCCGCCGGAGCCTATCAGCAGCTCAGGACGTATAAATGGAAGCCGGTCCGTCATGAACGGGAGAGACGCCAGTGCTTCGTCGGACCTGCTTAGGTCTTCGGCGGAGCTGCTTCGACACGCTCCTCCTCGCCCGTAACCTTCGCTTCGCTCGGTTACCGTCCTTCTTGCTCGTAACCTTCACTCCGCTCGGTTACAGCCGACCGCCCTCCGGGCTGTCTTCCCGGCTCCTGCTGGCTTAAACAATGAAAACTCCCCAGCCCCCAGATAATATCCGTAGAATCGATCCCGACCACCCTTCGCCCGGGAAAGCACCCCTGAACGATCTGCAACGCTTTATCATCCCTCACAGAGCGGAAAGTCGGAACGATCACCGATTCATTGGCAATATAAAAATTGGCATAAGAGGCCGGCAGACGCTGGCCCTCATAAATGACATCCTCCGGCATCGGGAGTTCCACGATATTGAGCTGTTTCCCATTGAGAAGGCGCATCTTCCTAAGATCAGCGAGGTTCTCCTGAAGCAGGAGATAGTTCTCATCCTGCTGGTTCTCCTCGATCACCGTGATAACAGTATCTTCATTGACAAAACGGACCGTATCGTCGATATGCCCATCCGTATCATCCCCGACGATCCCTTCCTTTACCCATAAGACCTGTTCTACCCCATAATAATCCATCAGGTACCGCTCTATCGCCTCCTGCCCCAGGTGCGGGTTGCGGTTGGTATTAAGGAGGCAGCAGGAAGAAGTGATGAGCGTCCCCTTGCCGTTAAAATCCACCGACCCTCCTTCCATGATGATCCCAGGATGGTATACCGGTATGTCCAGGGCCTTCCCGATCAGGGTCGGGATCACATCGTCCAGCTCGAAAGGTGGATACTTATTGCCCCAGGCATTGTAATTCCAGTCTACGATCACTTTTTGCTGGTCCGCGGCCGGATTGATAAGGAAAGCGGGGCCATGATCCCGGCACCAGGCGTCATTGGTAGGA
>Ga0193753_10004372_pt1 | contig 10114 bp, 7 predicted proteins | sample H1c2metaG_FD_144925 | JGI IMG/M metagenome (GOLD analysis project Ga0193753, IMG submission 144925) | Soil microbial communities from a riparian zone of the East river system, Colorado, United States - H1c2 | ecosystem: Environmental > Terrestrial > Soil > Riparian zone | place: USA: East River... | reverse complement strand
AATCTGATCGGCAACACTACGAACAGCGGTGGCCTGGTCGTGAGGGCCACGATCGATCGTCGTCGGTACCCTATCGGGAAGAAAGTCACTCCGAAGCAGATGCGCGAACTCAAAATCGAGCCGCACATGTTCCACGGCGACTGGAACTACACGATTCACCCGCGACCGATTGGGCCGTGACGAATCACGTTATCCATTCGAGGGCCCTAATGACCTTTTTGGGACGTGTGTACATCAGATTCAGCAGCCCCGGCTCCTAGTGTGAGCGCCTTGCCGTATGAGCTCACTATCGAGTCGTGCCGCGCCACCGTTCTTAGTGCGCCGCGTGATTGACGGTCCGTCCAATAGTGTCCAGCCAATTCTTCAACAGGATCGCCGTGCACATTGACCAGCATGCCGCCATAATGAATGGGACTGCGTTCCCGGATCGAGATCATCGGTTCATTTCGATACACTGCAGCGACGCGGTACGTCCCGTCTGCGCCCTTATTGATTTCAGCCGCGACCACTTCGGAGGACGACTCCTTTGTTAGCATACGGACGCTGAGTGTGGAGAAAGTCTGGCGAATCACCAAGAACGCCGTAATGGCCCCGACGGGATTGTCTGATTCTGGTTCCTTCCAATCGCTCGTTAGCTCGACGCGCCATGTGCCTCGGAGGTTCGGTCGAGGGACGAACCATCCCCGAAGTATCCGAAGCCGCCATGCCCATAAGTCGAAGGCGAGTAAGATGAGTAGGACAACCCCCACGACGGCGGAAAACGGACGGAGCCAAGCGACCTGCACCTTGACACCGTCGAGAACGAGCAGACCACCCCAAAGCAGGGCAGCGATTACAAGCAGTGCAGACAGCTGGACGCGGTTCAGCAAGCTGTGCCCCTTCACTTGAATCAAACGCGGTTCTTTTGTCGCGATTGCAAAGTCATTAATCTCTTGCCGCGTCCACGCCTGCGCTACTGCGCTGGGCGAATACGCCCGATGTGTTCCGCGGCATCATTGAGTTGCACCTGAGGCAGTCGCACCACCAATCCCTAGGCAGCGGCGGCTCCAGTGCCAACGAGACGAGCTGCGTTTACTCGTGTCATGTCCCGTAGAGCATCTTCCACGTGCCGGCGATGACTTCCTTCGCGTCGTCGGCCGTCCATTTTTGTCCGGCGCGAAATAGGTACTTGATGCCGTTTGGCTCTACCCATTCGTGATGTGCGTTGCTGGTGAGGCCTTGCCAAAGGTCCGCCAACGTTGCCCGGAAGGCGTCGTCAAGCGAGCCATTTGCGAGCGTCGCGTTACTACAATTGTAGACTAGACACTCCATTAGGTAGGATGGCTTTGGCCCCTGACCGTCAGCTACCAGCTGGTTCTCAGCATTCTTAAGCGCTCGAACAATATTCTTGTAACGACGGCCAGTTGTAGCATTCTTGGCACGGCCGTTATCAAGTTGTTGCTCGGGCCAGTTCACGATCTTGGGCCCACCGTTCTTCGGCACGACTGCGCTGCCCTTCGCTAGCTGAGACCCGTCCGAAGACCAGAACAACGAATAGTCGAAGCTCGGTACGACATCGGTGCTGGGTCTGCTTCCGGGCTTCTCGGCAACCGTTAGCGCCACATTCCCGGATGGATCAATGCTTGACAGACCAAACGCACCGATCAGAGCAGCGGCAACTTCACGACGCCAGCGCTCAGCAGTCCAGATCCCGCCATAGCTTGGAAGCGCGACCGCCGGAGGTGTGACGCCCTGCGCATAGTCATAGTAGAGGACCTCGGCGCACTGCACAACGATGTCAACGTCGCTGTCGAGTCGTACGTTCGTATTGTTCGCGTATGAGCCTTTGGCATACACGGAGACCGAGGCCCCAGAGAACGGCGAATGCGTATTGATGGCATCCAGAATCATTCGCTGCGCGCGGTCCTGCCTGTCTTGCTCGCTGTCGCTAGACGGCTTGATCCAACGCGAAAGTAGTGCCTGCCGATCGTTTCCACCTAGACCCATTATGGCCGCTCGATTAGAGGATGTCAGCGTTTGACGAAGTTCAAGTCGCCGCGTGGAATTTAGCGTCGCGTCACGCGGATGATTTCATTGTTACAGTATCCGCCGTCAGTCCGCCCAACGTATCGGCGTTCTGCGGCGAATGCCAGACTGAGCGAAGCGAGGGAGGGCAGTCGTCCGCAGCAACGCCTTGTTAGGCGGGCCCGTGGCGTAGACGCTTCGCGTCCGCCGCCAGCACCTCAAACGGGTCTGAGGGAGGCGACCAGAGGCCGCTTTCCGCCCTGACGTAGCTTCTGCACAGTGCGGTCAGCGTGCCGTGATCGCCCAGAGCTGTTGGCCTCTCAATGGACCCCAGCACTTCGAATGATGGCGCGGTAAAACCGCTCGAAGCCATGAACAGGCCTCCGCTCGTGCGTTCAGCTGCGGTCACCTTGATAAATTGCTCGATTAGCTTCGGGCCTGGACGACTGGTGAGCCAGTGTTTCAGCTCGATGAAGTACGTGCGCTTCTGACCGGTGACGTTCGCGGTCAGGACCACATCTTTCCCGCCATCGGCGGTTGCGGGCGTAACCTGCGCGGTGAAACCCAGGCCGGAGAAGACCTCGCCAAGGAGTTGCTCCAGCGTCCGCCACTCCACAAAACGTGCTTCGGGCGGTTTCGCGGCAATAGCCCGCACTACCCGCACGAGATACTCGCGGGTGAGCTGGACGACGCCGTGCGTTGCGTCGCTCAGCGTCTGCGCGATGCGATCGACCCAATCGCGAAGGTCTGGCAGGCCCAGCAGCTTCACCTTTACCGGCGCTTCCCTTGCAGCAAGCTCAACGAGGTCACGCGTGTAGGGCCGGTTCCCGACCAGGAAGAGCCTATCGTGTCCCTCGCGCGTTGCCGCGGCAAGCGCACCCTCCAGCACCCGCGCCGGGATCAGTCGCCGCTTGTCGAAGTGCTTGAACTCGACACCAACAGACGTCTCCCGCCCGGCATCCGAGCGTTTCGCTGTCAGGTCCAGCCCTCGGTCGGGCTGGGCGCGCATTGCGGTTACTGTGTATCCCTCGTGCTGCAGAAGCTCGCCGACGAGATCGAAATAGTGGGTCTCTGCATCCGCTCCGCTCTGCGAAGTGTCGTCGAGCAATCTCAGGCGCTCGCGAAGGTCGCCCAGCTTGGCGCTATCGATCGTCACGCTCCGCCTAACGTGATTTCGGCGGACCTACCCGATCGCCCCGGACGCAGCGAACAGATCTGTCCAATTTTGTCATCGAGCTCGCACGAACGCCCGGATCCCTCGCGCGGACCAGCGCTCCCGGCGGCCACGAACGACCCGCTCCCCACTTCGGCAGGTCTGCCTGATTCGGGAATCGCGACCACTGCTCCGCGGTCGGGCTTCGACATCACCGCTCCCTCCCAGGCCGTCCGGCGACATTCGATAGCAGCCGGTCGGCCGGGCTCAGCACCCCGCCAGGACCGCGGTTCAGGACGTGCGTGTAGATCATCGTCGTCGCCACGTCCTTGTGCCCGAGCAGCTCCTGCACCGTCCGGATGTCGCTGCCGTCCTCGAGCAGATGGGTTGCGAACGAGTGCCGAAAGGTGTGGCAGGTGGGGCGCTTCGTGATCCCCGAGGCCAGCACCGCCCGGCGCACCGCTTGCTGCACGACGGTCTCGTGCAGGTGGTGGCGGCGGCGCTGGCCGGTCTCGCGATCGGCGTAGCCGCGGGTCGCCGGGAATACCCACTGCCCGGGCCACTCGCGGCCGGCGGACGGAAGCTTGCTTGCGAGAGCGTCGGGTAGCTCGACCCAGCCTGCGCCGACCGCGAGATCCCGCTGGTGCTGCGCACGGACCCGGACGAGGTGGGCAGCGAGCTCGGATGCGGCGACCGCCGGCAACATGGTCATGCGGTCCTTGTCGCCCTTGCCGCGGCGGACGACGATCTGGCGACGCGCGAAGTCGACGTCTTTGACGCGGAGGCGGCAGCACTCGAGGAGACGGAGGCCGGAGCCGTACAGCAAGGTCGCCATCAACCTGGTGACGCCTCCCATGCTCCAGAGCACCGCTCGGACCTCGTCGCGGGAGAGGACGACGGGGAGTCGCTCGGGCCCGCGGGCGCGCACCAGGTCGTCAAGCCAGGGGAGCTCCTGTCCGAGGACGGAGCGGTAGAGGAACAGCAGCGCCGCGAGCGCCTGGTTCTGTGTCGACGCCGCGACCTTGCGTTCGGTCGCGAGCGAGCTGAGGAAGGCGCTCAGCTCGGCGGCACCGAGCGTCGCGGGATCCTTGCGGCCGTGGAACTCGTAGTAGCGGCGCATCCAGCCGAGGTACGCTTCCTCGGTCCTCACGCTGAGGTGCTTGACGCGCATGGCGGCGCGCGCGCGGTCGCCGAGCCGTGGCCCGCGCGAGCCGCCACGCGTGTCGGATCTCCCCCCGTGCGCGCCGGCTGGTGCCTCGCGAAGGAGTCCCGCGTCGTATCTGCCGACTGACGGGTGTGCGACCGCGCTCGCAGCGGCGAGCCCGGCTTGGACGGCGGTATCGTCGACGTGAGACATTGCGATGTCGACTCGGTGCTTGCCGAGGATAGCGCGCGGCGCAGGTAGGCGTCAGTCCGGAGTCGCGCAATGCGCGACAGAACAATCTGCGTGCTTCGTATCCGAGCACCGAGCGCGGCGTCCTGCGCGTGCGGCGTCCGCCACGGCGGACAAGCGGCCCAACGAGCGGTGTGTTTCGAGCGCCGCTGTCCGGTGCAGCGGACAGGCGCGCGACCACACGGGCGTCACGGTCGCGTCGGCGCTCTACTCTGACGCTTCCGGTTTCCGGAGTCGCGAGCTAACAGGCCTTCGATGGGTATCAGGCGAGGATCTGTTCCGACGCCCGTGGTCCGCGGCCAAGCTGTATTGATGGCGCGGTGGCGTCGCCGCGTGCGCCACCGGCGGTGGCCGTGTGCCGGTCGAGGAAGAATTCGCCGCGTGTTCGTCGTCCGAGGGGCGCTGCTCGGAGATCGCGAGCGCAGGGATCGCCGCCGTCGACACTCGTCGACGGTGAGGTTCGCGACCAGCCGGCGGGTCACGCCCATCAACATCTCGGTCAGGGTCTGCTCCAGCTTCTCCTGGGCGCGCTCGGGGTAGCTGAAGCTCAGGACCCAGAAGGCTAGCAGCGGCTCGACGATCCGATAAACGGCCAGGCCGCTGATGCTGACGCCGACCCGTTCCAGGGTGATCGAAACGGCGCCGAAGCGGACCTTCTGGAACGAGGTCGGCACCACGGCGACCGAGTCCCACCGCCATTTGAAGCCGGTGGCGCCCTGGCCGCTCGAGTCGAGCACCCGGCCGCGCCGGCAGTGGACCAGGAACTCGGACGGCTTCGCGGTCACGAACCCCCAGCGCTTGGTCTTGGCCGGATCTTCCACCGGTCGCCCCGCCCGCCAGCCCTCGATCTCGCGCTCGTACTTCGCCATCGCCGTGACTGCCATGCACGCCCCTTTGTTGGTGGATGCGGATCCCGACCACATCGGCCCGGGCCGGACGGTCGGCCTGGTCGGCGCGTCCGGGGTAGGGAAGCCCTCGCTCGTCAACCTCCTTGTCGGCCAAGAGGCGCTCGCCACCGCGCCGTCGACGGCGATGGACGCGGCCGGCACATGACGGCCCGGCGCGAGCTCGTTTCGCTCCCGTCGGGCGGCGTCCTCGTGGACACGGCGGGGATGCGCGAGCTCGGGCTGGTCGAGGACTACGGCGGCGGCGACGCGAGCTTCGGAGACGTCGCCGAGGCCGCGGGCTCGTGTTGCTTCCACGACTGCGCACCAGGGCGAGCCTCGATGCGCGGTGGAGGCTGCCGCGGCGTCGATGGCATTCATCACTATTCGAGTCGACGCGCCGGTTGGATGTGCCGCGTCCCGCGGCAGGCGCTCCTGATGCTCCCGTGCTGAGGCGCTTCGGATGGTCACCGCGGCCGACTTTTCAGCTGACAACCGAGCGACGTCATGACAACTGTCATTCCCACCAATGACCAGTGACTGCGGTCGCGCGCCGCGCTCGTGGATGGAATGTCCGGCAGTTCTTCTCCTCGCCGTCGGGCTGTGCGGAACAGCCTCGACAGCCTGCGGCGGCGATGACACGGAGGGTTCGGGCGGCATCCCGACCTACGAACTCGCCGATGCTCGGCAGGATGAGCCGTACGAGCTCGAGATCGTGGCCGGCGGCGCTGGCCCCCTCACATGGGAGGCTCCCGGGTCCGGCTCGCTGCCGCCAGGCCTGACCCTCCAGTCCGTCGGCCCAAAGACCGCGCTCCTGGCGGGCACTCCGACCATTCCCGGAGCGTTCGAGTTCGAACTGACCATCACCGAGGTCGACGGCAAGAGCACGACGCGGCGCTATTCGCTGCGGGTGCGCTCCTCCCTGTCGCTGGATGGCGTGACGGTGGCCGCCGGCGTCGAGGGGGCGGACTACGAAGCGCTGCTGCCGGCCTCGGGGGGCGCACCGACCGGGCTCCGGTGGAACGTCGTCAGCGGAGAGCTTCCTCCAGGACTCCGGCTCGAGGACACCGACCAGCGCGTCGCGGCGCTCCGCGGCCGCCCTGATCCCGGCAGGTACCTTTTCACGATCGCCGTGGAGGACGGCGCCGGCGGCCGAGCCCAGCAGGATCTGGAGCTGCTCGTCAGATCGTCGCTGTCGATCGCCGCGCCGGCGGCGCCAGAAGGGCGGACGGGCAGCCCGTACTCCTGGCAGCTGACCGTCGAGGGCGGGCTCGGACAGGACATCGCGTGGCACGTGCTGGACACTGCGCTCCCACCGGGGCTCGAGCTCGCCTCTGCGGACGCGCCCCTCGTCGAGATCCGGGGCGTGCCGGTCGTCGCCGGGACGTTTCCGCTCTCCATCGTCGTCGAGGATGGCCATGAGGGTCGCGCCGAGCTGGCCGCGACCATCGAGGTGTTCCCGGCGCTCGAGATCGTCACGCAGGGCCTCCCGACCGCCCGGCAGGGCGGCGCCTACGCGGTGGTCATCCAGGCAACCGGGGGCGGCTCCTCCGACTATGCATGGAGGTTGGCGGGGGGGCAGCTGCCGCCGGGACTCAGCTTCTCTGACGATGGCGAGACCGCGGGCATCTTCGGCGTGGTCACCGCCTCCGGAACCTTTCCGATCACGGTAGAGGTGTCCACACCGCTCGACGACGCGGTCGTTCGCTCGTTCAACATCTCCGTCACGGTCACGGCCCCGACGATCCTCACCCAGTCTCTGCCGGCCGGCGAGTGGGGGGAGGCGTATGAGGCCTCGATCGAGGGCGAGTCGTTGGTCGGCGGCCCGGTCCAGTGGCAGGTCATCGGCGGATGGCTGCCGCCTGGCGTCGTCCTCGAGGCCTCGTCCATGGCCACGGTCTCTCTGTCGGGCACACCGCGCGTGGCCGGCGACTTCGACCTCACCATCGAGATGTCGGATGGCGGTGGCACCGCGATCGCCGATCTGTCGATCCGCGTGGCACCGTCCTCCCGCCTGGCCATCGAGAATGCGGTGCTGCCATCGGCCCTCCTCGGGGCCTCCTACGAGCGGGTCGTGCGGGTGCGCAACGCCTCCGGGCCGGTCTTGTGGACCGTCGTGGAGGGGGCGCTTCCGGCAGGGATCGCTCTCGCCGACGGCGCGCTGGTCGGCGCTCCGGCGGAGGCAGGGCGGTTCGACTTCGAGCTCGAGGCTCGGGACGGCGCAGGCGACAGCGCGCGCGCTCGCTTCTTGCTCTTCGTCCGGCCGCAGCCGAAGTGGGTGCTCATGCAGCACGGCGAGGTCTTCTGTGGACCGTCCGACGTCACGGCGCTCGAGGTGACCGGGGGGCTCGCGGGCGAAAGCCGCACCGTGGCGACGGGGCAAGGCAGCGGCTGCAGCAACTACGTCAGCGACCTGACCGTCTCGGCGGACTCCCGCTTCGGCGCCTTCGAGGTCGGCAGCCTGGCTGCGTCGTCGCGCTACCTGGTGGACCTGCGAGGCGATTCCTCTCCCGCGCGGTACCTCGGCCCCCAGCCGGGCGACCGTTCAGGGCTCCTCGAGTGGTCGCCCGACGCGACGATGGCGCGCTTCGCCACCGAGACCCAGCCCTGGCAGTACAGACACTGGGTGCTCGATCTCACCGCTCCGACGCCGACCCCGGTTCCTCTCGCCAGCGGGCCCGCTTCCCTCGACATCGAGTGGTCGCCGGATGGCCGCAAGCTCGCCTTCCTGTCATCCGACGGGTCCGCGCTGTACGTGGCCGAGCGCGGCGGCGGCACCAGCTGGACGACGCGGAGCTACGACATCGGTCCCGCCAGCGCCACCTGGCCAGTTCACTGGACCCCGGACTCACGCCGCGTCGTCTACGGCAAGCACGGGACGGCCCAGACGGGTGGTGTCTTTCAACTCGACACGACCGAGGCGGCCCCGTCACCCGTCCGGCTGACACCGCCCGGCCTCGATCACAACAGCAACTTCATCCGGATGTCTCCCGACGGGGCGCTTTGGCTCGTTCCGACATACAGCGACAGCTACGTGATTGACATGTCCACCGAGTCCGTCCACACGCGCCGTGTCGCCGGACCCATCGAGGTCCTCTGGATTGCCCCGTCGCCCGATGGACGCAAGTTCCTGGTCCGCGAGCGCCTGCCCCTCCGCTCCTGGATGATCATCGACCTGGAGGCCGAGACGCCCACTCCGGTCCCGGTCGGCATGGAAGGGATCGACGTCGATCAGGTGGGCTGGGCACCCGACAGCCAGAGGTTGATCGTCAGCGCCGAGGAGGGCCTCTTCCTGGCCACGCCAGGCGCTCCGGCCATCCTGGAGCAGATCGACACCACCGGGGGCGACGTGGCCTTCCCCGCGCCAGACCTTGTGCTCAACGTCAACCGGGTCATCGACCTGGCCGTGCCCCCCGCCGAGCGCCAACCGTTCATCCTCCCCTTCGAGCCCCCATTCGGGCAGGCGCGGGTCGATCCGGACCTGGCTCGAGTCTACTTCTACTCCTACGAGACCCGCTCGTTCGGGCTCGCCGACCTTCGCGCCGCGGATCCACCGGCTCCGGTCGACCTGTTCTCGTTCGGCGCCGGTGCGTTCGGCTTCGCCTTCCCGCGATGATCCGTGGAACGCGGCGTCGGATCCGTGTTCGCGGGCTTAGCAGGGCGCAAGCGAGGTCGCACGGAGACGGCGCTGGCGGCATGTAGGACATCAGGGTTCGATGTCGTCGCGGCCGCCGCTGCCGCCAAGGGGAATGATGCACGGCGCCGCGCCGTGAGTGCTGCCCGACCACGAATGCGGTTCGTGTACGCTCGGCAAACCATGAGAGAACCGACGCGCTCGATGCGGTACGTGCTTGGCCGGCTCGTCTTGCTCGTCGCGCTCGGATCAATGGGAGCGCTGGCCCCGGCGTGCGGCAACAACGGGCACCAAGGCGACGACGGCGACGGCGACGGCGACGGCGAGGACCAGGGAAGCGAGGTGCCACCTCTCCTGTCCGTCGATACCCGGGTCGCGAAGGGGATCTTCGCCGCCGGGGAGCGGATCAATGCGCGGTGCGCGCTGCTCGATGAGGCCGGGGAGCCGGCGCTCGATGCCGACGGAGCGCCGCTGACGGACTCGACGGAGCTGGTGATCACGTACCAGCACCAGGACTCGTTCGCGACCGACGAGGATGGGCAGGTGATCGCGGCCAGGGTCGGGGCTGCGACGGTGAGCTGTTCGGCGCCGGGCCTGGAGCTCGTCGACGCGGAGCCGGTCGATATCGAGATCGTGGCGGGGCCGGCGGCGCGGGTCTTCACCGAGCTCGCGCAAGCGACGGCCATCGCGGGGGAGGCGGTCGGGGTGAGCTGCGTGGCGTTCGATCGGTTCGATAACGCGGTCGATGCGTTCGATTACTCGCTGTCGCTGTCTCCGGGGGGCGCGGGCACGGAGGTCGCGGCGGATTCGGTCATGGCCACGGCGACGGGCGACTATGAGGTCACTTGCGTGGTGATGGCCGCCGCGGAGGTGGAGGGTGCCTTTCTGTCGGTCCTGCCCGGGTTGCCGGCGTCGGTGGTCGCTGCGCTGGTCCCGGAGCAGACGGTCTACAGGGTCGGGGAGCAGGTCACGCTGACCGTGGGCGCGCACGACCAGTTCGGGAACCTGGTCGATGACGTCGAGCTGGACTACACGTCGTCGCCGAC
>Ga0193753_10004370_pt1 | contig 10116 bp, 3 predicted proteins | sample H1c2metaG_FD_144925 | JGI IMG/M metagenome (GOLD analysis project Ga0193753, IMG submission 144925) | Soil microbial communities from a riparian zone of the East river system, Colorado, United States - H1c2 | ecosystem: Environmental > Terrestrial > Soil > Riparian zone | place: USA: East River... | reverse complement strand
TTTTCCATCTCCGCCTCAACTGCTTTATCTGCGTCCTCCATTTTTACCCCTTTCACCAATTTGCCTTCTATGGTTAATATACCCGGATCCGTGCTTCCAAAATGATAGCATTCTATATTACTAAACAATTGCTGTTCTTTTACCAGCGACTGGTAAAGCCTGGAAGAACCACCACCGCTTAATATATCTGTTATCAGTTCAGCTGCATAATAGCCATCATGCAGCCTGTCCTCCATATGCCAGCATTTGTACAGCGCATCAAGTGGCACATTGGCCTTTACAATTTCTTTTCGCGGAGCAGTTTGCTCCGGCTCTGCAGGTAACTGACGGATATATTTTTCGCCGGCGGGTATACTGCCAAACCATTTTTCAGCTAATTCTTTTACCTGTACCGTTGTGGTATTGCCTGCCACTACCAATATGGCGTTTGCCGGACAATAATGTTTAAAGAAAAATTTCTTTACATCGGCTATGGTGGCTTTTTCTATATGGCTGAGATCTTTGCCAATGGTTTGCCAGCGGTAAGGGTGCACCGTATATGCCAGTTCACGCATTTTAAACCAAACATCGCCGTAGGGTTTATTGACATAATGTTCCTTAAATTCTTCCATCACCACCTTACGTTGCACTTCAAGGCTTTTTTTGCTGAATGCCAGGCTTAGCATACGATCGCTTTCCAGCCAGAAAGCGGTTTCAATATTTTCCGCCGGCAACTGGCAATAATAGTTGGTAAGATCATTGGTAGTATAAGCATTGTTTTCTCCGCCCGCCACCTGCAGGGGTTCATCGTAAGAAGGTATATGAATACTGCCGCCAAACATCAGGTGCTCAAATAAATGGGCAAAACCTGTTTTAGCCGGGTCCTCATCGCGGGCGCCTGCATCATACATCACATTCACAACTGCCATAGGCGTAGAACTATCCTCGTGTACCAAAACCCTTAGCCCATTGGCAAGGGTAAACTTATCGTATTGAATCATATTTTCCTTTAAAGAAACGGCAAGTTACAAAGAGTGGAATAAATGGGATCAGATAATACTTTTTACCTTTAGTGTCAGCATCAGGGGCAACCCGTTGCGGTAAATCAGGATTTTTATTTTTTCGCCGGGATTTTGCAAAGCGGTTTTATATACCTGTATGTTTTTACTGAAATTATTGTTAATCGCCATAATTACATCATCTGGCAGGAAACCGGCTTTTTCAGCTGGTGAATTTTTCATCACATCTGTTATTATTACCTCATTATTAACTATGTAAAAATTCAACCCGGTATAAGAGTAATCAAAAAGATCGCGGTAATGGCTGTTTGGTGTTATATAAATATCTCTTTTTTCATAATTGAGGATAACATTAAACCGGCGGAGCAGGTCATTTCCAATTAAACCACCCAGGTAAGGGTAGGAAGTAACATTAAATTCATCTTCAAAAATATAAGCCGGCACCCGTTTAAAACGATAAGGTCCCAGCCGGAAATTTCTGACCGTAGTTAGTTCCATTTGTTTTTTGCCTCCCAACCCCTCTACCTGTGTACTTACTTTCTTTCTCTTGGAGCTAAATAAAGTACTGTCCTCTACAAAATCTTTTGACAATAACAAACAAAGTCCCGCGCCGGTATCAAAGTAAAACCGCGCAGTTCTGTCCTGTGCATCGGTTATCCTGGCGCTCTGAATAAGTAAATTTACCAGCAGCGGCTTTAACAGGTACCCACCTTTGGGGTATTTCATAGAACCTTTTGAGTACACTTGTACCAGCAGGCTGTCGTAATTGATCTTTACAATATAACGGTTAAAAAAACTATAGCCTATAATGCCATCTATATGCTCTCCGTAAACACTTGTTAAAATATCATAATCGTTGATGTGAAAATTTAAACTGTCTACACGCAGACCCGGCAGCCTCAATGTATTGTTATAGGCAAAATTTACTTTTCGGATACCCGCGATGCCGCGTATAGTTTTATCTGATAGCTCGTTTTGTATTTTTAACTGGCTTACTGTCTGTGAGTCAAGTGAAATACCACCGCTGCCGGTATCCAGGATAAAATTGAGCGAGTCTTTATTATCATTTACAGTGGCCTTTATTAATATTACACCGCCACTAAATTGCCGGAAAGGAAAACTGGTTAACAGTTTGGCAGATGGTTGTACAAATTCTTCCTGCGCCTGTGCAAAACAGGGAAATGACAGGAAAACCAGGACAATTAATAGTAAGATGCAATCGTTGCGTCGCACAGCTTCGGCAGTTTAATAGTAATTAAGCAGGGTCTTGATTTATTACAAGGCTGCGATAAATAAGACGCCTACCAAGTTACAACAAGCAGAACAATAAACAGTCACCGTTTATGTATTTAAAGTAAAATATATTTGCGCTTGTAAGTCAATTTAAAGCTGTCTTATTTATCGTTACTTGTCACCCAGCAGATGATGCCTGCTGTTTAATGACTGATAGCTGATATTGGTACGCAGAAAACGGCATTTGCGTCCTTTAACATATTTTATTACTACAAAGCCCAAAACCAATCGTTGTTATTTTATAAAAAAAGAACTATGCAGTTACGTTTATTCCTTCTATTTATATCAATCGCCTTACTAACGGCGAGCCATACTACCGGACAGTCAAATAAAATACCACCTGCTTTGACCGCCATCAAAGAAGAGGATTTGAAAAAAGATTTGTATGCACTTGCGGGCGATCATTTCCGCGGACGCGAAGCCGGTACACTGGATGAATTAAAAGTAGCTGTTTGGTGGGCCAATATATTGCTATCTGCAGGACTGCAACCAGCAGGTGATGATGGCACTTACTTTCAATATTTTTCCCTCTGGCGCAACCGCATTGCCGCAACAAGTACCATACGTATGGGCGATCAGCATTTGCAACTCTGGCAGGATGTACTGGTTGCACAAACGGCACCGGCTGCTTTAGTTGCACCGGTTGTGTATGCAGGAAATGCATCAAAAGAAGAACTGGATAAACTGGACATAAACGGGAAAGCTGTGGCCTTGCAGGTTTCAGCAGCAGGTATTAATCTTAATGTATCTATACCCGAACGGCGTTACCCTTCTTATATCATGCGTAAATACAGCACTGATCTGCTGGCAAGGGGGGCTGTTGCCATTATTTTTATTGCAGATGATATGGGTGAAAAAAGCTGGAGCCAGGTACTACCCAATCTCAGTCGTGGGTTGTATGATGTGGAAGATGGCCCCAATGCCGGCACAACTGCAAAACCACCCGTTATATGGATACATGGCAAAGATGCAAATTGGGTAAAAAATAACGCCACACTTACTTTACAGCTTATAGTAGAACGATTTGAATATCCTTCTGTAAACGTGGTTGCAAAAATTGATGGCACAGACGCAGCATTAAAAAATGAATACGTTTTGTATAGCGGGCACAATGATCATGATGGTATCCGCCAGCCTTATGGTAATGATTCAATTTATAATGGGGCCGATGACAATGCCTCTGTGAGCGTGGCGATGCTGGCCATTGCCAGGGCATTTAAAAAAGCGCCCGGAAAACGCTCTGTATTATTTATTTTTCATGGCGCAGAGGAAAGAGGTTTGCTGGGTTCAAAATGGTATGCCAATCACCCAACTGTTCCTAAAACAAGCATTGTGGCGGTATTAAACGGAGATATGATTGGGCGCAACAATCCGGATAGTGCAGCCCTGTTAGGCGTGCAGCCACCTCACCGTAATTCTGCAGACCTGGTGGCTATTGCCATGGAAGCCAACAAAGAAGGTCCTGCTTTTAAACTGGATACTTTATGGGATAAACCGGAGCATACAGAAAACTGGTATTTCCGGAGTGACCATTTGTCTTATGTGCGGGCTGGCTATCCCGCTATTTTTTATACTACTTTACTGCATCCGCTCTACCACACGCCTATGGATGAACCGGGCATAATCGATATAAAAAAATTAAACCGAATGACAGAATGGATGTACCGTACCGGATGGAAACTGGCGAATAACGTTACAAGACCCGCAGTGGAGCCCGGTTTTAAGCTGGAGCGGTGATTGGTCAGTGGTGAGTAGTGAGTAGTGAATGGCTTGCAGCGCAGGAAGCGGCTTTTTTAGGACTGGCTCACGATTCATGTCTGACGATTCACCACTCACTACTCACCACTCACGATATCTCACGCTTTTCAACATTCCTGTGCTAATTTTGTTACCTGAACAACAAGTTTCTTATGGAGTTAGCAGCATTGTATCAAAAAGCACTCGATTTTGAATTTCTTAGCATAGAAGAAGGCGTATTCTTATTTGAAAACGCTCCGTTGGCAGAACTGATGAATATTGCGAATGAATTAAGAAAAAAACAGGTTCCCCATCAGAAAGTTACCTGGATCATAGATCGCAATGTTAACACTACCAATGTTTGTATTGCCAATTGCAAATTTTGTAATTTCTACCGCATACCCGGCCATGCAGATGCATATATCACAGATATTGAAACTTATAAACGTAAAATAGATGAAACATTCCGCTTTGGCGGAGAGCAATTATTGCTGCAGGGTGGCCATCACCCTGGTTTAGGACTTCAGTATTATGTTGATACTTTTAAACAACTAAAAGAATTATACCCCACGTTAAAGCTGCATGCCCTGGGGCCGCCGGAAGTGGCACATATTACCAAATTAGCAAAGTCAACCCATCGTGAAGTATTGATGGCATTGAAAGCTGCAGGACTTGATTCCTTGCCCGGCCCGGGTGCCGAAATACTGGTTGACCGTGTACGCAGGCTAATCAGCAAGGGAAAATGTGGTACAGAAGAATGGCTGGCCATTATGCGGGAAGCGCACCAGCTCAACCTTACCACCTCTGCTACCATGATGTTTGGCCATGTAGAAACCATTCATGAACGTTTTGAGCACCTGGTAAAAATCCGCGAAGTACAGGCTAAAAAACCAGAAAACGTCAAAGGATTTATTGCTTTTATACCATGGACTTTCCAGGATGTTGATACCCTGCTGGCGCGCATACGCGGGGTGCATAACCTGGTTACCCCTGAAGAATACATCCGCATGATTGCCATGAGCCGGATCATGCTGCCAAATGTAAAAAACATACAGGCATCCTGGCTTACGGTGGGTAAGCAGGTGGCACAAATTTGTTTGCATGCCGGCGCCAATGATTTTGGATCTATTATGATTGAAGAAAACGTTGTAAGCGCAGCCGGGGCACCACACCGTTTTACCTACAAGGGTATTCAGCAGGCCATTACTGAAGCAGGTTTTGAACCGCAATTGCGTAACCAGCAATATGAATTTCGCCAGTTACCCGCGGCCATAGAAGAGCAGGTGATTAATTACTGATAAAGCATACATCTTAAAAAGGCTTTGCGATACATTTCGCAAGGTCTTTTTTATGCATTTTATTATATTAATGCCGGGTAGGCGGAGCCTGCTGTTTAAAGCCTGGTATCCGGTATTTCATCCCGGCTGCGACAACCCATTAAAACCCCGGTATAAATTGCCAGGAATTTCCCAAGGTTCTGAACATATACATGTAAACACTTAGTTTCATTTAAATAACTACCTAATGGCCAATAATATAGACTGTTTTGTTGTTATGTTAAATAATCCTACTTGTATTGCAAATGAGCCCCTTTTACTTTAGAAAATTAATTCGTGTAGCCGCTATTATTATTACGGTAGCATTCCTGTTCAATTTATTTGCCTGGTATAAGCTGTTTGTATCTACAAAAGAAAACAAACGCCTGGCAGAAATAGTGAGCCTGGCAGACAACCAGCGCATTGGTGGCCAGCATATTTCAAATATTTCTTTGTTATTATTACTGAATACAAGGCTTACGGCACCTGCTTCTGCAGCAACCCATCAAAACCTTCAAAAAGCGCTTGTGCTTTTTGAAGAGCAGCACCATATTTTATTAAACAAAATAAATGAGCCGGGGCTTCCCCAAAATGCGGTTGTAAGGCAATTGTGCAGCGATGCAGATCTCCATGCCAATACTATTATCAGAACCGGCAAAGAAATAGCCGATGCAGATCTACCGCTACTGGTTGCCAACAATACGCTGTATTCAAACCAAATACGTGCCCAGCAAAAAAGCCTGCTTGCCTCATTGGATGCAATTACCCATGAATATATTCCACAGGTAATTGAAAAAGAAAAAAGAATAGAAAAAATAAATACCGGAAAGATTATTTCACTGCTGATTGCGCTGACCTGCTTAACGATACTTGTAATAGAGCCCCTGGTCCGCAGCAATAAGAATAGCTTAAACCGTTTACAGCTGGCAAAAGTTGAATTACTGCATGAAAAAAAATACTTATCCTCTATTTTAAATTCTCAAACCAATTATGTTATACGCCTTAACCAACAGGGTAATTTTACTTTTGCAAACCCCGAGTTTTTAAAAACATTTGGTTATACTATTGATGAGCTCATCCATACGCCTTTCTTTAATACCATATTTCCAAAAGATATACAGCGCTGTAACGCAATAGCACAACAATGCTGGCAAAACCCCGGTGAAATTTTCCGGATACTTATACGCAAGCCCATCAAAAAAAGCAAAAACTATTTATGGACAGAGTGGGAATTTATAGCGCTTTTTAATGAAGATGGTACAGTAACAGAGATACAGGGCATTGGCCTGGATGTATCGGATAAAATACAAGCGCAGCAAAGTAAAGAAGAAGCCATTCAGACCCTCTCCTATGCTATGGGTTATGCCCGTATGGGTTCCTGGAAATTCAACCTGGAAACACTGGAGTTTATTATGAGCGCAGAAATGAAAGTACTGCTGGGCCTTACAGAAAGGGATCCGGACATTATTTCATTAAATGACTTTATCAGCTCTTTTGTGGTTCAGGATGACAGGGCGATAATAGCTGCCGAAACAAAAAAAATATTTGACAATAAGCATGATATAAATTACGAGTCGGCTTTTTCATACCGTATCATTACAAAACAGGGTCAGCTGCGTTACCTTTTTACAAAAGGCAAATCAATGAATGAGCAGTACCGTTTTGGTATTGCTCAGGATGTCACCACGCAAAAAGAAGCAGAGCAAGCCTTACAAAAAAGCGAACAGCAATACCGTTTACTGGCAGAACATTCAGAAGACATAATTAGTGTTCATTCTTCCGCAGCAGTTATAGAATACATATCTCCATCCGTACAAACAGTATTGGGGTATAGCGCCGAAGAAGTTACCGGGAAAAACATCCTGGAGTTTGTGCATCCGGGCGATCACAACAGGTTTACCATGGACGCCGGCATTCCATCTGTTGATAACGCGGCTTTATTATTGCTGAGTTACCGTATGCTGCATAAGGATGGCAGCCATATATGGCTTGAAAGTATCATAAAACCGGTAAGGGAAAATGGTAAAGTAACCAAGCTCATCTGTACGTCGCGCAATATTACCGAACGCAAAAAAACAGAAGCACAAAAAAGCAAATTGCTGGCTGAAGTAAGACAGTCTGAAGAATTATTGCGATTGGTAATTGATGCTACCCCGGATCTTATTTTTATAAAAGATACCAGTTACCGCCATTTAATGGTGAACAAGGCATTTGCAAGTCTTTTACACCTTACACCAGAAGATATAATTGGCAAAAATGATATTGAACTTGGATTTACTGAAGAACAGGTAAAAGGAAATGTTACAAAAGGTATACGCGGCTTCTGGCAGGATGACGATGATATTATCAATACCGGGCTGATGAAAAATATTGCAGAAGAAACCGCCTACATGAATGGAGAACTGCATTATTTCAGTATTGTAAAAGCACCACTGAGAAATGACGAGGGAAAAATATGGGGTGTACTCGGGTTTGCGCACAATATTACTGATATAAAAAAAGCGGAAGCACAAAAAGAACACCTGCTGGCAGAAGTAAAACAATCCGAGCAATTGTTAAAGACAGTTATTGATGCCACGCCAGACTGGATATTTATCAAAGACAGTAACCACCGCTTCTTAATGGCCAACAAAGCATATGCAAATTCATTACAGCTTACGCCCGAACAAATGCTGGGTAAAAATGATATTGATTTGGGATTTGCAGAAACAATAGTTAAAGGAGATCCTGTTAATGGTATACGAGGCTTCTGGGCAGATGATGATGAAGTTATTAATACCGGGAAGGCCAAATATGTTCCGGAAGAAATAAATATTTACAAAGGACTGCAGCAATATTTCAGTACTACCAAAGTGCCGTTGTTTGATGAAAAAGAAAAGATATGGGGCCTGCTGGGCTTTTCGCACAATATTACAGGGTTAAAGCAGGTAGAGGGCAGCCTTAGAAAAAAAGACCAGTTGTTACAGGCTGTTTCAGAAGCCACCCACCAGCTGATAGGCAATAAAAACCTTGAAGAAGCCATTGGCGAAGGCGTATTTCTGCTGGGTGTAAAGATGCAAGTAGATATTATCAGCGTTAATAAAAATTTATATGATTCAAATGCTGAACTAACACTACAGCAGGTTGCCTGCTGGAGCACACCCGGTTTTGAACCACAGGATATCAATCCCCCGCTTATTTCTTCTCCATTCTCAGCAACTTCACGCGTACTGGAAACGCTGCAGCAGAATGAGATTTATGCTTCACTGGTAACTGAATTAACAGATGAAGCATTAAAAAAATCATGCCAGCAAAGAAAAATAAAGTCAATTGTTCTTATCCCTATTTTGGTAAAGAATGTTTTATGGGGACATATCGCCATTAAAGAATGTAAATCTGAAAGACAGTGGACGGCCACAGAGTTTACGATCCTGCATTCTTTTGCGGCAACACTGGCCGCTGCTATAGAGCAGCGTGAGCTTCAGCATGAAATTTTGCATGCCAAAGAAATAGCGGAAAAAGCCAGCCGGGCCAAGAGTGAATTTATGGCCAATATGAGCCATGAACTGCGTACACCCATGAACGGTATTATTGGTTTTACGGACCTGGTGCTTACTACCGACTTGCAAAAAGCGCAGCGCGGTTACCTGCAAAATGTAAAAAAATCAGCCCATGGTTTACTCAATATAATTAATGACATACTTGATTTTTCTAAAATTGAAGCAGGCAAATTATTCATTGATTACATACCGCTTCAGCTCAACGAATTAATAGAAGAAGCCATCGATTTGCTCAATGTAAAAGCGCATGAGAAAAAATTAGAAGTGCTTTTCTGGTCGGATCCCGGGCTACCTTCCATCATCAATGGAGATGCGGTGCGCATCCGTCAGATACTGGTTAATCTTCTTGGCAACGCTATTAAATTTACAGAGAAGGGAGAAATTTTTATTGAATTGAAACAAACGGCTGGTCAATATGAAAAAGATGGCAGAAAATATGTTGGTACCAGCATTACAGTAAAAGATTCCGGTATTGGTATAGCACCGGAAAAAGTAAATAAAATTTTTGAAGGATTTACACAGGCAGATTCATCCACTACAAGGAAATACGGCGGCACGGGCCTGGGATTAACCATTTCAAAAAGCCTGGCTGAATTAATGGGCGGCACGCTGACTGTTGCCAGTGAAATTGGCCGCGGAAGTGTGTTTACATTAGAGCTTACGCTGGAAGTTATTGATGAGCAGCCGCTGATAAAACCAGCTAATAAACCTTTGCTGCAGCATGTACTGGTGGTAGACGATAATGAAACCAACCGTCATCTCATGAAAGGCATCTTTGAATACCTGCAGATAAAATGTACAGTTGCCTCCAGCGGAGCGGAAGCCCTTCAATATTTATCCGGCACAGGAAAAAATTACCCGGTTTTTGATCTTGTTATTACAGATTATCAAATGCCCGGAATGGATGGGCTTATGCTAGCCCGGCAGATAGCTGCCAAACCAACAAATACATGCAACCCTGTTGTGCTCATGCTGTCTTCATTGGAAAAAAACATGGAAGGGTACCAGGCGGAGAGAAGAGGTATTATTAAACTTTTATCAAAGCCGGTAAAATTGCATGAACTTGATAAAATGCTTTCTGCTTTGTTCAGTAAACAGGTTATGCCGGAACCCGTACAGGTAAAAAACCCAACAATAGAAAAAATGAAGCAATCAGCCACTATCCTTGTAGCAGAGGATGAACCGGTTAATATGCTGCTGATATCTGAGGTATTGGGAAAAATGGGTCTTCAT
>Ga0193753_10004369_pt1 | contig 10116 bp, 7 predicted proteins | sample H1c2metaG_FD_144925 | JGI IMG/M metagenome (GOLD analysis project Ga0193753, IMG submission 144925) | Soil microbial communities from a riparian zone of the East river system, Colorado, United States - H1c2 | ecosystem: Environmental > Terrestrial > Soil > Riparian zone | place: USA: East River... | reverse complement strand
CGTTGGGGGGTGCACTCGAGCCGGGACGCCTCACCGTGCGCGCCGCCGCCACCGCCGATGGAATGCGACTGAATGCGCTGGATTCGACGGTGAGCGGCGTCGATGTCATCGCGCTGCAGCCCGTGTTGAACTACGACCTCGTCGCCACGCCGGTGGCCGCGGATTTCAATCGCATTCGCGATGATGTGACGGCCTTCACGACGGTGGCGGCGCCCGCGCTGCAAACGCGCTTCGCGAATTCCGCGACTCCCATCGCCGTCCGTCCCGGCATCGACCTGTTCACCGACGGCGACCTGAACATCAACACGACCACGACCAGCGCGCGCTTCACCGGCCGGCAACTCGACCTGGCGGCCTGGCGCTTCGATGGTGAGGCCGCCGCGATCGCATTCCACGCCACCGGCTCGATCGGCATCACGGGAATGATCAGCGACGGTTTCGAGATCGTCGTCACCGACACCGGTCAGTACCTCGACGTGATGGACGAAAATTCCTCGTCCCTGTTGTTCGACGCTGGCACGGATCTCAGCGTGAACGCCAATGCGCGCGTGCGGACCGGCACTGGTGACCTCACGCTGCGCGCCGCCAATGATCTCAAGTTCGAAACGGGAGCCTCGGTTTACACCGCTGGAGTTCGGGGCGAGCCTACGCATGTGTTCACCGGCGGATTGGTTTTCCCGCTGCCGACACGCGGCGGGCGGCTCGAACTGCTGGCTGGCAACGACGTGCAGGGTGCCGAGGTCACGCAGTCGGTGGGCGAATGGCAGGTGCGCCAGGGCCGCGCGACCACCTCGCAACCGGGGTGGGGTACGGATTTTCGGCGCTTCGCGTGGAACGCCGGCACATTCGGGGGCGGCGATATCCTCGTACGCGCCGGACACGATATCCGCGATGTGTCAGCCGCGGCGGCCGACAGCGCGTCGATAGTCAACGGCGGCGTCAATCGCTTCGGTGGTGGCGTGCTCGCTTTCGATGCCGGCAACGACATCACCAGCGCCTATCTCCACCTTACGCGTGGCGACAACGTGCTGCGCGCCGGCGGCGAGCTGGGTCGCTCGCGCGAAGCAGACGAGGGCTTGTTGGGCTCGGTATTCTCGATGCAGGAAGCGAATCTCGACCTCGATGCACGCCGCGGCATTGCCATCGAATCCATTTTCAATCCGACGCTTCTCGCGCAGGCTTCGCAAGGCAACAGTTTCCGGTCGTACTTTCTGAGTTATGCACCCGACTCGCGGGTACGGGCGCGCTCTGCCACCGGCAACGTGAGCATGGACACCACGACGGAGCGGCTGATTCCCTATCTTGGCGCGACGGTCGCCAATGGCGTCAATGACAAGGAACTGCTCGCGTTGCTTCCGCCCCGCGTGGAATTCAGCGCCACCGACGGCGACATCGTGCTTACCGGTGGCGCCACACTGGCTCCCTCGGATGATGGCCAGCTCGCCCTGTTTGCCAGCCGCGATATCTACAGTCCGCCCGACGGCGCCGGCGCGTTTACCATGTCCGACGCAGCGCACACCGCGATTCCCACGATGCTGGCGCGCTCGGACTTTGCCGATTTCACCGCGCAACTGATCCTTTACGCCGCCAGTGGGCGCCACGTATCGGACGAAACTCCGGTGTTCATCTCGGCGGGTCGCGACGTAGTCGACGCGAGGTTCTACCTGTCGAAGCACACGTGGATGGTGGCGGATCGTGACATTCGTGATGTGACGCTGCAGGCGCAGAACGTCCGCGGCGGTGATGCGACCATTCTCTCGGCGGGTCGCGACGTGATCTACGGCATCGACGCCGGCAACAAGCAAATCGAAATCGGCGGACCGGGACGTCTCGACGTGATCGCGGCGCGTGACGTGGACCTGGGATTCTCCGCGGGCATCACCGCCGTGGGCCGTATCGTCAATCCCGCGCTTCCGACCGAACGCGGCGCGGACATCACGGTGATCGCCGGGCTCGCCGCGGCACTGGATCCACTCCCGTTCCTTTCGAAGATCGTTGCGCCGATCGCTAACTACCGCGCCGCGCTGCAGAACTTTGTCGCCGCGCTCGGTGGAAGCGGGGACGCGACTCCGGGCGAGAGCTACGACGTGAGCGTGACCCGGTTCATGACGTTCAGCGCCGACCTGCAGCGCGCTTTCCTGCTGCCGGTGTTCTTCACCGAGCTGGTGGCCTCCGGCCGCGACGCCAACAATATCCCCGGCGCAGGGTTCGATCGCGGCTATGCCTCCATCGACGCGTTGTTCCCGGGCAGTCGCGAGCCTGGAGCGACGCCGCGGTACGAGGGCGACTTGCGCCTTGCCTTCAGCCGCATCTACACGCTGGCAGACGCCGACATATCGTTGCTGGCGCCCGGCGGCCTGCTCAACGTGGGTCTCGCGAATCCGCCTCCAGGCCTGGCCTCGCGCAAACCGTCGGAGCTCGGGATCGTGGCGCAACGCGCCGGTTCGGTTCGCATATTCACGCACAGTGACGTGCTGGTAAATCAATCGCGCGTTTTCACGCTGCGCGGCGGGGACATCGCCATCTGGTCCACGGTGGGAGACATCGACGCGGGTCGAGGTGCCAAATCGGCGATTTCCGCGCCGCCGCCCACGATCACGGTCGACTCCGATGGCAAGGTGACGCTGGACTTCGCCGGTGCCGTGGCCGGCAGCGGCATTCGCGCCATTCTTACTGCCGATGACATCGAGCCCGGCGACGTCGACCTGATCGCGCCGGCCGGCGTCGTCGATGCCGGTGACGCGGGAATCGGCTCGGCCGGCAACCTCAATATCGCCGCACAGCACGTGGTGGGACTCGACAACATCCAGGTGGGAGGCAGCTCTACCGGCGTGCCGGCCGAAACCAGCAGCCTCGGCGCGGCATTGTCGGGCGTTCGAATTTGCAGCGGTATCGCCAGCTCGGCCGCCAGTGATACCGCTGCAAATTCGAACGCCGGCCAGAGCGCCGCACCGCTCGCCGACTCGGCCTTCGGCTTCCTGGACGTGTTCCTCGAGGGCTTCGGGAGCGAAGTGTGTAAGGCCGATGACACGGAATGCCTGAAACGCAACCATAAATAAGAATGGCGCCTGGCCCCATCCTTCGTCGTCGCAACAATTCCGTCACGCGCGACGCCAATAATCCACGCAGCTTCGCGGACCGCTTCCGCTAACAAGACCAGGGGATGAGAACTCATGCCGTCGATCCGTCGCGGCCTTTTCGTGTTATGCGCGGCAGTGGCCACGCTCTACCCCGGCCTGGCGCAGGCCTGGTGGAATGACGACTGGCAGTTTCGCAAGGAACTCACGTTCGACTTGTCCGCTGCCGGCGCCAATATCAGCGGAACCCCGACCGGCGTGCCCGTGCTGGTTCGCCTGTCGCTCGCCAATTTCGAGTTCTTCAACGACACCAGGCCGGACGGTGGTGATCTGCGCTTCATCGCCGGCGACGACAAGACCGCGCTCAAGTTCCACATCGAGCGCTACGACCCGCAGGCGCAAATGGCCTTTCTCTGGGTGCAGCTGCCGCGCCTGGCGGGTGGAGCCGCCGGCGAAAAGATCTACCTTTACTACGGCAACAAGGACGCCGCCCCCGCCAGCGATCCGGGCGCGACCTACGATGCCAACCAGGCGCTGGTCTATCACTTCGGTCCCGCGGCGGGTATGCCGCAGGACTCCACTGCGTACAAGGCCGACCCTTCCGCATTCCAGGCGGGTGTGAATCCGGCCTCGCTCATCGGCTCGGGCGCGCAGTTCACGGGCAGCACGGTGATCACGGTACCCGCGGCAGGCGCGTTGCTGCATGACCCCGCGAAGGGATACACGATCTCGACGTGGCTGCGCATCGCCGCGGTACCCCAGGGACGCGCTTATGTCGCTGCGCTCGAGGATGGCGCCGGCTCGATCGTGCTGGGCCTCGATGGCGCGCGCGTGTTCGCCGAAACCGCAAGCGGCGGTCAGGCCGCCACCGTGCTGCAGGCGGGTGATGGCATCACCGCCGAAGAGTGGCATCACGTTGCGCTCACTGTCGGCGCGGGCAAGCTCACGTTGTGGATCGACGGCGCGGACTCGGGCAGCCAGGCCACCCCGATTGGCGATGTAGGTGGTAGTTTGACCATCGGCGGCTCGGCGAAGGGCGCCAACTTCCTGGCTGGCGATCTCGACGAATTGCTGGTTTCGAACACGGCGCGGCCGGCGGAGTGGTTGCAGGCCGCGGCGCGCAGCCAGGGCATGGTGGCGCCATTGCTCGTATACGGCGGCGACAGTGCGAAGGAAGCCGAGGCCGGCGAGGGCTATTTCGCGACCACGCTGCGCTCGGTCACCTTCGACGGCTGGGTGATCATCGGCATCCTCACCATCATGTTCTTCTGGTCGGTGTGGATCATGATCTTCAAGAGCATCTACCTGGGCCGCGTGGCGAAAGGCAACGGCCACTTTCTCGACGAGTTCCACAAGCTGCGCGACGACCCCTCGGCGGTGGAGCGGCGATTCGGTGCGAAGGCGGACAAAAAAGAGGATTCCGCGTTCGAGAAGAGCGACGAGGAGCACGAGGAGTTCGGTGCCTCCACGCTGTACCGGCTCTATCACCACGGTATGCGCGAAGTGCTGACGCGCATCGAGGGCAAATCGGCCGGTGCTGCGCGTGCACAGGTGCTGACGCCCACGGCCATCGAATCCATCCGCGCCACCATGGATGCTTCGCAGACGCGCATGACGCAACGTCTGCAGAACCAGATGGTGCTGCTCACCATCGCGATTGCCGGTGGTCCGTTCCTCGGGTTGTTGGGCACGGTGGTGGGCGTGATGATCACCTTCGCCGCCATCGCCGTATCGGGCGACGTGAACGTGAACGCCATCGCGCCGGGAACCGCCGCTGCGCTGGTGGCCACCGTCTTCGGCCTGGGCGCGATTCCCTGCCTGTTCGGCTACAACTGGCTGAATTCGCGCATCAAGGAAATCGTCGCCGACATGCGCGTGTTCTCGGACGAATTCGTGGCGCGAATCGCGGAGCAATATTCATGAGCGGCGGAGCCCAGGCCGACGGTGAGGTCTATGACCAGATCAACGTCACGCCCATGCTCGACCTGGCGTACGTGCTGCTCATCATCTTCATCATCCTGACCACGGCGACGGTGCAGGGCATCAAGGTGAACCTGCCCAAGGCGAGCGCGCAGCCGAGTCTTGCGGAGAACAAGACGCGCGCCATTTCGATCACCGCCGACGGCACCCTGTACCTGGACACATTTCCGGTCACGATGCCCGAACTCGAGCGGTTGCTGGGCCAGTACAAGGCCGCGACGCCCGATCTGCCGGTGATCATCAAGGCGGATTCCACCATCCAGTATCAGCGCGTGGTCGAGGTGCTCGACCTCGTCGGGCGCCTGCAGATCACGCAGCTCGGCCTCGTCACCCAGCGCATCGTGAAGTGAGAGCGCCATGAGCCCACCGCGCCCGAATCGATCGAACCAGAAACAATCGCATCACAAGCTGATCGCCGGGCTGGTGCTGGGCATCGTCGGCCTCGGCATCGTGACTGGCGCCGCGCGCGCCATCCTGTCCGACAAGCCGCCGCCGCCGAAGATGGTGGTGCAGGAAATCCAGGTGCTGCGCGCGCCGCCGCCACCGCCGCGTCCCGAAGAGCTGCCCCCGCCACCGGAAGAGGTGGATGTGCCGGAGCCCGAGCAACAACCCGAGCCCACGCCCTCCAATGAACCACCTCCCGGAGACCTCGGCCTCGATGCCGAAGGTACCCCTGGGACGGACGGCTTCGGTCTTGCGGGCCGTCCCGGGGGTCGCGATCTCGTCGGCAGCGGCGTAGGCCAGCTCACCTGGTACGCCGGACTGGTGCAGAGCGCGATTCTCGCCGAGCTCAACAACGAGAAGCTGGTGCGCTCGCGCGCCTACAACGTGCCTATCAAGGTATGGACGCGTTCCGACGGATCCATCGAGAGATCCGAGCTGGTGCGCTCCACGGGTGACAAGGAAGTCGACCGCGCCATCGAGCGCGCCGTCGCACGCGTGGTGCGCATTCCCTACGCGGCGCCAGCCGAAATGCCACAACCCATCACGATTCGCCTCACCGCCAGAATATGAGCCCTAACCAGTTTGCCGCGGCCTGCGCCGCTCTCCTCATGTGCGCGGGCACCGCGAATGCCGCGCAGTCGTCCGACGAAAGGCGGCTGAACGAGTTGCGCAACACCGTCGTCAACCTCTTGCAGGGGCTGGTCGAGCGCGGCGTGATCACGCGCGAGCAGGCGGAGAAGATGGTGGCCGATGCCACGGCCAAGGCGGAAGCCGACGCGGCGGGGGTAGCGGCCATCGAGCAGGCCGAGTCAGGCGCCGTGCGCGTGCCTTACATCCCCGAGATCGTGAAGCAGGAGATCCGCACGCAGATCGCCGAAGACCTCAAGCGCGACGTCACGGCCGAAGTCATCGAAACGGCGAAGACCGAGGACTGGGCGATTCCGGGCGCCTTGCCCGACTGGATCAAGCGCATGCGCTTCACGGGTGACATTCGCCTGCGCGGCCAGGGCGACACGTTTGCCGAAGACAACGCCACCGATTCCTATGTCGATTTCCTCACCGTCAACGACAAGGGCGGCATTGGCCGCGCCGGTGCGGACGCGCTCGCCAACACCACCGAAGACCGGCAGCGCCTGCGCGCACGCCTGCGCTTCGGCATTGAAACCGAGCTGGGATACGGATGGACCACGGCCTTTCGCCTGGTGACGGGAAATTTGCGCGATCCGGTGTCCACCAACCAGACGTTGGGCAACACGGGTGGCCGCTACACGGTGGGCATCGACCAGGCCTGGTTGCGTCATACCGGCGTCTCGAACAGCAACCGCCGCCAGCTCACGCTCACCGGTGGCCGCGTCCTCAATCCGTTCAACTCGACCGACCTGGTCTTCGACAACGATCTGACTTTCGAAGGTGTGACGGCCAACTACCGCGTGGCGCTGCAACGTGACGAGCTGTTCAACCGCTTCGTGTACCTGACGCTCGGCGGCTTTCCGATCGAGGAGTTCGAAAAGAACGCCGATGACAAGTTTCTGTTCGCCGGCCAGCTTGGCATGGAATACCGGCTCGACAGCGGTTCGCGACTGCGCGTCGCGGGCGCTTACTACGACTACGAAAACCTGCTGGGTCAGCGCAACGTGCTCGACAGCAATCTGCTCGACTACAGCGCGCCCAAGTTCCTGCAGCGTGGCAACTCGCTGTTCGACATCCGTAACGACGCGGATGGCACCACCAACCTGTTCGCGCTGGCCGCGGAGTACAAGCTGGTCGATTTCAATGCGTCGTTCGACTGGCGCCTGTCGCCCGACTATCGCATCACTTTCAGCGGCGACTACGTCAAGAACGTGGGCTACGAGGAAGACGAGGTCAATCAGCGGCTGGGCCTCGCCATCGACCCGCGTACCGAGGGCTATCAATTCGAGTCGGCATTCGGCTCGAGCAACATGGCCAGGACCGCCGCCTGGCGCGTGTTGTTCGCCTACCGCTACCTCGAACGCGATGCGGTGCTCGATGCCTTCACCGATTCGGATTTCCGGCTCGGCGGCACCGACGTCAAGGGATTCGTCGTCGGCGGCGAGTATTCGTTGACACCGCGCGTGCTGGTGCGCGCGAGATACTTCTCGGGCAACGAAATCGATGGTCCACCGCTCGGCATCGACGTGTTCCAGCTCGATCTCAATTCGACGTTCTGAAGGAGCGCCCATGCAAATCGATGCACGGTTGTTTCTCATGTTGGCGCTGGCCGTGCTGGCGCTGGCGGGTCATCGGCCCGCGTCGGCGCAGGCGGCGCGGAGCTCGAGCGGCAATACGCAGGCGATGCAGCAGCTTCAACAGCTGGCGGCCGAGCGCACCAGGCTACTGGCCGACAACACGAAGCTGCAATCCGATCTCGATTCGGCCCGCAAGGAACGCGATGCGCTGCGCAAGAAACAGGAAGCGAGCGAGCGCCGCCTGCAGGGCACCGACACCGCGGTTGCTCGTGCCGCGGCGAAATCCGCCGGTCTCACGCAGGACATCGAGCGCGAGAAGGCGAAGCTTGCGGAGATAGTCGCGAAGTTTCGCGAACTCGCCGGGCAGTTGCGCGAAGTGGAGGGTGAGCGAAGCACGATCAAGACCGCGCTGGCTCAGCGTGACGTCGAGCTCGAGCGGTGTGTCGATCGCAACGTGTCGCTGTACACGCTCAACGGCGAAATTCTCACGAGGCTCGAACACCGCGGTGGCTTCACGCCCGGTTCGGCGCTCGAGCCATTCACGAAGCTCAAGCGTATCGAGCTCGAAAACCTCATCGACGGTTACCAGACGCGCGCCGACGAACAACGTCCGCCGTCCGCGGCGCTGCAGCCGCCGCCCGCCCGTTGATCGTTTCACCGTTCCGTCACTCTTGCGTCACCCGGTCGGCGCAATTTGACGCCATGAAAACCATGAATCGACTGTTCGCGGGTGTAGCTTGCGTGGCCGTGGCGGCGATGGCGAATGTGGCGCAGGGCGCCTGTTCGTTCGGCGCGAGCGGTGAACCTTCGCTGCAGCAGGGTTTCAATTCGCTGTTCGGCGCCGCGGCCGCGCCGGATGCGGTGACCGACTGCCTCGCTGACGGCACCGGCTCCGGGCGCGATGGCGTCTGGCGCCCGACCGGTGAGTCTTCAGCGACCATCCTGTTAGAGCTCGCTGGCTTTGCCGATTTCAACGTGTTCGGACTCTACGATCCGCTGAACCCCGCCAATCGACTCGATGTTTTCGCGGGCGGCATCGGGCCAGGGTCGACCGCGAGCCTCGCTTTTGAAAATGTCGCTTCCGGCACGCGTATCACGGTCGGCATCATCGGTTCGCCGGCGCCGCCGGTCAGCGCCGTGTTCATGTCGGAGACCTTCGGATTCCTTCTGAGCACTTCCGAGGGCAACACTTTCCTTTCGCAATCCGGCCTGAACCAGGACGGCGCCGATCACAGTTATGCCTATCGTGGCAATGGCGCCTCGTTCCTTCAGGGCAGTGCTGCCGGCACGTTGTTCGGGGCGAAAGACGCCATCCTTGCCTACGAAGATCTCGTTCACGGCGACAACGATTTTCAGGACTTCGTGGTCCTGGTGCGCGGCGTGGAGCCAATTCCGCTGCCGGCGGCCGGTTGGCTGCTGATCTCGGCGCTCGTGAGCCTCGCCGCCCGCCGGCGCTCCGCGCACCTGTTAGCCTGAAGTTTCGCGGCGGCGTTCGCGCCCGCTGTCTCCCGTTGCTTCTCTGAAGACTTGGGCCGTGCTCGCGCACGGCCTTTTTTTCGCGACTGCCTCCTTGAGTCCCGTTCCCATTTCCTCGGTCACACGATTGCCGCTTGCTTGCAACACTCTCTGACTACTTTCGGTATCAGCAAGGAGGGACCGGCGCATTTCAGCCGGCACACAAAACAGTGAGTGAACGTCGCAAACAAGCTGTGTCGATCCGCATGAGTGGTGCGGACGTACGCAAGATCAAGAAGCTGGCGGCCCGCCTTGGCGTCCACGACTCCGACGTCGTCCGCTTTGCCGTCAAGACCATGCTGGCGCGGCTGGAGCCGCTCCACGACCCGGAGGCGCGCGGGCGCAGCGTCCTGCCGGTGTTCTTCGAATCCGGGGACGAGCTCGTGCGGTTCTTCGAGCTCGACATGCCGCGGCTCGACACGATCATCAATGACGGCGTGGAAACCGCGCGCCGCGTGGATCGGGACGATGTCGCGTTGATCGCGATGCATGCGACGCAGCCGCCGTTCGCGGCCATGAAGCTGTCCGAGATGTTCCTGGGGAATGGGGAACGTGCCGCGCTGCCCGAAAAGGGCGAGGCCGATGGCGTGAACTCCCTGCGCCGCTACCTTTATGAAAAGTACGTTCGCCGTGCCAATGGAGAGGTGCCACGTGATTGAGCAAGGACTTCGCCGCTGGACGGTCGGCGCCGCGATTGGCGCCGCCACGTTGCTGGGCGCGATGAACCCCGCATTCGCGGATACCTTCGATCCGAGCCGTCCGCCGGCGAGCCTGCTGTCGGTGGTTCAGCCGTCGGTGATGCTGAATCCCGGCGTCAGGGTCGCGCGTACCGAGATGATCACGGGCACGGACTCGATCGTGTTGCCGTTCGCGATCGAGTCCGTGCCCGTGAT
>Ga0193753_10004368_pt1 | contig 10117 bp, 11 predicted proteins | sample H1c2metaG_FD_144925 | JGI IMG/M metagenome (GOLD analysis project Ga0193753, IMG submission 144925) | Soil microbial communities from a riparian zone of the East river system, Colorado, United States - H1c2 | ecosystem: Environmental > Terrestrial > Soil > Riparian zone | place: USA: East... | reverse complement strand
CCGATGGGCGAGACCAGGTCGATGGCGCGTGCCGTGAGATCTTCGGTCGAACCATTGCCCCGCTGCAGCTTGAGCCGCTTGGTGGGATGGAACGGCGTCAGGTTCTCGAACAGCACCTTGTTGCGCACGCTGTCCGGCGAATCGAAGTTGATTTCGCCGACCTTGAGCAACGCGAAATAACGCTCGCCATCTTTCGGAGGACGAATGAGTCCCGAGATGGTGTCGCCGGTGCGCAGATTGAAGCGGCGGATCTGGCTGGGCGACACGTAGATGTCGTCCGGACCCGCGAGATACGAACCGTCGGCCGAGCGCAGGAAGCCGAAGCCGTCCTGCAGGATCTCGAGTACGCCGTCGCCGTAGATGTTTTCGCCAAGGCGCGAGTGCGCCTTGAGGATGCCGAAGATGATGTCCTGCTTGCGCGAACGGGCCATGCCCTCCACGCCCATGGACTCGGCCATCTTGACCAGCTCGTAAATCGGCTTGGCCTTGAGGACCGACAGGTTCATCGAGCTGCGCGAGGCAGCGAGATCGGCCTGGCTGATGATCTCCGACGCGTCTACCTCGAACACCTCGGGCGGTTGATCGTCGGGGCGCGGGCCACCATTGCCCCCGCCGCGGTAGTTCGGATCGCGGTTGCCGTCACGGTCGCGCTGATGGCCTCCGCCACCTCCGCCACCACGACCTCCATCCTGACGCGGGCCCTTGTTAGGGCGGTTGCGGCCCTGATTACCCAAGTAGCCCCTCACAGGTGTGCATCCAGAAAGGATTTGAGGTCCGGCTTGCGTACCGAGCCGACCTTCTGTGCTTCCACGGTGCCATTCTTGAAAAGAATGAGCGTGGGGATGTTGCGGATGCCGAACTTCGGCGGCGTCTGCGGATTCGATTCGATGTCGATCTTGGCCACGCGGAGTTTGTCTTTGTACTCCGTGGCGATCTCATCGAGGATCGGCGCGATCATCTTGCAGGGCCCACACCACTCGGCCCAGAAGTCGAGAAGAACGGGTTTGTCGGACTTGAGCACGTCCTGACTGAACGTTGCGTCCGTGGTGTGGACGATGTCCGGGTTACTCACGTGGAAGGACCTCCATTGAAAACAAAAATGCTCGGAAACGAGGGGTGTATTTGGTGGGGTGTATTGAAGCTGGCGCTTCGCGACGGCAGGAAGCCGTGCTCAGGACGCGATCAAACGGTTAGACTGCTGTTGCGCAGTCAAATTGCCTGATGGATGAAAAGACCCAGTGTTTGGTAAGGAAGCTTTGGATTTGCGGTTCGAGGCTCGCTGACGAGCAGGCCCGCGTCTTGGGGTCGTTTTTTAACTGGTCCTCATGCCATTTGCAAGCGCCACATGCGCCCCCGCGTGGATAACCACGCCAATACATAAGTAAATTCAATGCCAGAGTCACACCTTTCCGAACTCACCTTCGCCTCGCTAAATCTCATTCCCGAAGTCGCACGCGGCATCAGCGATGCCGGTTTTGTCCGCGCCACCCCCGTACAGGCCATGACCTTGCCGATTGCCCTCACGGGCAAGGACGTTGCGGGACAGGCACAAACGGGTACCGGCAAGACCGCCGCGTTCCTGGTGGCGCTATATCAGCGCCTGCTGACGAATCCACCGGCTCCGGGGCGTAGCGCCTCGGGCATCCGCGCCCTGATTCTCGCGCCAACGCGCGAGCTGGCGGTGCAGATATTCAACGACGCCGAAGTGCTGGGTAAGCACACGGGCCTGAAGATTGGAGTGGTTTATGGGGGCGTCGACTACGAAAAACAACGCAAGTCGCTGCAGGATGGCATCGATGTGCTGATCGGCACGCCGGGCCGGGTCATCGACTACTTCAAGCAGCACGTGTTCGATATGCGTCACGCGCAGGCCGTGGTGCTCGATGAGGCGGATCGCATGTTCGATCTCGGCTTCATTGCCGACATCCGCTTCATTCTGCGGCGCCTGCCCAAACCCGAGGCCCGCCAGTCGATGCTGTTCTCGGCCACGCTCTCGCAGCGGGTACTCGAACTCGCCTACGAGCACATGAACAACCCGGAACTGGTGCGCATCGAGCCGGACCGCATCACCGCCGACAAAGTACGGCAGATGATCTATTTCCCGGCGATGGTGGAGAAAGTGCCGCTGCTCATCGGACTGCTGCGGCAGTACGAGGCGCGCCGCACGATGGTGTTCGTGAACACCAAACGCGTGGCCGAGAAGCTCGAGGGTTATCTGATCGCCAACGGCTTCAAGGCCCAGGCGCTCTCCGGCGACGTGCCGCAGAAGAAGCGTCTGCGTTTCATGAAGGAATTCCACAGCGGCGAACTTGCGGTGTTGATCTGCACGGACGTTGCGTCGCGCGGGCTGCACATTGCCGACGTCAGTCACGTGTTCAATTACGACCTGCCGCAGGACGCGGCCGACTACGTGCATCGCATCGGACGTACCGCGCGCGCCGGAGCGGAAGGTGACGCCATCAGCTTCGGCTGCGAGGAATATGCGGTGTCGCTGCCGGAAATCGAGGCGTACATCACGCACAAGATTCCGGTGTTCTCCGTGAAGCCCGAGTTGTTAGCCAAGGACCTCAAGCCGCCGGTGTACAAGGAGTGGGATCCGGAAGACGGTCCGCGACCGGTTCGCCGTCCTGGTGGCGGCGGTGGTGGTGGTGGACGCGGTGGCCCACGCCGTCCGGGCGGTGGAGGCGGCGGCGGTCGTGGCGGCCCGCCACGACGCAGCGGTGGTGGTGGTGGTGGTGGGCGCGGAGGCCCGCGCCGCGGCGGAAGGTAGGTGCCGGGTGAGGAAAGTGGGGAGAGCGCGTGGCGCTGCCTCAGTTCAGTAGCCCGCGCGCGCTCTCCCTACTTTCCTCACCCGGCACCATGCAGGTCGGCGACGGCGTCGACCGCTGGGTAGTCGACATGCTCGCGCCGCGAGCCCTTCGTATCCCAATGACGCACTCCGTACACCCAGCGGATGCCCGCGCTGCGCGCCGCCCCGAGCATGTTTGAGTTGTCGTCAGCGAACAGAGTGCGCTCGGGGTCATACCTGAATCGTTCCAGCGCCGCGCGCCAGAACTGCGCGTGTTCCTTCGGCGCGCCGAAATCATGCGACGTGACAGCGGCATCGAGATAGTCGAGCACGCCGGTCTCCTCGTGCTTCACCGCGAGCGCGATGGGATGCGAATTGGTGAGCAGCACGAGCCGCTTGGTGTTGGCGCGCATACGCACGAGGAACTCGCGCGCACCGGGCAACCATCCGACGTGCGAGCGCACCTCGCGATGTAACGCGCCGATGTCGATTCCGAGCGTGCGCGACCAGTATTCGATGCAATACCAGTCCAGCGTGCCGCTACGTTCAGCGAAGAGCCGCGCGATCTCCGCGTAGGCCGCATGCAGGTCCATGGATTGCGCCACCGCGAATCGCTGCGGCAAAAGATCGCGCCAGATGTGGTTGTCATAGGCCTGGTCGAGCAGCGTCCCGTCGAGATCGAGCAGAACGGTGTCAATGACCGACCAGTCGGGCCTGGAATGGGGGTTCGGCGTCATGCGGGGCGTATCATACGGAGCCCGAATGGATGCCAGCACAGAAACCCTCGTCGACTTCCACACGCACAGCCATTTCTCCGATGGCGTGCTCGCGCCGGCGGCGCTCGTGGAGCGCGCCCGCGCGCGTAACGTCGGCATCCTGGCGCTCACCGACCACGACACCACCGCTGGCCTCGCCGAGGCCCGCGCGGCCTGCGCGGCATCCGGGATCCGCTTCGTGCCCGGGGTCGAGCTCTCCGCACAATGGCGCGGCCAAACTATTCACATCGTCGGCCTGCAGGTGGACGAATCGCACGCCGGATTCAACTCGCACCTGACGGCGGTCCTGGAGCGGCGACAGGTGCGCCTAAGGGAGATCGGCGAACGCCTCGAAAAACGTGCGCGCCTGCCGGGCCGTGAACTCGCCGAGGTCGCCGCACAAGCCACCGCTCCCACGCGCCTCCATCTCGCCCGCCTGCTCGTGGCCCGCGGACATGCGCGCGACACGCAGGAAGCGTTCGACCGTTGGCTGAACCGCGACAAGGCGGGCCACGTGCCGCCCGAATGGCCGGCCCTCGCCGCGGCCATGACGGTGTTGCGCGACAGCGGCGCCATTCCCGTGCTCGCGCATCCGCATCGCTATCGATTCTCCGCCGGGGCATTGCGCGAACTCATCGCGGCTTTCGTCCAGGAGGGCGGCGCCGCGCTCGAAGCCAGCATGGCCGGCATGAGCCCCAATGACGCCGATCGCATCGCTTCGTTGTGCCGACGTTTCAAGTTGCATGCATCCATGGGTTCGGATTTCCACGACCCGTGCGTGCCGTGGAATCCCCTTGGCCGCTGGCTTAAGCTTGCCGCCGGCCTCGAGCCGGTCACCCATCGTCTTGAAAATGTCTGAAATCGAAGATCAGGACAATGTCGATCGTGAGCTTTTCAAGAACGTTGAGAAGCTGCGTGAATTGCGCATTGCGCATCGCGATCTCGACGAGGTCATCTCGCGCCTGTCGCTCGACTTTCAATCCGACCAGTTGCAGCTGAAGCGCCTCAAGAAGCGCAAGCTGATTCTCAAAGACCAGATCACCCGGCTCGAAAGCGAGCTCATCCCGGACCTGAACGCTTGAAGCAGCTGTTCGAGCAACTGACCACCCCGGAAGTCCTGGCCGAAGCGCTCGCGGTGCTCATGGCGGCACTGCTGGCCACCGCGCTCGCGCACTACATCAAGAACTGGTTGCGGCCGTTCGCTGCGCGCGACTCCCTGCCCCGCTGGCCGCGCCGCTTCGTGGTGGCCGGCATGGTGCTGGCACCGGCGCTCGTGGCGCTGATCCTGTTCCTGGGTTTGCGCGCGCTGTTCGCCAGCTTCGACCTGCACACGGCGCTCATCGATGTCGCAATGGATCTGGCCACCGTGCTGGTGCTGGTGCGTTTCGCCGTGCATGCGCTGAGCGTTTCGCTGGGGCCGAACAGCTGGATCCGTTCGTGGGAGCTGCGCATCACGTTCTTGTTTTGGGTGTCCATCTCTTTCCAGGTGCTCGGCTGGTTTACGGGAATCGAACGCACACTCGACAGCATCGACCTGATTCCCGGCAAGGCGCAGTTCAGTCTGTGGTCGTTGCTCAAGGGAATCGTGGTCATCGCCGGATTCCTGGTGGTCACGAGCCTGATTGCGCGAACCATCGAGCGCCGCGTCATGAAGCTCGAAGGCATCGCGATCTCCACGCGCATCGGTATCTCCAAATTTTCGACATTCGCGCTGCTCGCGCTCGGCGTGTTGTTAGGCGTCAACGCCTCGGGCGTCGACCTCACTGCGTTGACCGTGCTCACCGGCGCAGTGGGCCTGGGGCTCGGCTTCGGCCTGCAGTCCATCGCCAGCAATTTCGTCTCGGGATTCGTGCTGCTGCTCGATAAATCCATCAAGCCCGGCGATGTCATCAGCTTCACCGGCACCACCGGGACGAGCAGCGAGAATTTCGGCTGGGTGCAGGAGCTGCGCGGCCGGTACATCGTGGTACGCGACCGCGACGGTGTCGAGACGCTGGTGCCAAACCAGAACCTCATGACCAACTCGGTCATCAACTGGAGCTACTCGGATCAGCGCGTGCGCATTCGCCTGCCAGTGCACATCAGCTTCCAGGATGATCCGGAAGTGGCGTTACAGGTGCTCGTCGACGCGGCCGCCAACCATCCGCGCATTCTCAAGGATCCAGGTCCGGTGTCCCGGCTCATGAGCTTCGAAAACTACGGCATGCGCGTCGAAGTGCGTTTCTGGATTCGCGATCCCATGAACGGCGTGAACAACGTGCGCTCGGACGTCAATCGCGAGATCTGGCGCCTGTTCAAGAAACATGGCATCACGATCCCGGTCCAGCAGCACGACGTTCGCGTCGTGCAGGCGGAACCACCCGAGGTTCCGGGATATCGCCGATAGCATGAATCTGGTAGTCAGGCCCGGGCTCGAAATTCCCGACGGCGACCTCGAAGTCGCGTTCATCCGCTCTGCCGGCCCCGGCGGCCAGAACGTCAACAAGGTGGCCACCGCCGTCCAGCTGCGCTTCGCGCTCGATCGCAACGTCACGCTGCGCGAAGATGTGAAGATCCGGTTGCGCGCTCTCGCCGGCCAGCGCCTCACCGACGCGGGCGAGCTGCTGATCGTCGCGCGGTCCAGCCGCAGCCAGGAACAAAACCGGCGCGACGCGGAAGACCGGCTGCTCGAGCTGATACGTCGCGCGTTGGTCGTGCCGAAGAAACGTCACGCGACCAAACCGACTCGCGCTTCAAAGGAAAGGCGCCTCGATGGCAAGGCCCGCTCGCAGAAAAACAAACGATTGCGCGGGCGTGTGCGATTCGATGACTGACGGAGGAAACACATGATCCTGTGGCGGGAAAAATTCAAGGCGACCGGGCTTCATTTTCTGGTGACCCTGTTTTTCGCAGGGTGCGCCGGCGCACTCATCTTTCTGTTGTGGTTCCCCGACCCATTCCAGACGATGATCGGCGGCACCGAGCTTTTCTTGCTGGTGACCGGCTGCGACCTGGCGCTCGGTCCGTTGTCCTCGCTGGTCGTCTACAACAGCAGAAAAACGCGGCGCGCCCTAGTGTTCGACTACGTCGTCATCGGCACCGTGCAGCTCGCCGCGCTGGGCTACGGCGTTTTCATGCTGGCGGGCACGCGTCCGCTATACGTCGCATTCAGCTACGATCGCCTGGAAATCGTCGTCGCGCGCGACATCTCCGATGCGGAGCTGGCTGCCGCGAAAGATCTCAAGTACCGCACGCGCCCGCTCACCGGACCCCGGTTGGTCGGCATCAAAGTTCCGCCAGAGGAACACAACGACGCCCTGTTCCAGTCCCTGGATGGCAACGAGGAACACATGCGGCCGCGCTTCTATGTGCCGTACGAGGAATTGCTGCCGCAAATACGCGCGCGTGCCAAGTCGATTGCCGAGCTCGAAAAAATCCATCCCGCGAGCAAGCCGCTGCTGGAAGCGGCGATGCGCGATCTCAAGATTCCCGCTTCACGCGTGGCATGGCTGCCGGTCCATCATTTCAGGGGATTCTGGACCGCGCTTATCGACACCGAGAACGGCAAGCCGCTCACGTACGTCGACTTCGATCCGTACTGACGAGCGTCAGTGGTTAGGTGGGGCGGTTCCTGGATCGGCGGGCGCTTGGTTCAGCCAGCTGCTGATTTGCACCAGTATGTCGGGCCCTGCCCATTCGCTGCCGTCGTTGAAGATGACGCGCAACGTCGACGCGTCCGGTATCAGCCCGAGGTAGCCCTCGAGCGCAAGCCGGTCGAGTCCATCCCGTGTGCGTAACACCAGCGAATCGTTGACGCGCGACAGCATGATCTCCGCGGGCACGATCCCTGGACCGACGCGCAACGCGACGCGCCCCGTGGTCCACCAGTCCTGGATCGACACGTTGCCGGAACCGCGGCCCCAGGCGTACTCGCTGCTCGCAGCCGCATCGCCCGCCTCGGCATCGTCGACTTCCGCTTCGAGACCGACGCGGAACTGGCCGCTGCGCTCGAGCTCATCGAGATACTGCTCCGCTTCCGGAGCGTACGGCAGCTCTAACAACTTCGCAGTATTGCTGAAATCCTTCATGCCTCTCTCGGGCTCTTGCGCACGATTGCCCGACAACTTTTACCAGTCGCAAAAGCACTGTCTATAGTCCGTTGGAGAGACTGGCCGTCAGGATGAGCGAAAAGCCCGTCATACGGCGCGTTATGTTGCACCGAAGCAGCGCTAAGTCGCGGAGAGATAGGGGATTCCCGGAGAGCGCCTCCATTCATGCGCCTTTCTTGTTCTTGCGTTTCTCCAGCGCGATTTTCTGATCGACGTACGCCCGGCCTATCCACTGCTCCGCGTTGAAATTCGTGCCGCCGTATTTTTCCTCGAACTCCCTGGTCGGCCGCGCCGCGACCACATCCGTCTGGCTCTTGCCGGCTTTCACCAGCTTCGCCACCCGGTCGCGCACCACCACCAGCATGTCGTGGTAGGCCTGGAGTTCCGCCTTGTTGCCGAGCGGCCCGTGGCCGCGAATGATTTTCGTGTTGTCGTCGACGGTCGGCAGCACCTGCTCGTGCGCGCGGATCAGTCCGTCGAGCGTACCGCCGGTGTTGCCGTCGATGAACGGGAAACCGCCGGTGAAGGTATCGCCCATGTGCAGAACGTTCGCTTTGCCGAATCGAACGACGATGTCGGTCGCGGTGTGTGCATTCGGCAGATGCGTGAATTGCAGGTCATCGTCATTGAAATGCAGCGTGGCCGAATCGGCGAAGGTGATGACCGGCAACGCCTCGCGGGCACGCGCCGGAATCGTTTCGTTGGTGGATGGATTCACCTGCGCGACGCCGAGGTACTTGCGCACGTTTTCATGCGCAATGATCACCGCGCCCGCCTTGCCGAATGCGTCATTGCCGCCGGTGTGATCGCCGTGCAGATGCGTGTTGATCACGAAATGCACCGGCTTGTCCGTCAGCATCGTGACCGCGGCGCGGACCTTCGGTGCCATGTCGTCGAACTGATCGTCGATGATGGCGGCGCCGTCGACGCCGACGGTAAGCCCAATGTTGCCGCCTTTCCCCTTGAGCATGTAAATACCCGGCGCAATGCTGATGGTCTCGATTTTGACGTCGTCGGGCGCCGGCATGGCCGGCGGAGGCGCCTGTTGCGCCAGGACCTGCGAGGCTCCGGCTGCGCCCATTGCCGCGAGAAGTGTCGCGAACAGGATCTTCGTCATTTTCATGGCTGAGTTGCTCCGTTATCCGTCATGCGTTCACTTTCTGCTGCATGAGCTGCCACAGGTCCACCACGTGGTGGTGTTCGGTACTGGCGTTGCCGAAAGATACCCGCACTGCCCAACGTCCGTCGATGAGCGCGGGTGTGAGATAGGCTTCGCCGGAATCGTTGACCGCTTGCGCGAATGCGCGCGTGTGCGCGTCTCCAGCGGCGGCATCGAGACCCGGCGGCTCATGGCGCAGCACCAGGGTCTGCAACCGCACGGGTGCGAGCAGTTTCCACCGCGGCGCGCGCGCCACTTCGGCAGCCAGCCACTGCGCGTGGGCCAGGTCGCGGCGGATGCGGGCCTGAAGCCCGGTCACTCCCTGGTCGCGGATCACGAACCACATCTTGAGCGCACGCATGCGCCGCCCGAGCGGAATTCCCCAGTCGCGATAATTCTTCACCTGGCCGTCGGCCGCCGTCTGCAGGTAGCTCGGATTGGTCGACATGACGCGCACCAGGAACTGCGCGTCGCGCACGAAATAAGTAGAGCAGTCCATGGAGACGCCCAGCCACTTGTGCGGATTGACGACGAGCGAATCGGCGCCTTCGACGCCCTCCCACAGCGCGCGGCACTCGGGCAGGATCATGGCCGAACCCGCCATCGCGGCGTCGACGTGCAGCCACAACTCTTCAACGCGCGCGAGTTGCGCAATCTCGGCGATGGGATCGAAGGCTGTCGTCGCCGTCGTGCCGCAAGTTGCCACGATGGCGCAGGGTTCGCGCCCGGCGGCGCGATCGGTCGCGATTGCAGAGGCGAGCGCATGCGCGTCCATGTCGAAGTTCGCGTCGACCGGGATCACACGCACGTTTTCGCGCCCGAACCCGGCGAGCAGCGCGGCCTTTTCCACCGAGCTGTGCGCTTGCGACGACACATAAACCATGAGCGGGCTTGCCTGCCCTTGCAGCCCGCCGCGCGCCGCTGCGTAGTTGGTCGCGCGTTCGCGCGCGCAGACCAGTGCGACGAGCGTCGCCGTTGACGCGGTGTCCTGGATCACGCCCGACCAGCGTTCGGAAAGCCCCAGCATCTGCCGCCACCAGTCGAGACAGACCTCTTCGAGCTCGGTGAGCGCCGGACTCGCCTGCCAGTTGAGGCCGAGCTGGCCCAAGCCCGTGCTCACGAGGTCGCCGAGCACCGAGGCCGGCAGTCCGTTAGAAGGAAAGTAGCCGTGAAAGCGCGGATCCTGCCAGTGCGTGCACGCCGGAAGAATCAGCGCATCGAGATCGCGGCGGATGGCGGCGAATTCCTCGGGCGCCTGTGGCGGCGTTCGTGGCAGCGCGTCGCGCAATGCACCGGGAGACGTGCGCGCCATCACCGGAAATTCCGC
>Ga0193753_10004367_pt1 | contig 10117 bp, 8 predicted proteins | sample H1c2metaG_FD_144925 | JGI IMG/M metagenome (GOLD analysis project Ga0193753, IMG submission 144925) | Soil microbial communities from a riparian zone of the East river system, Colorado, United States - H1c2 | ecosystem: Environmental > Terrestrial > Soil > Riparian zone | place: USA: East River... | reverse complement strand
GTAAAGCCCGAGCGTGGACAGCAGTCCTGCCAAAAGCCCAAACGCCCCCGAGAGCGCCGCCATCAGCCGCTCGCGCAGCACCGAGTCCGCCAATTGCGCCGAAAACGATCGGAACTGGATTCCCATCGACGGGTTCACGCCCGCCACTGCCGTCTTCGCCGCGCTCATTACCCCGCCTGGAGAGCTGGCGATGCGCAGCACGAACGTCGCACCGGGCTCCGGACTCTCATCTTGTGCAATCGGGAAAAAACCAAGCGGCTTGAAATCCTCGCGCAGTTCGTAGTATTTCGTGTTCTTCACCAATCCCACGATCTGGAACAGTGTTTCCGGCTTGCCGGCCTCGGCTTCCAAATGGAACGTGTGCCCCACCGGATTCGCTCCGCCGAAAAATTTGCGCGCGAACATCTCGTTCACAATCGCGACCTTCGGCGAGGAGACCGTGTCGCGCTCGGTGAATTCACGCCCGGCCACCAGGCGCGTCCCCATCGTCTGGAAGTAGCCGGGGGCGGCTCGATTGAACCACCCCTGCTTTCCGCTCGCCGCCGCTGGCGCGCTGTCAGGACCAATGTTATTGTCCCAGCCGCTGCCGCCCACCGGTGTAAATCCGACTTGCGCCGCTGACACGACGCCCGGAATCGACGCCAGCCGATCGGCCAATTCGCGATACACCGGCAGCCGCCGCTCCTTCGCATATTGCGCTTTTCCGAAATCGATCTGGACTGTCAATACACCTTCACTCTCGAAGCCGGCGTCGGTCGTCAGCAGATTATGCAAGCTCCGCACGAACAGCAATGCGCCCACCAGCAGGACCAGCGATAGCGCCACTTGCATCGCCACCAACCCCCGGCGCAAGCTGAACCGCTCGCGTCCCGCGGTCACGCTGCGGCCTCCCGCGCGCATCGCCGCCACCGGCGATAGATAAGTCGCTCGCAGCGCCGGCAGTAGCCCAAACAACAAGCACGTAAGCATTGCGAGCGCACCCGTAAAGCCCAGCACGCGCCAATCCGGGCTCAGACCGACAAACACCGGGCTATTGCCGGTGCTGATAAACGCCACTAGCGCCCAGCTCAACCCGAACGCCATCCCGGCACCGAGCGCCGCTCCCGCTATCGCGAGCAGCAGGCTCTCCGCCAGAAGCTGCCGCACTAACCTCCAGCGCGACGCGCCGATGGCCATCCTCACCGCGATCTCCGTCTCGCGCACGCTCGCCCGCGCCAGCAACAGATTCGCCAGGTTGGCGCAGGCGATCAGCAATACCAGGCCGGCAGTCGCCATCAGCAGCCACAAGGGCCGCTCGTACTGCTTCCGCAGCCCCGAAATTCCCGTACCCCCGTCCGTCACGCCCACCTGGTTCGTGAGATACCGCTTTGCCAGATCGGGCTTATAACTCGCCGGCAGAGTCGCTTGCATGATGCGCGGCGATAGAGTATGCAGATGTGCCGTCGCCCTTTGCGCCGTCCATCCCGGCTTCAACCGCCCCATGAGCGACAGCCACCAGGCATGCGCGATCGGGATTCGGCCCTTCTTGTCTTCGGCCATCATCCGGTCGGCGCAAAGCGGAATCGCTACGTCATAGCGGTTGCCGACCTCGACGCCGAAAAACGAGGCCGGCGTCACGCCGATCACCGGAACCGGATATCCGCTCAAACTCACCGAGCGCCTCAGGATTCCCGGATCGCCCGCGAACTCACGCTGCCAAAACGCATGGCTGACTACCGCCCCAGGGGCGCATGCCTGGCTATCGTCCTGTGCCGTAAACGTCCGCCCCAGCGCCGCCTTAACGCCCAGCAGGCGAAAAAATTCGCCACTCACATAAAGGCCCTCGGCAAATCGCGGTTCGCCCCCACTGGCCAGATTAAAGCGCGTGGCGCTCCATGCCAGCACGCCTGTAAAGGCCTGCTGCCGCGTGCGGATCTGCTCCCACTGCGCATAAGTGAAATTCGCGCTGCGGCTGGACCACCAGCCCGCGCGCCCCGCATCTTTGTCGAAAACAATCGATACCAGCTCCTTCGGATTTTCGACCGGCAGCATCGTCAGTCGAATCGCATTCACAAGCTGAAAAATCGCCGTGTTCGCGCCGATGCCCAACGCGAGCGACAGTACCGCCACCAAAGTGAAGCCCGGGCTCTCTCTCAATTGCCGAATACCGTACCGCGCGTCTTGCAGAATCGTTTCGAGCATACTTCTATACGATACGGCGAAAACGGCACGCGGTTAGCAAGCTAGCCGGCTCAATCGTGATGCAATGCGCAGTCGATTTCTTCCAGGCTGTTGCCCAAATGAAGCCACTCTCCACCCGATTTGACACGATCTCATTGTAGGCAGGTCAGCTCGCCTTCAAAAGCCGCCGCGCTTCCACGAAAATATCCCGCAGCATGACCGCGGTTAAACGTCCGGTAGATGTATTCTGTTGGCTCGGATGATACGACGCAAGAACCAGCGGGCCGCCCGCATGCGTGCGATGCGTCAAGCCATGACCGAATCGAAAGGCCGCGCGAGACTTCAGCACGCCGCGATCCTGTAGCACGCTCAAGTACGCCGCGAGCCCAATGCCGCCCAGCGCCACCACGACCGTAACCCGCTTCAGCAGCGCGAGCTCGCGCACCAGGTAAGGACGGCAGGCGAGTATTTCTTCGCGCGAAGGCTTGTTATCGGGCGGAACGCAGCGCACCGGCGCCGTGATATACGCGTCGCTCAGACGCAGCCCGTCGTCACGGCTCAGGCTGCTGGGTTGATTGGCGAAACCGGCTTCCCAGAGCGCCCGGTAGAGAAACTCACCGGACCGATCGCCCGTAAACATACGGCCGGTTCGATTCGCGCCATGCGCGCCGGGGGCAAGTCCCACAATGAGGAGGCGTGCGTCCGGATCCCCAAAACCGGGTACCGGACGGCTCCAATAGGACTCGCCGCGATAGGCGCGCCGTTGGACGCGGCCGATCTCTTCGCGGTGAGCCACCAGGCGGGGGCAGCGGAAACACTGGACGATTTCGTCATTTAATACCTGCAGTTCGGTCAGAAAGCTGCTCCCGCAGCGATTATAGTCAGCTTGCGAGCGAAACCAACGGCTTCCGCCGGAACGATTCGATCGATGACGCGAGAGCCTGCAGCGACACTCGGGAGAGATCGTGCGGATCGAACGTCTGAAACGTCGGCAAAATATCTGCGAAGACTTTCATCAACTCCGGATCGCGCCATCCTTTGACGGTTTCATCCCACATCATGGCCATCGCCTCTTCCGACGTGAAAGCGCGCTTGTACGGTCTGGCCGTAGTCAATGCGTCGTAGATATCGGCAAGCTGCAAAACACGCGCCAATAGCGGGATGTTCTCTCCAGCCAAACCATCCGGGTAGCCGGATCCGTTCCAGCGCTCATGATGGCTTCGGATGATAGGAAGCACCGCGGCAAGCGACCGCAAATTGCCGCAAATCCGCTCGCCGCGCTCGGGGTGGGATTTCATGATCTCCCACTCGTCGTCCGTCAACGGTCCCGCTTTGAACAAAATCCGGTCCGGAATCGAAATCTTGCCGACATCGTGCAAATAACCGGCGCGTTGCAGCGCCAGGATGTCCTCGGACGGCAGTTTGAGCGCCTCCCCCAAGGCCGCGCCCATCAGCGCCAGGCGCTGGCAATGTTGACTCAGGTCCGGGTCGCGATCCTCGACCGATTTCGCGAGCGAGAACAAAACTGTCTCGGAATCGTCGAGCGAATCGATCATGGCCTTGTGCCGCAAACTCGCCTGCACGCGCGCTCGAAACGCCGGCGCACGAAATGGTGTCGTCAGAAAATCGCTGGCGCCCGCCTCGATCGCCCCCACCTCGGCGTCCGGGTCGTCCGAAGCAGCGACCACGAAAACAGGCAGAAACTGCGTAGCCGGCGCTTTGCGTATCGCCTTGCAGAACGCCGCGGCCCCTACCTCCGGCGCCTGCAGGTTTATAAGGACCAAGTCAACATGGTTCGTGAGAATCGAAACAACGGCCTGCGAAGTCGTACTCGCTTCAATTACATGGTTGTCGAAGCCTTTCAGACACTGCCGGATGTTTCGTTTTCGATACGCCGACGAATCCACCAATAAGATGTCGCCCCGTCCCAGAGCCGACTCGGGGACGCGAGCTTTCGGCGCCAGCAGATGCGCCCGGTCGACCGCAGGCAACGTTTCAATCTGATCAATGATGTCGGCGGCCATCGAAAAGTCTGCGCTCTGACTTTCTATCGACCTAATGGGGGAATAGCTTTAAGCGGCCCGTGGGGAAATCCAGCCTAAAGAGTCCTATCGGCTCTAGGCAATTGCCTTAACCCGTAGTAACGTTAGAGGTGATCGAAGGAGAATTGAGCTGAGCACTAGAACTACGGCCATCGCTCCGCAGGTACGTGAGCCGGCCGACCGTTGGACTACTACCGACGCTGCGGAGCTCTACGATGTCGCGAGCTGGGGTAAAGGATTTTTTTCAGTTGGTGAAAACGGAAGTCTGTTCGTCCACCCCACCAAGGACCCGAATCGCAGCATCGATCTGAAGCAGTTGGTCGACACCCTGCAGTGGCGCGGTATTTCGCTGCCGATTCTGATCCGCTTCGCCGACATCATCCGGCACCGCCTGCAGGAAATGTACCAGGCCTTCGACACGTCGATGCGTGAGCACGGCTACCAGGGCGGCTATTGCTGCGTCTATCCAATTAAGGTCAACCAGCAACGCCAGGTCGTCGAGGAGGTGTTCCAATTCGGCCGCGCTTATCGATTCGGATTAGAAGCCGGCTCGAAGCCCGAGTTGCTCGCGGTGCTCGCCATCGCCGACAATCTCACACCCATCATCTGCAACGGCTTCAAAGACGACGAGTACATCGAAATGGTGATGCTCGCGCAAAAGATCGGCCGCCAGATCACGCCGGTCGTCGAAAAATACACCGAGTTGGAATTGATTGTCAAACACGCCGAGAGAGTCGGCGTGAAACCCAACATTGGCATACGCGTGAAACTAGCCAGCCGCGGCTCCGGGCGTTGGAAGTCTTCCGGCGGCTATCGCTCCAAGTTTGGCCTGACGGTAAGCGAAGCGCTGAAGGCGGTAGATTACCTGAAGCAGCGCGGCATGGAAGGCAGCTTGAAGCTGCTGCACTTCCATCTCGGCAGCCAGATCACCAATATCCGCCAGATCAAAGCCGCCGTCATCGAAGCAGCGCGCATCTACGTAGATCTCAAGCGCGCCGGCACCGGCCTCACCTATCTGGATGTGGGCGGCGGCCTCGGCATCGACTACGACGGATCGCAGACCGATTTCGAATCGAGCGTGAATTACACCCTCGAAGAGTACGCGCGCGACGTCGTCTATCACATCCAGAACATCTGCGATGAAGCGGAAGTTCCGCACCCCACCATCATTACCGAAAGCGGCCGCGCGGTCGCGGCCTATCACAGCCTGCTCGTGTTCAATGTCGTAGGCGTGAGCGGCTTCGGCGAAGAAGAACTGCCGTCCGCTGTTCCCGAAGATTCCGAGCAGGCGCTGATCGACCTTTTCGAAACGCAGCGTTCCATCACCAAGAAAAATCTCCTCGAGAGCTACCACGACGCGCAGCAGGCGCTCGATTCCGCGTTGAACTTGTTCAACCTCGGCTATCTCTCGCTCGAACAGCGCAGCCTGGCGGAAAATTTCTACTGGGCCATTTGCCGCAAGATTCTGCGGCTCGCCAAAGAGCTCGATTATTTTCCCGAAGAGCTGGAGGGTTTGGACGCCATGCTGTCCGACACTTACTTCTGCAACTTCTCGCTATTTCAGAGCATGCCCGACAGTTGGGCAGTGAAGCAGCTTTTTCCGATCATGCCGATTCACCGGCTGGACGAAAAGCCCACCCGCTCGGCCGTCCTAGGCGATATCTCCTGCGATTCGGACGGCAAGGTCGATCAATTCATCGACCGCCGCGACGTCAAGAAGACGCTCGCGCTACATCCATACAATAACGAGACATACATACTCGGCTCTTTCCTGCTTGGCGCTTATCAGGAAATCCTGGGCGATCTGCACAATCTCTTCGGCGACACCAACGCGGTGCATGTCAGCCTCAGCGACCAGAACGACGTAGTGCTCGAAACCGTCGTGCAAGGCGATACCGTGCGCGAAGTACTGGCGTACGTGCAATACAATTCCGGCGCTCTGCTCGACGAGTTCCGCAAGGATGTGGAATTGGCCGTGCGCGAACAGCGCGTGGGCTACGAAGAAGCCGGTCGTCTGCTCAACATTTACAAGGAAGGGCTGCAAGGCTACACCTATCTGGAGCAGTAAGTGCTCAACTCTTTGCGCGTCGTACTGGTATCGCCGCGCAATCCATTGAACATCGGCGCGGCAGCGCGCGCCATGAGTAATTTCGGCTGCACGCGTTTGCGTTTGGTGAATCCGTATGATGTCGCCTTCCGCGAAGCGCGCTCGGCAGTGCGCGCCGGCTACATCCTCGAGCAAGCGCAGGTTTTCAATACCGTAGCGGAGGCCGTAGCCGATTGCACTTTGGTCGCGGGCACAACCGCCGTGGGCAACCGTGATCTGCATCTTCCGTTGCATCGGCTCGAAGCGGCCGGTGATGTCCTGCGCGAGCATCTCGCGGCCGGTCCTGCGGCGCTGCTGTTCGGCTCCGAAAAATTCGGCCTCTCGAACGAAGACATGAGCCACTGCCATTGGCTGCTGCGTATCCCCACGCGCGACGAGCATGGATCGATGAACCTCGGCCAAGCAGTAGCGATCTGCTTATACGAACTGCGCCGCGAAACAAAGGAAGCGGCGCGCCGCTTTACGCCTGCCCCCGTCGCCATGGCTCAGGACTTTGAGCGTCTTACCGAATTGCTCCTCGACGTCCTAGCCCGCTCCGGCTACGTGAATGAAAAAGTGTCGCGATCCGGCGAGCTTAAGCTACGACGCCTGATCCGGCGCCTCGCGATGCCCGCCAGCGACGTCGAAACCTGGCTCGGCATGCTCCGCCAAATCCTCTGGAAGATCAAACAGCCTTCACCAGATTGAATGCTATTCTGAAATCCGAAATGACGAAAGTACAGCTCTCGTTCAAATTGTCGCGCCCGCTCGAAGACGCGGATCTGCGCCAGATTGCGCGAGTGCACGCCGTTTTCGGCATGCTCGCCACCCGCGTTCTTCCATCCGGCGACGAGCTATTCGTCGAATACGACGCATCTCGCTTGACACCCAAAGACGTCCAGGGCACGCTCACCGCGCACGGCCTTCCGTTAAGATAAAGCCATCGTGGCGCCTATTCCGCGCACCTATCTGAAACTGCGGGAGCTCAACTGGCCCGTCGTCATCGCCCTGTTCGCCGCCTTGACCGTCTGCCTGTTTTTCTACCGGCAGCTCGACTATGTCGCCAACGGCCAATCTCGTCCTCCGCTGCTTACCGCGGCCGAAGAAGGAATTGGCGCATTAGCCGGCTTGCTTGTCTTCCCGCTGGTGTACTTGGCCGCCATCCATTTTCCATTGCCCTCGCCGCGTTGGCGAAGACATGTTCTGGCCCACCTGGCCGCCGTCTCTTTGATCTCCCTGCTGCACACAAGCCTCATCGCGGGCCTGCGGGTCGTACTGTTTCCAATCCTCGGCTTCCGCAACGACTACGGTTACTTGCCCTGGCGCTACCCGATGGAGTTTGCCCACTTATTTATCTTTTACTGGCTGGGTATCGGCTTGGTCTACCTGTTTCACGAGATCCGCTTCGCGCGTGACCACGAGGTGCGCCAGGCGCGGTTAGAAACCAGTCTCGCCGAAGCGCAATTGCAGAACCTGCGCCTGCAACTCGAGCCGCACTTCCTCTTTAACGCGCTGAACGCCATCTCCGCTGCGATTTACGAAAGCCCTCGCATCGCCGACGAAATGATCGGCCGATTAAGCGAGCTGTTGCGGCAATTGCTAAAGCAGGATGCGACGCAGGAAGTAACGCTCGCGCGTGAAATCGAGCTGCTCGAGTTGTACACGCGCATCATGGAAGCGCGCCTCGAGGACCGGCTCTCCTTTTCCATCGAGATAGAAGACAACGCCCGTCAAGTCTTAGTTCCGCAGCTTATCTTGCAACCGTTAGTAGAAAACGCCATTCGTCACGGAATGAATCTCGTTTCGATGCGCTTCGACATTTCGGTCAAAGGCCGCCTCGAAGACGGCCGGCTCACGCTCGCCGTGCGCGATCACGGACCGGGTCTGCCGCCGCCCGATCGCCTGACGCGCGGCATCGGCTTGCGCAATACCGCCGAGCGCCTCGAACGCCTCTATGGCAAGCGCCAAAGCGTGCGCATAGAAAATGCCGACGGCGGCGGAACCATCGTCGAATTACGTGTGCCGCTGCGATGATCCGCGTAGTTCTTGTCGACGACGAGCCGCCGGCCCGCCGCAAGCTGCGCCATCTGCTTTCTCCCGAAACCGATTTTGTGGTCGTGGGCGAAGCGGCTTCCGCAGCCGAAGCGGTGGAAGTGCTGAATCGCGAGCGGCCCGACGTAGTCTTCCTCGATATCCAACTTCCCGACGCGACCGGCTTCGACGTACTCGCGGCGCTCGAAGCGCGCGACACGCTGCACGTCAGCTTTGTCACCGCCTATGACGACTTCGCTCTCAAGGCCTTCGAGGTCCATGCTCTCGACTACTTATTGAAACCGGTGGAGCCAAGCCGTTTCGCCGCCACCGTCGAGCGCTTGCGGCGCAACGCAAAGGAGCCGGCCGAGCGTCTCGAAAAACTGATGGCCGGCTATTCCCGCAGGCTGCTCATTCAAGATGGCGGCCGCACCGTGTTTCTTGAGGTCGCGCGCATCGATTGGATCGAAGCCGCACGCAACTACGCCTGCATCCATGCCGGCGGCCACACCTACGTGATGCGCAGCAGCCTGGATTCTCTCGCTGCAAAGCTCGACCCGGCCACGTTCCGCCGCATCAATCGCTCGGAAATAGTCAACGCGGCGCGTATCGCTGAGTTGCGCCCCGCCCTGCATGGCGATCAAAAGGTGCGCTTAGAAGACGGCACCGAATTAGCCTGGAGCCGCCGCTATCGCACCGGCTCAGCTGCAAAACTAGAGCGCGTATGACGCCACCACCGGTATAATCCAACGCCGTATCGTGGGTAGCGGCCGCGACACCGTAATCGATGGGACCGGTGCCGGTCCCGCTGAAGTCACCGTTGCTCCGGATGTCGACCACTCTGCCGCCGCCGATATCGAAGAGCAGTCCACAGCTAGTTTGCGTTCTTTGAGTAAGTCGGGCTTGGTTTCGCCGCCACCGTCAAGAGCCTGCGGCCCACATCGAATAGGCCGAGCAAAAGAGCCGGCCGAGCGTCTCGAAGAATTGATGGCCGGCTATTCTCACGCTGTCCCCGGATTAGTGGCCTCGGGTTCGGCGGCTTCGCTTCACCATCTGCCGTACACCACAAACACGCACAAAGCGAGCAGCGCCACGTTTACCGCAACCGCACGCGACTCTCTTAATCTCACATGTACGCGCGCCGCGCCAATCATGATAACGGCGAGCCCGGTGGCTGCAAGAGGGGTCAGGAAACGGCCGATTCCTAGCGCGGGCGGCAAAATTAGGCCGGCGGCAGCCAGTATTTCGCAGCATGCAATAAATCGCACTAGGCCAAGCGGTTGGCTCGCGGCCCCGGTTTGACCGGTCGCCGCCATCTTTTCGCTGGACATGATCGACTTGGCGATGCCCGAACCCAGAAAAATTAATGCCAGAATACTTTGCGCGATCCAAAGATAAACATTCATGATTGTTTTCCTTTCTTATTTGATAACCTACTAATTAGTAGGTTGCATGAAACTGCCGAAACATGCAAGACCGCGGACACGCATTTCAGGAACCGAACGGAAGCGTATCATCCTGGAAAGCGCGCTGGAATTATTTGCCGCCCGGGGTTTTCACGGTGTTTCCGTCGACGAGATCGCATTCGCCTCCAGCATCACGAAGCCGGTCCTTTACGATCATTTTTCATCCAAACAGGATCTTTACATCCAGGCCAGCCGGGAGGTTCGCGACCGCCTGCTGGCGGCGGGAGGAGAGGTGATCGAGGCTCCGCGCGGCCTCGCGCAGCGGATTCGGGCAGGCGTGGAAGCGTTCTTCGTGTTTGCCGAAGAAAATCCTGCAGCGATTAAAATCCTGC
>Ga0193753_10004366_pt1 | contig 10119 bp, 9 predicted proteins | sample H1c2metaG_FD_144925 | JGI IMG/M metagenome (GOLD analysis project Ga0193753, IMG submission 144925) | Soil microbial communities from a riparian zone of the East river system, Colorado, United States - H1c2 | ecosystem: Environmental > Terrestrial > Soil > Riparian zone | place: USA: East River... | reverse complement strand
GGGTCGCGCGCAGGATCCCGTCGGCGCCGGTGGTGCCGAGCCGGTGATCGCCGTCGATGCTGATGGCGACGCCGGCCAGCGGCTCGTCGGCGCGGGCGATGAAGGTGACCGGGAAGGTGGCGCGCGGCACCGCGGGCGACTCGCAGCCGCCCACGGCCACCGCGAGCGCGCCGGCCAGCGCGACGGTGGAGATCGTGGAGATCGCCCGCGCGGCGCGGCCGGAGGCGGCGCGGGTCATGGATGCACGGCGGGGCACGGCGCTCCTCCTGGCTCGGCGTGGGCGCAGCGCGCGGTCAGGCGGCGCTGGAGGATGACGACGATCGCGGCAAAGGCCGGCTGCTCGGGTCGACTGCGGGCGAGCTCGTCGTAGAGGGCGAGCGCCTCGCGCTGGCGGCCGGCGGCGAGCAGGTCGGCGGCCTGGGCCTCGGTCGCGCCTCCGCCGGCCGGGTGCGGGGCCGCGGCGGGCGGGGCGTCCTTCGCGGCAGGCGCGGCGCCGTCGCCGGTGGCGGTCCCGGTCCCGGTCGCAGCCCCGGCTGCCGCCGCGCGATCGGCGCCCGCGGCGGGCCCGCCGGCCCCGATCGCGGCGGCGCGATCGGCCAGCGCGGCCAGCGTCGCGGCCCCCGGCACGTCCGGTGCGTCGGCGGCCGCGGGGTCGGCCCCGGTCGACGACCCGGATGCGACCGGCGCCGCGGACTCCTGGGTCGCGTCCTCGTCGGCCGCGTCCTCGTCGCCTCCGCCACCCTGCAGCAACACGAACACGAGCGCGGCGGCGGTCGCGGCCGCGAACAGCCAGGTCCGCGCCGGCACCGACAGCGTGGCGCGCCCCTTGCCGACCGCGGGGCCGAGCAGCGCCGGCCGCCCGTAGGCCGGCATGATCACCGTCGGTGAGCTACCCGGCGACGGCGACAGCGCGCGCGACGGCTGGGTCCTCGGCGGCGGCGAGCCGCCGTTTCGCGCCGGATCCGCGGCGAACCGGTCGGGGCCGGCCGCGCCCCCGCCGATCCGCTGCGGGCCGAGCGCGTCCGGGCGAAACGCCTCCTCGCGGAACGGCGCCCGCGGCGGCATGGCGAGGCCGAGCGGGCGCGGCGCGCGGATGAGCGTCGCGTTGCCCGGCGACGGCTCCTCCTCCCCTTCCCCGTCGCCGGAGTCGTCCGGCTCCCGCATCGACGGCGGCGCGTCCGGTCGCCGCCGGCGCAGGATCTCGGACGGATCGGACACCAGGGTCCGGGCCGCGTGGGCCGGTATCTCGCCGGACGCCTCCTCGTCGATCGCGTCGGCCACCCGCACCGCCGGCACCGACGACTCGGCCAGCATGACCGCGCGGCCGAACTCGATGCGGGCCCGGCCGGGCAGCTCCTGCCAGTCGCCGACCGGCGCGCCGTCGACCACCACCCCGCCGGCCCTGCGCGTGTCGGAGATCCACAGGCGACGCCCGTCCCACCACAGCTCGAAGTGGACGTGGGCCACGCCGGCGGCGGTGATCCGCCACGCGCAGGTCTCCGCGCTGCCGATCGCCAGCTGGGCGCGCGCGGTCGAGCTGTCCACGTGCCAGGTGTTGGCCTCGGCCTGGCCCTCGATCAGCCGCACGCTGGCCCACGCGGCCGGCGCGACCGTCGGAGCGGGCCCGACCAGGGTCCTCACGAGCCGCGCTCCGGCAGGCCCGGCTCGATGCCGAGCGCCTTCATCATCTCGAGGCAGCGCGGGACCTCGCCGGTGTAGACCAGCTCGGACAGCACCCGGCCGTCGGCGTCGCGGCCGGACCAGCGCCGCACGAACAGGTCGCGCAGTCGGTAGCCGTCGTTCGGGTCGTGGCCGACCACCTCGGTCACGTGGGTGACGCAGCGCGAGCCGTCCTGCAGGCGCGCGGTCTGGACCACGAAGTCGATCGCGGACGCGATCTGCACCCGCAGCGCGGCCAGCGGCAGGTTGACGTCGCTCATGAGCGCCATCGTCTCCAGCCGGTTGAGCGCGTCGATCGGGTAGGTGGCGTGCACCGTCGACAGACAGCCGCCGTGGCCCGAGATCATCGCCTGGATCAGGTCGATCGCCTCGCCGCCGCGGATCTCGCCCATCACGATCCGGTCCGGACGCATGCGCAGGGTGGCGCGGAACAGGTCGCGCGCGGTGATCTGGCCCCGGTCCTCGGCGTCGGGCGGGCGCGACTCGAGCTGGACCACGTGCGGCTGGACCAGCTGCAGCTCGCACGCGTCCTCGATGACGATGATGCGCTCGGCCGGATCGATGAACGCAGACAGCACGTTCAGGAACGAGGTCTTGCCCGAGCCGGTCCCGCCGGCGACCAGGATGTTCTGGCGGCAGGCGACCAGCGCGGCCAGCACCCGGCCGGCGTCGGCCGACAGGCTCCCCCAGCCGATCAGCTGCTCCATCGACAGCGCCTGGCGGAAGAAGCGGCGGATCGACACCTGCGGGCCGTGCGGCGCGGCCGGCGGCAGCACCGCCTCGACCCGCGAGCCGTCCGGCATGCGTGCCTCGAGGATCGGGCTGTCCTCGCTGACGTAGCGGCCGGCGTACTGGGCCAGGTTCCTGACCGCCGCGGCCAGCGCGTGGGCGCCGTCGAAGCGGGCGTCGGTCCGCTCGAGCCGGCCGGCCCGCTCGACGTAGACCTCGAACGGCCCGTTGATCATCACCTCGGTCACCGACGGGTCGTCGAGGAACCGGCTGACCGGGGCGAAGAACGAGAGCAGGGTCTGCTCGAAGACGCGCTGCGGGATCACCGGATCACCTCCACCCGGCTGACCACCGCGCCGGCCCGCTTGCGGTGCGCCCGCCGCCCCGCCCGCGACCGGGGCGGCCGCGCGACCGGGGTGGCCTCGAGCGCGCGCACCGCGGCGCGGACCTCGCGAGCGTGGGCGCCGGCCGGGGCCAGCGCCAGGTAGCGCGAGAAGCGCCGGGCCGCGCCCGGTCGATCACCGACCTCGTCGCGCAGCACCACGCCGAGCAGGTAGTACGGGTCCGGCTGATCCGGCGCGTCGGCGATGACCCGCTCGAGCGACTCGCGCGCGCGGTCGACCTCGCCCACCCCCAGGTAGATCGACGAGACCAGGTAGCGCAGCGACCATGCGTCCGGGTTGCGCTCCAGGTACGGCTCGGCGTGGCCGAGCGCGGCGCGCAGGCGCGACGACGCCACGCACACGCGCAGCAGCGCGGGCAGCGCGCGCTCCTCGGGGAAGCCGCGCGCGATGGCGCTGGTCAGGTACTGCTCGGCGCGCACGAAGTCGCCCATCCGGGCGAGCGCGAGGCCGCGCCGGTACAGCTCCGACGCGCGGACATCGCCGAGCGGATCGCCCGGCGGCGGCCCGGCCGGGCGCGGGCCGGCGTGCGAGCAGCCGGCGACGGCGGCGGCGAGGGCGAGCAGGCAGGCGAGCGCGGTGCGTTTCATTTCTGGGGCCTCGTCTTCAGGGAGATGCGGCGCTCCACCGAGCGCAGCCAGGCGGTGTACGGATGGTCCAGGTGGCTGACCAGGGCGAGGAGCTCGCGGGTCTCGAGCAGGGCCTGGCGAGTGCGGCCGTACTCGAGCGCGCGCTCGAGCTTGAGCCGGTGGGTGCGGTAGTCCTCGTCGATGCGGGCGACCAGCGCCGCGCGATCGCGACCGGCCCGCTCGGCGTCGCCGTCGCGCCCGGCCGCGCCGAAGCAGCGCGAGGCCAGCGAGTACAGCTCGACCGCGCGGATCCCGTCCTGGGCGGCGAACGGGTAGCGCTCGCTCTTGGCGCGGGCGGCCTCCGCCGCCTCGCGTGCGCGCGGCCCGGCCGCGGCCGGGTCCGCCTCGGGGCAGGCCGGCTGACCGCTCGCGAACAGCGCGGGCGGCTGGGCCGAGGTCATCTCCGGCAGCTCTTCCTGGGTCGGCGACAGGAACAGCCACGCCCCCACCCCGACCAGTCCGAGCACCGCCAGCATGCCGGCGCCGCCGACCGAGCGGGTCCGCGCGCCGTCCGGGATCCCGTCGGTGACGCGCAGCCACAGCGAACCGAGCTGGATCTCGCTGCCCCACGGCAGGAGGCCGCCCGGGTAGTGGCGTCCGCCGACCAGGGCCGGGACCCGCGCGCCCTGGCTGACGCTGAGCCAGCAGCCGTCCTGGCGCGGGGTGAGGCGGAGGTGCTCGGCCTCCAGCTCGCTCGCGCCGGGAAGCGCGATCCCCTCGCGCGGCTGCCGGCCCACGATCATGTGCTCGCTGCCGCCGAGCGGGTAGCGCTCGGCCGAGCCGTCGGTCTGCACGATCTCGAGGTAGGGGGTCATGCTGGCCTCAGAACCCGGACGTCATGCCGTTGACGATGAAAGGGCCGAGCAGGATGAGGACGATCGACGCGAAGATGAGCATCAGCGGGATCATCATCATCACGCCGGCGCGCGACGCGGCCTGCTCGGCGTCGACGCTGCGCCGCATGCGCAGCATGCGGGCCTGGATGCGGAGCACGTCGACCAGCGGGTTGCCCTTCTCCTCGGCCTGCACCGCCGAGCTGACGAAGTCGCGCACCGCCTCGGTCGGCACCCGCTCGGCGAACGACTCGAGCGCCTCGCGCCGGGTGCGGCCCAGCTCGAGCAGCTGCAGGATGCGGCCCAGCTCCTCGTGGAGCGGCTCGCCGGCGATGAGCGACTTGTCGATGATCTGGCGCAGCGCGCCGGGGAAGTCGAGCCCCGCGCCCATGCACAGCGCGGCCAGGTCGATCGCCACCGGCAGCGAGCGGTCGACCTGGCGCTGGCGGCGCTGGATCTCGCCCGCTACCCGAAGGTGGGGGAGGATCGCGCCGCTGCCCATGACCAGCGCGATCACCGCCGGGCTGGTGCCGACGATGTCGCGCAGGGCCAGCGCGATGGCGAGGAAGCCGAGCGAAGACAGCACCGACAGCGCCATCTGCTCGTCGCCGGTGAGGCCGAGGATGTCGCCGGCCTGGGTCAGCTGGGCCTCGATCCGGCGGCGCAGCACCGGCAGCGGCAGCCGCGCGATGAGGCCAGCTCCGGCCCGGATGACCGGCTCGAGGGTGGCGAACGCGCCGCCGCGGCTGAGCGCCTGGCGCCGCTTGAGCCCGCGCAGGCCCAGCCGCGGCGAGATCGACGCCGGGACGCTGGCCAGCACGTAGGCGGTGATCGCGGCGGCCAGGCCGAACAGCGCCACCGCGCCGTAGCCGAGCAGGTCGCGCTCGCTCATAGATCCACCGAAAGGATCTTCCGGGCCGACAGGAACCCGAGCACCCACAGCGCGCCGGCCGCGCCGACGATGAGGTAGCCGAGCGCCGACCGGCCCAGCGCGCCGAGCCAGGTCGGGTCGATGAAGTGGATCGCGGCGAGCAGGCCAAACGGCATGCCGGCCAGCACGTACGTCTGGGCCCGCGCGTCGGCGGTCTTGGCCTTGACCACGCCCTCGAGCCGGATCATCTCGCGCAGGGTGCTGGCCGACTCCTCCAGGATGCGCGACACGTCACCGCCGGTCTGGCGGGCGACCAGGAGGGTGGCGATCGCGCCCCACAGGACGCGGCTGTTCACCCGCGCACCCATGTGCAGCAGCGCCTGATCGATCGGCGAGCCGAGCCGCACCTCCTTGAGGACCAGGTCGAGCTCCTCCGAGGTGGGCGCGCGGGTCAAGCTCGCGCTGGTGGCCAGCGCCTCGCCCAGGGACGGGGCGGCGCGCAGCGCGTTGGACAGCACCATCAGCCAGCCGTCGAGCTGGATCTCGAGCGCGAGGGTGCGGCGATCGCGCCGGCGGCGGAGAAGGATGATCGGCAGGGCGAGGATCGGTGGGGCCAGGACCATGACGAAGCCGTCGTCGATGAGGAACGCGATCAACGCCAGGACCGCGAGCGCGGCGATCTGCCCGCGCAGGATGCGCGCGCCGGTGGTGCGGACCAGGAGGAAGCGGATCTCGCGGTCGAGCGCGTCCTGGTAGCGGGCCAGGCGCCGGCGCAACCACGAGTCGGTGCTGGTCGCGCTGATGGCGACGACCAGCGCGCCGCCGCACCCGATGAGCGCGATCGCGGCGTACGCGACCCACTCGCCGCCGGCGGCGACCGCGTGGGCGACCAGCTCGGCCGGGTCGGTCAAAGGACGTCCCCCTCCCCCTCGATGAGGCCGTGGGTCAGGAACTCGTCGAGGAACGACGGCAGGTAGCCGGTCATGCGGAACTCGCCCAGCACCTCACCGCTCTCGTGGGTGCCGGTCCGCACGAAGCCGAAGATCTCGCGGATGCGCAGCTCGCCATTCTGGTCGAGCCCGGCGACCTCCGACACGCTGGTGATCCGGCGGGTGCCGTCGGACAGGCGGGCCTGGTGCACCACCAGGTGGATGCTCTGGGCGATCTGCTCGCGCACCGCCCGCGACGGCAGGGCCAGCCCGGCCATCAGGCAGAGCGTCTCGAGCCGGGCCAGCGCCTCGCGCGGGTTGTTGGCGTGGAGGGTCGTCATCGAGCCCTCGTGGCCGGTGTTCATCGCCTGCATCATGTCGAGCGCCTCGGCGCCGCGGCACTCGCCGACGATGATCCGGTCCGGCCGCATGCGGAGCGCGTTCTTGACCAGGTCGCGGATGGTGACCTCGCCCTTGCCCTCAAGGTTCTGCGGGCGGGCCTCGAGCGAGACCACGTGGATCTGCGGCAGGCGCAGCTCGGCGGCGTCCTCGATGGTGACGATGCGCTCGCCGGTCGGGATCGCCGAGGACAGCACGTTGAGCAGCGTGGTCTTGCCGCTGCCGGTCCCGCCCGACACCAGGATGTTCTTGCGCACCGCCACCGCGCGGGTGAGGAATCGGGCGATCTGCGGGGTCAGGGTGACCCGGATGATGAGGTCGTCGAGGACCAGCGGCTTGCGGGCGAACTTGCGGATGGTGATGCAGGCGCCGCGCACCGCGAGCGGGCGGATGATCCCGTTCACCCGCGAGCCGTCCTTCAGCCGCGCGTCGACCAGCGGGGTGGACTCGTCGATCCGCCGGCCCAGCGGGGTGACGATGCGCTCGATGACCGCGCGCACCGCCTCGTCGTCGGTGAAGCGCAGGTCGGTCAGCTCGATCTTGCCGCTGCGCTCGACGAACACGGTCTGCGGGGTGACCACCATGATCTCGCTGACGCTGTCGTCGGCCAGCAGCTGCTCGAGCGGGCCGAGCCCGAGCGCCTCATCGGTCATCTCGGTGATCAGCTGATCGAGGTCCGCGCCGTCCGACAGCGACGGGGCCAGGTCGCGGCAGATCAGGCGCAGCGCGCTCTGCACCTTGGGCCGGAGCAGGCGCTCGTCCATCCGCTTGCGGTCGAGGCTGACCAGGTCGAGGTGATCGAGCAGCGCGCGGTGGATGCGCCGGCGCAGCTCGCCCGGCACCCGGATGTGGAGAGCGCCGGACGGCGGCGCCGCCGGTGGCGGGGTGTGGGCGGCCAGCGAGAAGTGGGCCGGCGGCGGCCCGCCCCCGTCGATCTCGAGCAGGAGGCGGTACGGGCCGATCTGCAGCGCGGCGGTCGGCTCGAGCGGCACGGTGGTGCGCACGACCAGCTGATCGGCGACCAGCGTGCCGTTGGCCGAGTTGTCGGTCAGGTACGCGCCGGTCCCGGTCACCTCGACCGCGGCGTGGCGGCGCGACACCTCGGCCGAGGCCAGCACCACGTCGCAGCCGGGATCGCGCCCGATGACCGCGGCGCCGTGGCGGGTGACCACGCTGCCGTCCGGCAGCGCGATCGAGATCGAGCGGCGAAGGGCGGCGCTCATCGCCGGCTGCTCCTCCGCCGCGCGCTGGCCCGGGCGCGCGGGCGAGGCCGGGCCGGCTGGCCGATGAAGTCGACCTCCTCGATGTCGCCGTCGTATTCCTCGAACACGCGCAGCGCCTCGCCGATCCGGCCGCGCGCGTCCGCCTGGACCACGTCGACCACGGTCGGGACGATGAACAGGACGTTCTGGGTCTGCTCCTCGCGATTGCCGTCGGTGCCGAACAGGTAGCCGAGCACGGGGATCTGCGACAGCAGCGGCAGCCCGGTCCGGGTCGACGCCTCGGTGTGGGCGTCGAGGCCGGCCAGCATCACGCCCTGGCCGAGCTCGAGGTTGACCAGGGTCTCCAGCTTGGACACCGTGCGCCCGGGGATGCCGCTGCCGCGGTCGTCGGTCAGGTCGGACACGTCGGCGCCGATCGACAGCTCGACCCGCCCGGTCTCGCGGTCGTAGCGGGGCAGGACCCGGATGAGGCTGCCGAACTCGATCCGGCGGATCTCGGCGGTCAGCGCGCCCTGCACCGCCAGGTTGACCTCGCCGCCGCTCGAGTAGGTCGCCTCGTTGCCGTTGGCGGTGATGAGCGCGGCCTGGCGCGAGATGCGGACCCAGCCGCGCGACTGGAGCACGTCGAGGCGGGGCAGCGGCTGGTTGGCGACCACCGCGGTCGCGCTGATGACGTCGCCGGAGACCAGGTCGACCGCCGCGTTGGCGCGGAACACGCCGCCGCCGCCGAAGTCGGACGGCCAGCCCACCCCGATCTGGTGGTTGTAGTTGTCCGACAGCTCGACGAAGTAGAAGTCGAGCCGGATGTTCTCCACCTGCGAGACCGCGCCGTCGCCGGCCCGGGCCGCGGTGACCCGGAACCGGTACTGCTGCTTGGTTCCGTCCTGGAGCAGGAGCAGGAGCGAGGTGCGGCCCGGCTTGACCGCGACGATCACGAACTCGGAGCCGTCCTTGGGAACGCGCACGTCGACCACGCCGGGGACGCCCTCGGAGTAGTTCTTCACCCCGACGGCGGCGATGGTGGTCTGCTCGCCGACCGCGAGGCTGATCTCGTCGCGGGTGTCCGCCGACGGCGGCGCCGGGGTCGGGGCCGGCTGCGCGGCGGCCGCGCCTCCGCCCAGCGCGACCACGAGCGCGGCCAGGGCAGCGCGGACGGTACGGCTAGCGATCATTCTTGTCCTCCGCGCCCGGGCTGGATGCGCCCGACGGGCTGGCCGGGGGCGGCGCGGCGCCTGGCCGCGCGTGCCGCTCCGCGTCGAGGATCTTCTCGACGGTGGTGTCGGGGATGCCGTCGAGCATCGCGATGTCGTCCGGGTTGCGCAGGACCAGCGACAGCCGGCCGCGGTCGGTCGAGAACGCGACCACCTGGGCCTGCGCCACGGTCACCCCGAGGGTGACCTGGTTGACCGGCCCGGCCTTGCGCGACGGCTCCTCCTCGAGCGCGCCGGTGTCCTGGCCGACCGCCAGCACGATGACGTTCTGCAGGAGCGGGATCGTCACCCGCCCGTTCGCGTCCCCCTCGCGGGCGACGGTCAGGAACGCGTCCACTCGATCGCCGGGCCGGAGCAGCCCGCCGAAGGCGGAGGTGGCGTCGGCGCGGATGGTGATGGCGCGCATCCCGCTCTTCACCAGCGACGACAGGTCGCGCCGCTCGCCGCTGGTGGTGGCCAGGTCGGTCCACAGGATCGACTCGTTGGCCTTCACCTCCATGCTGACCCGCACCCCGATGACGCGGGCCGCGTCGGACGCGCGGATGTGGCGGAACTCGACGTACGACCCGGGGATCTGGCGCACGCCCAGCATCTGGTCGGTCAGAACCGCCCCGAGCGGGATGTCCTCGACCGCCATGAGCACGCCGACCGGCTCCCCGCCGGACGCCTCCGCCTCGAGCCGCTCCTTGTAGAGCAGGAGCAGCGCCACGCCGGCGAGCGCCATGAAGAGTGCGGCGAGCAGCGCTTTGCGGTTCATGCGGTACGTCTTCCCTTTCTGGGTGGGGGCTACAGGGAGGTGAGGATGGCGACCGAGCGGCCGCCGGCGCCGTCCCCGGCGAAGACCAGCGCGGCCAGGTCGCCGGCCCGGCGGGCCATGAGCACGCGGTCGGCGCTCGCCGGTGGCGGCGGGCCGGGCGGCGCGACGACCGGCTGCCAGCCGAGCCCGGCCAGCTCGCCGCGATACCAGCGCTCGAGCTCGTCCGACTCGCCGCGCGGGTCGACGTAGAGGGTGATCTCCTGAGGCGCGCCGATCTCGCGGGCCGACAGGATGCGGCGCGCGCCGGGTGGGCGCGGCACGCCGACCGCGTCGCGGCCGGGCGCGTCGCCGCGCGCCGGGAACAGGCGCTCGAGGTCGAGCGGGCGATCGGTCCAGAAGCGGACCACCCGGGTCCGCTCCGCGCCCTGCTGGGCGTAGACGTAGCGGTAGCCGGGCG
>Ga0193753_10004365_pt1 | contig 10121 bp, 8 predicted proteins | sample H1c2metaG_FD_144925 | JGI IMG/M metagenome (GOLD analysis project Ga0193753, IMG submission 144925) | Soil microbial communities from a riparian zone of the East river system, Colorado, United States - H1c2 | ecosystem: Environmental > Terrestrial > Soil > Riparian zone | place: USA: East River... | reverse complement strand
CATAGGGAAAGATCAAACGCTTACATCTTTGCGGCTGCATCGAGCAGAGCTTCAAGACGGCGAGCCGAGCGGTCCTGCTGAGGAACGGTGCGCTCCGATATTGGCGAAAGCGAAGGCATACTCATGGTCCGTGCATTAGAAATGCAAAGGTATCCTCGTTGTTAGGTAGAGCTAGCGACACGATGCCAGCATTCTGGCACTTAGTGAGTAGATCGCTTCTCAAAGGTTTCTATTAGATAACTTACGTGCGAGTTACATATTGAATTATTCCAAATGGAGTACGCGGTAATTTAGTTACTATTCCCCACCTAAATCGACTAATAAAACACAACTTAAATCGCGCATATCATTAACCAAGGTCGGTAGTTGTCGCGATAGTGTCATTTGTTTGTCACGCTATGACTGGGTAGCTAGCACCGGGAGTCGATCTATATCCTATTTTCTTTCTTACTTGAGCATTAGTTCAAGGCATCGTATTGACAATAGCTACTTACCTCCTTTTAAATGGCTCGCGGCCTGGAATGGTCTAAGACAAAGGTTTGTCTTAGATAGACAATTCTTTCACAAGATATTGTAAATTTCCCCAGTTGAGTTCTTTCGGAGGCAGTAAATATGACGTTTCGATGGCAGCGAGTTAGTGTGCATGTTTTAGTAATTTTTCTCTCTATGACTAGCGCAGCATTTGCTCAGAATACAAACTCAGGCAATCTACGCGGTACGGTCACCGACACAACAGGAGCGGTGATTCCAGAAGTAAGAGTTGAAGTCAAAGACGTGGATAAGGGTGTAGTAAAGACTTACATCACCAACGGAGCCGGCTTGTACGATACCGGCTCGATCACGCCGGATCACTATCTACTGACCTTTACCAGGGCTGGGTTTGGAACCTTTGTGCGCGGTCCGATTACGCTGGACGTTTCCATTCAGACCATCGACGCGCGGCTGAAGGCTGGCTCGACGCAGGAGGTGGTGGTGAACACGGATGTGCCGCTGCTAAACACGGAGACGGGCTCGCAGGAGGCGACACTGTCCTCCGAGGTCATGTCGCAGTTGCCCCAGACCAATCTTGGCGCGGACTGGCAGATCTTTACCGTGCTGCTGCCCGGCGCCGCCGGCGCGCCAGAGGCCTCCAGCAGCGCCTCCAACCCAGGCCAGGTGGCGGCCATCAATGGCAACCTGCCCTTTGAAAGCATGCTGGCCGACGGCGCTACTACCACCCTGCCGATGAGCATGAACTCAGACGTCACGATCTTCGAGACGACCTCCGAGGTGAAGATCAGCACCAACGGCTTCTCGGCGCAGTATGGCCAGGGCGGCATTATCTACAACCAGATCACCAAGGGCGGCACCAGCCAGTTCCATGGCGCCGGCTACGAGTACTTCTCCAATGACGCGCTCAACGCCAACCCCTATGAGTTCGGCACGACCGGCGTGCGACTTCCCAAGCTGCGCTTCAACAACTTCGGCTTTTCCGTCGGCGGTCCGATCATCCGGCACAAGCTATTCTTTTTCTTCGACTTCGACAAGACACTCAGCCCCAGCTCGAGCATCGGCCATGAAACGCTGCCGCTGGGGCAGAACGCGGCGATGGCGAATGGTGATTTTACCGCCGCTGGAATGCCTACCATCTACGACCCGACCACTCAGACGATTCAATATACGGGTACCCACCAGTATGCATCCCTAAATGCACCCCAGCAGTGTCCCTGCGTCATCCGCAAGAGCTTTGCCGCGGAGTACGGAAATGGCAACCGCATCCCGGCCAGCATGATCAACCCGGTAGCCAAGAATTTCCAGACCCTTCTGCTTACGCTGGGCAACAATGCAGTCCAGCAGCCCACCAACGTTGGCACTTCGCAGATCGTCCAGGGAGTCGTCACCAACAACTACGCCTATAGCACACCCGGCGTCAATACGTTCACCAAGTATTTCGGACGCCTGGATTACGACATCAACCCCAAGAACCGGCTTACCATCTCGCAGACGGAGAGCGATAACCCGGGCTTCGGCTTCGGGCAAAATGTCTGTCCCATCAACTGCCAGACAGAAGACGTAAGCCGCGAAAACGCTCAAATCTCCGATGTCTGGAGCTTCAGTTCGACGTTCCAGAACGAAGCGCGCATGGGCTTTACCGATCAGTTGAACTTCTTCAGTCCGGAGACCCTGGGCAAAGGCTATCCGGCCAGCGTTGGCTACAAGTTAGCCAAAGTAGATACCATCCCCAACTTCGGGCCGGGCAGCAATATGACGGGCTTTAATAGCGGGTCGCCATTTATTTACAAGGAGTTCGTCTACGATCCGTCCGACGTGGTCACGCTCATTCGCGGACGTCACGTCCTGCACTTCGGCGGAGAGTTCCTGATCAGCCTCGCCGATTCCACCCAATATAATTATCTGAATGCAGGCATTCCGAGCTTCGGCGGTCTGTACACCTCCGAAGGCGGTCAGAGCACGAAGTCCTCGAGTACGCTGTCCAACGGCATCGCTTATGCGGACTTCCTGCTGGGTCAGATGAGCAGCTTCAGCGCCAGTGAGACGCCGGAGTATGGCGCCAGGACCAAGAGTCCGCAACTCTTCATCCAGGACGACTTCAAGCTGCGTCCCAACCTGACTATCAATCTTGGCATGCGCTACCAGGTCCATACAGGCTGGAACGAGGTCAAGGGCAATGAGTCTACCTTCGATCCCACGGTGGCGAACCCGGCCGGCGGCCTTGGAGCCATATGGTACGGCTTCAGCAAGGCCAATGGCCGCGGCCAACTGATTGCTCCGAGCTACAACAATTGGTTTCCTCGCGTTGGCTTTAGCTGGCAGCCGATGAAAGATACCGTCATTCGCGGCGGCTGGGGTATCTATGCCTCGACTCTGAGCATCGACACCTATGGCGCCGGCATGGGGGCTGCCTTTGGCAGCAGCGGCGGACCCAGCGACATCACGAACGGCATCTGCCCGGTTGCGCAGATCGATAGTGACGGCAGCAAGCCCGATACGACCGACCCCGGTTGCGGCGTTGTCGCCAGCGGCACGAATTTCAATACATTGACGCCCAATGCCGCATATCTAACCGCGCCGACCACAGCGGATGCCCGCAATGGCCAGGGCGTAAGTTACAACCAGTACCATACTCCTCTACCTAAGAACTATCAGTGGAATTTGTCGCTGGAGCGTCAGATAGGTCAGAACTACGTAGCTACTCTTACCTACGTGGGCAACCACGGGTCGAACCTGAGCTTCCCCGTAGACATCAATCAGGTTCCTGAAAACATGCTGAGCGCCAATGACCTAGGCAATAAGCCGTACCCCTTATTCAATGGGATCACCGGAAGCACCAACAACGCCATCTCGAACTACAACGCGCTGCAGGCCCAGATGACCAAGCGTCTGACCCGGGGCTTTCAGTTGAACATCAACTATACCTGGTCGCACTTCCTGGACGATCTGGACTCGTCTGGCTGGGGCTCCCGCGAAGGGTACCAGAACTACCAGAACGCCTTCAATCCCTCTGCCAACTATGCAAACAGCAACTTCGACATCCGGAACATGTTCAAAGGACAGGTAATCTATCAGCTTCCCTTTGGCAGAGGAAAACAGTTCCTGAACAAGAACCTGCTGCTGGACGAGGTCCTGGGCGGTTGGCAGGTCTCCGGTGTCTGGGTGGTCGAGGGCGGCAATCCCATGGGTATTACGACCGGGAACAACAACACCTCGAACAACCAGTCTGGCGGATACACGCAGCAAGCGAACCTGGTTGGGAACATCAACCTGCCGGGCAGCACGAAGTCCCGCCTGAGGGAGTGGTACAACCTGAACGCTCTTGTGGTGCCCGCTCCTTACACCTACGGCAACTTCCGCAGGAACCAGGTATATGGTCCTGGAGTCGTTAACGTGGCTGCTTCGCTCGGCAAGACGTTCGATGTCTGGCCGGAGCGCGGAGTGAAGCTTCTGTTCCGCGCAGATGCTGGAAACGTGCTGAACCATGCCAGCTTCGGCCAGCCTGGAAACAATGCCATCGGGCCTGGCCAGACTGCCAATATCACAAGCACCACGGTCGGCGGCAGACAAATCCAGCTATACGGCCGTATCTCTTTCTAACCTGCTAACCGATACAGTCCTTCCAAGAGAGACGGCGACCTTTGCCGTCTCTGCTTTTTGCGAGGGGATACTCCATGAAATAATGCTACAGCGCAGGCCTGCAACACTCACCTCAAAAACACAATCCAGGGGAATAGACCGTGAAGTTTCATCGACTAGCCAGACTTGTCGCTTTCTCCATCTGCCTAATGCCTCTTTCTCTCCTCGCCCAGTTTACCCATACACCAGAAGCAGATCGTCGATGGAAGCAATAAGCCTCTCCTGCTTCGCGCAATCACCTGTCGTCCACAGCGCCGCGGGCAATTTAGCAAACTTTCAATGGAGATCTTTTTCATGCCCTGCCAAGGTCAGCAGTTTAATAACTTCAGAGAGTAAAGCGAGACGTCGCCGATGAATAGCAGTATTCTTCCATGTTCATCACAGCACGGAATGAAAACGCGCAAACCAAAGCAGCAGTATGTTTTTCGTTCCATTTGGCTCGTCGCCACCTGTTTCCTAACGCAAGCTTATGCTCAGACACTCGCTGGTCCAATTGATGTACCGAAGAGCGACGTGCTCCTACTTAAGGCCCAAGGCAAAGGCGCCCAGATCTATGGATGCATACAGGGAAATTGGATGCTGATCGGTCCCGATGCCAAACTGTTGGATGAGCAGAGTAATGTGATCGGCAGGCACTATACAGCACCCACATGGCAGCTTAAGGATGGGAGTCTGGTGACGGGAAAGGCAATCGCAAACAAGCCTCTTCGGATGCTCAGTCTGTGCCGTGGCTCCTTCTTGAAGCATCTTCCGGCACCGGCGAGTTCAAAGCCGTGAAGCATATATCCAGCGTTGGGACACGCACGGGTTCGGCGCGCCGATTTCCTGAAGGTATGCCAGTCGCTCGACCGCGTAAGCATGGCGAAGCAGGTGGGGCCAAATATGCATGCCCGTTCGTTTGCAGTTTGTCGAGAACACACGATTGATTGCTGGCGTTTGAAGCGGTTTGCCTTGTCGTCCAAGAAAAACGGTGCCAGAATGCATAGCGCCGCGTGCGCATTGTCGACGTTCAATGTGGATGTATCTGGCAATAGACCTCAGCAGACGCACGGGGAACAAGACTAGTCTCCACTTTTGTCCCTTGCCGAGAACCTTGATAGGGACAGCTCCCCTGTCTATCGAGGCAGGATCCTTGGGGAGTGCTCTTAGGGGCAGCGCGCATACTTCTGCGGACCGCATACCAGTGAGCCAAAATAGTTCTGCGATCAATCGGTCTCGCCAGGTGCGAAAACTCTTTATGAACTGCCGCAGCTCCTGACGCGACGGGATATGTGGTTCCACCATCGTTTGTCTCAACCTCAAGTCGCTTCCCGGTGTCCGACCGGCATTGAGCATGGCACGTGGCCTCAGCTCGTTGAACTGCCGATAAGAAATTCGAGTAGCTCCTGATTCGAAAGGAAGGGTGGTCATCCATCCTTTCTTGTAAACGAACCAGTAGAACTGGTAGACCACCGACAACTTGTGGTTAATCGTGCTCCGCTTGAGCGGGCGGCCTGTTTGCGGGCTCATTTCCGACGCGAGAATGTTTCGATAGGTCGCGATGTTTAGCTCGGTGACGAATCGCCAGCCGACCCCAGTCTCAAAACAGAAGCTCAGCCAATCGGCCAACTGATATGCGTAGCTCCGCCAAGTTCGCGGCGAGCTGGTCTTTCCGTTGACAGTGCTTACCCTTGTCAGAAAGGCATTCGGCTCCAGTTCCCACTGCATCTCTGAGTCGAGGAGAAAGGGCCGTCCATCGTCTTCAAAGACCACATGCATATATGCCCCAGGCAAAGCCGATCTGATCTTGACATTCCTAGAGTGTTGGAAGATTTCGTCTTTGAATGAGAAATTGCGGAGAAAAAAGCAAAATCTAATACATTGCTGGGCAGGGGAAGGGGAAGCCCCCTCCCCTGCACCCCATCCCCCAAAACAAACAGCAGATGGAGTGGAGTCAAACATACGACGATGATCGCTTAGATAACGGCAGTCGCCCTACATCAATCAGGTGCTCGCGGCGAGTTCGCTCGCCATGCTGGCAAGACTGCTCCACTATGGACGTCTGACGCATCACGGAGCATTCTTCAATGCGGCCACAGGTCAAATGTCGGCAGTTCCAGTCGATCCAACACTGTGGAGAAAGACGACGCGACGTCGTTCACTGGCTTCTCTCCCTAAAGCTGCGTGACCCGTGGGTTTCAATGCACCGCAACGAATTCGGTCTATTGTGATGGGTGACGGAGCCCACAATGCCGACCGCACTCGATCCTGCATTAATCCTTGAAGCGAAGGTGTTCACGGCCCTCGCATTCCGCAACGGACTCATCGAAGACCTGCACGCGGGCCAGATTTGCCCGACGTGCAGCGGCAAGCCCGAATACTCCCACATTACCGACCCGGAGATGAAGGCGATGATGATGGCGGCAGTCAATGCGATGTATCGCCTCTTGTGGCAAAGGGAGAACGATCCAGCAGTTTATCTGCGTTCGCTCGAATTGGGACAGCGGTACGTCCACAAATGGGCCGAGCCCGATCCCGGCCCTATCGTTGTCCGGTAAGCCGGGCCGACGCCCGTAGCAATTCAACCAAGGAGAATCTCATGTTCAAAGAACTTGTGCCGCTGCTGAGCAATCGCGTGGTATTGATGACGCTCTCTCTCGTCGAAGACGACAAGATACGTGTGAGCGTCGTCCCTAAAAAGATCAAAGAAGACGAGAACGACGCCCTTACGACTCCCGTTGCATTCACTGGGACGGCAGAGGAGCTGGAGGCGGAACTCGGACCGACCTTGGTCAGCTATACCGGGTCTCATCTTCAACTGAAGAGCACTCTCGAGAATGCTCAGGCACAGATGGATGCCGCGGCCAAGGCTGCTAAGTCGAAAGCTCAGTTGAACTCGAAGACCCCGCCCAAGAAAGAGGGAAGTTCCAGCACAACAACGAAGCCCACACCGGCCGCTATGCCTACTGTACCGGCGAAGCCAGCACCACCGAAGACCGCCAGCCTCTTCGACATGCCGCCGATCGAACAACCGGCTGCCGCCGCGTCTCCCGCAGCTCCGGTCGAGCAGGAGAATGGAGACGAGGACGACATCCTCGCTGAAATCAATGAGGGAGATACGCAGGAAGACGTGAACGAAGATCTCGACGAAGCGGCTTGAGATGCACGTCGGATGCGAGTCCTAGGAGAGGCTTTCGCGCATTGGAGGTGAGAGGGGCCTCTCACCTCCATCACACTACTTCGCGGCTTCGGCTTTAGTCGCGGCTCGCGCCTTCGCCGCGTCAGACATCTTCTTCCTAGTCGCAGCAGAGATCACCCTCTTCTTCGCAGGGGCTACTGCCTTCACCGCTGCAGACTTCTTAGCGGCAGTCGACTTCTTCGCCGGTGACTTGGCTGGTGGCTTGGCAGAACGCACGTACTTTCGTTTCTGAGGTGCAACTGGCTGACTCACGGCTGGCTGACTTATTCCCGCTGGCGACCCCTGCAACAGTGAGTCACGGATCTTCGTCAGACGCTCAATCTCTTTGTTCAGTTCAGTTACTGCTCCGGTTATGCTCATCTATCCTCCAATAGAGCAAGCCTACCATCTGTTGCGTGGCGGCTGAATTAAACTCTCGCGGGCCGTTCGCTCCATAGGCAGGCGCGACGCTACCCGCAAAATCACTTTACGGGAGTTTGGCTTCGACATAGCAAATTGACTCTGCCGATAAGCAAAGCTGTAATTCAAGGCTGATTCTTAAGATCCAATTGATCGCAGCGGCTCGAGGACGCTCGCGCCCTCTCCTAACAAAGGACACTCGGTACGTGTTCAACGGAAACTGCGAGAGGCCATCTCAACGGCGATCACATTCAGCGGCTGAATAGTCTCAGCCCGCACCGTAAGGACACTATCCACGTTCTGCATGGTTCCCTTGATGAGAAGAAAGTGCGCTCTCTTGAGTAACAGACGATATTGTTCATAGACATTGGGCATGACAACAGCGTTCGCTATGCCAGTTTCATCTTCGAGGCTCACGAAAAGAAGACCACTTGCGGTTCCGGGCCGTTGCGTCGTGATGGCATAACCTGCGACGGTGACGCGTGAGCCGTCGGCAATCGATCGCAGACGGAGCGCTGTGGTCACTCCCATCCCGGTGAGCTCACTGCGGCTATAGAACAGGGGATGAGGCCCTGTCGTCATCCCGGTGCCTTGATAGTCCGCAAGCAAACGCTCGTCATTCGTCATGCGTTCGAGCGGCGCATCCGATTGGCTCGCCGGCAGATTCGAGAAGAGAGGTCCCGGCGTTTGGATGGCACGCGCAACATCCCACAGCGCCGTTCGGCGATGGCCGTTCTGGTTGGGACCATAGGTAGAGTTGAGAGCTCCCACTTCGGCAAGAGGGGTCAGCTCTTCGCCGCGCAACTCCGGGACCCTGCGCCTCAGTTCTTCCACGGAGCGATAGAAGCCGTTCGCAACTTCCTATCTCAGCCTGAAATCTCGAGGTGAAGAAGGCCTTTCCTGACGGTTCTGGAGTAATCGGACTCTTCGAGTCAAGGCTTCGAACAGATGAACCGCCTCCTGATACGACAGTCCCTCGTCTTTCAAGGTTTTGACGACTCTGTTCAAAGATGGCTTGAACAAGCCCTGTCCTGGTCTCCAGGAACAAACACATCTGTCATTGACTCGTTCCGGAGCGACATGGAAGTTGCTCCAGCGAAAATGTAGACCCAAGGGAATCATGCCGCGATTTGGTGCTCGTAGTATGGGGCATCCCTCTCGCTGAGAATCGCCTCGAGTCGCTCGCGGCTCACGCCCGCGGGCGTGAGCCACTGCTCGAGATTCTCTTCTCGAAGAGAGATGACGCACCGCTGATGTCCCGTGGCAGCAATCTCTTCTGGAGGTTCATCCGTGATCGCTGCGAAGGAATCTAGGTCAGGAGCGCCAGCCTGTGTCCATCGATCCCATACACAGGCAACCAACATCTCTTTGCGGGGACGAGGATCGAACTCGAGGACCAGGTTCTGTTTGTCTTCGCCCGGCCGTAAGTCTCTGTGCTCGTAAAGATGCCGCGGAACGTTTTCGTAGAACCCCGTGATCACCAGGACCGCGTGATGACGCCCGTAAACCCGGTTCCAAAACTCTCCAAGGCTGTCCCGTCTCGCGTTGTAGGGTGCCAGGAAAGCGAAAATCATAGTCGGCGGGTTTACCAGCCAGGCGGCATGTGTAGCGCATGGGCCGAATGACTGTGCGGTCATTCTCTCGAACAAGCACAGGTGCGTACACCATCGGAAATATCCTGCTGTCCTCGTCGTCGGGCGCGCTACGGCGCAGTTTGGCCAGCCGTTCCAAAAGCGACCGCACCTTATCACCTGCAATCCTGGCTTCTTTCTGAGCGGTCTTCGTCACTTTGGTCTCGAAAGATCGCTCCGCATTCGCCAGCCGTCTCCTTTGCACGAAGACCTCGTTCTCCCACTCTTGAGAGCACTGCGCGTTGTACTCATCAATGTAGCGCTCGGTCTCACGCTGAACTTCGGTCTCAGGACTCCGAAAATTGTAGTCAAGTGCGGTGGAGAGTTTGATGGCCTGCCCTTCCAACCTGCGCCGATATAGTTCCTCGAAGGAGTCCCACGCAACCTGCGCACGGTAGCGTTTTGAGAGTTGGCGAAGATCCTGCTTGACCTTGGCTGAATAACACATGGTCACGGCAGAGGTCTGAAAAGTCCAACTCCTCCCCCCACAATCTGACTTTGGATCATCGCGTCATGGGAGGCGAGCCGCCACTGCAATCCGTCTGCTCACTGAATGCTAAGGCTCGTGTCTCGGGTGCCGCCCATGGCATGACGAGAGTGGCATTGCCCTCGGTTCTGTGCGACAGAAGAGTGGGAAAGTTGTCGTCGCCTGGGCCTTTGAAGGAACTGCGATCCCGCCGAGCTTCGAAGTAATACGTGTTATGTGCAATGGCCGCCGCGCTCGGGAATGCAAGTCGTAATCCCAGAGGTCGATCGGGGAGATGGTTTCGCGTTTCAGCCCC
>Ga0193753_10004364_pt1 | contig 10123 bp, 9 predicted proteins | sample H1c2metaG_FD_144925 | JGI IMG/M metagenome (GOLD analysis project Ga0193753, IMG submission 144925) | Soil microbial communities from a riparian zone of the East river system, Colorado, United States - H1c2 | ecosystem: Environmental > Terrestrial > Soil > Riparian zone | place: USA: East River... | reverse complement strand
CTTTGGCCCAGGATCGCTCCATGCGGTTCCGGACGCGTCATAAGTGCAGACGCGCGTGAATTTCGCCGCCTCCGGCTGCACCAGCGCCCAATCGAAGGAGAACTCCGTGCCAACGATCACGACCGCGGGGCTTCCCTCGCCGATGCAATAAAGATGGATCCGGTAACCGCCCGCATCCACCAACTTTCCAGGCGGTGGATAGGGCGCTGCCGCGGAAATAGCAGCAGCGCTCAAGACAGCCAAACAGCAGTATTTTCGCACCCACATTTAGGCTAACGTGCGTCTCAAAATAGCCTATGTATATGCGATTTGTAACCGCCGGCCTGCTCGTAGCTCTCGCCGGATGCTCCCGCAAAGTGGTGCATCCGCCGCCGCCTCCTTCGGAACCGCATGTCGAAAACGCCTATCTCGACCTCGAGCCGGATTCCAAGTTGCGAATCATTCTGCCTCTGCCGACCGCGCAGGGCGCGCCGCCCGGATTTGAAATCGCCCACTACAACGTCACCGGTCGACGGGGTGGCCGCGTCCAACTGGAATTCCTGTCCGCCGAGGTAAGTAACGATGGAAGGACCGTTACGGAGACGCGACCTCCCACGCTGCCATTCGCCCTACCGCCCAAAGCCGCATATATCAGACTGCTCTACTTGCAGCGTTTGAGCCAGGCCGACCACAACATGGCCGTGCTGGCCGCCGGCCACATGGACATTTTGGAAGCGGCCACCAAGCAGATCCGTGCAGACCCGAATTCTTGCCGCAGCGACGATAAGATCGTCTGTTCATGGGTGCCGCCGCACGTCGCGGTTCGGCCTGAAAAATAGCGTCCTGATAGACTCTTTGGGAGTGCTTTAGCGCTAACGTTTCCCGCTATGACCTTACCTCGACGTGAATGGTTGCAACGCCTTCCCATGCCCATGATGGCCGCCGCGGCGCTCAGCGCGCCGTTGCTTCGCGCGCAAAATGCGTCCGGCCAAAATGATTTAGGCGCGCGCGTTTACAACGTTCGTGACCACGGCGCAAAGGGCGACGGCGTCACGCTCGACACGGCTTCGATTCAAGCAGCCGTCGATGCCTGCCATCACGATGGCGGCGGTACGGTGCTGGTCCCGGCCGGCACTTTCCACATCGGCGCGCTCGAACTCAGGAGCAACGTCACGCTACACGTGGCTGCCGGCGGAAAGCTTCTGGGCAGCGCCGACGGCAAGCAATATCATGCCGTTGACGCCATCCCGCTTACCGGCGACTCCACGCTCGAAGACGGAAATTGGGCGCTTATTTTCGCTGTTGATTCGGTCAACGTGTCCGTCGAAGGCCCCGGCACGATCGATGGCCAAGGTATCCAATTTCATTCGCCCAGCCGCGGCGTCGCGCCACCGAGCGGCCTCGGAGGCAACCGCCGCCCCTACACTCTTTTGTTCCATCGCTGCCAGAACCTCACGGTTCGAAATATCGATCTGCTGCGCAGCGCCTACCATTGCGTACGCGTCATTCAATCGACGCGAGTTCACATGGACGCGCTCTACATCCACAACCGCGTCAACGGCAACAACGACGGGTTTCACTTTATTAGCTGCCAGCACCTCACGATCAGCAACTGCAACATCCAATGCCAGGACGACGCCTGCGCGCTCTTCGGCAGTTGCAAATTTGTCACCGTCACCAACTCTTCGTTCAGCACACGCTGGTCGGTCTTCCGTTTCGGGGGTGGCGTGGCCGAAAACATTACCGTCTCGAATTGCCTGTTGTATCAGGTCTACGGATGTCCCATCAAATTTCATGGCAGCCCCGGATCGCGCTTCGAGAATATTTCTTTTTCGAATATTGTTCTCGATGACGTCACCGGTCCGATCCATATCAGTATCGGGCCATCCAATCGCCCGCGGCCCGGGCGTGATTCCGGTCCGGCGGTCGCGCGTAATATCTCGTTCAGCAACATCCACGGCAGCGTCACCACGAACCCGGCGCAGCTTCCGGATGTCGCGTTTCCGAGCGCCGCTCGTCCCGGCGAAGGTCATTCTTGCATTACGTTGAACTGCGTCGGCGACGCCATTCTCGAAAATATTTCATTCACCGATATTCATCTCACGTTTGGCGGCGGAGGCACCGCCGAAGACGCTGCGCGCCGCGACCTTCCGGCGGTTGCGGGCGAGTATTTTATGCTTGGACCCATGCCGGCCTACGGTTTCTATGCCCGCAACGTGCGCGGCATCACTCTGCAAAACGTGCGTTTTCAGGTTAGCTCGCCGGATTTGCGCCCCGCGGTGATTTTCGATCAGGTGGAAGATGCCGCGATCAATGGCCTCAGCGTGCAGGGAAATCAGCAGGCGGAGTCGGTGGTGCGCTTCATCGATTCCAAGCAAACCTTGTTGACCGCAGCCCGCCTTCTCACTCCAGCCGCGGTGTTTCTGCAGCTCGAAGGCGCGGCGAACGAGGGAATCACCATTGACGGCGGCGACCTGTCGAAGGCGGCTACGTCTCTTGCCTACAAAAATGGAGCTACCGAAAAAGCGGTAAAGCTTAGGAGCTGACCTTCAAGATTTCCATACTGCGGATCAAGCCGGATTCCATTGCGTATACGTGCTGGATCATTTCGTCCGCCAGCAGCTTTCCCTCGTGATCGCGAACCACCGCATGGACATCGACCACGATGCGCCCCGCTTCATCGGTGTGGAATCCGGCCGGAGTCACAATCGGATCGAGCACTTTCCATTGCCGCGTCCAGTAGTCGCGTACGGCTTCATGCCCACATACCCGGCCGCCCTCCCAGCCATTCGGCCAATCTACGTCGGGATGCATGGCTTCGAGCACGCGGTCGATATCGCGCGCGTTGAAAGCTTCGTAAACGCCTGTGAGCGTGGCTTCATTGGGATTCAACAAGCACCTCGAATCTGCTTGTTATTTTAGACGGGATGACCGCGCCGCGCCGGCGGATAAAACTCAGGAGCTTACCTAATTCGTCATTGTTTTTTCAGCAAGCGAAAATTGACTATTACTTGAGCAATCGTCTTGACCGGCTCGCCATTTTTTACTCCGGGCCGGAATCGCCACTGTTGGACGGCTTCCACCGCTTTTTCATCAAGGCCCTTGCCGAGAGGCCGGATGACCCGGATGTTTTGCGGAACACCCTTTTCGTCGATGACAACCGACAGCAACACCTCGCCATCCAGGCCGGCTTTCGCTGCCTCTGCCGAATACTGCGGTTCAGTTTTGCTTATGAGCACTGGCGCGCTCACGTCTCCGCCGATGCGATAGGCGTTGCCGGCGCCATCGGTAGCGGCTGAGGCGCTACCCTGGAACTTCGCTTTATTCGCCTCTATCTCCTTCGCGAATTCCGGATGCTCTTCGAAAATCTCCCGGCTCATTTCAGGTCCGATTTTGAGCGCCCAATCTCTAGCCGCCCGCATGCTCTCATTGAGCATTTCCGGCTGTGCCGAAGCCAGCTTCCGGCCCGTAGGCGAAGTATGGAAAGCTAAGATCTCTTTCAATTCGTCGACTGAAAAAGTTTTCGCATACGCGGGCAAAAGCAATTCGGCGAGGTCAAACTTATCGAGCCGCTCTTTTGCTTTCTTCGCCACCTCGTCCACGTAGGCCGGCGGATAGATCGGATTCTGCCGCAGTAGGGTGACTTGAGTTCCCAATACGACATTCTGCAATTGAGTTCGGAGACGGTCCCGATATTGCGCTTCCACGATCTTTCGGATCAGCACGGCTTTCTCCGGATCGACCTGGGCCAGCAGGAGTGGCCCGAACAAATATAGGACACCGATCGCCGCGCGCCGCAGGTTCGAGTGGGGCATTCCGGTCATTATGTACACAATAATTCGACGGCCTCTGTAATAATCGTGCCGGGCGCCCGTCTTTAGTGCTGAAAAAACAGGAGGGCGCCTGCAACTAGCAATCAGGAAGGCCGCGATTTCTACGCACACGCCGGAATTCAGCCGAGTCTTCGAGCAATACCACGGGCTGGTGTTCCGGACCGCGTACCGGATCACCGGAAACGCCGCCGATGCCGAAGATGTTTTGCAAACGATCTTTCTGCGCATGCTGCGGCGTGACGCGTCGGTGCCGCTGCCCATCCAGGAAGAGAGCTATCTCCGGCGCGCGGCCGTGAACGCGTCGCTCGATCTGCTCCGTAGCCGCCGTACTGCGCCGACCGTCCCGCTGAGCGAAGCCATGGGCCACGGCGCGAATTCGTCCGCGGAAATGCGCGAGTGCCTGCGGCGCGCGTTTGCTTCACTGAATCCCCGCTCCGCTGAAATCTTCGCGCGGCGCTACTTCGAAGATTTCACGAATCGGCAGATCGCCAAGGCGCTCAATATATCGCAAATGCTGGTTGCGGTCACGCTGCACCGCGCGCGCCGGCAGTTACAAAAAGAAATTCGTTCCTATTTGGGAGGTCAATCATGAAACAGCACGAATTGGACCGCGCCATTGCCGCCGTGCGCGAGCAAGAGCCGGAAGAGAAAATCGTCCGCGACGCGGCGGGCCGTGTGTTTAGCCGCCTCTTTGAAACGTCGTTCCTGCGCGCTCCCGTCGAGGCGATCTCGCAAGACATAATTCGCGGGTGTTCCGATTTTCAAGCATTGATTCCCGCGTACTTGAGCCATGCGCTGACGCCCGCGCGCGCCTTGCTGGTGGAAGACCACACGCGCGGGTGCGTAGATTGCCGCCGGACATTGCAACAAGTGCGTGGAGGCAAACTGGAACCCGTCCGCCCTTCTGTCGAATCGCCGAAGCGCATGCCGGTGATGGCCTGGGCGCTCGCCGCGACTCTGGCCGTGGGGATCGCCGCCGGCATCACCGGCGCGCGCTATGGACTTTTGCCGGGCCAGCAGTCCGTGCGTGCCACCGTCGCCGCCGTCGAAGGGCGTGTCTATCGTATCTCCGAGTTTAGTTCTTCGTTGGTCGAAGCCGGTGCAGTGCTTAAAAATACCGACGAGCTTCGTACCGCCAAAGGTGCGCGCGCGATTCTGCGGCTGGTTGGCGGTAGCGAGGTAGAAATCGCGGAGCGTTCCGATGTTTCTGTTTCGCGCGGCTGGCGAGGCACGACCGTGAATCTGCAGCAAGGCCGCTTGATCGCCGCGGCAATCGGCGCGGAGCAACGCGCTTTCTATGTTTCGAGCGGAGAGATGTCCGTTCCGGTCAGGAGCGCCCTGCTATCGCTCGATCGCGGCACGAAAGGCGCGCGCGTTGCCATCGCCAGAGGCTCGGCCCGCATCGCGCACGGACAGAACACCTCCGATCTGGTCGCCGGCCAGCAATTGGCGACCAATGGTCTTGAGGACGTGCCGATCGCTTCACAGTTCGATTGGAGCAAAAATGCGGGCTCGTATCTTTCCTTGCTTGGCGAGCTCTCCGCTCTGCAAAAGCAGTTTCAGAACATTTCAACTCCCGGTCTCCGCTATTCGTCCAATTTGGCGAAGTATGTTCCGGACGATAGCGTTGTCTACGCTGCCATTCCGAACGTCGGAGGCGCTGTGGCTGAGGCGAAACGGATGTTCGATGAGCGTCTGACGCAAAGCGAGGTGCTGCGCAATTGGTGGACGCAACAATCGGCGGCCCATCGCGAGGATTTGGACCGGCTGATCGGCCAGGTCGCTTCCATCAGCCAGTTTTTGGGAGAAGAGATTGTGGTGTCGGCCCCAGGGCATGGCGCGCCGCTGCTGCTCGCGGAAGTGCGCCAAGCCGGATTGGCCGAGTATCTGCAACAGAATCTTCCTCCCTCGGCCGGCCTGCATTACTCGCTTGCGAACAATATTTTGCGCGCCTCGCCGGATGCTGCCCGGCTCGCGAGCGCGGGCCAGTTCACCAGTTCCGCCTTCTATGCGCGGATTGCAAAATCTTATAGTGCGGGTGCCGGCTATCTTCTGGCGGTTGACCTGGAACAAATCGCCGCGAAAAACGTAGTGAAGCAAGTAGGAAGCAATGTCCAATACCTGGTCCTCGAAAGGCGCGGCTCGGCCGGCGGCAGTGACACGCGCGCTTCTCTTTCGTTCGACGGCGCGCGCCAGGGTATCGCTTCCTGGCTCGGAGCGCCAGGCCCCATGGGTTCGCTCGAATTCATCTCGGCGGATGCAAGCCTTGCCGCTTCGTTTGTCATGAAGAGTCCGCGCGCAGTGATGGAAGAAGTGATCGCCTTAGCAAGCCAGCGCGATTCTCGCGTCGCGAGCGAGCTCAGCGAGTTCGAGGCGAAGGCTGGCATCAGCCTGGTGGAGGACGTGGCTGCTCCGCTGGGCAACGACGCGACCTTTGCCATCGATGGACCGCTATTGCCCGTTCCGTCGTGGAAACTGGCGATTGAAGTGAACGACCCGGTCCGATTGCAGCAGACAATCACAACGTTGGTCGACCGGTTCAATCAGCATGCGGAAGAGAATCGGGGCAAGTTACAAGCAGGCAGCGAGCAAATCGATTCGCGAACGTTTTACTGGCTGCGCGGCAGCAAGATGCCCAATCTGACGTTCTACTATACGTTCGTGAACGGCTACTTGATGGCGGGCGCAAACGAAGCGAGTCTGCTCCAGGCCATTCAGAATCGCCAGAATGGCAATACACTAGTGAACTCGGCCAACTTCAGAAATCAATTACCAGCCGATAACTATACGAATTTCTCGGGCGTGGTGTATACGAATGCCGGAAGTTCTTTCGGTCCTCTGGCGCAGCAGTTAAAAGGAGTGGCGTCGCTCAGCCCGGCGCAACAACAATCGCTATCGGCGCTGCTCGCTGCAAGCGGCCCGGCTTTGGTATGCGTCTATGGCGAATCGGATCGCATCGTGGCCGCGAGCCGCGGCTCGTTCCTGGGTTTCGATCTTGGAACGCTGATGGGAATCCAGCAAGGACGTCCGCTGCTGCCGCTTGTCGCTTCGCGCGCGGGCTCGGCACTTCGAAAGTGAACGTGAATTGCGGAAAGTGAATTGATGGATACAGCCCCGCGCACTCCCGTCATCGAATTGCGCGGCCTGTCCGTCCGGCTTGGCTCGAGAGAGGTCCTGCGTGACCTCTCTTGTTCTTTTTCGGGAAGCACAATTGGCTTGCTCGGTCCTAACGGAGCAGGCAAATCCACGCTGATCAACACGCTGCTCGGCTTCTGGCCCCCCTCGGCGGGCTCGGCGTATATTTTTGGAGCGGACGTGCGTACCGACGCGAGAAAGATCCGCAGCCTGGTCGGCTACATGCCGGAAAACGACGCCTTCATCAACAACATGAGCGCGGTCTCCTTCATCCGGTTGATGGCCGAGCTGTCGGGCCTTCCCTCGGAAATGGCGCTCGAGCGGGCGCACGAATCGTTGTTTTATGTGGGTCTCGGAGAAGCTCGCTACCGCAAGCTCGGCTCCTATTCACTCGGCATGAAGCAGCTCGCGAAACTGGCGCAGGCCATCGCGCACGGGCCCAAGCTCCTGATTCTCGATGAGCCGACCAATGGGCTCGATCCGCCGGCACGGACGCGCATGATTCGCCTGGTTCGCGAGATGCGCGATAGCCGCCAAATGCATATCGTGTTGTGCTCGCACCTGCTGCGCGATGTAGAAGAGACCTGCGAAGAAGTAGTGATCCTCAAGCAAGGGCGCGTGGTTCACTATTCGAATTTGGCCGACGAGCGCCGCTCCAACCGGCGCTTTCTCGAATTGGAGATCGAAGGGACCGTGGACGGCTTCGTCGACGCCGCCCGCAATCTCGGTTGCGAGTGCGCGCCGGGCGCCTTTCATCGCTGGAAGCTGGTACTGGGTGACAACGTCGAGGTCGCCGACATCTACCGCCTCGCCGCCGAGCGCGACATCCAGCTCCGGCGCTTGAATTTTCGCCGCGACACGCTCGAAGACATTTTCTTAAAAGCCATGGAGACCGGCAATGGCAGTTTATAAGCGTAGCTATCGCGGGTACTCCGGCGAAATTACGCCGTCGTGGTCTCGATTCCTGGTGTTGTACCGCTTCTCGCGGCGAACCTTGTTCCGGTCGAAAGCGCAGACTGGATTCTTCGTGCTGTGTTTTTTCTTTCCGCTGCTTTGCCTGCTCGGCGTCTACGCGAATTCGCATCTGAGCGCTCTCGCTTTTCTTGGCCAGCGCAGTGCTCCGTTCCTCGAAATCAACGGCCAATTCTTTTCCATTTTTCTGGCCGTGCAGGCGGCCTTCGCATTTCTGCTCACTGCCTTCATCGGACCGGGCCTGGTCTCGCCGGACCTGGCCAACGGTGCCCTGACCCTGTATCTCTCGCGGCCGCTGTCGCGAACCGAATATGTGCTGGGAAAGATGTCCGTGCTGGTCATCACCTTGTCGTGGATCACCTGGCTCCCGGGGCTGGTGCTGTTTTTTGTGCAGGCGAGTATTGCCGGCTGGCAGTGGATGTGGGATAACGCCTGGATCGCGCGCGCCATTGTGATGGGCTCATTCGTCTTGATACTTGTCCTCTCGCTCGCCGCGCTAGCGCTTTCCGCCTGGGTCAAATGGCGCGTCGTCGCGGGCGCGCTGCTCCTCGGTATGTTCTTTCTGGGTACGGGATTCGCGCACGCCATCAACGCGGTCCTGCGGACGCAGCAAGGCTACCTCGTCGATATTTCACAGTTGGTTTCGATCGTGTGGCACGATCTCTTCCGTGAGACCGGCGATCCGCCATTCTCCGTCACCGAAGCCTCGATCGCGCTGCTCGTGTTTACCGCTTTCTGTCTCTACTTGCTGATGCGCAAGGTCAAGGCGAATGAGGTGGTCCGGTGAGCGATCGCATCGTATTTGACAACGTCTCGAAATTCTATGGAGACGTGCTGGGCGTCAATCGCGTCAGTCTCACGATTCCTTCCGGCATCACCAGCCTGGTTGGCCCGAACGGCTCCGGCAAGACCACGCTGATGAACCTCATGTCCGGACTCATACGCCCGTCCCGCGGCCATATTCGCGTTCTGGATCTTACGCCCGATCAACCGGAGCAACTCTTCCATCTTGTCGGGTACTGCTCGCAATACGATTCGCTCCCCAAGGGACTGACCGGCTATCAATTCGTACATTCGTATCTGCGCCTTTACGGATACGACCGCGTGAAGAGCGAGGAATTGGCCTGGAGCGCCATTGACCGCGTTGGCCTGCGCGAGGCCGCTCATCGCAAGGCGGCTGGTTACAGCAAGGGCATGCGGCAGCGCATTCGATTGGCGCAGTCGCTTGCTCACAATCCGCGCGTGCTGGTGCTCGACGAGCCGTTGAATGGCCTGGATCCGCTGGTGCGCGCCGAAACGATTGCGCTGTTCCGCGGGTTGGCGAAAGAAGGCTGCCACGTAATTCTTTCGAGCCACGTGCTGCATGAAGTCGATATCATCTCCGATCAAGTGATTCTGATGAGCGGCGGTTACGTTGCCGCCGAAGGCAATATCCAAGGGGTTCGGAGCGAGATTGAAGACCATCCCATGCAGATCCTCATTCGCTGCGACCGGCCGAGCGAACTAGCCGCGCGCTTTTTCGGCGAGGACCATGTGGTCGAAGTGCGGCTCCATAACGATCGCCGCGGATTGCTCGTGAAGACACGCGATCCCGATCGTTTTTACCTGTTGATGAACCGCGTCGTTCTGGATGGCTTCGTGGTGGAATCGGTCGCCCCGTGCGACGACGACGTGAATTCGGTTTACGAATATCTGATCGGTACGGAGGAAGCCACGCGATGAACCGCATGCTGAATCGCATAGCTTGGGCGCAGATTAGTGCCATCGTTCGCATTGAGATGCGGAAGACCTTCTTCGCCAAACGCGGGCTCTGGATCTATTTGCTGGCGCTTGCTCCGGTCGCGCTCTTTCTGGCGCACTCGCTGATCGAAATTCACCAGCACGGCGCGCGCCGGCAAATGGCGTTGAAGAACACACGGCCTTTGACCGAAAACGATTTCCTTGCGATCGGAGTTGGCATGTCGCGCGGCGATGTAATCGTTCGGCTCGGCGAACCGCCCAACTACCGCTCGCGGCAGCGGCGTGTGCGGACCGGCCGCAAGTCGTACACAATCGTGCCGAGCGAAACACTGCGCTACTCGAACGGCAACGACGAACTCGCTATTACGATTGAAAACGGAGCAGTAACCGGAGTCGGCAGAATTTCCGGCGTCAGCTTCGGACAAGACAGCTACGTGTTCGCCGGCGTTTTCCAATTTTTTTTC
>Ga0193753_10004362_pt1 | contig 10125 bp, 7 predicted proteins | sample H1c2metaG_FD_144925 | JGI IMG/M metagenome (GOLD analysis project Ga0193753, IMG submission 144925) | Soil microbial communities from a riparian zone of the East river system, Colorado, United States - H1c2 | ecosystem: Environmental > Terrestrial > Soil > Riparian zone | place: USA: East River... | reverse complement strand
AAGTCTTGTCGACGGCCTCTGACAATCAAACATCGGTCGAGGTCCACGTGCTGCAGGGCGAACGCCCCATGGCCGCGGATAACAAAACGCTTGGCAAATTTCACCTCGTCGGCATTCCGCCGGCACCGCGCGGTATACCGCAGGTCGAGGTCACATTCGACATCGACGCGAATGGCATCGTGAATGTCTCGGCCAAGGATGTAGGCACCGGCCGTGAGCAAAAGATCACGATCACCGCTTCGTCAGGCCTGTCCAAGGAAGAGATCGACAAGATGATGAAGGACGCGGAATCGCACTCCGCCGACGATGAAAAGAAAAAGGGTACGATCGAAGCCCGCAATCGTCTGGACGGCCTTGTTTACAGCGTTGAAAAATCGTTTGGCGAAAACAAGGAGAAGGTCGATGCGGCCGCTGTAGCCGAGATCGAAACCGCGATCGCCGACTCAAAAACGGCACTCGCCGGCGAAGATTCTGATGCAATGAACTCAGCCTTCGAGCGTCTGCAGACTGCCTCGCACAAACTGGCCGAAGCTCTCTACAGCCAGACCGCAACTCCATCGGAAGACGGCGAAGCGGAGCAGGCATCATCCGCAACCGCAGGAGCTGACGGAGACGCCAACACCGCATCGGCCGCAGATGACAATGTCATCGACGCTGAGTATGTCGATGTAGAAGACGAGAAGAAATAATCGTCTGTGGTATAAAGAATGAGCGGTGATAGGTTCGCCGCTCATTTTTAGCTGAATGAAACCTATGCGTGTACAAATCGAAGTAGACGAATTGATTCTTCCAGAGATAGATCTGCTAGCGAAGAATTCGCATAAAAGTCGTTATGATCTTGTCAATGAGATTCTTCGCAAAGCGCTACGACGTGAATCTATTGAAGAAAAGATCAAACGACACAGGGAAAGTTACGAGAAGTATCCGCAGCGACCGGAAGAATACGAGGTTTGGCAGGATGAGCAAGTTTGGGGGGATGAATGAATCGAGGGGATGTTTATTGGTTCAAATTTAAGGAGCCCGACAAGCCTCGACCGGCCTTAATTATCACCCGAGAATCAGCAATTGCCTCTCTAAATGCGGTAACTGTAATTCCAATCACAACCACTCTTCGAGATAATCCATCGACTGTTTGGCTGGACGAGTCGGACGGCATGCCGGAAAATTGTCTGGTCAACGTCGATAATATCCAGACTGTCTCCAAAACTCGAATCGGTTCTTTTATTACTCATCTGAGCGATCAAAAAATAGGTGAGGTTTTTGAGGCAGTCAAATTTGCATTTGGTTTTGATAAATAAGTGGCAAAAAAAGATTACTACCAAATTCTCGGCGTAAAGAAAGATGCCAAGGCTGACGAGATAAAGAAATCGTACCGCCGCTTGGCGCGCAAGTTTCATCCGGACGTTAATCCGAACGACAAATCGGCCGAGGATAAATTCAAAGAGGTGCAAGAGGCTTACGATGTTCTCTCGGACGAGAAAAAGCGTAAGGTCTTCGATCGTTTTGGTTATTACAATGACAATTTAGATGCGGAATCTCCGTTCGGTGCCGGAGCAAGCCCGGGCGGCGGCCAGCAGGCATACGATTTTTCAGGCTTCGATTTTTCGGGCACTACTGGAACCGGCGGCGGGTCGAGTTTTCGCGATATTTTCTCAGATCTTTTTGGCGGCAGTGGCAGTGCCGGAGCACGTCCTGCACCAGAACCGCCGCGGGCGATGCCAAAAAAAGGCCGCGATATCGAGATTCCGCTCGCACTTAGTTTTCAGGAATCGTTCACTGGCCTGACAACAAATATCACCGTAAATCGCAGCGAACAATGTTCCCGCTGCAACGGAGCAGGCGATACAGGCGGACCGGTTGTCACATGTACAACCTGCAAAGGCAGCGGTCAGGTACTCAAATCCGGCGGTCGTTTGCAGTTTTCGCAGGAATGTCCTGATTGCGGTGGAACAGGCCGCCGCCGCACGCCGTGTACACTCTGCCACGGCAAAGGAACCACACCGAAAACCGAGCAGGTAAAGATCAAGATACCAGCCGGCGTCGATACCGGTTCGCGCGTCCGCATTCCTAAGAAGGGACACGGCGGCCGTCTCGGGGCCGAATCGGGCGATCTCTTTATCGTGACAAACGTCGGCAAGCATCCGCACTTCACGCGAAAGGGCGACAACATTTACGTCACCGTTCCGATCAGCGTCCCCGAGGCCGCATTGGGCGCAAAGATCGAGGTGCCGACCGTCGAGGGCAAAGCTCAATTAAAGATACCAGCAGGCACGGAATCCGGCCAGAAATTCCGTCTTCGCGAACGCGGCTTCCCGTCCCTGCGAAACCCGAGCCTGCGCGGCGACCAGTTTGTCGAGGTAAAGATAACGCTGCCGCGCGTCATTTCAGAAGAAACCAAAGAAGCACTGCGTCAGTTTGAAAAGTTGAACCCCGACAACCCCAGAAAGATAATGGGATTAGATTAATCGTTCGGAGTCCCGCCTTTAGGCGGCCTATTCGGAACTATGAAAAAACGCGTCAGAACATATTCGATCAGTGCCGTTGCGGAGATGTTCGACATTCACCCGCAAACGCTGAGATTGTATGAACGCGAAGGCCTTCTTAAGCCGTCGCGGTCAGACGGCAACACGCGCCTTTATTCCGACGAAGACGTCGAACGGCTCGAGATAATCCTTTCGCTCACACGCGACCTCGGCGTCAACCTTGCCGGTGTCGAGATCATTATCAATATGCGCGAAAAGATGGACTCGATGCAGCGTGAGTTCGAGCGGTTCTTCGAATATCTTAAATCCCACGCCGGCGAATTCACCCGCCGCTCCGACCAATCCGAAACCGGCGACGCTCTTATCCCTATCTCCCGCTTCCGCCGCACCGAATACACCGAGATCTCGATCGAAGACGAGAAATAAATATTTCACATCTGCGTTTTTACAACGCTGCTCATTTTCGATTAAAATACCTCGACCTTAAACCCTTCAATAGTAATTTAGGAGTTTTCACGATGAAGATCTCGTTTGGACGATTTTTTGTTCTGTCACTGCTTCTCTGCGCCTCTGCATTTACCGCTGCTGCGCAAGATCTTGACGATGTCTCGATATCAGGCCGCGTTACCGATTCCAACGGCCTCGCTGTCGTCGGCGCCGCAATTACCGCCACGGAAACAGGCACAGGCGTCGGACGGACGGTTACCACCAACGAAGAAGGCCGATATCGCATAATCGAACTAAAACCCGGTGTCTATAAAGTAAAAGCCGCCACAACCGGCTTCGGCGCAAAAGAACGCACCGACCTTACAACCGTCTCCGGCCAAAATCTCCAACTCGATTTCAACCTCGCCCCCGGCGACGTCCAGGCCCAAACAACCGTAACAGTCGGCGACGACGACACCCCACTCGTCGACACAACCCGCACCATCGTCGGCGGCACCATAACAGAACGCGAGATCGAAGAGATCCCCAACAACTCAAGAAATGCCCTCGACCTAGTTCTAACTCTCGGAGGCACTTCGGAGGAATCCCTGTCTGTAAACGGACTCGCCGACGATAGAAATGTAAATTCTGGAACACCGCCTCTTGAGCAGGGTAATTTTTCGCTCTCGGGCGGCACCGCGTATTCCAACAATCTAACAATTGACGGATTGGACAATAATGACGACCGATCGTCACGTGAAAGATTTCAGCCCTCGCTCGAATCAATTGCCGAGGTTCAGGTAATTTCGAACCAATTTTCGGCGGAATACGGACGAGCATCAGGCGGACGCATAAACCTGCGAACGCGGGCGGGCGGCAATAGATTTCGCGGTCGTGCCTTTATGTTCTTTCGGGACGATAACTTAAATGCAAACACTTGGTACAACAACAGCCGTAATTTTGCCCGACTTCCTCTAACGGAATACAACCCGGGCTTTACTTTTAGCGGCCCGATCGTATTTCCGTTCTATAATGGCAAAAACAAGACTTTCTTTTCGGTTGCGTACGAATACAACAACCTTCTGGACACGACCTTTATTAATACTTATGTTCCAGTAGGATCGAATCCGCGTTTCGCTCTGCCTCAGGGAAACGCGGCGTGCCCAGTTCCGTTGTGTTTTGACAACAATAGCGATATTCCGACGCCGATAGCTCCCTACCAGGCTTTATTCGATACACCGAGCGTCAATCACATATTCACCGCCAGGGTCGATCATAATTTAACGTCTAACAATGAATTTACAGTCGGCTGGCAGTTAGGAAGAAAGAACAATAGACGGACAACCCGCCTTGATGACGCGCTGCAAGCGCGAAACAGCGACACCGACGCCTATAATTTTACTGACAATCATGTGTTCGGCCCGAAAGCGGTAAACCAGTTCCGGATGCAATACTCTATGTTCGAACCAAGTTTTCAAACCATCAATCCGCTCGATCCTGTTGTGTTGATCGGATTTGAGAATCCGGAAATCGCTGGAAGTCAGACCTTGATCGCAGGTAATTCTACCGCCGCTATTTTTGGCGATTCGTCCGCCTTTCCCCAGAACCGTAAAGAAACTAGATGGCAGTTTCAGGATTCTTTGACATATATTCTCGGCACTCACACGCTAAAGGGCGGGATCGATATTCAAACGGTCAATTCGAAGGCCGACTCCCTTGGCGACGCGACTGGCACGTTCAGCTTTGCAAATATCCTGGATTTTCAGGATAACGTGATGTCCCGTTATCTTCAGAATTTCGGAGACCGCTCAGATGTCGAAAATACCTACTGGGGAGTCTTCATTAACGACGAATTCAAAGCACGTTCAAATCTTACTGTCAGCTATGGTTTGCGTTATGAGCGCGAGACAGCCGTATCCGATAATGATAACTTCGGGCCCCGATTCGGAATTGCCTGGGATCCATTCAATAAAGGCAAAGGTGTGATCCGCTTCGGCGCGGGAATTTTTTACAATCGTGTACTCCTGCGTACGGTTGGCGACTCGATCCAGAATGATGGCGGCAATTTCGTGGCCTTCAGCACGGGCAATATCGGAGCCGGCTCAACTGATTCCAGACGAACTTCAATTCTGGCCGCAATAGCGACGAATTTCCCTACGCCCTATACAAGTATCGAAGATCTGCAAGCGGTCGTTTTAGCAGGGTGCGCAGTAGCCCTGAATCCGCTTGGGCCGTGCAATGCAAATACCGGATTTGCGAGAAACGTCTCAAGTGGGGGAAATCCGCTTCGTTCGGTCGACGCCGATCTTAAGATACCGGAAAGTTATCAGTTAAACATCGGATTCGAACGAGAGATCGGAAACAACTTTGTTTTCGAGGCAAATTATACTTGGAACAAAACGGCGCATCTTTGGCGCGATTCGAATCCTAATGCCGCGAGCCTTGGCATTGCGAATTCGAGGCTTGGGGCGAGTTATGCCGACTGGACCGAATATCTGATCAATAACGATTTCTTACTTACAAACTTTAATGGTACGACCAGAACCTACACATTCGTACTTGGTTCGACTACAGACACCAGCGGCGTGACCGGAACAACTGGAACGAATATGAACGTCTGTTCATTCAGCTTAAATAACACATGCACCGTAAACCTGAATTCAACAAACTCGGGATCGACAACTCCTGCTGCGACAGTCACTGGTCAGAACGGCAATTCAACTGGGAATCCAATCGGAATTGCTCTTGCCGCCATCGCCCAATTCCGGCCAGATACTTCGGTTTCTGAGACCTCGCAGATCGGATCAAGGGGCAATGCTTATTATCAAGGCCTTATCCTCGAACTGCGGAGACGATACCGGAAACTGGGACATGGCTTCGGTCTTTCGATGCGAATGGCCTACACGCTCTCAAGTACAAAGGACGACGGCCTGAACAACACTTCAAACGCAGAGATCAACGGAGATTTCAGCCGGGAATGGGCGAGAAACTTGCAGGATCGGCGACATCGGATCGCGTTCACAGGGACATTTGATACGCCTTGGTGGTTGGGCACACTGAAATTTTCGCCTCTCTTTCGTTACGGAACCTCGGCTCCTTTTAATTTGGGAATAGGTGGAAGCGATCGGAACTTAGATGATCTTGGCACGGACCGCGTCAATTTCAGCGGGAATCTCGATGATATAGTGTACCGAGAACCGGGGTCGTCTACTGCTGACGCCTTAGCAGAGCAGTTCTCGCTTCAACCGATCGGATCAAAAGGCGGAAACCTTCCGAGAAATGCAGGCAATGGGCCTGGTTTTTATACTTTTGACTTGAGCGTCACCCGCGAATGGAAATTCAGCGAACGCATGCGCTTAAGGCCGGTCGTTGAATTTGGAAATATTCTGAATGCCGCTGTGTTTAGTTATGGTTCGGAATTTATCGACTTTTCCTCGATAATAAATATACCCAATACGACTCCGACGCCGGCGCAAATCACCGAGCGAAACAATTTCCTTGTACCCACACGAACATATCGTCAACGACAAATAAGGCTCGGAGTTAGATTTGATTTCTAACTACAATTTGCAAAAACACAACCATAAAAAAAGACTGTCTGGTAAGGCCGTCTCTTTTTTCTTGTCCGGCATTTTAGGTTCCCGAACTTGTCGCATCAATAAAACTATTGACTATTCACGCAACGCGGTCTAAAATCGAAAGGTCGGCGATTTTTCGCCAGATCTTTGACAAACCAATCCATCAGCAGCCAGACAGAAGCCCGATCGTTGAGGAAGTATGCTCGTAAACATCACGTTTTCGTTTTCAGTTCCGTGTTTTCTGTGTGTTTCCGTGATTTCCGTGGTTTGATTGGTTTCTTGTATTTAGTGGTAAAAATCTTTTTTCCACGAAACACACGAAATAGGAAAAAGGAAGAAACAGAGTGGGCTGTAATATTTTGTAATACGAATTATTACATACTGAAATAGTTGAAAAAGTTAAGTGCAATTCAGTCATTAATTTAGCCGCCAAAATCGTTCCACTTTCGTACTCTCCCGCAGAATGGAATGATTTTTAAGGTTAAATGCGATAAACACAACACTTAACCTGTTCCATTTGTTCCTATATGGAACAAAAAGTGAAACAAGTGAGTCTCTGTGTCCTGTTCGGTGCTTTCTGTGTATCCCGTGGTCTGCTTTTAAGCCCAACCACGGAAGGCACAGAAAGCACCGAACGAAAGAAGCTTAGCCCTGAAAGTAGGTTACACATACAGAGTGGTAGTGGACTCTGGGACAGTGGGACACTTTAGGAGCACCTAATGTTTTCAACAACTTAACTGTCCCAACCCCGTTTGTGGGACACTTCGGGACACGCGGGACAGCGGGACGAACGGGACACCTTCGGCCCCAACTTTGAACTTGAACCTGCTTTTGCGAAACTTATCGGAATGGATCAGGTCATACTCATCATCTATACAACAAAATATCGTCTCGGCGGAGCCCAGTTCCCGGCGGTTGCCAGGACGCTGGCTGACGAGAAACGGGCCGGCGGCTTTTCCGGCGAGATAGTCGAGAGAGCGGTCGAGAGCAAAGTTGATGTTCTAAAGGCTATTGACGAAATAAAAGCGGCTGGTAAACACATCGCCGAGTTTCATTTCGTCGGACACTCCGGCATGTACGGCCCGATGTTTGGCACAGTCGCCTTTCCCGAACAGTTCTCGCCGTACGAATGGGAAACGATGGACATCCCGTTTGCGGAAAATGCATCGGCCTATTTTCACTGCTGCCGCTCAGCACGCTGGTTTGCTCTTTACTTTGCCCGGACGTTCAACGTAAAAGCCTACGGATTTTTCTGGTACACGACCTTTTCCCGCAGCAAGGATCGTTACGTCGCCGCCGGAGACCGGACCGATGGCGATCTTTACACGATAGGCTGCAAGGGCCGTAAATCTCACGGCTATCTTGCCTCCATCCAGAAACGCCTCGGCATGATGCCCGCTGAAGAAATGAGGGCGTTCGAGCCGAAGCCGGTCACCGGCGAAGACACCTATAACGAAGTCGCTAAACTCTACGACGACGCTTTCACCGACATTCGCGTCCGCAAAGACGAATGGGATTGGCTGAACGAACACCTTCCCGCGAATGGTGATATCCGTGTTCTCGACATAGGTTGCGGCAACGGAGCGTTAATGAACGCCCTGTCGGACAAGATCGGTTCGGGTGTCGGGGTTGACGAATCGGAAGCTATTCTGGAGCAGGCCCGCAATCGGAACGCCGACAAACCGAATGTCGAGTTTCAAAAAATAAGCGGCCCCGTTCTGCCTTTCGAAGACGCCTCATTCGATGTGGTGATCTCGTTGATGTCATTCCGCTATCTCGACTGGGACCCGCTGCTTGCCGAGATAAAACGCATCACAAAGCCGGGCGGCAAGTTTCTGATAATCGATATGGTCACCGTTCCGGTAAAGATGAGCGAATATCCGCAATTGATAAAGGACAAATATCGAACACGACAGGCTCAGAAAAAGAATGCCGAATTCGACCAAAATCTCCAGCGTCTTGTCTCGCATCCCGACTGGAAGAAGATGCTCGAATACAACCCGATCCGCTCGGAACATGAGATGAAATGGTTCCTCGAAAGCCGCTTTCCGGCACAGAAAATGGAGATCCTTAACATGGCCTGGAACTCGCGCATCGTTGCATTTGACTCCGGCTCGATCGAAAACGGGATCGAGGCAAAGCTGACCTACCCGTAAGAAAAAAGATGCTTGGAATAATCGACTGGGGAATCGGCGGGATAAGTATCTACAAGCTGGTAAAGGAACAGCTTGGCGATGTGCCGGTCGTGTACCTTTCAGACACCGGTGCGACTCAATACGGAAAAATGGCTCGGCCGGAACTCGTTGAGCGGCTTAACAGCGTGATCGATTTCCTGAAATTAAATGGCGTTACTCATCTTGTCATAGGCTGTAACGCGGCGAGCACAACGGTACCGTTTCTGAATTCCAACGGCATCAAGATCGAAGGCGTGATCGATACAGCGGTGAAGGTCGCTGCAGAGGCAAAACCAAAAAGCCTCGGCCTGATCGGCGGACGGCGAACAGTGCTTTCCGGGGTTTATCGCAAGGCGTTTTCGGCCTGCGGTATTGAGGTAAAACAGCGGATCGCCCAGCCGCTGTCGGGTTTGATCGAAAGCGGAGACGTGTCATCCGATAAATTGAAAACGGAAGCAAAACGGATCCTGGAGCCGTTAAGAAACTGCTCGCACATTCTGCTTGCGTGTACACATTATCCGGCAATCGAACCGGTTCTACGCGAATTTGTTTCGACGGACACCATGTTCATAGATCCGGCGGCATCGCTCGTCCAGATAGTAAAAAAATGGAAACTCCCAGAAGGCGGGAACGATATTTTTTTTACTACCGGTGACGCCATCCAAATGAAAAATTCGGCGCGGCTGGCGTTTCAGGTGAGGATCGGCAAGGCGAAGAAAGTCACCATTTAGACAGATGACTCTACGACCTCATCAGGTTTTCGTCCGGCAAAATATAGATATGAAAACAAAACCAAGCCCGTGAAAATTCCCGTTCCGTATTTGAAAGCGGCCGGCAGCGACGAAGGCGAGATGAACCCTTCGATCAGACCGGCGACAAACAAGATGCATGCACACCCGATCACTATCCGAGCCGCCTCGTTGCCCGTTTTCTTCAACGCCTGGGTACGCGTCAGGTCTCCCGGATTTATTAATGAATACCCGATCATCATCCCCGCTCCGCCGGCAATGAAGATCGCCGAAAGTTCGAGTACGCCATGACCGACCATAAACGTAACAAGTTCATTGCCGAACCCCGGATTGGTGCGATAGCAGACACCCAGCACGCCGCCAATGCTGATGCCGTTCATCATAAGCACGTAGAGCGTACCGATGCCAAAGAACGCTCCAAAGGCAAAAGCCATAAAGGCGACAAGTATGTTGTTGGTCAAGATCTCGCTCGAACCGATCTGATTGGCGTCATTAAGCCGAAGCCACCAGCGATGGTCGGTTTCAGCGGCGACCCGGATCTCGTCGAGCCCGATCAGCAGACCGAAATCGGCATCGGAAAACGAAAGAGAAAAGGAAAATACGCTGAACGCCATGAAGACGGCGAAGGCGATAAATGCGTAACGAAAGGAGCGGCGAAACGATCGGGGGAAATCGCGGGCAAAGAACTTACGGATTATCCCGATCCCTTCGCCCT
>Ga0193753_10004361_pt1 | contig 10128 bp, 6 predicted proteins | sample H1c2metaG_FD_144925 | JGI IMG/M metagenome (GOLD analysis project Ga0193753, IMG submission 144925) | Soil microbial communities from a riparian zone of the East river system, Colorado, United States - H1c2 | ecosystem: Environmental > Terrestrial > Soil > Riparian zone | place: USA: East River... | reverse complement strand
GCCGGAGCTGTACCTGCGCGGGGTCGGCTGGACCGTGCTCGACATCGCCCCGGCCAACAACCTCGACCCGCCCGGCACCCCGCCCGACGACGACCTCCAGCTCCGCCTGGCCGAGCTGGCCCGCGGGGCCACGCCTGACCCGACCGTGACCGCGCCGCTCGCCCCCCGCGACGACGTCTCGTTCGCCGGTCCGATCGCGCTGGCCGCGGCGGCCTTCCTGGCCGCGGTCCTGTTCGCGCTGTACGCGGTCAAGCTGTGGCGCCGGCTGGTGCCGCGCTTCGCCGGGCCGGCCGTGCTGCCGCGGGTCGGCTACCGCTCGGCGCTCGACGTCCTGGCCGAGAGCGGGCGCTGGCGCGAGCGCGGCGAGACCCGAGAGAAGTTCGCCGGGCGGGTGGTCGACCGGGTGCCGGCCTTCCGCAAGGTCACCGAGCTGCACCTGGCCGCTCGCTTCGCCCCCCAGCCGGCGGAGGAGCAGAGCCGCACCGAGTGGCGCGAGCTGCTCGGCCAGGTCCGCCGCGAGGCATCCACCTCCGTGTCGCCGTGGCGCCGCATCGCCCGCGCCCTCAACCCGATCTCCTTCTTCGCAGCCCGGTAGCCCCCGAGGAGAACCTCCGATGGCCTTGCGCGACCCCTCCGATGACCTCAGCGACGGCGAGCCGATCCAGAGCAAGCACATCACCCACCAGCCGGCCCCGCGGATCGGCGACCTGGCCGGCGCCTACAGCGTCTATGCCCGGTTGCGCGACCGGCTGCGCGCCGCGGTGCGCGGGCGCGACGAGGTGATCGAGCTGGTGATCGTCGCGGTGCTGGCCGACGGCCACGTCCTGCTCGAGGACTTCCCCGGGTCGGGCAAGACCACCCTGGCCAAGGCGCTGGGCGACTCGATCGTCGACGACAAGCCGGACGACAACATCGTCTCCTTGCGCCGCATCCAGTTCACGCCGGACCTGCTTCCGTCCGACGTCACCGGCACGACGATCTTCGATCCGAACACCGGGCGCTTCTTCTTCCGGCCGGGGCCGCTGTTCGCCCACATCGTCCTGGCCGACGAGATCAACCGCACCACGCCCAAGGTGCAGTCGGCGCTGCTCGAGGCGATGGCGGAGAAGCAGACCACGGTCGATAACCGGACCCGCCGGCTCGACGACCTGTTCCTGGTCATCGCCACCCAGAACCCGCTCGACGTGGCCGGCACCTTCCCGCTGCCCAACGCCCAGCTCGACCGCTTCCTGTTCAAGATCCGCATGACCCACGTCTCCCAGGAGGCGGAGCTGGAGATCCTCCGCAACTACCTGGTGCTGCGCGCGGGGGCCGATCGCGACGACCTGGCCCGGGTCACCCGCACCGAGATCCTCGACGCGCGCCGGGTGATCGAGGGGCAGATCTTCATCCACCCGGCCATCCACCAGGCCCTGGTCGAGATCGCCCACGCCACCCGCACCCACGAGCGAATCCTGCAGGGGGTGTCGACCCGCTCGCTGGTGCTGGCCCTGGCCGCGCTGCAGGCGCGCGCGCTGACCTGCCAGCGCCACTACGTGATCGCCGAGGACATCGATCACATGGCCAACGAGATCTTCAGCCACCGGATCGAGATCGCGCCGGGCGCCGGCGACGCGACCTCGCTCATCAAGGAGTGCACCGCGGGGGCGCTCGAGCGCCTGGCCGCCGCCACCCTGGGGCGCGCGTGAGGCGCTGGGCCGCGCTCGGCCTCGCAGCTGGCCTGGTCCTGTCGGCCTCCGCGCTGGTGCGCGGCGGCCCCGGCGATCCCGGCGGCGGCGGCGGCGCGGCCAGCGACGACGGCGACGGTGTGTCGGCCGCGTGGCTGACCGGCGACGAGCGGGCCGCCATCACCCTGCTCGAGCAGGACAAGCCGATCGCCGCCCGCCGCGCCGCCGAGTCGGTGCTGGCGCGCGACGCCGACTCGATCGCCGGGCACTACGTGCTCGGCCGCGTCCTCCACGAGGCGGAGGGGTCGCTCGCCCGCGCCATCTACCACCTCGGCCACGCGCGCGAGCTGTACGAGCGGAAGTACCCGCCGTCGTCGCGACCGACCGGCTCGCCGTGGAAGTTCCACCGCGAGCTCCTGCTCTCGATCGCCGCGCTGGCCGGCGAGATGGGCGAGTACGACTACCAGCTCGCCATGCTCGAGTACCACGACGGGCTCTACCGGCCGGCTCGCCCGGGCGAGCGCGCCTGGCCGCTGATGAAGGTCGGCCGCATGGCCGAGGCGCTGGCCGCGGCCCAGCAGGCGCGCGAGATGAAGGACCCGGGCGAGCGCTCGCTCGGCCTCAACGCGCTGTGCGCGATCGGCCGGGCCGGCAACGACCGCGCCGCCGCCCGCACCGCCTGCGCCGCCGCCTACGACCACGCCTCGAAGACCGAGGGGAACCTGCCCGGGATCGACAACCAGTACCAGTCGACCCTGGCGGTGCACGCGTACAACGCGGCGCTGGCCGCGCGGGCCGCGTTCGCACCCGACGACGCCGAGAAGATCGCGCTGGCCGGCACCCACCGGCTCGCCTTCACCCCGGCCAACCCGTGGCGGTTCCTGGTCGAGCTGTACATCGATCAGGGGCGCGGCGGCGACGCGGCCAACGCGCTGCGCGAGATGCAGCGCTGGCGCACCCGCCAGCCGCCCCAGCTGCGCGATCAGGATCGGGCCGAGTCGGACGCGGTGGTCGCGACCGTCCTGCTGCTGGCCGGGCGCACCGAGCCGGCGCTTGCCCTGATCGAGCGCGCCATCGACTTCCCCGACCGGCGCGGCCTCGCCTCCACCGAGGAGTGGCAGGCGCGCGCCGCTCACGTCCTCCTGCGCGGCGCCATCGCCCGCGCGCACGGCGAGCTGCTCGACGAGGCGGCCAGCGTGGGCGGGGGCGGCGGGGTGGTCGACGCCGCGCGCCGCCGGCTGCGCGGCTGGGCCGACGACGAGGTGGTGCGCGGCATGCTCGACGACGACGACCGGCTGGTCGACTCGCTCCGGCTGTTCGGCGAGCGCGGCGTCACCGGGGTGCCGGCCTGGCTGGTCGGCGACCTGGTCCGGGTGGCCGGCCCCGGGGTGATGGGCGCGGTGCTGCGCGAGGCGCGCGAGCGCGACAAGACCCCGGCGCTCGAGCCGTACTGGAAGTCGATCGAGGCCGAGGTCGAGCTGGCCCGCGGGAACGACGCCGAGTCGCGCGACCTGGCCCGCGCCGCGCTGGCCGCGCTGCCGCCGACCGAGGTGCTGGTCCGCGCACGCGCCGCCGCGGTCGGCGCGATGGCCGCGCACGAGCTCGACGACGACGCGCTCGAGCGCGAGCTCCTGACCTCGGCCTACCAGCTCGATCCCAGCGTCATCCGCCGGCTCGGCCTGTCGCTGCCGGTCACCGTGCAGGGGCGCGGCCCGGGCGCAGCCGAGGTGGTCGAGATGCTCGAGCGCTCGCCGCGGCTGCGCAGCGAGTCGGGCGGCTTCCGCATCGACGTCGACGCGTCGCCCGGCGCGATCCGCATCTGCCTGCGCTCGCCCGAGGGAAACGAGCTGCGCTGCGTGCCGGAGGAGCCGGGCGCGCCGCCGACCCCGCCGACGCCGACGCGGACCGGCGCCCGCGGCGAGGCCAAGCCGGAGCCGATGACGCCGGCCCGCGCGGTCGAGGAGTTCCACAAGCACGCGTTCGCCATGCCGCTCGGCCTGACCGGCGCCGACATGAGCTCGCTCGACGGATCGACCGGCGTGGCCGAGCAGGCGGTGCGCGAGCGAGTCGATCAGCTGCTCGGCGAGATCGCGAAGTAGCAGGCGGCGCGCCGCCGCGCCGCGCGCCTCACACGGCGTGGCTGGCGATGATGTGCAGCCCGCTCAGCTGGTAGGCGATGAGGCCGGCGTAGATCGCGCCGATCACCAGCAGGGCGGTCGCAGCCAGCGGGAGGTGGCGCAGTCGCCAGAGGAGCTGCACGCCGAGCGAGACCAGCGACAGCTTGACCAGGACGAACCACACGCCGCCCCAGGCCAGCGACACGTCCATGAGCGGATTCGCCTCGGAGGCGGCGCCGGACTGGACGGCCGTGAGGGTGAGCATCGCGTCGAGGAGGTTGAGGACGAGGATGCCGGCGGCGACCCAGAACAGAAACGGCTCCCGGGCCACGCGAACGGCTGCAACCTGCATGGGCTCACCTGTGTGCACCCTGCGTACCAGCGGGGTCCTGTACCCAACCGCGTGAGATCGAACGAACGGTGAGATGCAGGCCGGGGTCCGCATGCCCCGCCGGGGCGTCGACGGGACACCTCAGCCCCAACACGAAGACGATGGAAGTTCTCGCTGCGCGATCCGGACGGCTACCAGGTCATGATCAGCGCCGCGTGAGTCGTCGGCGACGGCTCACTGCTTCGCGGCCATGGCCTCGGCGATCCGGGTGGCGAAGTCGGTGACCTCCGCCGCGGTCCAGTGAGCCTCGGCCAGGCCCCATCGGCCGTCCACGGCGACCTTGACGCGCTCGCCCAGCGACGACGCATCGAACGCCGCCCCCTTCGCGGCGGCGCCCTCCAGGAAGCCCTTGGTCATGTCGTCGATGGCGCGACGCGTCTCGCTCTCGACGTTCTCGTTCGCGTCGTAGCGGACGCCGAAGCGCAGGCGCATCCCGTCGTCCGCCATGGCCTCGAAGGTCGTCGGACCCAGGTGATTCTGGCTCCGCTCCATCGCCATCCACATCGCGATGTCGAGACGGGACACGCGCGAGATGGCGTCCTTCAGCGCCGGGTTGGCCGGCCCGGCCGTTCGGGCCAGGTCCGCGCGCGGTCCGACGAGGACGCCGCCCTCCTGCCACCTCACCACCATCCGCTCCTCGCCCGCGGCGTCTCCGAGGACCAGGTCCTCGTCCTTGCTGGAGACGGAGAAGACGTTCACGGCCGCGGCGATCCCCTCGAGGCACTTCTGGACCTGCGCGCGCTCCAGCTGGCCTCGGAGGCGGATGACGAGCTGGTCGGGCCTCTCGAGCTGGCGGAAGGCGAAGGTGACCGTCTCGACGCCCCCGAGGAGCTTGCGATCGCATGCCGGCGAGACCTGCGCGAGCTGATCGATCGCCTGATCCATCCGCGAGCCAGCGGCGAGGCGCATCAGGACCCGGAGATCGAGATGGAAGACGGCGGTCGCGTCCGCCGGCACGAAGCCGAGCGCGGCCGGGGCCGCCGGCACTGGATCCGGCGCCGGCGCCGGACCCGCGAGAGGCTGCGAGCTCGTCGAGCCAGACCCGCAAGCGCACAGGAGCAGCAAGAAGGCCGAGATCCGCATCGCGCGGTTGTCCCACACGGCCCGCCGCCCTCGCAATCGCTTCACAGCCGGCGCGCGTCGCGGCCCAAAGTCTCTACTTCCACGACGACTGCCGAGTGGCCCAGCCCGCGATGCCGGGTTGGCGGACACACGAATATTGGCGAGACGCTGGGACCTGGGAGCACACACGCGCGCGTTAGGCAAAGAGTCAGCCTTGAAGACGCGACCGCGGGATCTTGGCCTTGTTTACCAACGTGGTCACGATCAGCACCTCCGACACCATGAAGTACTTCGCAGCATCGGCGACCGCGTCCTCGTCGGTGCCATGCTCATCGGTGTAGGCATCAAGCTCCGCCCACGGGCAGAGAAACGCTCCGGCGAACGCCCGCTCGAACTTCTGGAGCGCCGTGTTGGCCGTGGAGACGGGAAGCACGTGCTGGTCTCCCGAGGCTCCGACAGCTGCACCGATGAGCCGCGCCAGATAGAATCGCTGCGATCCTTCGTTCCGTGCCGTCATCAGGACAGAGGTGTGGCCTTGCTTCACGTCATGGCGGTAGCCTCCGAGAAGCTCGCGCGAGCCATGCCAGCTATCTGTCGGTGCCGGGATCTTCGCGCTCAAGAGATCCTCGAACCTCTTTTGCGAGATTGGCCCCGAATCGATCCCAACCCGAGCGCGAAGCGCGGCCGCCTCACGTTCGCCTCGTTCCCAGGGAAGCTCGGCAGTCAAGCCCACGCTCGGGTACAAGTGGGCCGATTCCAGGGTCACAACCGTCGGGGACCTTTGCATGGCGGCGATCACGCTCTCAGCTTCCTCGAGGGACACGTTCGCGGCGACAATCTCTTGGGCCGCCAGGATTCCGGTGCGGTCGATGAGTCTGCGTGCTGCTTCCGTCCAGCCATGTGGTGCTGCGCCCGGATCGATTCCTGCGATTGCCTGCAACTTACAGAGGCTTGCCTGTTCGTCACTCTTCCGCTCGTCGGCCAACTCCGCCCTGAGCTCAGTCAGCTCGCGCTCTTCGGGGAAAAGGAGAGCAAGACGGGCCTCGACTTGGTCCACGAACTGATCGACAGCTCGTTCGAAATCCGCGGCTGGCACAGAGAGGTCTATATTGTTGAGATATCGTATCGCTGCGACATCCGGAGAGGCTTCGGCACTGAGCTGGAGCCGGATGCGCTCACCGTCACTCGCGAAGGTCAAGGCTGGCCACGCATGGCCACCGCCTATCCCTGCCATCGAGTGACTGAGGAGCCAGTCGAACGTTCGCTCCTTGCGCTGGGGCTCCCAGCGTAGTCGCCACCAATTGACGACGAGCCAGCGTGCCACGTCGTAGGCCGGTACGTAGATGTGGCGACGAACGGTCTTTGCAAGCGTGTCGTCAACCTCCGTGACGGGTACGGCCTGCGGCCCGACGGTTATGCGGAGCGCAGCAAGTTCGCGCGGGTCCCCTGCCGCCCCAACGAACCAGTCGGCGATATCGAAGCTGATGGTAGACATCAACGACTCTTCCATAGCGCCGTGATCCGTTCGAAAAACGGGTCGCTTCGACGTATAGGATATCCGTGATAGCGACCCACCTGGCTACCACCGTACATCGCCTCGAATACCTGGCCATGATCGTCAATAGCCCAGAGGTGCTTTGGCAGCCCACCGGAACCAGGGGCAGTGGCTTCGCTCACGAGCTCCCGCTCGATGGCCTTCTCGAGCAACGCGCAGGCTACCGCGCGCTGGAACACCTGGGCCTCGTCGCACAGCGTCGCGTCATGACGCGGAAGCGACGGCGGAGTCAGCCCGAAGTCACCGGGGTTTCGTTTGTGAAACGGACTTCCCTCGTAGCCAGCCACTGCTCGAAGTCGCTGTCGCTCCATATCAGATAGGGGGAGACGCCGGATCGCACGCTCCGTGCGCCTAACCGCTAGAGCTTTTTTTCCCATGCAGATCCTGTGTTCAATAGTAGGCGGCGGTTCGTCCATCAACCAGCCCATACTCGACCGAGTGGAAGGCTATGCCCCGTGCCTTCGGCGGTTACGATAGTGCGACCCGTTCTTGGGAAATGTCGGCGTCGTAGCTTCGATCGAACGCAGGTTGGAGCCGCTTGCGCACCGGATGGCGCTCCGCCTTCCTCCACCTGAAAAGATGCGGCAGGACCGGCGATGCGATCAAGAGGTAACCGCCCGGATGCCTGGGGCATGGCCCTACTGGCCCGCCGCCGGCCGCCCGAGCAAGCGGCCGCCCTGACGGCAGGCCCGCCAGCACCCGTCAGCCTTCGCTGGAGTTTGGACGGAGAAACCGCGAATGCGAGGATCGGCGACTGCCGCAGGCGGTGGCGTGCTGGCGCCAGCCTCTCTGGCCCGCCAGATCGGCTGCCTGCCAGGTCAACGAACGCTTCGCCGGGGATGAGCCGATGAGGAGGTGGCGTCGGACCGATCCCCTGGCCAGAGCTGACCTTCTCGCTCCAGAGAAACCTCAAAGGCGATACGTCGATATCGCTTGCCGACGGCCGAATCGTCCGAAGAAACCAACGGAGGAGCCCGCCACCCGGCCGCACCCGGTTGTCGCCCGCCACACGGTTGTCTTTCGAGTAGGGCCGGACCACCGGAGACTTCATCGCTTTGGCTCGCGTTGTGCTAGCCGATCACGCACGCGCTCCACCGTCGGGACTCGTGCTCACTTCTGGAACTGGTGAAGGCGTCTCCGACGGAGTTGAGCTTCTCCGCCGGACCCATGAGCGCGCACGGATCCTCCGTGTGTACTAGCACCCACTCGAGCCCGAAGCGTGTCACAGGCGAGTCCGATCCCGGGCTGACAGGGACGCTCTGCCGCTGTTGCCCATCCTCGGCGCGCTGATACCATCGCGGCCGAACCGCCCGGTCCTCGCTGTGGAACCCCCCGCGTCCACGATCCGGCATGACGGCGTCCAGCTCCGGCTGGAGCGCGTGCGCCGATCGTGGGGCGCCACCACCGCGCTCGAGGACGTCTCGCTCACCATCGAGCCGGGTGAGCGCGTGCTCCTGGCCGGGCCGAGCGGCTCCGGCAAGACCACGCTGCTCCGACTACTGGCCGGGGTGCTGCGCCCGAGCGCCGGCTCGGTCCGGATCGGCGGAGCCGATCTGATGTCGATGTCGGCCGGCCAGCTCCGCCGCCACCGCGCGCGCTGCCGCATCGTCGAGCAGGGCGCGCTGCTGGTGGCGCAGTCGGACGTGCACCGCAATGTGCTGGCTGGTCGGCTGGCCGACATGCCGTGGCACGCCGTGCTCCGGGCGGCGCTGTGGCGAACCGAGGTGGAGCGGGTGCGCTCGCTGCTCGAGCCGCTCGGGCTGGCCGATCGGCAGTGGGACGCGGCCGGCGTCCTGAGCGGCGGGCAGCAGCAGCGGGTCGCGATCGCGCGCGCGCTCATCGCCGGCCCCGCCATCCTCCTGGCCGACGAGCCGACCTCCTCGCTCGATCCGAAGACCGCCCGCGACGTCACCGACATCCTGCTCGACGAGGCGGGCCGGCGCGGCGCCACGCTGGTCTTCTGCAGCCACTGGGTCAGCCTGGCGCGCGAGCGGGTCGACCGCGTGATCGGGATCCGCGGCGGCCGCGTGGTCCTCGACGCCGCGCCCGACCAGGTGGACGACGACGCCCTCGATCGCCTCTATCGCGGCAGCGATGAGAAGGTTTGACGACAGGCCGCCCTGGCGGCGCGCGGCGGTCGTCGCGCTGGTGCTCGGGTCGCTCGGATGGGCGGCACACCGCAGCGGTGTCCATCCCGCGCGGCTGCTCGATCCTGACGGGCTATCGAGCGCGCTGGGGATCCTGTCGGGGTTTGGCCATCCCGATGTGAGCGGCGACTTCCTGGCCCGGGTCGCGCGCCTCTCGCTCGAGAGCCTCGCGATCGGCGTGCTCGGCACCGCGCTGGCCGCGGTCCTCGGCGTCGGCATGGCCGTCATCGGCATGCGCGTGCCGGACCTGCCGGATCCACCGCGCGGCTCGTGGCTGGTGCGCGCCGCCGCCGAGGCGTTGCGCCTCGGTGTGCGCTTCGTGCTCGGCGTCCTCCGGTCGATCCCGGACATCGTGTGGGCGCTCCTGTTCGTCCGCATGCTCGGCCTCGGCCCCGGTCCGGCGGTCCTGGCGATCGCCGTGTCGACCGGCGGCATCATGGGCAAGCTCTTCGCCGAGCTGGCCGAGGCGGTGGATCCCGGGCCGATCCACGCGCTGCGGCGGGCCGGCGCCGGGCGGCTCGCGGTGCTGGTCCACGGCGTCCTGCCCCAGGTGCAGCGGTCGTGGGTCGCCTACGCCCTCTTCCGGCTCGAGTGCTCGATCCGCAGCGCGTCCATCCTCGGGGTGGTCGGCGCCGGCGGCCTGGGCAGCGAGATCGCGCTCAGCGTCCGCTACTTCCAGTACGACAAGCTCGCCACGGCGCTCCTGGCGGTGCTCGCGTTCGTCGCGGCCACCGAGGCGGTCAGCGCGGCGCTGCGCCGCCGGCCCATCCGCTGGACCGTCGCCGCCCTCGCGGTCGGCTCGCTGGCGTCGTTCCTCTACCTGCCCATCCCGTGGGCCGAGCTGTGGCGATCGAGCCCGCTGGCCGGCGGCCTGTCGGTCAGCTCCACCTGGCACGTGGCCGAGGTGGCCAGGCGGGCGTGGCCGCTCCTGGTCGAGACCGTCGCCATGGCCTGGTGCGCGACGCTGGCGGCGGCCGCGGTCGCCTTTCTGCTCGCGCCGCTGGCCACCCGCGCGCTCGTCGCCGGCAGCTACCTGCGCGATCCGCCGCGCCGGCGCGGTCCCGCCTTCGGGCTCGGCCTGCTCGCCTTTGCCGGCGCGCGCGCCGTCTTCCAGGTGTGCCGCGCGATCCCCGAGCTCACCCTCGCGCTCCTGTTCGTGGTCTGGGTCCGGCCCGGCAAAGGCGAGCAG
>Ga0193753_10004360_pt1 | contig 10130 bp, 5 predicted proteins | sample H1c2metaG_FD_144925 | JGI IMG/M metagenome (GOLD analysis project Ga0193753, IMG submission 144925) | Soil microbial communities from a riparian zone of the East river system, Colorado, United States - H1c2 | ecosystem: Environmental > Terrestrial > Soil > Riparian zone | place: USA: East River... | reverse complement strand
TATTGGTTCAAGTTGGTTCGTAAGCCAGGACATCAGGTGCAGTTCGTTCCGCACCTCATCAACAACAACTCTGGTGTAGGAACTCAAATTGCGGCGGAAGACATGAATGGCGACGGCAAAGTAGATATTCTAACGGCCGCCCGCAAAGGTGCGTTCGTGTTCATCAATCAAAACTGATGGACTGACGTGAACTAGAACGTCAGCTTGAGTGCAAATTGAATCTGCCGCGGGAAGGACCCTAAGCGCGTGCTGGTAATCTGGCCGAAACTGCCGGCTTGCGTGGGCGTGTTGGTCGCCGCGGAAAATCCGGTAATGGTAGAGACAGGCTGCGCGAAGTTCACCGTGTTCGAAATATTGTAGGCTTCCGCTCGAAACTGAAGATGGAGGGCTTCACGCAAGGTGAAATTCTTGAACAAAGAAAGATCCACTTGTCTCGCGTGCGGGCCCCACAACTGGTTCCTTCCCTCGGTTCCGGCCGTACCTCGTGTCTGTGGAGTGAATGCGTTGATATTGAACCATTGTGAGATCCCGGGATTCTGTACGGTCAGCGACTGGCCCTGAACCATATTCGGACGATCGGAAGTGATGCCCGGAAGGTTGATAAGCGCGGGGGCGAACGCGGAATCCATCACAGTAAATGGCAATCCCGTTTGCCAGTAGCTGACAGTGTTGACTTGCCATCCCTGAATTAACCTACGCTTGAGGCCGTTCGCCGACTTGCCAAATGGCAACTCATAGTTTGCCGTCAACGTGAATCGTTGACGTACGGCGATATCCGCATTCCCCCAATCGTACTTCCGATTGTTTACGACGAGCTGAACGGTCGAAAGTGCGCCGTTCGGTTGTGAGAAATCATTCAAGTTGCTCGCGAACGTGTAGCCGGCGTCTACCACCAATCCTTTCGACAATCGCCGCTTAAAGCTCACTTGCGCCGCGTTATAGGCGGACTCAGCCGTAGGGTTCCGAAGCTGAATCGTGTTTACGTTGGGCAACTGCGCCTGATAGACATAAGCCGGCGTGGCGGCTGACGGAACTGGCAGGTTGGCCTGAACAATAAGCGACTGCCGGCGACCCAGTTCACCGATGTACGATGCAGTGACAACATTCTGGCCGAATTGCTTTTCCAGGGTCAGATTGAATTGTTCAATGTAAGACGACCGTGCGTTAAACGGAATCGCTCGCAAGCCTCCGGACAGGGTCGCAACGCTTCCCAGTACCGGGAGGGGCGGTCCTTGCGAAAGCGTGCCGATGCCCGTGGGACACTTTAGCGCGGAATTTGTGCTTGCCGGCTGGCAGGTGAATGTGCCAAAAGTAAATGGCGGATTTGCCGAATTGATTGTTCCGGCGGCATTGTCACCCGGATAGTAGCTCATGCCAAAACCTCCGCGCAGTACGGTCCCGCGCCCTAAGTTCGCCGCAAACCCAAAGCGAGGCGCGAAATTCTTATAGTCGGACTGCACGCCCGCGGAGGGATCGCCGGGCGTGGCCAGACGCATAGTCAACGTACTTAGGTCGAAGTTCGACCGCTGATTTCTGGAGTTGATAATCGGGCTGAAGTAATCCCAGCGCAGGCCAAGATTCAATGTGAGCCAGCGGGCGGCATGCCAGTCGTCTTGCGCGTAGACGTGTGGCTCCCAACCTCTTAGGTAATTCGTATAGAGTTGATTGGTTCTCGTGATCGTCGTTGCGGTTCCCTGCAAGAAATTGGCCAAGGACTGCGGCGGCGTACCGCTAAAAGTAAATGCACCCTGCCCGGAGATCGCTTGATAGTAATTCACCTGGCGCCGGATGAGGCCGCCGCCGATCTTGATGTTATGCGCGCCTCGCGTGTAAGTGATCGAGCCGTTGTATTGAAATACGTTGTTGATATCGATAATCGGAATAGAATCGGAGTCGCCCAGAGACACGTAGCCGGCAATGTTGACTAATGGGAGTCCAGAATTGAGCTTGTCAAAGCTGACGTTCGGCATGCCGAAATTCTGGCCCGCATTTGTCCCGTAGTTCAGCGTGAGCGACTGAAGATTCAATCGAGTAAAACCGGCTTTCAACTCCATGATCAGTGCGGGAGAGAAGATATGGACATAGTTCAGCTGAATGCCTTGGGCGGTTATTTGCGAAGGACCCGGGAAGCTTCCGCCTCCCGGCTGAATGCTGCCTACGGCGGGAAGTTGCCCCGGCGTGTACGTATCGGTCGGGTTCCACGAATAGCGAGCGAAGAACGAGTCGCTATCGGAAAAGTGGTGGTCGACTCGAGCGTCGATCGTCTTGCTGAATTGCGTTCTCTTGGGGTTGTTGGTGAAGTTGTTGGTCGCCCCTGCCCCTGGAACATTTGGCGCTGGATACAAGGCAAAATACTTCAGAGCTACCGGGTCGATGGTTGATGCGGGAATAACCGGCCCTTTGACGTCGGAAAAATCGCCCGGATGGCTCTTCTCGTACAGGGTTGGGACAGTCAACAGTCCCGTTGGCATCCCTTGCACGATGCGAAGGGCTTCGATATCGCCGAAGAAGAATGTCTTGTCCCGCCGAATTGGGCCGCTCAGGCTTCCGCCAAACTGATTCTGACGATATTCGGGCTTCGCGGCGCCGGCTTTATTGTTGAAAAAATTGTTGGCGTCCAGCTTGTCATTCCGCAGAAACTCAAACGCCGAGCCATGGAACGCATTCGAACCCGATTTCGTGATGACATTCACTACCGCGCCCGCGGACCGGCCCACCTCGGCGGTGTACATGTTCGTGTCTATCTTCACTTCCTGGATGGAGTCGATTGACGGCCGCAGCATGATCAGTCCTTGCTCGCGTTCATTGTTATCCATACCGTCGATCAGGCTGTTGTTGTAGGCTTCCGGTTGCCCGTTGGCGGAGATGGCGTTGCTCTGCCGGCGGTCGTCGGGCCTGTTCCCGCCGCCAATCGCATTGGGATTGCCGACGGTTATACCCGGTGAGTTTTGAACAAGCGTAATGAAGTTGCGACCGTTCAGGGGAAGATCCTGAACGGCGCGATCGGTCACCACGCCGGTCAAGGTAGAGCTGTCGGTCTGCAGCGCCGGGGGCTGCGTTGTAACTTCAATAACTTGCCGCGTCTCGCCGATCTGCATCGTTATGTCGGCGCGAGCGCGATCGCCCGCGACGAGCGCCAGACTTGAAATCTTAGAAAGCCGGAATCCCGCGGCTTCCGCGCTAATTGAATACTGACCGGGCTTCAACAAAGTGAACACATAATCCCCCGAACCGTTGGGCTGCCCGGTTCGCGTCTTGTTGGTAGCGAGATTGACGATTGTGACCTTTGCGCTGGGCACGACCGCCCCGGACGCATCCGCGATCGTCCCGACGATGTCTGCCGATGTTACCTGCGCTTCTGTTTTCGTTCCTGACAGGAAACACAGCGCGAGCGCAAAGATGGTGAGGAATCTGGCAACGCCTTCGTGAGTCATGGAGTCCTTTCTAGACGCGCATATCGTATTTCGTATATTGTACGATTGTCACATCTGTAATGGAAGGGGGTACCGGTTTTTTCCGGATTTATCTTGAGGGCGCGTTAGGATTTGGCGGCTTTTGAAGACGATCGCGCCGAGTTGTCCCGAATCTTCGTGAGAACGGCATTGATGACGTCTTCCAAGTGAACTCGAATCGCCTTGCCCGCCGCGTCTTCGTCCCCATGCAGCAAGTGCGTGATGATCGCATCGTGGCGCTGCGCGGCCGATTTGGACAGGGGTTCATATTCCTTCACCCGGTGACGGGCGCGATGCACGTGGAGCATCATCTTCTCGTGAAGCTGTCCGAGCGTGGCGTTGTTTGCACCAAGGACAATGGCGCGGTGGAACTGATCGTTCAAGTCGTAGTACCGCGCGACCTCGCCCGCCGCCGCGGCCGACGCCATCTCCGTTTGTACTTTGACGATTGTGTCCAGCGTTTTGGGGTTGTGAAGCCGAGCCACTTTGGAAGCGGCAAGTTGTTCCAGTCCAATCAATACTTCAAACTTATCCGCCAGATCCGGGGGGTCGAGGGGCGTGATGACCCCTCCCACGTGGGGGCGCAGCTCGATCAGCCCTTCGCCTTCCAGAATCTTCAACGCCTCGCGGAGTGGGGTTCGCGATATTCCGAATTCGTTGCAAAGCAAAGGCTCGGGGAGGCGCTCGCCTGGCTCCCAGCGGTTGGAAATGATATCGCGCCGGAGGTGAGGCAAGATCTGCTCGTGAATCAGCTCCTTTACAACAATCGACGAGCGGATGTGCGACACGGCACTGCCAGCGCGGTCTCTGGCTTCCAATTCTTCAACGAATTCAGGCATTTGCGGCCGCGGCTCGAACTTGGCGGCGTGCTCCTTCTCCGATCATAAATCGATTATTTAGTATACGATGGCATTTTTGCATTACCCCGGCAGTTACACGGGTAACAGCAATTCTTTGGAAAATACGATATACTGCATACCATTCTGTGATGCGAAGTCTTCGTGTAGGTATTATTGGCGGCGGTATCGGAGGCATGGCGCTGGCTGGAGCGCTGGCAAAATTCGGCATCGATTTTCATCTTTTCGAACGGGCGCCAACTTTTTCAGAAATCGGCGCCGGCGTTCAAGTGACCCCGAACGCAGTTAAGGTCATTCGCGCCTTAGGTTTATGGAGCGATCTGCGCGACGTCAGTTTCTTACCTCAAAGCATCGTGGGCCGGGATTGGAAGTCGGGGGCGGAAAATTTCAGGACGCCTTTGATCGACGAATGCCCACGCCTCTACGGCGCCGAGTTCTTTCACACGCATCGGGCCGACCTGCACCGGATTCTCCACTCCATTGCGCCTTCGGCCTCTCTGCACTTGGCTTCACCTTGCGTTGCCGTGAAGGAGACCGGCGACTCCGCCATCGCGACATTCGAGGACGGAACCGAATTTCAAGCCGACACTCTCGTCGGCGCGGACGGCATACATTCCGTGGTTCGTAAGGGCCTTTTCGGCGACATCCCGCCGCGTTTCACTGGCAACATGTGTTGGCGTGCATTGATCCCGTTCGAAGGCGGGCAGCCGCTGGATTTTGTCAGTCCAGATTCTTCATTTTGGCTGGGGCCCAAGGGGCACGTAGTAACGTACTACGTTCGCTCGGGACGCGCCGTAAATTTAGTCGCGATTCGGGAGACCGATTCCTGGGTTGAGGAATCCTGGAACGTACCCAGCGATCGAGAAGAGTTAGCGACCGGCTTTCCCAATTGGCACCCCAAGTTGCAAAAGCTTTTTTCGCAAGCAGAAGCCGTTTTTAAGTGGGGCCTGTTCGACCGCGATCCAATGCCCTGCTGGTCGTCGAAACGAATCACGCTGGTAGGCGATGCGGCTCATCCCATGCTCCCGTTCCTGTCGCAAGGGGCGGCGATGGCCATTGAAGACGCCTACGTATTGGCGCGTGTTCTTTCTCAAGCAACCGACCCAGCTCAAGCTCTCAAACAGTATGAAATGCTCCGCATGCCGAGGACAAGCCGGGTTCAATTAGAATCTCGAAAACGCGGAACGACTTATCACATAAACTCTCCGGCACGAAAGCTATATCGGAACGCGCTCTATAAGGTGCGGCAGATGATCAACCCGCACACAAGCGGAATCCAGGCGAGCTGGGTTTACGCCTACGACGCAACAACTGAACCGCTCCGCATAGAAGCTTGTTGAAAAACGCGCTCACATGTTCCTGGATCTGGTTCTCGCGCGCCGCGCTTATCGGTGTGACTGTGGCTTGGCTGCCGGCTCGCATGGAATGCTTGTCATCGGGAGATAAATCGTATAATGTATTTCGTATGAGGTGACCACGGCACCTCTCACACTTCATTTCGACTGGAGAATATCTTGTCTGTTATCACCGCCACAGCCTTTAAAACTGCCGAGCTAGTGCCCATGTTTCGCAATATGTTCGAGCTTTGCAAATTGAAGCCCACAGAATCCTTGGTGCTCGTCACCGAGCCAGACAGTAATCAGGAATACGCAGCGGCCATGTATGGAGCAGCGCGCGGGATTGGCGCCGATGTCTTGACGCTCATGATGCCTTCCCCGAAACCCGAACAGGTACCGGTCATGCGGAGCGGTAATGTGTCGTCAACCATCTTGACTGGATCGAAGCTGGCGGTAGATACGCTGAAGCGCGCCGACATGGTGATTGACCTCTCGAGCGGCGGCTTGTTGCACTCCAAGGAACAACGGGAAATTCTGGGAGCGGGCACGCGAATTCTAATGGTTCATGACCCGGTGGAATGCTTACAGCGCCTTTTCCCGACGCTTGAAGATAAGGCTCGCGTGGAACGCGGCATGGAACGATTAAAGAAGGGCCGCAAGATCCACCTGGAGTCGGAGAGCGGCACCAACGTCACATTCGACATGATGGATCGGCCGGTGATCGGACAGTGGGGATTCACCGACGAGCCAGGCCGATGGGACCACTGGCCAGGAGCTTTCCAATACACAATTCCGACGGAAGGCATGGGCGACGGAACGCTCGTAATGGACGTGGGTGACATCTGGTATCCCGTGAAGCGCTTCATTACGACACTGGTGAAAATGAAATTCGAGAATGGCGCTGTCGTCGCGATTGAAGGTGGCTTCGACGCCTTGATGATTCGCGACTATATCGAGGGCTGGAAAGATCCGGAAGGATTCGCTATATCCCATCTGGGTTGGGGATCGCATCCGAACGCCTTATGGAACTCGATCGCATTTCAGAATCCGCTCGATATCATCGGCCAGGATGGGCGAACGATGTATGGAAACACCCTGCTTGCATTGGGTGAGAACGCCACGTTCGGAGGGAAGCACACGACGGGATGTCACCAGGACTTTGCGCTCCGGCGCCATCGATTTTTCCTCAACGACGAACTGATAGCCGACAGCGGCCGCATCTTGCCCGCTGATTTGAAATAGCCGTGCGTTCACTGGTTGGGGTACTCGCGATTCTTGCGGCATCGCGCCTCTGCGGCCAGACCGAGTGGCCAAGCTACGGTCATGATTTAGGCAGCACCCGCTACTCGCCCGTCGCGCAAATCAACACCGCCAACGTTTCGAAACTCGTGCGCGTCTGGACCTTTCATCAGAACCCGGACGCGCTGGCAACGCCGGCCGTTGTAACCAGTACGGCAAGAGTCAACGTGGAAATGCCTCACACGGTGGATGGGCCTTCCGGCATTGCGCCAGCCGCCACTCCAACTCGCACCCGCAGATGGAGGCATTTTTCACGAGGGCAAGGGCGTGTGTCCGCGGCTACGCCATTGGTGGTCAACGGAGTGATGTATCTGCCCACCATTCTGAATAAGGTAGTCGCGCTCGATCCACTCACCGGCAAACAGTTGTGGGAATTTATTCCCCCCGGTGGGGGAGCGCCGGCACGCCGCGGAGTCGCATATTGGCCCGGTGAGAAGGGAGCGTCACCGGAGATTCTGTTCGGCACAAGCGATGGCCATCTGATCGCGCTTGACGCGGCCAGCGGCAAACCGGCGCGCACGTTCGGCGATGAAGGCATGGTCAACATGAAGGTGGGAATTGACAACGGATATCCCGATGCATTCTATGGCAACTCTTCTCCGCCGCTCATCTACAAGAACCTTGTGATTACGGGCGCCGAGACTCAGGAGACGCCCTATCTCGGCATGGCGGGCGACACGCGCGCCTGGGACGCACGTACGGGCAAGCTAGTCTGGCGTTTCCATTCGGTCGCGCGTCCAGGCGAAGTGGGCGGCGACACCTGGACTGGAGATAGTTGGAAGGCACGCTCCGGAACCAATGTCTGGGGGCTCATGAGTCTGGACGCCTCGCTCGGTCTCCTCTATATGCCGTTCGGTTCCGCCTCGGACGATTTCTGGGGTGGCGATCGCCCGGGCAAAGACCTCTTTGCCACTTCCATCGTCGCGGTCGACGCGCTGACCGGCAAGCTGAAGTGGTATTTTCAAACGGTTCATCACGACCTTTGGGATTTTGATGTAGTTCCCGCTCCGGTGCTGATGAGCGTGGAGCAAAACGGCGAGACCATCCCCGCGGTCACTCAGTTCACAAAAGCAGGATATGCATTTATCCTCGATCGCCGCAATGGCAAACCCATCTACGGAGCGACGGAAACCAAGGTCCCCTCGAGCGATGTACCGGAGGAGCAGTCTTGGCCTACACAGCCGATTCCGACAAAGCCGCCGCCACTGGCTCGAACCAGTTTCTCGCCCGAAGAGATCTCCAAAGTTACTCCGGAACACGAACGTGCCTGCCGCGACAAATTGGAAGCGGAGGGCGGTGTGCGCTACGGCGGCCCGTTTACGCCCTTCGGATATAACAAACTCACCATCGTTTTTCCGGGCAACAACGGCGGTGTCAATTGGTCGGGTGCGTCCTATGATCCAAAGCTTGGCTACATGTTTGTCAATCCTATCGAACTGGGCGCTTATGGAAAGATCGTCAGGGGGCCGGAGGATTCTCCCATGAAATACATCCGCACCAGTCCCTTTGGCGGCCAATACGACACATTTACCGATAAAGATAAAGGATGGCCGTGTCAACAACCGCCATGGAGCAAACTGATCGCGATCGACGCGAACACTGGCGAATTTGCCTGGTCCGTGCCCCTCGGAACGGTTCCTGAGTTGGAAGCGATGGGCATACACAATACCGGAGCGGCCCTCAGCTGGGGCGGGTCCATTGCAACCGCCGGCGGCCTCGTGTTCATCGCTTCTACCAGCGATGACATGTTTCGCGCTTTCGAATCGAAAACAGGCAAGGTTCTCTGGGAAACAAAACTTCCCGCCGGCGGCTACGCGACCCCCATCACGTATCTCGGCAAAGACGGCAAGCAGTATATCGCTCTTCAAGCTACGGGTGGACGAATGCCCGGCGCTCCGACAGCTGACACCTTAGTCGCCTACGCGCTGCCCTGAAGCTAAGATCGGGATTCCGCGGCGGCGTTCGGCTATGATTCGCTGAGTCGGCTGATTTTGCAAGTGGCATTTGTGAACACCACGCGTCAGGGACAGTTGTCGCCCTGGACGGCGACGCAGCAGGAGCCCTTGGACTGGCGGCACATCTGGACGAAGTTCCCTCCAGAGGAGGTGGTGGTGCAGTCTTGCACGGTACGGAAGAACATGCCGCCATTCACGGACTGACAGACCTGGGCAACATTGCCGAGGCAACGGCGCTCGACGCCGGGGGAAACACATGGGGTGTTGTTCAGCACGTCGTTCGAGGCATCGCGTTCGTCGACAGGCGTGAGCCAGGTATAGCTGGGGTTTGAAAACTGAGCGGAGTTCGAGTCGAGAGCGGCGGGGCGATTGCGGTAGTTGGCGACAAACACGTTTACCATTCCGCAGATGCCCATATGGTTGGAGGTCGTGTAAGGGGGCATGGGGCTGCTGGTCTGGGCGACATCGCGCTCCCAGCCGGGAGTGGGAGCGATGAATGCTTTCAACTCAAACCAGCGGCGGCCGGCACTGTCGGGGAAGGCCTGCTCGCAGTCCATGTCGACATCCAGCATCCAGTAGTGCATGCCGAAGTGATTCTCAGCAGCGATTCCGTAGCCGGCCATAGAGGCGAAGGGTTGATTCTCGCCCTGGGCGAGACTGGTGGTCCACTCCACGGGAGAGCCACCGCCCTGACCGCCTAGAGGCTGGACCTGGCCAATTTCACCTCCGTTCCAATCGAGGCTGGCGTCGCCCCAGCGGAAGGTGTTGGTGTGCGGGTTGAGCCAATTGCGATGACGAATGCGGATGGGACCACCACTCCGGACGCCTCCCCGGACAAACATATCCTGCCCGGGCGCCGTCTGGCCGAGGATGAAGACCACAGTGCGGCGGATGTCACGGACAGGCGTGGCGGAGGGAGAACCGAGTCCGTACACGACCACCTGATTGTCGTAAGTGGCCTGATAGACCTTGCCGTTTGCGATAAGCGGAGGCGCGAACTTGGTGGCCGCGCCAAGGCGATCGTTGGGTTCGGCTTCGCTATCCCAGATGGGCCGCAGTGTTCCGGTTCCGACAGCGGAGACATCGTAGGCTCGCAAGACATTGGGCGTGGGCGCGGTATTTGAATCGGGATCGGCAGGCAGATTTCCGGCAGCTTCGTTGGCCCAGAGAATGGGATTGGAGGTCCCGTTGGCTGAAAGGGAGAGTATGCCGCCCGGCATGCCGCCCGGG
>Ga0193753_10004358_pt1 | contig 10132 bp, 7 predicted proteins | sample H1c2metaG_FD_144925 | JGI IMG/M metagenome (GOLD analysis project Ga0193753, IMG submission 144925) | Soil microbial communities from a riparian zone of the East river system, Colorado, United States - H1c2 | ecosystem: Environmental > Terrestrial > Soil > Riparian zone | place: USA: East River... | reverse complement strand
CGATCCCGAGAAGAAGCGCAAAATCATCGGGCGGGTCTTCGTCGAGGTGTTCGATGAAGAATCGGCGAAGCTCAATGACGTCAAGTGGCTCGCTCAAGGAACGATTTATCCGGACGTCATCGAATCAGCGGGCGCGAAGACCGGCAAAGCGCATGTGATCAAGTCGCATCACAACGTGGGCGGCCTGCCGCAGCACATGAAATTAAAATTGCTCGAGCCGCTGCGCGAGCTGTTCAAGGATGAGGTGCGAAAATTGGGTGTGGAGCTGGGGTTGCCGACAGAGATGGTCCATCGTCACCCGTTTCCAGGCCCTGGGCTTGGCGTGCGAATCCTCGGCGAGATTCACAAGGCGCAGGCGGATCTGTTGCGCCGCGCGGATGCGATCTTCATCGAAGAACTGCGCACCCACGATCTTTACGACAAGGTCAGCCAGGCCTTCGCCGTATTTTTGCCGGTGCGCTCGGTCGGCGTCATGGGCGACGGACGACGCTACGACTATGTGATCGCGCTGCGCGCGGTGGAAACCATCGATTTCATGACTGCGCGCTGGGCACGATTGCCCTATGAATTTCTGGACCGCGTCGCTCACCGGATCATCAACGAAGTGGCGGGCATCTCCCGCGTCGTGTACGACATTTCAGGGAAGCCGCCGGCCACGATTGAGTGGGAGTGACTTTCGCTGTATCGAAAGTCCAAGGTCGGTCACGACGCCGCCTTGGGCAATGACGGGATGATCGTGGAGGACGATGCTCTCCAGCTAACTCGCTGAGGATGAGTGGACTTTGGTACTTAGACGCAGTCGGCGATCCTGGCCGGCCCACGGAGCGTCCGGGCCGATTTCGCGCCACGTACCCGGCGCCAGTCCCTCTACACTTATGTTACCGATGGCCGCGCGTATCAGGCGCAGCGTCGGAAACCCCACCTCTGCCGTCATGCGCCGCACCTGGCGGTTCTTTCCCTCACGGATCGTGAGCTCAATCCATGCTGTGGGAATTTTCGCCCGATAGCGGATGGGCGGATCGCGCGGCCACAGCTCTTGCGGTTCCTCGATGAGAGCCGCGTTCGCGGGCTGCGTCGTGAAGTCGCTGAGTCTCACTCCTTCGCACAGCTGATCAAGTGCAGTTTGAGTTGGAAGGCCTTCCACCTGCGCCCAATACACCTTCGCCATTTTGTGCTTCGGCTCCGCGATGCGCGCTTGCAACACTCCGTCGTCGGTGAGCAGCATCAAGCCTTCGCTGTCGGTATCGAGGCGCCCGGCAGGATAGACGCCTCTCACGTCGATGTAATCCGCCAGAGTCTTGCGGCCCGGTTCCGGGCTGAATTTACAGGCAACACCGAACGGCTTGTTAATGGCGATGAGCACCAGTTGCGTTCAGGCCAGCGCCCGCTCGATCAGATTCGGCGGCACCGTTGTGCGCGGCACCGCGTCGGCTGCGCGGCGACGAGCCTTTCTGCCGATGTTTCGAGTAGGCGTGCGCTGTTCGAACCATTCGCGTACGTCGAGATCGAGTCCGATTCCGTGCATGTAGTTGTACAGCGCTTTCTTGAGCGCCACGCCAAACAAATCATGGTCGATGCCGGTGACGTCCGTGAAGTTGATATCGTTGTTGGCGAAAGTGACCCCGAGCGGCGGAGACAACGTCACGCCGTACTGTCCTGGGTGTTTGGCGACCGGCGAATGCACGGTGCAGGTGAAGCGATGGAAGAAACCCGACTGTATGCAACCGGCCGCGAACAGTTGGCGAACGTATTCCAGGGCGTCGACGGTGTCTTGTGCGGTTTGAGTGGGGAATCCGTACATCAGATAGGCGTGTACGAGGATTCCCGCGTCGGAGAAGGCGCGTGCCACCCGGGCCACTTGCTCGACCGACACCCCTTTCTTCATGAGTTTGAGCAGGCGATCCGATGCCACTTCCAATCCGCCGGTGACGGCGATGCAGCCGCTTTCGGCCAGTAGCCGGCAAAGGCCGGCATCGAATGACTTCTCGAAACGAATGTTGCCCCACCACGAGATTTCCAGTTTCCGTTGTAGCAGTGCGTTGGCAAGCGACTTGAGCGCCTTGGGCGGTGCGGCTTCGTCGACGAAGTGAAATCCAGTTTGCCCGGTTTCGCGAATTAGAGATTCGATTCGACCAATGAGCACCTCAGTAGTGGCCAGTTCGTAGCGTGAAATGTAGTCAAGGTTTACATCGCAGAAGCTGCATTTCTTCCAATAACAGCCGTGTGCGACGGTCAGCTTGTTCCAGCGGCCGTCCGACCAGAGACGGTGCATGGGGTTGAGCATGTCGAGCAGCGACAGATAGTCGTCCAGCGGCAGGCCTGCGTAAGTGGGCGTGCCGCTTTCAGAAAGAGCGATGTCGGGCTCTTTGAAGTCGACGTACTGTTGCCGGCGGGTATAGGTTCGCACCAACCGATCGAGCGGCCGTTTGTTCTGCAGGTGCTCGATGAGCGCAAGCAGCGGACGTTCGCCGGCATCAAGCGTTACGAAATCGAAGTAGTCGAAAATCCGCGGCTCGTTCATGGCGCGCAGCTCTGTATTGCAATAACCGCCGCCCAGTACTGTGACGGCATCCGGGTGGGTTTGCTTGATGGTCTGCGCGATGCGAAAAGCGCCGTAAACGTTGCCGGGAAAAGGCGCGGTGATGAGTACCAGGGTAGGTTGATACCGCGACAACGCTTCGAGCGTCAGTGCGTGCAGGGATGCATCTACCAGATTGTGCGGCGCGCTCAGCGCCGTTTGCAGCTGATCGAATGTCGGTTGGCTTGCCGCGAGCGATTCTGCATAGCGCACGAACTCGAAGCGCGGGTCGATGGCATCCCGGATGACGTCCGCGAGGTCATTCAGATAAAGGGTGGCGATGTGTTTGGCGCGATCCTGCAGTCCCAGCGCGCCAAAGGCCCAGTCTAGCGCGTCGCCTGCGTGTTGCCGGTTGTCGATGTAGTCCTCTAGCGATGCAAAGCGCGGGCCTTCGGGCAGGTAATGCCTCGAAGCGATACGATGAGCCAGGCTGGGATCACGACCTTGCAGAAATCGAATGGCTGGCGAGATTGTAGTGCGGTATGACTCAAAGTGCGCGGCAAAAAAGTTCGTGGCTACCGTGTGTTTTTTGCGAGGCAGCGTACTCGCGACCCCGTGAATAGCCTCCGCCTGTTCCGCATTGAACCCGCGCGAGCGCAGGAACCCCGTGAGATACGCCGTAGACGGATACGGCGTGTTGAGCTGAGTCATCGGCGGAATAATCGACAGAATGCGCATTTCTCAGGATCGGGATTGAGGTTGGGCCAGGGAGTTTACCTCACACTCGACCTGCGCTGCCGTGGCGGGTTTCCGCTCCGTAACCGGTTAATAGATGGAAAGCCCATCTCGACCGAGACAAGTCTATGCCTTGGCGCTCAACACACCATTCCCCGGCCCTCAAAATTGCAATCGTCGGAGGCGGCATAGCCTCGTTCGTGGCGGGTATAACGCTTCGAGAAAGGTTGCCGAATGCCGCGATCACGCTGTACTCCGCTGTAGGCGAGACGATGATCGGAGGCCAATTGGCGAGTTGGAATGAGCAGGGGTACCCGGTAGAGCACGGTTTGCATGCGCTGTTCGGCTTCTATGATCACATACTTCCCATTCTGAAAACGATTGGTGCCTACGAGAATTTGACTCGCAGCAAGGAGCATGTTTTCGTCAATGAGCGGGGCGCGATTCATCGCTTCGACCTCCGCACGTGGCCGGCGACCTACAGCGGATTCACTGCTGCCGAGAAGTTGCGTTTGCTCGCCGCCGCTCCCGCGATAGGCAAGCTTGTGCTCGATGTCAAGCGAAAGGGCCTCGGGGTTTTCGATGCCTATGATCAACGGGATCTGCGGGCGCTTGCGCGCAAGCACGGGGTGCCTGAGTCGGTGTTGCAAAGCGGGTTCTTCCGGCAGTTCTACGAAGCAGCTTTCAATGCGCCGTCCGAACTCTCCGCGGCGGTCGCGCTCGAGTCGATCTACAAAATCTTCTCCAAAAAATGGCACTACTACTTCAACTCGCCGACGAGCGAGAGCATCATCGCGCCGCTGCAACGCCATTTCACTGATCGCTGCCGCGGCAGGATCGAGTTCGACCACAAGCTCGTTGCGGTTCGGGCCGACGACGCTGGCGTCCGGGTGGTGGGGCTGGATTTCGAGAATCCGGTCACGCGCGGCCGACTCTCGGTCGAGGCGGACGAATACGTCCTTGCGCTCGGGCTCGAGGACTTCAAGCTGGTGGATTTTGGCGCGATTGCGTCCCGGCACGACTATTTTCGGAACGTCCACAAGCTGCAGACAGTGTCGAGCTTCTCCATCCAAGCCTGGTTCAAAGACGATCCTGTCCCGCGCGGAATCGACAGCATGGTCACCGGCATGCCTGAGCCTTTCGGGATTCTCTGCCCGATCACGCGCGTGCGTGCGACGCCACCACCGGATGATCTCCCGCTGAGGCACGAGATCATCGCCACCGGACCGGAACGAGGATATGAGGACATTGCGGACGAGGTCATCAAAGCGGGCTTCATCAAAGGACTCCGCGACGCAGGCTTCAGGATTCCGGACGACTCGATGCACATGCACGTTGTCCTTCGGCGCAATCGCGAACCATTCCACCGCTACCTTCTGACCCGGCCGGGTGAACTGCATTGGCGGCCCCCGCATCAAAGCCCGCTGGAGAACCTCTGTCTCGCAGGCGCGTGGGTGCGCAACGAGTTCGCTCTTCCTTGCGTGGATGCGGCGGCCGAGGGCGCAATCAAGGTGGCCGGGCTCATCGCAGCGCGCGCCGTCGCCCCACGGGAAAACGCCGAGGTGCGGCGGTTCCCCGGGATGCCTCGCAGCGCGCCACTCGTGCTGCCGCCGCCGTACCGGTTCCCGCGCTCCACGGGCTCGTTCTTCCTTCTGGATGCGGACCACGAGCGTCTGGCCGGGGCGATCTCTTCCGATCTGAAACTGCTCCCCGGGTTTGGCGGCAGGATTCTTCTCGGAGTCTTGCGCCACGAAGATGTGAATGCTTTATGCGATCCAAGTGGCGCGCAATACAGCTATAACGAAGTGTTGCTTGCGGCGTTCGTTCGGGGAAATGGTCTTAATCCGATCGGTAGAATGGGACTCTACCCGATCTGTCTTTATGTCGATGACGATACGGCGCTGGCCGCCGGGCGCGAGGTCTATGGCTTTCCCAAGAAGATGGCTTGCATCGAGCTCGGCGCGCACAAGGTCAGCGTGGTCCGATGCGGCCTTCCGCCCGAAGCGGCTCCCGGGCCGGTGCAACCGATCAAGGTGATGAGCGCTCATTGGTCCGGCAATCCGCAAGCGGGGCCTTCGCCATTCGAGGTGCCAGGTAAAGCGCCGAACGCAACGAAGCCACCCTTCGCCCTGCCATTGTTGGGAGACTTGGCCCGGCTGATGGTTTTCTACAATACGCGCCACATGACACAGCCCGGTGCACGCAATTGCATAAGCTCCGACGCAAGCCAGCTCACGAAAGTCGCGTTGGCGGAGGTCGAGGTTCGCAGTGTGTCGTTATTGCATGACCTTCGCTTGCGAGTAGACCCCTCGGTCAACGATCCCGTTTACCTGCTTATGCAAGCAGACAACGAAGCAGCCGAGATCCGCGCGGGTTGGGGCGTAAACGTGGAATTGGCCTTTTCCATGGGAGCTGCGCGGACGGTCGGGAGTGTTCAGGAGAAACGCGATACGCGCGCAGTTGGCCAGATTCTGAGTGATAGTCGTGAGCCAGGGTAGTGCTTACTCGCCCATCGATAGTTGGGTGACTACAGGAAAGCGCGGGAGGCTCGGTTCCACCTCGTGGAAGACGAACAGGAGGTCCTGAGCCGCGAGGTGTAGACGCTCGCCGAACAGTCTGAGTGCTTCGTCCGCAATGGTGGCGGCGGTTCCTGCCGGCCTCCCGCGGGAGATGATCACCTCAACGACCATGAACCGATCGGTTCTGTCCGTCGCGTAGTCGGGGAAGCGCGGATCTACCAGAAGATCTTCCGCGCCGACCTCGAGAAAGCGGTGAAAGCGGTCGGCTCGCTGATAGCCGGCGGCCACCTGGGCTTCTAGCATTGCCTCCGATAGGCGGGACTTGTCGGCGGCACTGAGGCCGCGCTGGACGGTGAAGGTTACAAACGGCATCTTCAGTCTCCGTGGCTGAGAATGTTTTCGACATCGGGCGAACGCACGATGGTCCCGTCACGTACGAAGACCTCGTGGTTGTCCTCGATGCTGTCATGGTCGTAGAGATAGTTAACCATGATCCCGAAGGACTCCTGGATCGCACGGCGCGCGGTGTTGCCGAGCCAATTGATCCGTTCGAGCCGGGCGCCGTTGCCGAGGTGAAAGCGCGCGACCGGATCGACGCGGCTTCCGAGTGACGGCTGCCGCGTCAAATAAAGCGCGCACAGCCGCAGCAGCGCGGGGCGCAATTTCTCGCTCTGCGCTAAGTCATGCCACCAGCCGTCGGGTTCGAGTTCCGGCAGCAATGCAGCGTCGGGACCGCTTTCGTCTGCAAGTCGCTGCATGAGCCAGCGCCGGAAGCCCGGCACCGGCGACAGGGTGGAGAAGCGGTTCAGTTGCGGAAACTCCGCCTGCAGTTCCTCGACCACCTGCTTGATCAGGAAATTGCCGAACGATATGCCGCGCAGGCCAGCCTGGCAGTTGGAAATCGAATAAAAAATCGCGGTGTCAGCACCCGCAGCTTGCGCCAATGCGGCCTCTTCATCCGTCTCTCGTGCGAGCAGCGGCGGCATGGCCGTGGCCAGTCCCTGCACCAGTGCGACTTCCACGAAAATCAGCGGCTCGCCCGGGAGCGCAGGGTGGAAGAAAGCGAAGCAACGGCGGTCGGGGGCAAGGCGCCGACGCAGATCGTCCCAGCCCTTGATCTCATGCACCGCCTCATAGGCGATCAGCTTCTCCAGCACCGCCGCCGGGGACTGCCAGTCGATCCGCCGCAGTTCGAGAAAGCCTCGGTTGAACCAGGACGCGAGAAGATGCCGGAGGTCAGCGTCGAGCAGCTTCAACTCCGGCTCGTCGTGCAGGCGCGCGGTGAGTTCACTGCGCATCGCGATCAGCGCACCGGTACCGCCGGGTGCCATGTTCATGCGCCGCAGCAGCTCCTGCCGAGGCGGATCGGCGGCCTGGGCGAGAGTCGCCGCGTTTTCCGCTGTGGTCTCGGCGAGATAACGCTCCGCTGCCGCGCGCAGTGCCGCTTGGCTGGGCTGAAACTCCGTCGCGAGATAGCGCTGAAAGCCATGCCGGTCGTCCACATCGAGGGCGAGCAGGACGTGGTGCAGTTCGCGCGCGACTTGCGCGCCGGACGCCTCGCCGCGTTCCGACAGCAGTGTCAGTGCGAGCCGTTTTGCGTACTCGACCGCTGTGGGCTTCGAGTTGGACCGGTCACTTAAGGTTTGTGTGTTCGGGGTCACGATTGCCTCCTACGCTCAATGGTGGGGAACCGTCGTCGGGCGAAATTTAGCCGGCGGCAAGTAGAGTCCGCCTGACGCCGCGACGAGGTCGTCGATGGTGTGGGCCGCGAGCCAGGCGCGGGTTGCGGTGTTGGCATCGATGCCCAGATCGGAGGGGAACATCACGATGCCGTGCCGGCGCAGGCTGTCGCTTGTCTCGGGCGACTCTCGCATGCCGAAATCGGTATCGCCGGCGACCGCGCGCAATGCGGCTTCGCGTTGCAGCGGCGACCGGCAGCGCAAGAGGTTGGCCACGCCGCGTTCGGTGACGACATGCCGGTGGTCGTCGCCATAGATCATCACCGGAGGTCGCGCAAAACCGGCCGAGGCTGCGAGCTCGAACGCGTCGAGCCGTTCGACGAAGCTCGGTGCGCCATTCGGCTGACGGGTCTGCACCATTTGCACCACAAGCTTGCGTCCGCGCAGGCTCTCGCCCGCTTCCTGCCCCGCGAGCAGCCACGTGGGACTGTCGTGGCGGCGGCCTCGTGGGTCAGCGCCCATATTCGGTGCGCCGCCGAAGCCCGTGATCCTGCCCTTGGTTGCCGTCGAGCTGTTGCCCTGCGCGTCGATCTGCAATGTGCCCCCAATGAAGAGGTCGCAGGCATATTGCCCGGCGACCTGCGCGAGTGCGCGGTTGGACCGCAGATTGCCGTCGGCGCCGACGGGAAAGATATCGGCGCGACTCGAGACGTAGCGTTCCATGCCCAACTCGGAGCCGAAGCAATAGACGCTGTCGACAAAGCCGGCCTCGATCGCCGGGATCAGGGTTGGGTGAGGGTTCAGCACGAAATGGCTGGCTATCTTGCCCTTGAGCCCCCGCTGGGCAGCGTATGTTGGCAGGATCAGTTCGATTGCCGCGGTCGCATAGCCGATGCCATGATTGAGCCGCCGCACTTGGTAGGGTTCGTAGACCGCGGCGATTGCCATCATCGCCATCAGCACGTTCTCGTCCCTGATCTTGGCAGGATCGCGCGTGAACAGCGGGTCGATCAAATAGGGTTTCGGGCTCCGCACCACGACATCGACCCAGTCGCCAGGTACGTCGACCCGCGGCAGGCGGTCGACGATCTCATTGACCTGCGCGACCACGATGCCCCCATGGAACGCCGCCGCCTCGATGATGGTCGGCGTATCTTCGGTATTCGCTCCGGTATAGAGATTGCCGTCGCGGTCGGCTTTGTCGGCGACGACAAGTGCGACCTGTGGCGCCAGGTCCACCAGCATGCGGGCGTAGAGTTCCAGATAGGTGTGGATCGCGCCGATCGTGACCACGTGCTCCTCAACGAGTTCGGCAAGCTTGCGGCTTTGCGGCCCGGCGAAAGCAAAATCCAGGCGGTTGGCGATACCGCGCTCGAACACAGCGAGATGGTCGGGCAGCGCCAACACAGACTGCACCATGTGCAGATCGTGCACCCGCGCAGGGTCCACCTTCGCCAGAGCTGAGGCCAGAAAATCCGCCTGCTTCTGATTATCGCCTTCGATCGCCACGCGGTCGCCTGGCTCGATGATCGCTTCGAGCAACCGCGTTGCCTGCTCGGCGGGGCAGACTTTTCCGCTCGTGCCGCTGAGTGCGCCAGCCCTTGCGAGGCGCGCGGCGCGGTTCGTTCCGCGCCGGGGTGTGATTGGCATGATTGACCTCCTTCACTCTGTCCTGAAGCGAAAGATAAGGCGCCATGATTGATTATAGAAACGATATTTTCTAATATCATTGATCGAAATATAGGATCAATCGGATGCTGAATTTTGAGTTGCTGCGTACCTTTGTTGCCGTGGCCGACTGCGGCGGTTTCCACCGTGCCGCAGAGCAGCTCAACCTGACGCAGTCGACGGTGAGCCAGCAGATCAAGCGGCTTGAACTCGAGACCAAACGACCGTTGTTCCGGCGCACAACGCGCAGCGTCGCATTGACTGACGATGGCGAGATGCTGCTTGGCGATGCGCGCCGCTTGTTACAGCTCGAGGAAGCAGCCCGTCATCGCCTGGCGGTGCCGCGGCTCTCGGGCGGCGTGCGTCTCGGCGTGGTCGAGGAGGTCGCCGGCGGCTCGCTGCCTTCGGCGCTCGGCCGTTTCGCCGCGTTCCATCCGGGCGTGAAGCTCGAGGTGCAGATCGGTGTCAGCGCGGGATTGATCGAGCAACTCAATGCGGGGCAGCTTGACGTTGTGTTCGCCAAGCGCCCGCTCGGAACCTCGAAAGGCCGTCTGGTGTGGCGTGAGCCGCTGGTCTGGGCCGCGGCCGACACGTTCGATCTTGTTCCGGATGCGGCGCTGCCGTTGGCCCTGTATCGCGAGCGATCCGTTTCTCGTGAGGCTGCGCTTGCCGCACTCAACGACAGCGAACTGACTTGGGAGATCGTCTATACCAGCCCCAGTTTGACAGGCGTGCGCGCGGCGGCGCTGGCGGGCCTCGCCATCACCCCGCTTCCCGCCAGTGCACTGCTCGCGGGCTTGCGCATTCTCGGTGCGAAGGAGGGGCTGCCGGCGCTTCCGGACCTTGAATTCGCGATCTACGAGAAGGCGCGGCCCGACAAGGCCGCCGCCGCCCTTGCCGCAGCTCTGATGGCGCTTGCGCAAGGTCCATCGCGCCCGACGATTTGAAGCTACTGAGGGGACAGCCGCCTTCTCAGCGAGGCGCCTCGATCAACTTCCATCCGTTTCCCGATG
>Ga0193753_10004357_pt1 | contig 10133 bp, 10 predicted proteins | sample H1c2metaG_FD_144925 | JGI IMG/M metagenome (GOLD analysis project Ga0193753, IMG submission 144925) | Soil microbial communities from a riparian zone of the East river system, Colorado, United States - H1c2 | ecosystem: Environmental > Terrestrial > Soil > Riparian zone | place: USA: East... | reverse complement strand
AAGCCGCACGACCTCACCGCAGCGCGCGAATATCAGCTTCCTGGCGATCATTTCACAACTGCGAGCGCCGCTCCGACTGCGGCCTCTGCGACCTGCCGCCGACAGACTGGTCGCGACCCCAAGCGGCCGCCCGTGACCGTCGGCTTCAAGGCAGAAGTTCTATGCGCTTGATCAACCTTTAATACATAGCTTGACACGATACATAGTACCACCTAGTATAAGGCCTATGGATGCTCCTCTCGACAACTGGGAAGCTCAAATTCGGCGCGGATGGCTGGAGGTGGCAATTCTCGCAATCCTCTGGCCAGCGCGCCTGTACGGCCTTGAAATCATTCGCGCGCTCGCGGATACATCCGACTTGGTGGTTGCCGAGGGTACCGTTTATCCAGTGCTGGCACGTTTGTTAAAGGCTGGACTGGTCGATGCGGAGTGGGTCGAAAGTAGCTCCGGTCATCCGCGGAAGTACTACAAACTCACGGCGCCGGGACGCAAGACAACACTGATTTTGGCAAAAAACTCGAACGTGTTCCTTCGCAAAATGCTGGCGCTGGTGGAGCCACTTCTTAAGGAGAGCAAGCGATGAATGAGAAGGAATCCGCTGTGCATCACTCGCCTGACACATATTTATCGCGGCTGCGCACCGCGCTTGCCGGTCTGCCTGCGCCTGAAGTCGAGGAAATTTTACGCGAATTTCGCAGCCATATCGTTGAACGCCAAGAGGTCGAAGGGCAGAGCAATTCTCAGCGGATATTCGGTGAGTTAGGACCCCCGGAAGGCATTGCTGCGCTTTACCGGACTGATGCGCTAGTAGCGAGAGCCCGATTGACACTTTCGCCGCTATTGGTGCTTAAAGCCGTAAGCCGCGTGGCCACAAAGAGTTTACTGGGCTTTGTGTCTCTCATGCTTGCGCTCTTTGGTTATCTAACTGGCGCCGCATTTCTTTGGTGTGCCGTGATGAAGCCGATCTGGCCACAACGCATCGGTCTGTGGGTCTCGGATCACCGATTTAGTATGGGAGATATGGTGGACCGAGGGGCCCACGCACAAGAGCTTTTAGGCTGGTGGATTATTCCAATCGGGCTTATCTGTGGCCTCGTGATTATCCTGTTGACCACCTTACTACTTCGTTGGCTGCTCCGATTCGCTCTGCCGCCTCGCACCGCACGGTTCATCAGAGTCAAGTAGGAAACTCAGAGTAGCACTTCACGTGGGGGCTCTGAACGGCCGGTATTGCGATCGCATTTCAGGACTGCCTCGGCCTGCTCTTGGCCGACCGCGCCCCATGACTGGATCTTGCTGGCGAACCGGCGCTTTCGGACGCAAAGCCGACTGCCGCGAACCGCTGCTATTGGGGTATCACCATACATATTCCCATATATGGCCAATTTTAAATTTTGTTTTTGCCGCGGTTTATTTCTGCAAGGAATATCTTGTTCGGCGCACAGCGCCGGCACTCTGTCTTGTTCGCCTCTCAATTGGGTTCTTGGCGCGTCATTGCAATCAACTGAGCCTTCGTCGAAACGCGCGAAATCAACTCATCCAGTCGAGCTAGGAATAGCTTCAGGACGGGAGAGTTGTTCGTTTTTTTATAACCGACGGCGAGGTCAATTGTCGGAACATCACCGGCAAGCGGACGACTGACGACCGACCAAGGCATCAGGTTTTCCACGTACGCTGGGATCAGCGTCATGCCTCGCATTGAGGCCACAAGCGACATGACCATCGCAGGGTTATCAGCGCCTTGTGTTGGTGAGATCTGGACACCTGAGCGCGCGAGATATTCATCAATCACCCCACGCAACACCTTAGCCTTATTGACCATCGCGATGAAGGGCAGCCCGACAAGTTGCTGTGGGTGGATTGCGTCAAATGTCGTCAGGGGATGATCGCTCGGCATTAAGACGACAAGTGGTTCTTGGCCCACGACTTGGTAGGTGAGATCGAAATCCGGATCGGCACGCAGGAATGCCACATCCAAGCTGCCTCGTTCGAGTCCTTCGGCAAGGTCCGGCGAGTAGTCGCTGGAGACAGTAACATCCACTGTCGATAGCTCACCACGAAGAATGTGCATGGCTTCTGGTAGCCACGTCATTTCCATCCCAGTGAGGAAGCCCAGAGCAAACTTCCGTTTGGTCGGTTGTGCCGCACGGCGGGCTGCCTCAACTGCAGCGTCCACTTGTGTCAAGGCCAACCGCGCATGGTCGATGAAGGCACGGCCGGCGGCAGTCAACTCCACGCCGCGCGCGCCACGACTTAATAGCTCGACCCCAACCTGATCCTCAAGATCGCGGATTTGCCGGCTGAGAGACGGCTGCGAAGTATGCAGGCGCCGCTCGGCCGCCGCCGTCAGGCTGCCGGTCTCGGCGACCGCCATGAAATATCGAAGATGCCGTAGTTCCATCGCTCCACCGCCCATGCCTGTGAAGTATGCATACCCACTTATTAAGTCTTTTTCAACCCTTTCGTGAACCACTAAATTACCTCGCATGCGAGTGTTATGGGAAGCCCATCAGATATTTGAGGGTTGCCACCCGTTAGTCACCCATACGTTTCAGTAATACCTCAGAGGAGTTAAGTCATGAGCAACCCCGTTGTCCTGATTACTGGTGCCTTGACCGGCATCGGTCGCGTAACCGCCTTGGCATTTGCCCAGATCGGCGCTCGTCTAGTTGTTAATGGTCGCCGCCCGGCCGAGGGTAAGGCCCTCGAAGTCGAACTGCAGCGGCTCGGCACGGAGGCCGTCTTCATCGAGGCCGATGTTCGTCACGATGACGAAGTCGCAGCCCTAATTGACCAGGCCGTAGCCCGCTTCGGCCACCTCGATGTGGCGGTCAACATCGCCGGTACCGAGGGGCAGCCCGGTCTGATCGTCAACCAGACTGCACAGAGCTATGCCGCCACATTTGATACCAACGTTTTGGGCACGTTGCTCAGCCTCAAGCATGAGTTGCGCGTGATGACCGCACAGAAAAAGGGCAGCATCATCAACATCTCCTCGACCTACGGTCACGAGGGAGCTGCTTATGCCTCTGTTTATGCCGCGAGCAAACATGCGGTCGAGGGCCTAACCAAGTCGGCAGCGCTCGAAGTAGCCTCAACCGGCGTTCGCGTCAACGCGGTGGCCCCGGGACCGACTGATACCGGCATGCTCGACCGCTTCACCGGGACACCCGAGAACAAGGCTGCGCTCATCGGCAGTGTGCCGCTCGGCCGAATTGGCAAGCCTGACGACATCGCCAACGCCGTGCTCTTTCTGGCCGCCGATGCCTCCTCCTTCATAACCGGTCAGATTGTCACCGTCGATGGTGGCAAGACAGCCGGTTGAGTACTCAAAGACAAAGGAAGGTCAGCACAACGATCAATGCATCAACCGCTCGGAGTTCGCAAATGACTAATCTTTCTGGCAAGACTGCGCTAGTAACCGGCGCGTCACGAGGCATTGGCCGCGCAAGCGCCCTCGCGTTGGCAAATTCCGGCGCCCAGGTACTCGTTCATTACAACAGCGGAGAAAAGGAGGCCGCGACAGTCGTCGCGCAGATTAGAAACGCTGGGGGCAAGGCAGAGAAAATCAGCGCGGACTTGGGCGCTCCGGATGGTCCTCACGTGCTGGCCGAACGTGTGCGAGCCGTCGTTGGCGACCGGCTCGACATCCTCGTCGCCAATGCGGGCATTGCGAAGGCCAGCACAATCGAAGAAACCACAGTTCAGGATTTTGATGCTCTATTCGCGGTGAACGTGCGCGCTCCATACTTTCTCGTGCAGCAACTGTTGCCGATCATGGGAAAAGGTAGCAGTGTCGTGCTGCTATCGTCGCTCGCCGCACACGCCTCGGTTGGCACGCTGTCCGCGTACGCCGCTACCAAGGGAGCCATCGATACCTTGGTCAAGCACTTCGCCTCCGCTCTAGGCGAACGCGGCATTCGCGTCAATGCCGTTGCGCCCGGTGTGGTACCGACCGACATGTCGAACTTCGCCAAGACAGACGTGGGAAGAGATTTCACGCTGAGCATCCAGGCGCTAAAGCGGATGGCTGCACCCGACGACATCGCTGCAGCGATTACGTTCCTGGCGTCCGATGAAGCCCGCTGGATAACCGGCGATACCTTGCGTGTCAATGGCGGCTCGAAGCTCTGATTTTCGCCGACACGACATGCCATCTAAGCAGTTGGCTCACTCTCATTTACAGATGAGGATTCGGAGATTTTCCCATGACCGACAAAGCGATGACGTTATATCAGTATGCCGCCTCGCCCAATTCGCGCCGGGTGCGAATTTTTCTCGCCGAGAAGGGTCTGTCGATCCCGTTCATACCGGTCGATCTCAGCAAGGGTGAGCAGCACTCCGACGCGTATCGCGCCATCAATCCGCGCAGGGTGGTGCCCACCCTCGTGTTGGACGACGGCACTGCTATCGGCGAGGTGCCTGCCATCATGCGTTATCTCGACGAGGCTTTTCCCGAAAAGACCCTGCTCGGTGCGACGCCCAAGGACAAGGGTGTGATCGCGATGTGGGAGCGCCGCGCTGAGTTAGAAGGCTTTGCTGCGGTGATGGAGGGCGTGCGAAACAAGCTCGCAGGCTTGAAGGGCCGCGCCATCGCAGGTGCGCATGACTACGAGCAGATTCCAGCCCTGGTAGAGCGCAGCGTGCATCGGGTTAAGAACTTTTTCGACGACTTCAACGCACGCTTGGAGCAGGTGCCCTTCATCGCCGGAGAGCGCTACTCCGCCGCCGACATCACCACGCTGGTGACCTTGGATTTCGCCAAGGCCTTGGAGCTGACCGTGTTGCCACAGCACGCGGCGCTGAAGCGCTGGTATGACACCGTCTCTGGCCGTCCGAGTGCCACTGCCTGAGGGAATCGCCAGCGAATTCACCCTCTCGACCCCTTGCCGCCGGTCGTGAGCGGCTGCTGTCGGCATGATCTCTAGCAGAGCAGCGAACGCCGTCGCTATCGAGAGGCTGCACCTAGGGCATACTCCCTCTGGTGAGCCCTCGTAAGCCAATGCACAGATGGGCACTGCTGGTATTGGCAATGCTGCTTAACTCCGCGGAAGCGCAGACCGCTGAACCGATACGAGTTCATGTTAACGGCGTAGACCTGAGCTACATCGAGCATGGACATGGTGCGCCGGTGATCCTTCTACACGGGGGTATCGGAGACTATAGCTCGTGGCAGCCGCAATTCGATCCCTTCGCGCGCCACTTTCGAGTGATCGCCTATAGTCGGCGGTTCAGCTACCCGAACAAGAACCTATCTATTCCGCGGACATACTCGCCCTGGACCGACGTGGAGGATCTCGTCGCTCTGCTCCGCAAGCTTCGTCTTCACGACGTGCGCATCGTCGGCCAATCGGCTGGTGCCTTCGTCGCGTTGGCATTTGCGTTGAAGCATCCCGAAATGGTCCACAGCCTCGTTCTCTCCGAGCCCCCTGCACATCAGCTCGTTCGCGATACCGCCGACGGCGAGGCTGCGTATCAGGACTTCATCGCAACGGTTATGACCCCAGCTGCGGACTATTTCAGGAAGGACGACGCGCAGCATGCGATGAGAATATTCGTAAACGGAATGGCATCAAAGAATCGGTTCGATAGCCTTTCGCCTGAAGCCCGTGCGGACGTCATGCGCAACGCTCAATCGATAGAAGCCCTGTCCCTGTCATCCGATCCTTTTCCCGTGCTCGCCCGGGAAGACATCAAGCGGCTACGCGTGCCAACGCTCGTCGTGACCGGTGAAAACACAATCCAGATTCACAAGGCGGTCGACGAGGAACTGATCCGCCTCCTTCCGAACGTCAAGAGCGTTACTGTCCCCCACGCCGGACACAGTTCACCGCGTGAGAATTCGTCGGCGTTCAACGAAGCCGTGCTTGCGTTCTTTGCCGGTGATGGAAACGTAAACTGACACTCAATAGACTACCGATACCACCGGTTGGCACGAGCGTCGGCTTCGGGAAGGACATTTCGGAACCCAGAACGACCGGTAGTGGCCGTTTAGAGACCCAGACTTCGGAATGAAGCCTGCGGTGTGTGTGGCTCTATCGGACAGAGAAGTCAGACGCCGCGAAGCATTTTCTGTTGATCAGGGACTGACAAGGCGCATCTCCGGTCTACGGCGACAGAAATTACACTGAGATGACGTTTTTGTATCAGGACGTGTCACGAAGTCACGTCGAGGGCAGATTCAGACGCCTGCCACACCAAGGGCAATGTAAAATTACGTCGGCCACGGGCCGACCAGGAACGGCAAAATCCGACTGCGGAATCGACGGCTGAGGGTCACGCGAATCCCGCGCTTGAGCACAATCTCATAGTCGCCGTGAAACAAGGGATGCAGTTCGGTGATCTGCTCGACATTGATGATCGTGGACCGATGCACACGCACAAAGTGGCTGTTGTCGAGGCGCGCCTCCACGTCGCGCAGTGCCTGACGCGCCAGATAGCAATGTCCATTGACGAAGATCTTCACGTGCTTACCGGCCGCTTGCACCATTTCAATTTCGCGCGCCGGCACGAACAATACCCGCCCGCCATCGTTGACCAAGAGGCGATCTCGAAGTCGCGTCGCGGATGATCGTTCTGCGCCGAGGCCGGGTGTCTTTGGGGACTCCTCGCCGGTTTCGCGCTCATTGACAAGCAGGATCCTGGCGCGCGCAATCGCCTTTGCAAAGCGATCATCGTCGAAGGGTTTGAGCAGGTAGTCCACCGCTTCCACGCCGAACGCCTCGACTGCGTACTCGGCATAGGCAGTCACGAAAATCACGAAAGGGTGCACGCCGCGCGCCTCGAAGGATGCCAGTACTTCGAAGCCGTTGCGCTCCGGCATGCGCACATCCAGCAGCAACAGATCGGGAGCGGCACTGGCGGCCACCGACTCGCACTCGGCCACCGATCCAAAATCGCCGATGATGTGAAAATCGGATTCGCGGCCCAGCAGCCGGCGAATACGCTGTCGCGCGATGGGTTCATCGTCGACAATCATCGCGGACAGCGGCGGACGGTTCATGCGGGTTCCGCCTGCGCCGCGGTTGCCGGCATGTCGAGCATGGCGCGAGTGCCGCTGAGCTCGCCCGGACCGATCCGCACGCTGGCATCATCGCCGAACGCGGCACGCAACCTGGCTTCAACGTTGCGCAGACCATCGCCGAATACGCTACGGGGCAGGGGCGCCAGCAGCTGCGGTGTGCTGTTGGTGACTTCGATGACGAGCCGATCCTCCTCGCGTCGAATGCGCACACTGACCGCCAATGAGCCAGCCGTGCCGCAGCGGCCGTGCTCGATGGCATTTTCAACGATGGGCTGCAGCAGCAGCGCCGGGATCAGCATGTTCATTGCCGCCGGATCGACCAACAGCGCGACGCTCAGTCGGTCCCGAAATCGAGTCTGCTGGACGGCGAGATACGCATCCAGGCCGATGACTTCCGCTTCAACCCGTATCCACGGCTGCTTCGTGCTCTCGAGCGCAATGCGAAGAAAATCTCCCAGCCGAGCAATCATGGTCGTTGCCTGAGCCGGACTCTCGCTGATCAGCTCTGAAATCGCGTGCAACGCGTTGAACAAGAAATGCGGGTGCAGCTGGGCGGACAGCATCGCCATGCGCAGATTCGCGACTTCGGTGGAGAGCCTGGCAAGACGCATCGACTCGCGATGATATTGCCGGGCGGTGTACACCAGCGCGACGGCAATAAGCCCCAACAAGTACGGCACCATCCAGGATCGTAGCAGGCCAACCCATTGCATCCAGGTGGGATGAAAAGGAAGCCAAGGCGTCATGTCCCCGCCGAGATGCGACCACCTTCCGTCGGTAATCACCGCGGTCATGGTCAAGATCAAGGGGGCGAGCCGCGTAATCAATAGCGCGAGCACCACTTGCACGGCGACCAGGCGCACCTGCCGGATGCGCTCCTGCGGCCACCCGTGAGCCAAGGCGATGCGGTACGCGCAGGCCGACAACAGGAACAGCAGAACGTGATGGACCAGTCGCGCCGTGGAGGTGACGATGTAGTCGCCGTTCAAAGTCGTGCCGCTGAGCGGCCACGCCCAAAGTAGTCCGAGGATGGCAATCGCCAGCCAACACAAGCCACCCGCGGTCAAGATGATCGGCCACAGCTCCGCGCCCCTGTCTTCGACTGCGGATTCGGACGTCGTCATCCAGGCAGTGTAGAAGGTGGCGCGACAAGCGCCAACTTCGCGCACGCCATGCGGAACCAACGGGACTCCGGGCGGCGCGAGCGGCTCCGCGAAGGGGTTCGGTCAAATGCCGGACGCGCCCGGCGCGCGTCCTTTGGGTCCGCTCGAACCGCGCAAGCGCCGATTGATCCCAGCCGGATCCCGTTCGGGCCCAGTTTGTTGCTCCCGCTTTAGGCATTCCCTACCGTGGCCGCAGAGCGGGTGGGGATGCGAATTTTCGGACTTGGGACGAAATCGTCGGCGAGCGGGACGAACTCGACAATGCGGCGTAAACGCCGACCTGCTTGCGCGTATCTCATTACACGAGTCTCTAGAACCGACACGGGGATGACCGCGCCGATGCGACTACTGGATAGCATTGCTCATAGCCGCGCGCCGCTGGTGCTGCCCTCGGGCCGCGACGCCTCGACCCCTTTCGAGGTTGCAGGCCCCAGCTGCTATGCCGCGCAATTGGTGAGCTGTCCATTGCGCTACGTGCTCGGCGATGACCTGACCCACGCCAGCGCCGAGTTGGCCTTTGCGGACGGGGCGCGCCTGGTCGGATGCCTGGATCTGCTGCGGATGCCGGCCCCGCATCTTTGGATCGAGTGGAATGACGAGGTCCACAAGCGGGTCATTCATGCCACGCAATCGAGCGCTGAGTACGATTTGGCGTCCGCGGGCCGCAAGGTCGGCATCATGTTGCGGGCGTCCGCCAACGGATTGACTGCGGTGGGAAGAACCTTTTGGACGGACACGACCGCCGGCGATGAATGCTCTGCCGTAACCCTGTCCCCTTTGGAAACTCACTTCGATTTGCGCGGCGAGTTTGCTGATACCAAAGACGGCGAAGATGTCCTTTCAGGCGGCTTCCTCGATGCCACCCACGGTGGCAATCCCTCAACGGCGTCGCTGCTTGATCATGTGCGATTCCGTTTTGATGAGTCATGGGCCGGCTACTACCGGGAGGCGGCAGGCGATCCGGATTTCAAGTCCCGCCTGATCCGCGAGTCGATCAACTCGATCGCCTGGGATGCGCCGTTCGTTCTCGCGTTCCTGCTCTTGCTGAGCGCAAAGGACGCCACGCGTTTGATGCCGGTGTCGCGCGCGGCCGTCAATCGCAAGCGGCTGGCGAACGGCCGCGGGCCGCTGCTCGATCATGTGGAAGTGAACGCATCGCTCGATGCCGTGTCCACGGCCGAGCCGAGTGGCGACGGCAGCGGTCGCCAGTCACCGCGCCTGCACCATGTTCGCGGCCATCTGGTGCGCCGCGAACAGCGCGTGTTTTGGCGCGTGCCGCATCTGCGCGGCAGTGGAACCCGCGGAGCGGTCCGTTCCAGGACCGTCTGTCTATCGTTTGCCAGAAGGGCCGATCACGAAGTGCGGGTTTAAGGAAGCGCGCGTCTAAAGAATCCTTACGGCCTCGTTCGCAGTCCGTCGCCGGCAAAAGTCACAGGGCCCTGGTAGTTCCGGCGAATGGATTTCAATACTGCATCTCGGTTCTCGTCAACGCCGGGCGAGAGGTGGCTCAGCAGTAGCTCGCGTACTCCCACAGCCTTGGCGAGCTCACCGATGGCGAGCGGCGGCGTATGCAGCGTGTAGAGGATGGCGGGGGAGCCGGGCGGATCGAGCACAACGCTGTTGAAGACCAACAGGTTCGTATCCTTTGCGATACCGCGCAATGCCGGCAGACCACCGGCATCGATGTCCCCGGAGAAGGTCACGCTCTTACCGCCATGATCGATGCGATAGATCATCGCCGGCGCATCGCCATGGTGTCCCGCGACCGCTCGGATCAACAGGTCGCCTTCCTTGAAGATTTGCACCGGAACGGCGTCGGCGGCACCCGCGGCAATGTCATGGGCGTGAATGCTCACGGGTGCGGCGAAATCACTTAAGTAGGCAAACGCGCCCTTGCGGCCAAATACCAGTTGCATGAATTTCCGCGTGCTGGGGAAGTATGCGTC
>Ga0193753_10004356_pt1 | contig 10134 bp, 8 predicted proteins | sample H1c2metaG_FD_144925 | JGI IMG/M metagenome (GOLD analysis project Ga0193753, IMG submission 144925) | Soil microbial communities from a riparian zone of the East river system, Colorado, United States - H1c2 | ecosystem: Environmental > Terrestrial > Soil > Riparian zone | place: USA: East River... | reverse complement strand
TGCAACGCTGATGGATATGGTCGCCTTATGCACGTCCATGCCGACGAACGATCTGGTCTGCTTCATGTCTTCCTCCTGACCACAGGAGAAATGCTCCATGCGGCTCTAACAAAAGACATACAGACTGAGCGCACTTAGCACTTGCGTTACAAAACAGACCAAAGACATGGTTACAGCGAAGCGCGACGGCTACGGATACTCAGTATTTGGGCACGCACGACGATGATGTATGCCCTGGAAAGAGAGTCGGATCATGGATCAACGTCTTCAGTTTTTGTCGAGTTATCAGAAAGAGGAGATGTCCGTAGCGGACCTGTGCCGTGAGTATGGAATCTCCCGCCCAACCGGCTACCGCTGGATCAACCGCTACAACGAGACGGGGCCGGAAGGACTCGTAGATCGCAGCCGCCGCCCGCATGGTTGTTCCCACGCGACGCTAGAGCCGGTCGAGAACGCGATCTTTGCGCTTCGGGCCAAGCATCCGTCCTGGGGCGCGCGGAAGCTCAAGGCAAGACTGGAGATGCTACAGCCAGACGTGGTGTGGCCTGCAGCTAGTACCTTCGGCAACATCTTGAGCCGTGCAGGCTTGACCAGTCCCCAGAAGAAGAGAAAACGCACCACGCCGTGCTCTGAGCCGTTCTCTCAGGTCACGGGTCCGAATCAGCTATGGTGCATGGATTTCAAAGGCTACTTCGCCACTGGCGACGGCAAGCGCTGCGATCCGTTCACCATCACTGACGCGCATAGCCGTTATTTGATCCGTTGCCAGATCGTCTCGCGTATGGACCTCAGCCAAGTCCGAGCAATCTGCGAAGCAGCTATGCGAGAGTATGGAGTGCCAGCAAGGATCAGGACCGACAACGGCGCACCGTTTGCGGGCACGGGGCTACTGGGGTTGTCCAAGCTCTCGCTCGGCTGGATGAAGCTCGGAATCGTAGATGAGCGCATTCAAGCAGGCCGACCGCAACAAAACGGTCGCCATGAGCGGATGCATCGCACGCTGAAGGAGGACACGACGAAACCGCCTGCCTTCTGCGACGGGTAAACAATAGCGGCGACGTCAGCTGGCACAAAAATAGAGTCTTCATCAGCGAGGTATTCCGCTTCGAAGAGTTGGCATTCGAGTTGATCACACCGGGGTTTCATAGAGTCTTATTTCGAGACATGGAGATCGGAGAACTCAATGCGGAAGAGCTTCGTTTTAGAGCTGCACGGCGAGTGGTCTGAGTTTGCCGATGAGTGACTCGGCCTGTTATCACCACCTGGGACTTGACTCATTTCGGTACGTGATCCAGCAATCAATGTCATTTGAGCTTTGAGTATTCGGCATTAGCCTGCTTTAGGATCGGGATGTCGGGGTCCGCATCCTTCCATAGAAGGAGGAAATCCCGGTAGGCCTGGCCGGCCCGCCTCTTGTCTCCCGAAAGCACATACGCCCTGGCCAGTTCCAAACGTGTCACGGCACCGACGGGATCGCTGATAACAATCCCGCGGTGGTTTAGGATATTCTGAAACTCGGCGACCGCCTCGGGGCCCCGCCGCGCGGCGAGATATGCTTCGCCACGCACATAGATTGGATAGAGCGCTCCGAAGAGGCCGTGAATGCTACTCCGCTGCGTTCCCAAGTCGTAGGGCGCGCTGATCTGTAATAACTCAATGGATTTCAACGGTTCGCCTTGTTTCAAGGCTACAGTCGCGCGAAGCACAGGTAAGTAACTGAACTTCACGGAGGTATCTTCCGGAAAACGATCCTCCAGATCATTCGCAAGCGCTGTGGATCGGGCGTAATCACCAACGAGGGCCAAGACAAATGCGGCACCGTATTGCACCTCGCGCTGATTGGAAAGGCTAAGCGCCCTAGCGGCGCTGCTTTTTGCTCCGAGTGCATCCCCAGAGAATGCCTCCCACACGGCTGCTCCGGTTTCGGACAGAGCCGCTCTTTCAGTGTGTGCCGCTTGCTCTGCCAGATTGGCCGCACGTCGTGATGTGGTCCTCGCTTCGCGCAAGTGGCCGGTATATGCCAAAACAAACGCCTCGTGATCGAGAAGCCAGTTTTCTGTATCAGCATTTCGCTGTGACAAGGCTACCTGCTGTTCCATCTCGTTTGCGTGACCTTGCAGGAAAGCAAGATCGTAGCGCTGCCCTAGAGTTTCTGGGGTTTCCAGCCCACGTTCTGATCCTTGTTTCAAGATGCTTTCGGCTTCGCCATAACGATCAAGATATATATATCCAGCGGCAAGGACGATATATCCGATGGCAGTGTTGGGATCGAGTTCTATCCGCTTTTTGGCCACTTCGACCGATTTCTCATATCGCGCGGATGCGGGAAGAATAAACGCAGAGAGATATGTGTAAGGCTTTGCGTCACGAGGATAAGCCTGCGCCCACGATTCGCATGTTCGTTGCGCCTTTTCAAAGTTGCCTGTGACGCGCGAATCGTAGGAGGCCGCAATAAAAAACTTCTCGGCGTCGCTGGTGCGATTCCTTAATTTGTATGCTCTGCTGGTGTTATCCACTGAGAGAGCCGATTCTCCAATTGCGCCGTACATCACGCCGAGTTCTGCGTAGGCGGCCGCGAATTGAGGATCGATCTCGATAGCTTTCTGGAAAAATGGCACGGCGGCTTCTTCCCCTGTTGAGGAAACAACCTCTAACCCTGTGCTGTATGCCTTCAACGCATCCAGCGAAGACGTCGTTGCTTCGTCAAGTGGTTTATTGTGTTTTTCGATCGTCGCAAGGGATTCCCCAAGCCGAGATCGAAATCGAACAGACATCTCACTGAGAACATCGAGCACCTGTTCCTTACTCGCCACTTGAGACTGCTGTTGGGCCAGAACTTCTCCGTCTCCGCAGTCCTTCGCGCTCAGGCCCAGAACGTAGCGGTTCCCGAGTCTCGCAATCGAGCCATTGAGAACAGCGGCGCTTGCGGTTCTTTCACAGATGTCATGTGCGATCTCTGGCGTAAGTCGCGTGTCAGCGGGTTTTCCCATTAAGGTAAGAAGCCGGCTAATACGTTCTTCAGAGACGAGGCTCAGAAACGGAGATTGGGTAAGCTGGACCGCCAAGCCCTGGCGCAATGTGCCGTCGAAAACAGGATCGCCGGTCGAGTTCATAAAGTCGGCGAGAACGACTGTGTCTCTTCCGGTGAGAACCTTGGGATGTCTAAAGATAGAGAAGAATGTCATTGCTATGATGATGAGCAGAAGCGCAGCTATACTTAGCGTCCATTTGAGCGCCCGCGTCCATTTGATCTCCGGTTCCACCTTGGGCAGCGCACCAGGGGGACCAGCGGCGATGTTTTCTGTCGATGAATAACTCCCATTTGAGTTAGAGGTTGGATGAAGAATACTTGCTCGATGGACCTCGGCCGCGAGGAAACGGTATCCCCGCTTGGGTATCGTCTCAACGTACCTGGGATTCTCGGCGTCGTCCCCTAGAGCCTCCCTAAGCTTGCGGACTGCCACGCGAAGTCCGTTCTCGAAATCAACGAACGTGTCGTCCTGCCACAAGCGGTTGCGAAGTTCCTCCCGGCTGACTACTTCGCCAGGATTTTCCAAAAGCGCGACCAAGAGTCGATAGGGCTGATCTTGAAGCTTTACGCGCGAACCGTTCTTGAGGAGTTCGCCGGAGTTCGAATCTACTTTAAAGGGGCCGAATTGGTAGACAGTTCCGGAACGTAACTGCATACCTCACCCCCAAAGCCATGAAGGACTGGTCAGGAGTCGAGTCTACCATCGACATGTAATTGTTAACGGTCCTTCCTAATCGCATGAAACAAAGAGGTTTAATCGTTAATGAAGCCTTCACGGTAAGTTTCTTTGACGAAGCTTGCCGCGTGAGTTTTGATTGCCCTGTCGATACCGGTTGAAGACTGTTTTTCCTTAACCGACACTTCACAGGAGGCACCTAAAATGCGAATTCAATCCACACTAATGGCTCTTTTTGCGATTGTTCTTGTGACAACCGCTGCAAACGCCAACTCTCTCGTCTACATCGTCAACGGTTCTCAACAATTTGGCACCATCAATGTTGTCACGGGAGCATTTCAGCAGATCGGTCCGACGCAACCTGAGGCGGGATCTTTCGGCCTGGCTGCGGCCCCGAACGGATCGTTGGTGACGTTCGCCTACTCCAGCAATCTGTACTCAATAAAACCTACAACCGGGTCTCCTGCGCTCATTGGCCCAACGGGCTTGGCCGACTGCGCAACCCCAACCTCGCCGTGCGGACCAACGTCATCTGCTACTCTTGGCAACTTCGCGGGCAAGATTTATGCAACAGATTTCCAGAACAATCTTTATAAAGTGAGTTCGGTCACAGGCGCCGCGACGTTGATTGGCCCCACTGGCATTCCGGCAATCCCCTTCGTCCCAGGCAGTTTTAACGATGACGGGACAATCAATTTTTACGACGAAGCCATCTTTGGGTCACCGGAAAATCTGTACGAAACGTTCGACGCATTCACATTCGATCTGAATTCATTCACGGTTGTGAATACTATAGTTGCGCCCGCACTTTACCAGATTGATCCTTCATCAGGGCTTGGGACTCTGGTTGGAACTACCGACCTAGGCATTGGCGCGGTCGCTGGTTTGGACGGCACTTATTACGCATTCAATGACATGACAGGCCAAATACAAGGCCTCAACCTGGCAAACGGCAACACCAACTTTATAAGCAATTTTGATCCCGCTGCCGGAGTGATTCAAGGAGCAGTCCCGGTTCCTACACCAGAGCCATCGTCACTGGCCCTGTTCGGCACTGGATTGGTCGGATTTGGAGCTTTTGTCCGCATGAAAATCGGGCGTATGCGCGATCGATAGGAAGGCAACGCCAATCGGTTCTATGTTCTCGGTAACTTTCCGAAAGGGGCTCGCAGATTGGCGGTTAGCTGCTCATCTGAATTTTGATATTTCGGTATATCGGGATCGCCGTTTATTTTCTGGGCGCTTATATGGCTGTCTCGCTTGGTCGCTCACAATGGACGATGTCGTGCAGGTTTGTCTTCGGTCTCGCCGTAGTTTTCTGTGGCGCTATGTTGTGGAGAAGTGCCGCTGTGATGAACGAGTACGGAGTGCGTAGGGCGAAGATGGTCTATGAGAGAGAAGAACAAAAAGAGCTAAAGAGGAGGGCGCGAAGACAGGATCTAGAGAGCGTGCGTTGAAAGAGGCGACAGTGCCTTGGTCTGCGCAGGCTGGTTGGTCATGCTCGAACTCGAAGTCTAGGAGAGACGGATGCCGTGAAGCCGGAGTGCCTCTAACAGATCCGGATCGTCCTCGGAGAATCCCTCTGATGTTGCATGCTCCAGCGGGAACGGTTCGAAGATTGCCCAGTTCTCGAGCGTCTGTCCGTATCGGGATCGATAGAAGATACCCGCGAAGCTCAGCAGATAGGCCTGCCTTGAGGCGAGCTGTGTGAGTCTCCTGGGCTCGGCTCTTTCCAGTGAGCTGAGGTCGATGTCTTTCATCCCAAGCCGCAGCGCCTCCGCTGCCAATGATCGCCGGAGTTGGCTCACCCAGGCGATTCCATAAATGTCAGCAAAAACTCCACCGATTTCAGCCCTCCCCATGGTGCGGACGGTTAACCAGTCGCGCGGAAGGGTTCCGAGAGCAACATAGTCATCCTCTCCCTCGATCGCATCCAGCTCCGCTAAGAGTGAAAGATCCGGTCTGAAGCGTGCCAGCGTCTCGACGAAACATGCGAGACGTTGGGAAGAGGCATAAAGGACACGGTAGTAGCCTTCCGGATCGTCGAACCGGTTCCCGAATGTGCCATCACTGTGTGCGAGAAACCATTCTGGTGGTTGCCATGCATTCGGACGACGGCCGAGACGATAGACCGGCTCGGTTGGCCGGCGCTCTTCAAGTTCCATCCGTCTATCCTCCGGCTAAGAAGGCGCGCGCAGCGCTCAGGATCGCCGGCGCGACAGCGTCGATGTCGTTCTCGCGCAGGAGCCGCAAAGGGACGCGGTCGCCAAGTTCGGGATTCACGCCAGTCAGCCAGGCCTGCACGACCGCGGGCGAGTCATGCTCACTCAAAGTGCGAACAACCTGAAACGCGAACCGTAAACGTGCTTCGGCCTCGCCATAAATCTCGCCCCCAGCGATCCAGCGGTTCACGGCCCGCACATCCTTGACTCCCCCGATGTAAGCGGTGAGCTTCCGTCCGACGATCTCGACCAGCCGCTCGACGACGGAAGCCGCCGGAAGCCGCAGAGCCTCTCGGTGGGCAAACAAATCGGGTCTTGGGAGTGACGCGGTCGCCATAGCAAACCTCCTATTGGGGCAGAATCAGTATCTCATATTGCCGCCTAAATCACATCTAAATAGCATGTCCATAGCGCATATTTTACTCTTAGAGCGCAATTCGGTAGCTCGATTTGCAGGAATGATGTCACTTTCAACCCCGCAGAAAAATGATAACTATCTGCAACTAAATAACTTAACCTCGTCGCCCCGCACCTATCCAAGAAGAGGTGAAACCAATGGCTTTCGAAAGCCTGACGGAGGCCCTGACCTCTACCGATCCGGGCAATTTGTATCGCGTCTTGCCCGTCTGTTCAAACGAGACACGCCGCGAGATCAGTCTCGGCGGTGGACGCGGAGCGGACCGCACTCATTCCGGCCTGTGACTCTCTTCTCTCGACCCCGCAGCTGAGAAGTCTCCAGGCTTCATTACAAGAAGTCCATGACGAAAGGTCTCATATGCCCAGTTATCCGGTGCCATATAACGATGGCTACGCGATGGTTCCGCTTAGTACCGCGTAAGGGAAACCCGTCAAATCCATTCATGTCTACTCGGATGACGAAGTTCTCAACATCGATCTCGAGTTCGAGGACAAGTCGATGCTGGAGATCATCTTCCGCGTCGGCTTTCGATCAACCATCAATCTGCTCGAAAACCGCGGCGGCGACTACCACATCCGCAAGAGAATCAAGCCGAAGCGCAGCGGAGAGTAGATACTCGTCGCTTCCTCACACTTGCGAGTTCAAACCGTTTCCTCCCAAGGACAATCCATGAAACCCCCCATGCTCTACGAAGCGCTTCTTGCGCTGATCGACGAACGTGTGCCCCTTCATATCTGGGGACCATGCGGCGTAGGAAAATCGCAGATCGTGTTCCAGGTCGCGTACGATACACAGCGCGAGTTCCGCGATGTTCGCGCGGGACAACTCGATCCTGTCGATTTGCGTGGCTTGCCTCGCATCGCCTCGCACCAGACAGAATGGGCTCCGCCCAAGTTCCTTCCCACCAGTGGGAAAGGCATCCTGTTTCTTGACGAGTTGACCTCAGCCCCGCAGATGACACAGGCTGCCTGCTATCAGCTGGTGCTCGACCGTCGGCTGGGGGAGTACGTGCTGCCCGATGGCTGGGTGGTCATCGCCGCAGGAAATCCTGCATCGGAACGAGGCGTGCACTTCTCGATGCCGCGTCCTCTGCGCAATCGCTTTGTTCATCTCCACCTCGAAACCGATCTACCGGAATGGTGCCGATGGGCGGTTCGCGTAGGCATCCGCTCCGAGATCATCGCTTTCCTCCGCTTCAAGCCCGCACTGCTTCACGACGCCGACGCTACTTCTGATCAGAACGCTTGGCCGACTCCCCGATCCTGGGAGATGGCCTCGAATGTCCTGAAGGGGATGGCCGGGAGGTTCGGCACGTCGGCGGCGGAGACAGAAGCACAGCTCCTCGAGGGGACCATCGGACCGGCTGCGACAGCCGAGTTCGTGGGATTCCTGCGGCTGTTTCGACAACTGCCATCGATCGACGAGATCCTCCTCAACCCGGAGAAGGCTCCACTTCCTGAGGAGCCTTCGGCGCAGATCGCAATCGCGACTGCGCTCGGACGCGCGATGTCAGATCAATCCGTCGCTAGGGGTCTCACCTATCTGGACCGCATGCCCATGGAGATGCGCGTACTCGCTATGCGCGACGCGGCGGCACGCGATCGCGCCATCACCAGCACACCGGAGTTCGTTCGCTTCGGCGTAGAACACGCGGAGGTTATTCAGTGATTACTCATAAAGCTATGCTTGCCGCCGTCCATATCAGCATCTGGACGGCGACCAAACACGACCGCAAGGTGAGCCGTGACGTCGCGAACCAGCACGGTGCGCAAGAACGCGCAGGACGATACAACAAACAACTGCTCATGGGAGCCGCGCGATTGGAAGATCTTCGAACTCTGGCCGGACAGATACGTCAGTATTTCTATAAGGTCACTCTTCCATGGTCGGATGAGGGGCTTCGGCTCCTGCCCTCCCACTTCTACTTCGATCTGACGGCGCGGATGCGGGAGTTCAAAGGCGGGTTCTCTTCAGGCGTGGACCAGTTCCTTGAGGTCTACCCGAGCTATATCCGGGAAGCCCGGGCCGAACTCGGAAGCCTGTTCCGGGAAGAGGACTATCCCTCCGCCGACAAGCTGAGGGAGAAATTCAGCGTCAAGCTGGAGATTCTTCCTATCACGACAGGCGATGACTTCCGCGTCACGATGTCAGCTGAAGAGCGGGCGCGAGTCGCGCGTGAGATCGATGCGAACGTCCGGCAGTCGCTGACAAAAGGAACGGACGATCTTTGGAAGCGGTTGAGGGACGTGGTCAGCCACATGGTGGACCGCCTGAACGAACCGGAGTCCAGGTTCCACGCAACGCTGGTTACGAACATCCACGACCTCGTCTCCCTGTTGCCACAGCTCAATGTCAACCAGGACCAGGACCTCGAGCGTTTCGCTACGCAGATTCGTGAGAGGTTGTGCAATTACACCGCCCAGGACCTGAAGAAGCATGACTTGCTCCGGACTTCCACGGCAGCGGAAGCAGCGGGAATCGTCGCGGAGATCGACGAGGTGCTCGAGTCCCGGCTCTCGCAATCGTCGATCGAGCAGCCGGCTATGCCAGAGGTCTCCGACATCCTTGCCCACATGTCGGCATACATGGAGGCACCGGCGACGCCCCGTCCTTCGAGACGGCCGTAGCGATGCGCATCCAAAGGGCGCGCACGACGCTCCTCCTGGATCATCCATTCTTTGGAACACTCCTCTTCCGGCTCAAAGGACGGGAAACCCACTCGGTCGTGACGATGGCTACCGATGGGGTTTCGCTTTTCTACAATCCAGCCTTCGTGGATACGCTAACGCTGTCAGAGCTGGTCGGCGTGTTGGCGCACGAGGTCCTGCACCCCGGGCTGCAACACCATATACGGCGCGGAAGCCGCAGCCCCTTCCGTTGGAACAAGGCATGCGATTATGCGATCAATCCGCTGGTCCTCGGCGCAGGCTTAGTTCTACCGAAGGGCGTCCTGATCGAGGAGCGGTTCCGGGGCATGAGCGCCGAGAGGATTTACAACCTACTGGAGGAAGAAGAGGAAAGTGGCAGCGGGCAGGGCTCCGAAGATCAAGTGGAACCTACCCCAGGTGACTCGACCAAAGGCGGCGACGAGAATGATGAGCCTGATGCCCCCGTTACCCCGGGAGGGATCGGCCAGGTTCTCGATGTACCGGGGCCTGAGGCGGCAGATGGAAAGGACATCCCCGAACAGGCGCGCGAATGGCAGATCGCCGTTGAGCAGGCGGCGACGCTTGCGAAGCTAGCCGGTAAGGTCCCGGCGGGACTTGAGAGGAGTCTTGAAGGCGCGGAGGAGGCTCGGGTTGACTGGCGCGAGTTGTTGCGACGGTCCTGGTCGGAGACGAGCCCCGCGGACTATTCCTGGATGCGGCCGAATCGGCGCCATATCTGGCAGGGACTCTATCTTCCCGGGGTCATTCGCGAGGGCGTCGGAGAGATCGCGATCGCCGTGGACTGCTCCGGCTCTGTGAGCGCGAGACAGCTCTCGCTCTTTGAGGCGGAGATCCGCTCCATTCTCGAAGGACAACGACCGGAGCGCGTGCATGTTCTCTATTTCGACACCCGCGTGCACAAGGTCGATGTCTATGCGGCCGGTCAGCAGATCCACCTCGATCCGGTAGGCGGAGGCGGCACAGATTTCTGCCCCTGTTTCGATTGGTTAGAAGAGCACCAGGTACAGCCACATATGCTGGTGTTTCTGACCGATCTCTACGGAACGCTCCCCGAAGAAGAACCGTCTTACCCAGTTCTTTGGGCGTCCACCGGATCGCATCAAGCCCCGTTTGGGAAG
>Ga0193753_10004355_pt1 | contig 10136 bp, 15 predicted proteins | sample H1c2metaG_FD_144925 | JGI IMG/M metagenome (GOLD analysis project Ga0193753, IMG submission 144925) | Soil microbial communities from a riparian zone of the East river system, Colorado, United States - H1c2 | ecosystem: Environmental > Terrestrial > Soil > Riparian zone | place: USA: East... | reverse complement strand
CATGGCGGTCTTGTAGTCGCCCTCGAGCCAGCTCTCGTCGACTGAGCGTGCAGCCTCGTCGAGGAATGCCTGAATGGTCGGGTCGGTCTTGCCGACCACGATGGCCGGAAAGCGATCCTTGAACTCCTGCACTGTCGGCTTGACATATGCCATGTGTTACTCCTTGCCGCGTTTGGCGGTCTTGGCCTTGCGCGCGGGCGGAGCCGGCCGGCGAGTAGTGGCCGGGGGCACGTGCGCGGGCTTGGTCATCTCGGACTTCGCGCGATCCATGCGCTCTTGTCGCAGCGGGTGCACCGAGTCGGCGTCGTTGCCCATCTGCCGGTCGAGTTCATTCTGCAGCACGCTTGGATCGACGTCGTCCTTGATTAGAGGCTTGTCGCCGGTCTCGGCCTGCACCTGCGCCTGAACGTAGTCTTCGACCATTGTCTTGAGGATAATGCGCATCTGCATGCGAGACGGCCGCATCGAGCCGGTCATGTTGTTCGGCGGCGCGACAGCGTGGAATTGCTGCATGATCTTGTTCGGGTCTTCGAACTCGATGACCGAGAGCAGGTTGACCACGCGCTGCATGTCCTCGGGAATGCAGTCATCGGGGCCACACACCAGAACGGTCTCCGGGCGCGAGGGGAACTTGAGATCCTGAATTGCCCGCGTGTCGAGATCGGCCGCTACGACCATGCCGACAGGCACGACAACGGCTCTGTTGATCTTGTTGTGGAACACCCGGGGGCCGTCACCCAGATTCATCAGTCCAACGCGCATCATGTGATTCCTCGTTTGTATGACGCCGATTGAAGGATGAACCGCCGCTCCGGCGAGAGCGGCGGTTCAGTGTCAGGCTGACAACAGCTTACGACGTCTGATCGGACGTCTCGATGCCGTCAACATAGCGCACCGCACCAGGACGCCGAATCTCGAGGCCGCCGAGCCGGAAGATACCGGGCACGTCGAACACGAGCGGTCCCGTCTGCCAGACGTTCAGGAACCGATGCGGCATGGGAAGGTGCATCTTCAAGACCTGCGGGTCCCGACGATACGCCACCATGCGTCCGCTGCCGTTCTGGCCAGCGGTCTCGAGGCCACGCAGAGCACGGATGGTCAACGCCTGACCGGTGATCAGCGTGTACACGTTGTTCGCCTTCAGGTACGCCATCATCGACACGTCGGTGTTGTCGATGCGACGCGTACCGAGGATGGTCAGCGCCGTAACCGGCAACAGGATGGTGTCGGCCATTTCGACCGTGAGCGAGTTGACGTAGACGCCGGTGAGGGCGTTGTTGACGTCGTCGAGAATGTCGTCGACGGCCTTCGTGTCCCAGGTGGTGTTGCCAGCAACGTTCTTCGCCAGAACGGTGGTGACGCCGGGATAGTTCATGATCCCGAACATGGACTTCTCGCCCTTGCCGCGGAGTGCGACGTCGTCGACGAACTCCTCGTAAGCGCGAAGGGCCGCCGCAGCACGATCGGCGCTGAGGTTGGTCCCCGGGATCATCATCGCCTGACCAAGTTCTTCGAGGTCATAGCGATAGCCGATGTCGGCCATCTCGATGCCGACGTCGTACTTCGCACGCTCGACGTCAGCGATGTGGATGTCCTTCGCCCGCGCCTGGAACCAGTTGGCCTTGCCAACCTTGTCGGTCGAGTAGTAGGTGACCGACTTGGCCCATTCGTTGGCGGAGGTATCCACCGGGATGAGTTGAGGGTACTGGATATCGGGATACTTGATCTCGATGACCTGCGCCTCAATGTGGGCAGTCTGAGAAACCAGAAAGCCCATGGCCTGCTGGTCAGTGACGTTGAACCGCATAGTTGCATTCCCCTTTGAGGATGCTGGAGATGAAAGGGACTCGAGCCGACGAATGCCGGCTCAAGTTGTTTAGGTGGCGAGGTTGTAGCCCGGGAGCTGGACCAAGGCCCGGCCGCCAACGCCACACGAGGTCTCGAAACGTGCGCCCTTGATGGGGCCGACGTTGGCTCCACCCGTGACGTTGCTGAAGATACCGGTCGTGCCGCTGAACCACACCGGATCATTCGCAGCGACGGCGACTGCGGGTTCAACCCACAAGAGGCCGCGATGGCGAATGCCGACGTTGTTCGGCGGCAGATAGACATCCTGCTGAGCGCCGAGGGTAGCGTCCTTGGTGGAAGCGCCGCGGAACTTCGCGAGCGTGCCGCCGAGTACGACGCCCTTGTCGGACAGGGTGCCCTGCGAGACGGCTCGGCCGAACGGAATGCCGCCCGGTCCAGCAGTCTCGCAGATGCCGGTGATGTCATCGAAGTCAGAGCCGCTCACAGAGCCCGGCGAAGGAGGGGCGATGCGCTCGGAATAGGTCGACTGAACAGCCATAGCTGGTTCTTTCCTTGAGTTGAGGTTGAGACTGGTAGCCTAGGCTCCCCCGATCAGTGATGAACGGGGGAACCAATTCGTGAATAGACGCCGGCGATTAGGCGCGGGCGGCGGGACCCTTCCATGCGTTCTCGAGGTCCTTGTCGCGCTTGTCGTACTGCGCATCCTTGGCCTGGAGCTGAGTGGTCGTCGGCTGAGAGAAGGCGCGGGCGGTGCGGCCGACACCCGTATCGGCGACGCCGACGGGAGTCTTGGCAGTCAGGGTGTCGAAGCTGATCTTGACCTGATCGGCATTCCAGTCCTTGGCTGCATCGCCGAGCTGAGCGGTGACGACCTGACCCATGATCTCGGGCAGGGTCTTGCCGTCGACCACGACCGTGGGAAGCATGGTCTTGGCCTTGTCGACAACGACCTGACGGTCCTTGACGAGGGCGTCCAGCTTGATGGGCGTGAGTTCCGCATCGCCAACCTGCTTCTTCAGGGTGACGATCTCCGCGTCCTTGGTTGCGCCCTCGGTGGTCAGCTTGGCGACCACGCCGTTCGCGACGTCGAGCGCGTCCTTGGCCTTCTTGGTTTCTTCCTCCGAGGTCTTCTTGAATGCCTCGAAGTTGTTCTTCGCGGCATCGAGTGCCCGCGTCACGACCTGAACAGCGGTGTCGGTCATTTCGCAGGTGATGCCGTCGATGACAGTGGTCTTGAGCGTCATGGTCTCTGTATCCTCTGGTTGGACTTCGTGGTTGTTGCTCTCCCCATCCATGTACAATGGATGGTTGATCGACTGATTGTCACCAATCGACAGTGCCTTGCCACCCCGCGCGGCGTCAACGACGGCGGTGTGATTGATCCGGATGCCAGTCTGGCGTCCGTCGAAAGCCTCGCCCGTCGGAGTCGTGCCGGGGGTCCAGTCGATCTCGCAGCCATAGCCCGCCGAGAGCTGAACCTTGCCAGCCTTCACCTTGGAGATGAGAGCCTTGTCGCTGATGACGGTGGGAACGCGAACGTACTCACCGTCACGAAGAACGTCGGACCCGTGATTTCCAGCGCTGTACTTTTTCCAGTTGCTGGCGTCGACCATCTTTGGCGGATGGTTGTCCGTGATAGGCTTGCCCGCGAACGATGCGAGACTGTCAGTGTTGAACACCTCCTTCTCGTCGCGGTAGATGCGGACAATGTCCTTGTCGGCCACGCCCAGCTCGCGTCCGCGGTAGAGCTGGATACCCGTGCGCGCAACGCGCGGCGCACAGGTGAGATAACCGTCCTTGGTGATGACGATGTTTGCACCATCGTCGATCTCCAGTACCATATCACCCAGATAGTGCATGATCTTCTCTCCAGTAGCGCGAGATCCAACGGGCCTCGGCGCGGGCTTCGGGATGCCACGGCTTTCTCTTGCCGTGAAACAGTACGAGGCGCGTCTTGGCGCTGAACGTGCCGAGCTTGCGCACGTGCAGCGGGTACGACGCGAACGTCGGATAGTCTATGCTCGTGCAGCCCTCGCGACCGATGAGATTCATCGAGAGCCACGACTGATCAGAACCGCGCCAGCCCGCCGCAGATGCAACGACAGGCGACCGCATTGGATCGAACTCGGACCAGATCTCCTGCAGCGAGCCGGCCGTAAACATCTGAAACGAGCCGTTGTAGACCTCGTCGTGGTGCATCCCGGCGAGCTGCCATCCAACGTACAGCCCGAGCTTGGACAGCACGTCGCGCAGGCTGCCGGTCACCAGCACGTCGAGGTCGAGACCGACAATGCGATCGGCGAGTGGAATGCCCATCTCGCGCTGTGTCTGCCTGTCGTACAGCTTAAGTCGCCGATAGCACGACGGCAGATGCGCGCCGCTTGCGTTGCGCAACCGCGAGCAGTCCTCCCATAGGGGGAACGTCTCGCACTCGATGCCGTCAGGTTCGTCTGTGACGCAGAGCACGCGAACCGGAACATCCTCGGCGAACTTGACAATATCGCGCGCCAGCTTATTCACGTGCTCGACGCCGTACTGGCGCTGAACACCCTCGTCCGGTTTCCACTTCCACAGAACCACGTGCACCCGCTTCAAAGAACTCTCCTGTACGCAGCGCGAACAGGGTTGATCGCCCTGTACGCGGGACCCATGCGCTTCGCGTTGAGCACGGGATTGTGAACTGCCCAGAGCGGACCCTCCTTTCGAGAGAGTGTCCGCGTGTGAGCATCGTCGATGTCGTCCGAGCCGTACAGGACAACGCGAAACTCCTCGGTCAGCACCTCGCGGAGACCGCTGCCTCGCGCGCACTTGCGAAAGTTGCCGTCGCTGCCGTACCAGCCGACAAAGTCCTCGTCATACCCGCCCATCTCCCAGAAGTCCTCGCGACTGAACAAGAACGTATTCGGGTGCGGATGGTAGAGCGCACCAGACGTGCGAATGCGCATCGGCATGTAGTATTCGCCGCGCTTGGCCCCGCTGTTGACGAAGCCGAGCAGCGACATGGCCCGCGCGTGCGGGAGCATATGGTCCATGTCGGTGAGCAGACACCAATCGGTGGTCGCCTCCTTCATGCCGATATTGCGCGCGCCGTCCTGCCCCCAAGGCTTGTCGATTCCGATCCTGTAGACGTCGATGTCGATGCCGTTGTACAGACCCCGCGCCCGGATGACATCGAGAGCAGGCGACACTGGCGAGGCGTCGTCCACGATCACGAACCTGATGTTCTCGAGCGCGAGCTCGGGATACAGCGACCACTCGTCGATCTGCCGAGACAGCATCTTCGGGTTGTCGTAGTAGGCATAGACAAGCGTCACTCTCTTCACGCGCGCGGCCCCCGAAAGTAGTCTGTCTCTAGCTTTGGCCTGTCGTCCGCGTATCCCAGTGAGCTGTTGCCCTTGCCGAGATCGTGATCCACCAGACACGGAATGCGGTACGCAATGTTCAGCCCGCGATCGTTCAGGCACTGACCAATCATCGCATCAATGTTCTTGTCGCGCAAGAAATCACCGGCCATCGCCCGAAACTGCCCGTCGTGAAGCAGTGTCATCGCCATGTGGTGCGTGAATACGTAGCACTGCGCACCCCATGTCTTGCGTCCTTGCTGCATCCCCGTATAGCCTTGTCGCTGTGCGAGCCGATGTCCCTTCTCGACGAGCGAGGTCACCCGTCGCGGTGCGTACAGCGACAAGGCCCCCGCCTGCCGCAGAGCGTCGCGCCGCTTGAGATCAAGAAGCGACTCCACCAGATCGCGAGCAGCTCCAACAGACCAGCTGATATCGTCCTCACATATCATGATCCAGTCGCCAGTGTCCACGCCATTCGACAGCACTGCCAGCGCGCGTATCCAGTTGCGCTTGTTGCCGAGCCTCTCCTCATTTGGCATGGTGATGACCTTGTCTGCTATGACAGTGTCGCCGCCGTCCGAGAACACGAGCACATCGTTGGCGAATCCGGCAGCGCGATAGCTGCGAACAGACTCAGCGAGCGTCGAACGGGGGCGCGGCGCGGTGATGATCCCCGTGCGAATCACAGCGTGACCATCCAGAACGAGCTGTCTTTCTTGTAATCGCTGCTTCTGCGGCTCTTGAAGATTGCATTGGCGCGGGCGCCAAATGCCTCGCGGACTGCTGTCTCGACGCCCGGCCACGTGTAGTCGTCGCCCGACATGATGCCGCCCTTCTTCATCTTGGGCAACCATGCCGAGATGTCGGCCTTGACGGCGTCGTAGCTGTGATCGCCGTCGAGCATGATGAAGTCGACAGTCTCGTCGGCCATGAAGCGCGCGGCCTCGACGCTCGGCATGCGCATCGTCTTGATACGATGCAGCACGGGACGCACGTTGAGCAGAAAGAGGTCGTACACCTGCGGGACATGCAGCTCCTTGAAATACTTGGTGTCGCGCAGATCAGGACCGCCGTCGATCCACGGGTCAACGCACACGAACTCGATTTGCTTGGCGCTGTTCTCGATCTCGACGCCCATCAGCGCCGCAGACTTGCCGAGCCACGAGCCGACCTCGACGAAACGACTGCCAGATGGGAAGTGCTTGACGGCGTCGATGTAGAGCTGGCTGAACGCGGCCCAGCCGCCGATGTGATGATGAAAGTGTTGCATGAGATCGAGCTTCCTGCGAATGACGGGAGCCGGCGGACAGTTGCCCATCCGCCGACTGACGATGTTAGCGTGCCGCGCCCGCAACGCCCGGGGGCAGCCAAGTCTTGGAGCCGTCCTTGTTGATGCGCGGCGTATTGCCGTTGTCCTCGCGCCCAAGACCAGCGGCGGGCTTGACGTCGTCGCCCTCGTTGTCCTTGTGCGCATCTTCGATCGCCTGCATGTTCTTGGCGTGGCCCTCTTCGTTGCCAGCCGAGATCTTCTCGAGACGCTTGTCGACGACGTCGCGGCTCTCGCCAAGATTCACCTCGTTCGCGACTTCCTTGTTGTCGCGGTTCTCGTCGGGGTGATGCCCCTCGATCTCCGCGTTGCCCGGTGCCTTTCGGGCGGTGGTGACAGGTTCTTTCGCCATGGTCTGATTCATCCTGCAATTTCATTCGATGTCGCGTGGTAGTGACGCGCGGGTTGCGACATACCCGCGCGCCGTGACGCTTAGCTGGCCTCGACGGGAGTACCGGCGGCGACCGCCTCGGCAACACCTGCCGCGTTGGAGGTCTCGGCCGCCTGGATGGCGTCGAGCGTATCGGACAGGGTCTGCAGAGCAGCCGGGTCGGCGCCCGCCGCGATTGCATCGGCGAGCTGCTGCTTGAGCGTGGCGATCAGGTCATTGTTGTGATCGACCACGAGCTTGACAGCATTCACAACGTCCGCTTCGGCCGTGACCGCTGCGAGCGTCGTGTTTGCTTTGGCCTGTACGTCGGCGACTGAAGTCATGATTCTATCTTCCTTGCGTTCCATGCGTCCCAGTTTGCTGTTGATATCCTCGAGAGTGTCGAGAATAGCAATTGCCCAAGTCGGGATGTCATTACTTGAGCGAACCTGAATTATGATCGGCCCCTCGACATGGTGGTGGATGTCGACTCTCATGCGGCTCTCCTCTTCGCAAACGGCACGAAGACACACCGACAGCGCGGGTGCGCGGGTATCAGCGCCCGTGCTCTGTTGATCTTGTACGGCCCCTTCTTCGCGATAGCCCTGCATACCTTGCAGACATCGTCATCGCCCGCTGTCTTAACGCGAACGAGGCCCCCGACGAGAGCGGACTCGACCTCACGCTCCTGCTTCTTGATCCGTTGGATCGTACGCTGTCCGGGGGCCTCGCCGCTCCGACTGCGAGTGCCGAACCGCCCGCGAGGTTCGACGGACCTCGCATCGGCAGTCTTCCGGACGAGGGTCTCGGGGACAAGGCCCACGCTCAGCACTCCAGCGGACTCGTAGACGTCGAGCGATGCCTCGCTGAACGCCTTGATCGTGAGTAGTTCTACAAGCGCCGACGACCGTGAAATACCAACGCGATCGATGACAAGCTGAACAGCGCGAGCAATTGTAGCAGGTCGCTGCCCGTGAAGTAGCCCGGACGCGACGGCTCGTACTGCTCCCTGCGAGACAGCCTCGATGATTCCCTGGAGCTCGACCACCGCGAGTTGATAGATCGTGTCTCGGCGATCCCCCGCGAGATGCGGGCTGTAGAGTCCGACTTCATCCTGTGCAAACGTGAGCCCCGCCGCATACGCCCTCTCTATGTATGTTCTCATGAACGAGCCGTCGCCGTTGAGCACCTGCGCCTGAGCAATGTGGTCGAACGACCGCTGAAACATCTGCGTCTTGGTGGCACCGCCCTGAATGGACGGGTTGCCGATGGTCATCAGGCCCTTCGCACTCAGCGTGAGCAGGTCTTGCTCGACGATCATCCTGCGCATCAGTACTCGCAGCCCGCGCCAGCGTATTGCCAGCGACGAGAAGAACGCTCGGCGCAGAGCGGCGGTCCCGGTCGGATCAACGCTGACCATGCGCTCGTCGGCAATGCAGCACGCGCAGATACCGTCGCCGAAGAAGGTGTGACCCTTGTAGATCAGCACTTCGACTTCACCAGCGAGATGCCGTAGCATGCGATGCAGAACGCGACAGACAAGAGCACGGTGCCGATGCCGAACGTGATGTACCAATCCATTTCATTGTCCTCCGTTGCACGGGTCGCGCTTGCCAAGGTCGTACGCCTCGGCCATGGCGATGTATCGTCCGCCGCCTGCGCAGAGTTTCTTCCAGCGTCGAGCGTAGTACCGGTCGCCGTAGACGCCGAACTTGCTCAGGTCCATGCCCGGGTTGCCGCGATACTGCGGCGACGGCGGGATCGGAAGGTCGGCTCCGCGCGCGTAGCTGATGATGCCGAATATTGAGTACGACACGAGAGCAGACGCCGCGAGCAGCGTCGCGAACATGCCGAGAGCGACGTACAGACACCCGCCGCGCGGACCAACGTTGCTCATCGCAGGCCCCTCATGTCGTTCCACAGAGTGCGCAGCTCGGTGCGCTTGGAATATCCATACACTGAGCCAGCGCCGAGCACGTATCCGATCAGCAGTCCTGTGATAAGGGTCATGCCAACATCATCCACGAGTTATCCGAGTGAACGTGCAGGTTCACGTCGATGGTTACACCCTTCGCCTCTGCACTGGCGACAGCACGTCCCCCGCTCACTGCACTCTCGATGACTAGCGTTGCACCCGAGGCACGTGCGTCGATCGAGTCCGCTTTCTCGTGGCCAGTGGGGACAACCACGATGAACGGGGGATTGGCCGACGGCTGAACAGGAGGCGATGGAACATATCGGACCGTGAGGTCTTCGTATCCCAGCGCCGTGCCCGGCCGTATCTCTGCGTAGACTGTGATCAGAACGCCCTCGACATGGGCGTCCCTCGTTCTCGATCGGACCGTGAGCGGCCCCGCGCTGCGCACCACGGGATTGAGGATCTCACCCGTGGCAGCGCCCGGCATGAGAGAGACCGTCGCCACTAGAGCAGCGCCGCTCGCGACCGCGTCTCCCTCACCAGTCTCACCCGTCGCGATGCCCTCGTCGAGCGACAACACAACGTCGAACTCTGCGCCGTCGGCCGAAGCGCCAGCGGCGGCGATGCCTTCGTCTATGGTGACATCGACTTCGAACTGATCGCCACTCGCGGCCGCGCCTGCGACAGCGGTGCCCTCGAGCAGCATGGTGTCAACGTCTAGCTCGCTGCCCGCGACGACCGCGCCCGCGAGGACAGACCCAGCGAGCAGCGACGCATCGACCTCGAGAAGCTCGCCGCTGGCCGAGGCACCCGCGACGGCGGACCCAGCGAGCAGCGACGTGGTCACGGTGGACGTGCTGCCACTGGCAGACGCGCCCGCTGCGGCCGAGCCGGCAAGAAGCGACTCGGTGACCGTGACCGTAGCTCCCGTCGTCGCAGCGCCGGCGATCGCAGAACCTGCGGTGGGAGACGACACGACCGTGAGAGTCGCGCCAGCGTGCAGCGCACCGCCTGTCGCCGCGCCAGCGATGAGCGACGTGGTCGCAGTGAGAAGAACGCCCGACGCAAAGCCGTGTACGTTCTCGTTGATCTCGGTCGGTACGCCTCGACCGGGTACTCCTGCGCCGGGAATCAATTGTAGGTCCCACCCGTTGCGACGGTGCCGACAGCGTTGCCCGGGAAGTACGTTGCCGACGCGCCGACCTTGATCAGGCTGTTGTCAACTGCATTGTAGCGCTTGCCCGTGATCGTGCCTCCCGTGTACGTTGCTCCCGATGGAAGCGTGATGTTGCCGCCGCCCTGCGACAACGCGAATGTGCTGAACGCCAGCGTGCCCGTCAGCGTGCATCCAGTGAACGGAGACGGCAG
>Ga0193753_10004354_pt1 | contig 10138 bp, 8 predicted proteins | sample H1c2metaG_FD_144925 | JGI IMG/M metagenome (GOLD analysis project Ga0193753, IMG submission 144925) | Soil microbial communities from a riparian zone of the East river system, Colorado, United States - H1c2 | ecosystem: Environmental > Terrestrial > Soil > Riparian zone | place: USA: East River... | reverse complement strand
CCGTGCCAACTGGGAACAGACCGTTACCGAAAGTCCTTTCGACTACTTCTTCCTCGATGAGAAATTAAACACCGTGTACGAAAGAGAAGACAGGCTCAATCGCATCGCCACAGTATTCTCGTGCTTCGCCATCGTGATTGGTTGCCTTGGGTTGTATGGACTTAGCCTGTTTACTTTCAGGAAGAGAAAGAAGGAGGTTGCGATCCGCAAAGTGCTCGGCGCATCGGAACGGACGATCGTGCGACTGTTTACGACTGATTTTTTGAAACTAGTAATACTCGGCTTCGTAATTGGTACGCCGGCAGCGTGGTTGCTATCGAATCAATGGCTGTCGGAATTCTCGTATCGCCTTACTTTGTCGTATAGCTATTTCACGATCTGCCTGGGGCTGTTGATCGCACTGGCTGTCGCCACGATCATGTTCCAAACAATAAAGGCTTCGCTAACAAACCCGTCGACGGTGTTGAGAAATGAGTGACACGTTAATGATCAATCTAAGATCGGAAGGAGTATCTCGAATGTCGCGCCCTGGCCGTCGCTGTGTCCGCGGATCTCGCCTTCATGCATGTTGATGATCTTCTTCACGATGGCAAGTCCAACACCCGTGCCCTCGAACTTATCCTTTGAATGAAGCCGCTGGAATATCTCGAAGATCTTCTCCGCGTGATTATTATCGAAGCCAATACCATTGTCGGTGAACATGATGCGATTAAACTTCGCTCCACCCTTCTCGATCACACTCGACGTTATCAGTATCTCCGGGTTACGCGACGGATCCGAAAACTTCAACGAATTGCTGATCAGGTTTTGAAACACCTGGCCGAGTTGAAGCACAATGCCCTTCACAACGGGCAACTTTTCAAAACGTATCGCGGCATTCTTGTCACTGATTGTTATCTCGAGATCAGACACGACCTGCGAGAGCAACACGTTCAGGTCAACAGTCTCCCATTCAATATTGTTTTGCGATAACCTCGAGAAGATCAATAGGTCGTCAATCAAACGCGTCATTCGTTCCGAAGACTGAACGATGTTGTCGGTGTACTTCAACATCGGCTCATCGAGACTCTCTCCACCCTTCTCACGAAGCAGTTTACTGAACACGCTGATCTTCCGAAGGGGTTCTTTTAAATCGTGACTCGCGACGGATGTAAACTGAAGAAGTTCGTAGTTGATCTTTTCGAGTTCCACGGTACGCTCTTTTACCTTCTGTTCCAACAATTCCTTTGCCTTCGATTCCTTTACTTTCGATTCGGCAGCCCTCTGTCTCTCGATGGTTGTGTCTCGCACTTCAATCACCGTTCCCCGTGGCACGTCACTTTCAATGATCGGGCTAGCCGTAAACGCCACACTAATAAAATGCCCATCCTTGTGAATAAAGTGATCTTCTCCCTGCGTTTGCGTCCTGGTGAGCAATGCGCGGTCGATCGCCGACTCCTCGATCGGGTAATGTCTTCCATCTGGATGCGTATGTTGGATGAAGGCATGCAATTCTTTGCCCTGCACCTCCGGCAAGGTATAACCTGTCATCGCTACCGCGGCCGGGTTCATGTAGGTACACTCCTGCTTTTCATTCAGCATAAACAAAGCCTGCAGGGTGTTGTTGGTGATCGTGTTAATGACTGCATTCTGCTCACGCAACTTCCGTTCGCTTTCCTTTTTCTCCTCGAACAGTCTGGCGTTGGTCATCGAGATGGCCGCCTGTGCGGCAATACCCGTGATCAGCTTCTCACTGTCTTCCGTAAACACACCCGCTTCAGGGTGACCGAAGAACAATCCGCCAAACACCTCTCCCGTCAACGACGAGATAACGGGAATAGCAAGATAACTTCGAACCGGCAGGTGTCCCTTGGGCATACCGAAATGTGGGGCACTTTGTCCGAAGTGCGGTTGCTTGGTCACATCATCGTATCGAATAATGCCGAGTCCCTGGAATGTAGGATTGAAAATGGCGGTGTTCCTCGGCATCGGGAACTTTGAAAATGCTTCTATGGGTACACCGGATATCGTGTACAAAACATACTTCTCGCCGGTTTGATTGATAACGTTATAGAAGAAAGCGCCGAAGGCTGCATTGGTCACCTGTGTTCCAACATCGGTGATCCGCTGAACCAGTTTCTCAAGTTCTACTTCGGAGCTGAGGACCTTACTGGTATTTACCAGTAACTCGAGTACCGACGTCTCCTTTGATCCATCGGTAGTTGTCCCATCTGACCCCCTGCGACCTTTCATCACATCAGGTGTTTTAAAAAATTTTGAACTTGATTAAATTCAACACAACTTGCCAACAATCCCTGCTTTAAGATACCCAAATTTTTATACCTTGTGATCAAGTCCGACAAAACAGTACAGATACTCTTAGCTGATGATGATGCTGTTGATCGTGAATTATTTGCAGAAGCGCTAAAGTCAACTCGAGTTAAGTATACGCTCAATGAAGTTGGCGGTGGTGAGGAAGTATTTATACATCTCCAGGCTAGTTCCGTCAGACCCGACCTTATCATCCTTGATCTCAACATGCCTCTTAAAGATGGAAGGGAAACATTAAAAGAACTTAAAGCCAATAAAAATTTTAAGTGCATACCTGTCATTATTCTTTCTACTTCCAATTCTCATTTCGACGTCCTGTTCTCCTACGATCATGGCGCGAGTCTCTTCCTGACAAAACCTCACTCCTTTCACGACCTCGTAGAGATGCTCGATAACCTCCTGTTGTTGAGTTCGAAGTATGTTTCATTTGCCGAGGCTTAATTCTTAGAGTTACAACTCGAACAAAGCTTCGATGTTCTTGTCCGTAAGCACGAGGTCCGGCTTCACCTGGTCCATAGCAACCCGCGGCATATACATAAACTCCGCAGACTCCGGATCCTGGATCACCACCTTCCCTCCTTTCGCTTTCGTCCTTAACAGTCCTGCAACACCGTCGGCATTCGCACCCGACAACAGCACACCGATCAACGAAGGACCATAGATATCCGCAGCGCTTTCAAACGTCACATCGATACTCGGCCTGCTATAATTCACTTTCTCCGAATCATCCAGCGTCAACGAATTGTCGCGCTCCACCAACACATGATAATCGGCCGGGGCAACGTAAATTGTACCCGGCGCCAACTCATCTTTATCGTCAACCTCCTTCACGGCAAACTCGGTCCTCGAGGTCAGCACGTCAATAAGCACATTGTCGTCCGATGCTTTCCGGTGCAACACAATCAACATCGACAATGACATATCGCGCCGGAGACGGTGAACGATCTGCAAAACAACCGACAGTGCACCGGCAGATCCGCCGATCACGATAACCTTTCCTGGACTGTTCGTCAACTTGTTTTCCTCCATATCCGCTCTTTACTCTCCAGCTGCTTGAACTTCTGATTGATCTCGGCAAACTTCAATGTCTCTTTTGATCCTAACCCCAGGTAACCAAACATCTCCAGGCTGTCGTAAAACAATCGGAGCACGCGATCCTGGAAGGGTTTGTCAAAGTAGATCATCACATTCCTGCAGAGGATCAATTGAAACTCATTGAACGAACGATCCGAGACAAGATTGTGCGTAGCAAGAACGATCCGCTTGCTCAGGAACTCGTCGAACTTCGCAGAGCTGTACTGTGCCGTATAGTATGATGAGAAGTCATTCTTCCCTCCCGACAGGATATAGTTCTCGGAATATTGTTTCATCTGGCTGATCGGGTAAATCCCATGTCTCACCTTCTCCAGCACTGAAGGGTTGATGTCGGTGGCATAGAGTAGTGATTTCTTCAGCAGGTTTGCTTCGTGAAGCAATATCGCCATGCTATACACTTCTTCGCCCGATGCACAGCCGGCGTGCCATATCCGGATCACCGGGTGTGTTGCCAGTAGTGGCAACACGTCTTCCCTCAAAGAACGATAGAAGGCGGGATCGCGGAACATTTCTGTTACGTTCACCGTGATCTCCTCAACAAATCTTTTAAAGTACGTCTTGTCGCTTCGAAGCTTATACCTGAACTCCGCAAAACTCGAGAACCGGTCTTTTACGACAAGGCGCGCGACTCTTCGCCGCAACGACGCCCGGGAGTAGTTGGTAAAATCATACCCATACAACTCCACGACATCCTCAAGGATTGCCTCGAGATCCTCGTCAGTTACCGGAAAGGACTCATTGATCATTTCCTTCCACTTTCATACAGCCAGACACGCAACAACGAGAACAACTGATCGACATCAACAGGCTTGGTGATGTAGTCGGATGCTCCCGCGTTGATACACTTTTCGCGGTCTCCCATCATAGCCTTTGCCGTAACGGCGATGATCGGAAGGTCTCTGTACTTCTTGTCCTTCCGGATGGCCGTGGTCGTTTCATAACCATCCATCTCTGGCATCATCATGTCCATCAACACAATATCAACTTTCGAGGTCGACTTCAATTTCTTGAGGGCATCCTTGCCATCGACCGCCGCAACTACATTCATTTGATACTTCTCCAGCGCTTTCGTCAGGGAGAAGATGTTTCTCATGTCATCGTCGGCAACAAGAACGGTCTTGTTCTTAAGTACCTCGTCGAGTGCACCGAGTTTGTGATATCGTAGAGCCTGGGATTCCTCTGGCTTCTGATTCTTTTCCATGAGGTGCAGGAACAACGAGACCTCATCGAGGATCCGTTTGTATGAGAATGCAGTCTTCAGCACGATCGAATCGGCATACTGCCGGATCTTCAACACTTCGGGCTGCGAAAGGCTTTTGCCTGTAAAGATGATGATAGGCATATTCTCGAGACCTGGTGTCTTCTTCACAGCATCCAGTGTATCGTACGCCGCCTTGCCTGGAATACCCATGTCAAGAATCACACAGTCAATGTTTTTTTGCTTCAACGATTCGATCGCACTACTGACTTCGTTGCTGATCTCGAGATTTACATCGAAGGTCTCCAGGAAGTATGCGAGGGCTTTCGCGTGTCGCTCATTCTCTTCAACGATCAACACCTTCTTCGGGTGATGTTGCAACACATACTCGATCTTTTTAAAGATCTCATGCATTTGTTCGAAAGCAACGGGCTTATTGATGAAATCGACGGCGCCCTTCGTCAGGCTCTCACTCTTCACTTCATGCGACGACATGATGTGTACAGGAACATGTCTCGTCTCGGGGTTGTTCTTCAACTCCTCCATCACTTCCCACCGGCAGTTGAATATCCAGGAGAATACCAACGGGCACAAACTGCTTCGCAAGTTCGAGACCTTCATCGCCGCGAACGCTTACTATGCCCTTATATCCTTTGCGTCTCGTGAATTCCAACAGGGCCTTTGCAAAGTTGGTGTCATCCTCGATGATCAATATCGACTTGTCTCCCTTTTGAATTTCTGCGCGATCGTCGGGAATACTTTCAGGTATCGTTGTACTGATATACTTCTTGTTGGCTGCCGGCGTCAGTGGCTCGACGATTTGCCTTGAAACAGCCGGTGACTTGTACCTTGGCAACTCGATCGGCGGTGTCTCGAAGTCATTTGCAGGCGTGCTCTTATCGCTCTTGCGGACGGGCAACGTCAGTACGAATTCAGAACCCTGATCCGGTTCACTGGTCAGGGAGATATCGCCACCCAATAATTTCACAAGCTCACGGCTGATCGAAAGACCCAGGCCCGTTCCGCCATACTTCCTTCGTGTCGATCCATCGGCCTGCTGGAACGCTTCGAACACGATCGATTGTTTGTCTTTCGGAATACCGATGCCGGTATCTTTCACGATGAACGCAACCTCGTTCCTTTCTGGCCTGCGTTCAATACTCAGCGACACATATCCATTGGCTGTGAACTTGATCGCATTCGAGAGAAGATTCCGGATCACCTGTTCCAGGCGGAGCTTGTCGGTTTCGACCTGTTCCGGAACACCCTTTCCTATATCTGTTTTCAACTCAATCTTCTTCTCCTTCGCGATGGGACCGAACATTGAATTCATGTTGTGGAGCAACTCTTTCAATGAAACATCCGAGTACTCGAGTTTCATTTTACCCGCTTCTATCTTCGACAGGTCGAGGATCTCATCGATCAACGACAACAATCCATGACCTGAACTTTGGATCACCTTTGCATACTCGAGCTGATCTGTGCTCAGATTCTTGTCCTGGTTCTCTCCCATCAGGCGCGACAACAACAATATAGAGTTCAATGGCGTGCGTAGCTCATGCGACATGTTCGCGAGAAACTCCGACTTATATCTTGTTGTTTGCGTAAGCTGATCCGCCTTTGCCTGTATCTCAATGTTACGTTCGCTGATCAAATGATTCTTTTCTTCCAGCAACGCGCTTCGCTCTTCAAGTTCTTCGTTGGCCTGTTTGAGTTCCTCCTGCTGTACTTTCAGTTCTTCTTCCGAAGCTTGCAGTTTCTCTGCCTGGACTTCGAGTTCCGAATTCAGATTTTCGAGTTCGGTATGCTGAACTCTCAGTTCTTCCGATTGTGCCTGGGTCTCTTCAAGAAGTTCCTGCATCCGTCGACGATTCTGTGCAGTACTCAGTGCAATGCCGATGTTCGGCGCTGCATTGATGAGATACTCCATTTGTCTTTTGCCGAAAGTATTCACCGTTGCGAGTTCCATCGCACCCTTGATCGTGTAACCGTCCATGATCGGTACCGCAACCACATGCTTCGGTTTGGCCGCACCGGTTGCAAAGCTGATCGTTACACTGTCGTCGGGAATGTCTTTTAACTCCACGGGCTTACCAGAACTTACAGACTGGCCGATGATGCCTTCGTTGATCTTAATATTGTCGCGCGACTTCTCCATGGAGAATGCATATCCTCCACTGCGCTTCAGTTCCTTTCCCTCAAGAAGGTAAAGGGCGCCTGTGTTGCATTCAACATACGAAGCGATGGTTGCAATAACCTCTGCGCTCAGTGTCTCGATCTCCTTCTCACCGATCATTACATTATTAAGACCAGTGAGACCGGTCTGAAGCCACTCTTTATCCGAAAGCACGTTGAAAGAATGTTCGAGCGACTCGGCCATCTTGTTCAATGAAATCGCAACGCTACCCAATGAGTCGGTCTGTTTATCGTCGACGCGTGCACTGTAACTTCCCTGTGATATCTTATCGGCAATGCTGCGAATGATGTTGATTCGCTCTTTGATCTCGACATCTTTCTGTTCAAGAACCTCTTGTAACCGAACCCGCTCGGAATAATCGGAACTCACGCGTAGGTAGAATACAACCGTGAGGACCATTGCCAGCAGCGCTGCAATAACGATGAGTGGCGGCGTCAATCGCGCGAAGCGATTCATGCTCTCGGTGCGCTGCGAGAGCAAAAACACTTCATGGTCCTGCATGTCGGCCAGCTCCCGCCTGATCTCGTCCATTGCCTGCCGGCCAAGCCGCAGACTTGCAATATTGACCGGCGCCGCAGCTCGCTTGTCGTCAATTGCAGCTTCGAGATATTTGAATCTGCCCTCGATCAAACGCCGGAGCGTGGGAAGTTTTTCCTGTTGCCGTACATTATCCTGTGTCAGGAATTTTACGTTATCGAATGATGCAAAGGCACGCTCACGCGCATTCTGATACGGCGTCAGGAATTCATCCTCGCCCGTAATCAGGTATCCGCGCTGACCCGTTTCGGCATCGATCATCGCTTCGTTGATCTGCTTCAATTGAACGATAACCTCATTCGTGTGATTCACCAGCCCTGCGCTTTCCAGCAGGTTACTGATGCTGATGAATGAAGCAACAGAGCTTATGATCAGAACGATCAATGAAACACCGAAGCCAATCAGAAGATTTCTCTTGAAATTACTTTTCATGTTCTATGGGTGCGATTAGATTAAAACCGGTTTGGAATGTTTTATGGGAAGAACGATGGTGAACCTGGCCCCTTCGTTTTCTTTCCCCGCTGCATTTATAATTCCGTCGTGACGTTCGACGACCTTCTTCACGATTGCCAAACCAATCCCCGTTCCTTCGTAGGCGCTCCTGTTTCTCAATCGCTGAAATATTTCAAAGATCCGGCTCCTGAATTCATTACTGAATCCAATGCCGTTGTCACTGACGTTGATGCGACAATAGTCTCCACTGGGTGACGCGGGCGCCTCGAATGTTTTTTCGGTTACGCGCTCTCCATCTACAGATATCAAACACGAATGCTCTTTCGAAAACTTGATGGAGTTGCTCAATAAATTCTGGAACACCTGCCGCATCTGGAACGGTATGCCTTCAACGTGCGGAAGGTTCCCGATCCGGAACGTGCAATGCTTGAGTTCTATCTGCAGTTCCAGGTCCGACATGATCTCGGAGATCATTACGTTTAGATCGATGTCACTGAATTCATCGTCGGCATAGATCTTTGAATACTGCAACAGGTCCGTCACCAGGTTCCTCAACCTGGTTGCCGACTCCAATATCTTTCCCAGGTAGGGTTTTACTCTCTCTTCTTTATCATTAAACTTATCCAGCGCCAGGCCGCTGAACGTTTGAATCTTTCTCAACGGCTCCTGCAAATCGTGAGATGCTATGAAAGCAAACTGTTGCAGTTCGTTGTTGCTTTCCTCCAGTCGCTGGTTCGATTTCACAAGTTCCATTGTCCGCTCCTTCACCTTCTCTTCAAGGATGTTCTCGGCCCTCTTGCGAAGTTCGATCTCTTCCCGAAGGTCCTTCTCCAGGTCCATCAACATCCGCGTTTGCTCCGAAAGGCGGTAGAAGGTCTTGATCTTTAATAACAGGATGTCGGGATCAACAGGTTTTGTCACATAGTCGATACCTCCCGAGGTATAGCCACGGGCTACAAACTTCTTGTGTGTATTGATGGCAGAAAGAAAAATGATCGGGATGTCCTTCGACTTACTGTACCCGGAAATCGCTTCGGCGACTTCGAAGCCGTCCATCTCGGGCCGTAAGATACTTACACACTCCTATGCATAGGAGTGTGTAAGTATCTTACGCAGCGCCTCCTCACCCGACGAAGCCGTATCGACCTCAAAACTATGAAGGGTAAGCAATGCCTTCAGACTAAAGATGTTCTCCTGGTTATCGTCGACAATCAGGATCATGTGGGCATAAGGGTCCAGGTCATTAACGCGGGGTCAGGGTCTTTTTTCGTGCCTTTTTAAGCCATTTCTCGACCAGAATGTAGAATACTTTCCACAATTGAGACTCCCCACTGCTGACAATGCTCAACAGCCTGAAGGGAGCTTTCCGCGCTCCATGGGAATATTCCTACTCTGGTGTTATCAGGAGATTGAGTGTGACAACTTGAATGCCGGAAAGAGAATGTCAATGATGCGCGTCGTTCGATGATCAGTCTTTCATCATCTCCTGGTACATTTCATCAAAAGGTTTCTGTTTCAGTTCAACACTGCGGCGGGAATGGATCTCTTCCGTGGATTGCAGAAGCTGAACGCAAAAGTCGACCGTATCATTAGGGAGGTGGCGAAAGATCATCTCGTTCACTTTCTGAGCATTCCGAAAACACCCCCTTAGTTTCCGCATCCCCTTGTCTGTAATGCTAACCAGTTTTGCGCGGCCATCGTCGGGATCCGGCCGTTCTTTTACGAAACCCACCTTCACAAGCTTATTGATTCCTTCCATGCCCGTTGTTGTTTCCGCGAACATTTTGAATCAGTTACAACCAAACCGCTACAATTATGTCTGAGTTTATTTTTGGAATCTATCCGGGTGGAATGTCGGGGACGGACACAGGAATGACCACAGGCCCTGCCAATGATACAGTCAAAATCTCATCTGCGCTGGCTCAACTCCAGGGGCCAAGCACCAACATTTATCGGCCGGGCCTATGCCGGTTACAAGGACGCGGGACTTCCCTCACAAGTAGTCCCGGAAAATCCCTGCCAGTCCATTACTGCCAATCGTGGCCTCGACCTGGTCCTATGTTTCCAGTCCGATGAGACTGATCTTACCGGCTGGCGATCATTCATCGGCGACCAGATAAGAACATACCAAAGTCAGCTCAAGTATCTGCAGATAACGGAAGAAGCCAATGTAAACATGCCCAGTCTCGATGGATACTATCATAACTCACGACGGGCTCTGGTGGAAGGAGTTTTGTTCGCGGGTGGCAACTCCCGTTTTCTATCAGTGCCTCGACTATGTTGGCCTGGACTGCTTCCCGGATGTGTTCCGGCCATTGCCTCGCAGTAACGGTGTAATTAACGCGTAT
>Ga0193753_10004353_pt1 | contig 10139 bp, 8 predicted proteins | sample H1c2metaG_FD_144925 | JGI IMG/M metagenome (GOLD analysis project Ga0193753, IMG submission 144925) | Soil microbial communities from a riparian zone of the East river system, Colorado, United States - H1c2 | ecosystem: Environmental > Terrestrial > Soil > Riparian zone | place: USA: East River... | reverse complement strand
CTGGACTTCTCGGACGTCTTCACGGCTTCTGCTCCAGGATCACGGCGATTTCGAGAGTCATGCGCCGCACCTCGTTGCCGGGCTCCACCGAGATGCCGAGCACGCGCGTGACCCAGCGCATGCCCTCCAGCGCCTGCAGGAACTTCTGCAGCGACTGCGCCTCGCCCTCGACCACGAGGTCGAGCGAGAGCGACGGCGTGCGGCTGTCCAGGGACTCCGACGACTGGCGGTCCATGCGCACGCTGTGCAGGCCCGTCGAGTCGACGAGGCCGAGCAGCGTCGTCTCGAACTCGTGCTCGGCCTCCGGCGTGTTCGGGCAGAGGATGAAGGCCCGCTCCGCGATGCCCTGCTTCACGGCCAGCATGCGCTCGTGAGCCGCGAGCAGCTGCTCGTGCACGCCCGCGTCGCGGTCGAGGTCCGCCTGGATGCGGTCCACCTCGGCCTGCGCCGACAGCATCGTCGTGCGGATCGGGTAGAGCGTGCCGGCCGACGCCATGAGCAGCGCCACCGCGATGAACGTGATTCTCCCGGAAGGCTTCATCAGTGCGTCTCCGCCCGTGCGTAGATCCGGAACCGTTCCCCGTCCATGCCGACGCCGAGCAGCACGCGCTCGCTGGCCTCGACGCGCACGTCCGCGAAAGCCCCCGTCGAAAGGAGAGCATCCGCGAACTGGCGCACCGCGAGTCCCGTCCTCGCGAGGCCGTTGAGGCGCACCTCGAGCTGCCGCGGCACCGGTCCGACGCGCTTCTTGTCCTTGTTCTTGGCGTCCCTCATCGCGCTCGCGAAGCCGGGATCCTCGACGTCCGAGACCTTCGCGGTCTCGATCGAGATCGCGTCCGAGGTGTTCGCCGAGATGAGCGCGAACAGCGTGGACATGCGGTGGCCGGGCCGGGCCTCGACGATGACGGCCTCGTTGGCCTCCTCGCGGGCGAGTTCGGTGTTCAGCTCGTCGAGCTGCTGCTTGTCGGCCTGCGTGATGTCGCGCTGCTGCTCCAGCGTCGTCTGGCGCTCGTGGAGGCTCGAGATGCGCTGCGTGCCGAGAGCGCCCGCCGCGAGGACGAGCACGCCGCACGCGGCGGCCATCATCACGCCGGTCTTGCGCACGTGCCGCTTCTCGCGCAGCACGCGCTCCTCGGGCGGCGTGAAGTCCGCCAGGATCGCGCCCTCGGTCGCGAGACCGACGGCCGCGGCATCCTCGAGCGACCGGCCCGGCAGCTTCACCTCGATGCCCAGCGCGGACGCGATCTCCTGCCGGGCGGCCTCGTCGACTCCCGCGGTCGTCAGGCAGGGAAAGGCCTCGGCGCCGAGCAGCGAGGCGGCGCGTCCGACCGTGGCGCGGAGTTCCGGCGGCGGCACGGGCGTGTCGACGATGCGGCAGAAGAGCAGCTTGCCCCCGAGGATCTGCAGGTCCGGCTCGTGTCCTCCGCCGCGCACGAGCCGGACCTGCAGATCCTCGGCATTCCAGGCGCGCCAGGCCGCCAGTGCGGAGGACTCCACCGCCTGCACGTTCACCTCGGCATCGCGGCACAGGCGCATGAGGTCCATGAGCCGATCGCGGTTCATCGCCGCCATGATGGCGAGCGTCGAGCCCTGGCCGCCGTCGGTCGGCGGCATGGTCTCCACGCCGATGCCGAGGAAGGCCTTGTCGGCGGAGAAGAGCGGGTCGCCCTTCAGCCGGTCCGTGCAGACCTTGCGAGCCTCCTTGGCGTTGCCCGGCGGCAGGACGATGGACTCGACGAGGACCGCGTGGCCCTCGACGCCGACGACCGCGTTGCGCCCCACGAAAGGGGCGGACGAGATGAGCTGGCGAAGGCTCTTCTTCGCGTTGTCCCCCACGGGAACGGACGACCAGATCATCCGGCCGTCCACGTTCTGCGCAGCTCGGATCGTGTCGTTGCCGAACACGAGTCCGATGTTGCCGACCTTGCGACGTTTCACTTCTCTCTCCTCCAGGCGAACTTCAATTGGTGCCCACCGGGACCTCGGTGAGCGTGGCCGTGGCCGTATTGCAGACGAGCCAGCGTTGCGTCTCGCCGGCGCGCAGGTGCACCGATCCCATGTCCACGAGGACGCCCTTCGAGTTGAACGCGGCGAGAGGACGCGAGCCGAAGCTCGCGAAATCGATCGACACGTTGGTCGGCTGGCCCGGGTCCGCGAGGCGCACGATGTAGTCGCCGTGACTCAGCGGATCGTCGACCGCGACGCCCACCTCGTTGACCACGCCGAACCAGCCGTGCGCCGTGTTGAACCGCACCCCGTAGGCGGCGCCCGTCTGGTAGGCGAGCGACTGCGCGTGATCCATCGCGTCCTGGATCTCGAGCTGCACGGTGTCCAGCTTGCGGTCGTCGCCGACGCCCCCGCTGGGCAGCACGATGCCGGCCAGCAGCGCGAGCACGAACACGGCCACGAGGATCTCGATGAGGGTGTGCCCCGCCGTGTGTCTCATGGCGTCACGGGATCTCCGCGTCGGCCATGGTGTCGAGCACGACATCGGGGATCACGTCGGTCGGGAAGCCCATCCGCGTGATCACCTCGCCGCCGCACTCCACGTTCGTCGGGAAGTCCTCGGGCAGCCGTCCATGCCCGGGCCGCCGGACGTCCGTTCCGATGACCTCGCTCGCGCCGCTGACGATCATGCCGCGCATGCAGCCGCGTCCGCTGACTTCGACCTCGTCGGCGACCGCGAAGCCGCGCACCTCGACGGCCGACGTCTCGTCGGCGAGGAAGCGCAGGTCCGGCGCCACCATCGCGGTGTCCGGAAGCTCGGTGCCCGCCAGCAGGCGCAGCCCGCCGGTCACGTTCACGCTCGGACGGCCGCTTCCGACGAGCTTGGGGTTCGAGGCGCAGATCCCGGCGCGCGTGATGATCGTCCCGCGCAGGATCACGTTGTGGAGATCCAGCGTCGCGCCTTCCTCGAGGAGGAAGAGGCCGGCGAGCTCGATGTCCGAGAAGGACTCGTGCCCGTCGATGATCGTGAGATTGCCTGCGAGCAGGAGCGCCTGGCCGTCCTCGCACCGGAGCTGGGTGGGCTTCTGCGTCTCGCCGCTGCCCGGAGCGACTTCGGCCCGCGCGCGAATGTGCGCTTCCTCGTCCTCTCCGCTCTCCGTCGATTCGGCGCGCACGCGGACCTCGCGCGTGTTGTGGGTGATTTCCTCCCGCTCGCCGACGACCGTCTGGCCCGTCGACGTGACGACCTGGTCGGCCGTCCCTTCGGCCAGAGTCCCCGGCGAGTCGCCGCGGCGCATGCGCTCACGCACGCGTTGCAGGCCGGAGCGCGTGGCTTCCTCCACCTCGCTGGCGCCCTTGGCGAACTCCAGGCTCTTCTTGGCGAGCACGGCGTGCCGCGCGTAGGTCACCGTGACGGCTACGGCCAGGGTGGAGAGGACGAGCGTCGCGGCGAGGACCCAGCCGCCCTCCGCCCGCCTGGCGGGGAGACGCCGGCCGGAGTTTGCATGGTCGATCTTGGCTGCAGAAATCATGGTGGAACGTCCTTTCGGACGCAGAGGGTGGAAGAGTTGAGATCAGTCGTGCGTGGGCTCGGAAAGCCACCAGGTGAAGGTGTCGATCAGCACGCCATCCTTCTTCACGAGCACCTTGAGCTCGGTCTGCGTCGGGCCCGAGAACGTGGCCGGATCGACCTCCGTTTCCGGGTGCTCGAGGTCGACCTGGTGGAGCTCGACGGTCTGGCTCCACTGGAGGTGGCTGATGACCACGTCGTAGTCGGCGGAGCGCGGCGGGGCGTACGACTTGCCGTTGAGGTCGTTCAGCTTCGCGACGTTCGTGCCGAACTGCGCGGGCGATCCCGCGGGCGCCGTCCACGGAAGCAGCAGCGCGGCCTCGTGGATCTCCTGCGCGAGCATGAGAGCCTCGTGCTTGCCGTCGGAGAAGAAGTGATAGACCTCGGTCGAGCTCTGCAGAGATGCCGTCGAACCGACAACGGTGGTGCTGATCACCAGCACCGCGAGCATCAGCTCGATGAAGGTGGCGCCTCGCACGGGTCGGCGACAGGGCGCGGCCTGCGGGCGCTGGAAAAGGCGGGTCGTACGCGAGATCACTGGTGCCGCTCCGAGGTGTATGAGCGGTCTGTCGTCCCCGGCGCCAGATGACTTGAGGCAGCGCCGATCTCGGCTCGAAGGCCTCGAGCGGCCCTCGCGGCGGTTCCGGACCGACCACGCCGCACGCAGCCTCATCACGCCGTGAGGGTTGCAGGGTCGGAGGGCAGGTCACTGCCCTCGAAACTCGATCGGCATCACGTCGTCACTGTCGGATGGAAGGCCGTGCCGGCGTCCGGTCCCGATTCCTGAGGCAGCGGGCGCCGTGGCCGGGCTCCCGCCGTCTTGTTCCTCTCGCCGCCGGACTATGCTTTGCACCATGTCGACACGAAGCTTCAGAACTGATGGGTCGAATTCCGGCTGGCGTCTGGGCGCCGCCCTCCTTGCTGCATGGGTGGTCGCGGCGCCGGCGGGTCAGGCTCAGGCGTCGGCCGGCAACCCGAACGCCCAGCCCGGCAAGAAGATGAAGCCCTCGGTGTTTTCGCCCCCCGGCAGCGGCACGGGCGGCATCTACAAGCCGCCAAACGACGCGGGCGCTCCTCCCGGTGGGGATGGAGATGGCGGCGAAGGTGGCCCCGGCGGCGGCTCGGGGACCGCCGGCAAGGCGGCCAGCAACGGAAGCCGGACGGAACCCGCGGCGGCTGGCGCTTCGGGAGGCGTCACGTCGCGTGGCGGAGAGGCCCTCCGTGGCGCTGCGTCGGGAGCCCCCGCGATTCTCCTGGAGGACGATCAGTGGAACTCCTGGTGGGAAGCCAACAAGTTCGACTTCATCGAATTGCGCCGCATCGAGGACCCGATGCGGACGGGACAAGGCCTCGAGCCGGAGACGCCGGCGCAGCACGAGCTGAGGCTCGCCGCGAACCGGTTGAAGGTCCGCGAGCAGATCCTTCCCGTCCTGCGTTCCCTGACGCGATCGAACGACTCGGCCGTGCGCTCAGCCGCCATCGTCGCGCTGGGCAAGCTGCACGACGAGAGCTCGATCGATCTCGTGAGGAACTCGCTGGCTGACGGAAGCCTCGACGTGAGGCGCGCTTCGATGCTGTCGCTGGGCGTGCTCGAGTCCGGGAGAGCGTCGTGGCTGCTGATGAACATCGCCGACGACAGCCGCGCGGGGCGCTCCCTCGTCAGCAGTTCACCCATCGCAGTGGATGACCGCGGCACGGCCCTGATCGCGGCCGCACTGCGCGGCGACCTGGCGACGGAACCGCTGCTCCTCCAGATGCTGACCGAGCGCGACGGCATGCACCCCGAGCTGCTCTCGATGGCCGCGGATGCCGCGGGTCTCATGGGATCTTCGGAGGCGATCCGGCCCCTGATCGACATCGCCTTCGAGAAGCAGCTCCCTCAGGGCGTCCGATCGGCGGCGGTCGGGGCCCTGGGGCGCATCGGAGACCCGTCGGTGACGCCTGCGCTGATGGAACTGCTGGACGACGACCTCGATCCGCGCCGCGCTGCCACGGTTGCACTCGGCCTGGTCGGGCACGCAGGCGCAGCCCGGGTGATCGATCGCCTCGGAGACATGCTCGAGCACGAGACCGATGCGGTAGCCCGCCACTTCGCCGCGATTTCGCTGGGCCGGATCAGCGGAGACATGGCGCGCTCACGCCTTCTCGCGGCGTTCGCGAAGCCGCGCGACGACATGCGGCCATGGCTCGCGCTCTCGCTCGGCATCTGCGAACGCACGGCACCTTCCGGAACGATCGCGCCGGTCCTGCTCGAGCGATTCCAGAAGGACGAGAACCTCGATTCGCGGGCGGCATGCCTGATCGCGATCGGCTTGTGCCACACGGACCACGGGATGGCGCAACTCGTGGAATCGGTGAAGCATGATCGCATCGATCTCGCCGGTGCGGCCGCGATGGGTCTCGGCCTCAGCGGTCAGTCCGCGGCCGCCGGCCCCCTCCGCGATGCCTTGGCCGGTGCGACGAATGCCGATGTCCTGCGGCAGGCGGCCCTCGCGCTCGGCATCCTCGGTGATTCGGCATCGATTCCCGCCCTGCTCGAACTCATCCGGACGACCAACAACCCGTTCGTGGCCAGCTACGCCGCGATCGGTGTCGCCTTCATGGGCGATGCCGACGCAGCAGGCCCCCTGCTGGACCTGATCCAGCGACAGGGCCCCCTGGGTGTGACGACGACCTACGCGGTCGCGGCCGTGGGGCAGCTGTTCGACGCGGATCGGCGTCCAGCGCTCTCGCGACTGTCTGCTGGCGACAACTATCTGTCGCGCCCCGTTGCCGTCAACGACCTGCTCGATCTCGGGTTCTGAGCTGGCACGGACCGACTCGTCAGATCCCTCGCCCGCCGCGGGAGCCGCTCGTTGGAGCTGTTCCTGCGGCAGCTCGTTCAAGCGAAGTGTCCGTTCGAACTTCGCCCGACGGCCGTGATCTCGCGATCCGACCCTCTGGGGGTGCGCGGAGGTCACCCCGCGCCATGGCGGAGGGAACGGCGGTGCTCCCGTTTGCCGCGCATCGCCAAGAGGGTTATGTTGGGGAACCCATGAAAGTCTTCAATTTCGTACTCGCCACGACCGGCCCGACGCTCACGAACGTCAAGATCCTCAGCCGGTATGCCTTCTCGCTGAGCCGCCACATCACCCCCCGCCGCGCAGCCAACTTCGCGAAGGTCGAGTGGGCGCGGTTCCGCGGCAACGATGTCGTGAATGGCTTCCCGTACGTGCTCAAGATCGAGAGCACGAACATCTGCAACCAGCACTGCCCTTTCTGTCTCGATCGCGACCGCACCAAGATCGATGACGACGGTCGCGGCTTCGGAAAGATGCATCTCGAGTGCTTCCAGAAGGCGATCGACGTCATGGCGCCCACGGCGATGCGGCTGAACCTCTACGGTTCGGGCGAGCCGGTGCTCTATCCCGACATCTACGACATGATCCGCTACGCCGCCGACAGGAACATCGGCGTGACGATCAGCGCGAACCTCTCCGCCTTCAAGAAAGAGAACGCGGAGAAGCTGGTCCTGTCCGGCCTCGAGCACCTCATCGTGAGCTGCCACGGCGCGAGCCCCGAGACGTACATCAAGTACAACCAGGGCGGCGACTTCTGGCGCACGCAGGAGAACATGAAGGCCATCTGCGACGCGAAGAAGCGTCTCGGCCGGAAGCTGCCGTTCGTGGACTGGCAGTTCCTGCGTTTCAGCCACAACCAGCACGAGATCCCCAAGGCCCGCCAGATGGCCAGGGAGATCGGCGTGAACGCGATCCGTTTCATCAACCCGAACATCCCTCCCGAGCACAAGGAGGAGTGGCGGCCCCGGCGTGATGACGAACTGGCCGACGCGAACCGCGGCGAGGGCGCCGTGAACGCCAGTCCGGGCGTGCACATGAGCGTCGAGGCCCAGGCAGTCGCTCGAGGCGAAAAGGTCGCGACCAAGGCGCCGAAGGCGGCGGTCAACACCTGCTCGTGGCTCTACCGCAGCATCTTCTTCAACTGGGACGGCGGCATCCTTCCGTGCTGCGACGGCACGACCCAGCCCAGCCATGATCTCGGGCACTTCACCGACCGCACGCTGCCGCAATTCACGGGTCAGACGCGCGAGGAATTCGCCAGATTCTGGAACGGCGACACCTACCGCTACCTGCGTCGCATGGCGAACTTCAAGATCCCCCGAGAGCAGATGGACAAGAAGTACACCTGCTCATCGTGCATCAAGCCGCACATGCCCTTCATCCTCTACGAGCGCGGCTTCCAGCTGGACAGCAGCGTCGAGAAGCGGCTGCTGGCCACCGAACCGGACCTTCCCGCGAAGCGCGACGCCTGGCGCAAGACCAGGATCAGCGTCTCGGGCAACGTGGGCGGGGGCGGCGGAAACTGACCGCGCGCGGGACCGACATCGGTCCCGTCAGGCGTCGGAGGTGGCGCGCTCGGCGCGCTTGCGATCCAGCGCCGTCAACTGCTTCTTGCGCAGACGGACGCCCGCGGGCGTGATCTCGACCAGCTCGTCGTCCTCGATGTACTCGAGCGCGTCTTCCAGCGAGAACTCGCGCGGCGGGACGACCTTCAGCGCACGGTCGGTGCCGCTCGCGCGCATGTTCGACATCTTCTTCTCCTTGCAGACGTTCACGGAGATGTCATTGCCCTTGCAGTGCTCGCCCACGATCATGCCCTCGAACACCTTCTGCGTGGGCTTCACGAAGAACATGCCGCGGTCCTGCAGGCCGTCGAGCGCATAAGCCGCGACGGCGCCGTTGTCGGTGCTCACCATGACACCGTTGCTGCGGCGCGGGACGGCGCCACGGAAGGGCTCGTAGCCCCTCAGGACGTGATGCAGCACGGCCTCGCCGCTGGTCAGGTTCATGACGCGCGTGCGCAGGCCGATGAGTCCGCGTGCCGGAATGACGAACTTGAGCCGGTTCAGCGTGCCCTCGGTGTCCATGTCGAGCAGATCGCCGCGACGGCCGCAGACGGCCTCGATGACCTTTCCCGCCAGGTGCGAGGGCACGTCGACGGTCAGTTCCTCGACGGGCTCGAGTCGCGCGCCGTCCTCGATCCGATCGATCACCTTCGGCCGCGAGACGGCCAGCTCGAAGCCCTCGCGGCGCATCGTCTCGATCAGGATGCCGAGGTGCAGCACGCCACGACCGGACACCCGGTAGGCCGTCTCGCCGCCCGTGGTCTCGACGCGAAGGGCGACGTTGCTGCGCAGCTCGCGATCGAGCCGCTCTCCGATCTGCCGGCCCGTGACGAACTTGCCCTCCCGCCCTGCGAACGGCGAGTCATTCACCATGAAGTCCATCGAGATCGTGGGCTCGTCGATCGTGATTCCGGGCAGCGGCTCGACCGCCAGGGGGTCGCAGAGCGTCTCGCCGATGCTGATGTCGGGGAAACCCTGCACCGCGACGATGTCGCCCGCCACGGCCTCCGTGACCGCGCGCCGTCCCAGCCCGGAGAACACGAAGAGCCCGTTGATGCGCCCGTTGCGCTGGCGCTCGCCGCCGCACACCGTCAGGTTCGCGCCGTCCTTCAGCACGCCGCGCTCGATGCGTCCGATCGCGATGCGCCCCACGAAGTCGTTGTGGTCGAGGGTGGTGACCTGCATGCGCACGGGCTTCGTCACGTCGACGACGGGCTCCGGAATCCTGGCCTCGATCTCCTCGAAGAGCACGGCGGTGTCCTTCTCGGAGTCGCCGGGGGCGCGGCGCACCCAGCCTTCGCGCCCGGACGCGTAGACGACGGGGAAGTCGAGCTGGTGATCGGCCGCGCCGAGATCGACGAAGAGATCGAAGACCTCGTCCAGCACGGCGGTCGGCCGCGCGTCCTTCCGGTCGCACTTGTTGATCACGACGATCACGCGCATGCCGAAGCCCAGCGCCTTGCCGAGCACGTAGCGCGTCTGCGGCATGGGCCCGTCGAAGGCATCCACGAGCAGCAGTGCACCATCGGCCATGCGCAGCACGCGCTCGACCTCGCCGCCGAAGTCCGCGTGGCCCGGCGTGTCGAGGATGTTGACCTTCAGCGCGCCGCGCTGCACCGCCACGTTCTTGGCGAGCACCGTGATGCCGCGCTCGCGCTCGAGCGGGTTGCTGTCGAGCACGCAGTCCACGTGCTCCGTGCCCTCGCGGAACACGCCGCTGTCCTGGAGCATCGCGTCCACGAGCGTGGTCTTGCCGTGGTCGACGTGGGCGATGATCGCGATGTTGCGCAGGGCCATGCTGAGTCCTTCATAAAAGCGCGGAGGCGGCCGGTACCTCCCGCGGATCGCGGGCAGTCCCTGTGCCGTCCCCGGGCTGCTGTCGTCATGCGGTCAGAAGCGCGCCGCGCGCCTCACGGATAGAGGCCGCGCAGGCGCGTGAACGACGCGACGCGGTTGATGCCTTCCATGTACGCGGCGGTCCGCATGTTCACCTTGTGCTTGCGTGACCGGGCGAGGACCTGGCCGAACGCCTTCCGCATCAGGCTCTCGAGGCGCTCGTTCACCTGCTGTTCCTCCCAGAAGTAGCCCATGCGGTCCTGCACCCACTCGAAATAGCTCACGGCGACGCCGCCCGCATTGGCGAGGATGTCCGGCACCACGAACACGTCCGCCGCGTCGAGCAGCTTGTCCGCGTTCGCCGTCGTCGGGCCGTTGGCG
>Ga0193753_10004352_pt1 | contig 10139 bp, 9 predicted proteins | sample H1c2metaG_FD_144925 | JGI IMG/M metagenome (GOLD analysis project Ga0193753, IMG submission 144925) | Soil microbial communities from a riparian zone of the East river system, Colorado, United States - H1c2 | ecosystem: Environmental > Terrestrial > Soil > Riparian zone | place: USA: East River... | reverse complement strand
CGGATTACCCGCTACGGCCCTTGCATGAGTTGACATACAACCAGATCTATTACAACCATGTTTGGCCGCAAATCGCGCTTCTGTTCGACTACTTGATTTCGGATGTCGCCGTTCGGTCCGAGGGGCAGATCTCATTTCCGTCACGCTACGCGGCGGGTTATGCGTATCTCCAGAGCAAGGTTTATGGCGACCGGCCGGGAGTATTTTACGGCAACCAGGGCGTACAGCCGTGGATGCCGGCGAAATTATTGCGCATCGATAATGCGCAGGTTAATTACGTCGCGGGATACGATCGTAACTCGTTGTATCTTGCGCTCTCGAACCAATGCGCGCGCCCGATTTCAGCCAAGATCCGGCTGAACCAGGATCTCGCGCCTTACTCGCTCCGGCGGGAATACAGTGTCCGCAGTTGGCAGGGCCACGGCAGCGGACCGCCAATGAAAATGCGAGATGGCGAGATCGCTGTATCGATCCCCGCATCCGGTTTAACAGCCATAGCGATAGATGGCATTCGAGTGGTCCCGCAATTTCAGCAAGAGGTGCTTGTGCCCGGCGAAACTCTCTCGAACAAGAGCTACGCGGAGAGCAAGACGCCATTCGGCCCCCTTACCGGCATGTTGCTGTCGTTCGGATCCGCGAACACAAGTGCTTACGTATGGCTCGGGGCCACCGAGAAAGAAGTTCGTGCCGCGCGGCTGCACTACCGGCTCGGGGAAGCGGCCTGGAGCGTTGCCGAAGACTCGAAGTATCCCTACGAATTCAGCCTGCCGGTCGATCCGGCGGCCGCATCGGTCTCTTATTGGGTGGAAGCGGTTCCGGCGTCCGGGGGAGCCGAATTGAAATCCGAAGTCGTCGAATTGCGAAGGTAATAAGTATGAAGTCCGCGAACGCCACGACAGTGCTAGCAAAGATCGAGCAGCGGCGAGCTGTCGATACGAGCGCCTTCGCGAAGCCATTCTGACGAAGCAGTTCTCGCCGGGGCAAAGACTCGATACGGAGGCAATCGCGCAACAACTTGGTGTGAGTCTTACGCCTGTGCGCAGCGCGATCGAATTGCTCGCCGCTGATGGACTGGTAGACGTGCAACCGCGCAGTGGAACATTCGTCACCACGCTGAGCGCCAAAGACGTAGAAGATACCCTGGACATACGCTGTGCGCTCGAATGTCTCGCCGCCGAAAAAGCCGTGGCCCGATTGACCAAAGCGGATATCGAAAAAGCCCGCCGGTTTCTAAAGCTACTCGCGAAACCGATACGTGATGAACAGGACAGTCATGATCACGAAAATGCCAACTCGCAACTGCACGAGCTGCTGATAGAAGCTTCCGGCAATCGCATACTGGCGGAGATGTACAAGAAACTGAATGCCCATCTCACCATCGCTCGCCTACACAGCAGGGCTCCTGGCTGGCGCGACCGCATCAGGCAAGAACAAGCCGAGCACGAAGAGATTGTGGGCGCGATGGAACGCCGCGACCGAGCGGCTTTAGTGGACGCGCTGCGACGCCATGTCCTGCGCGCCGAAGCATCCTTGCTCGCCGGCATAGAAAAATCTTCATGAACTCCAATTGTTTGGCCGGGATCTTCCCCATCCTGGCTACCACTTTTACAGACGACGGAGCACTGGATCTCGAGAGCCAGGCCAATCTCATTGAGTATTTGCTTCGTCAGGGCGCTCACGGCCTTGGCCTATTTGGAAACGCGAGCGAAGGTTACGCGCTGACAGAATCCGAAAGGCGGCAACTCCTCCGGCTCATCGTGAAGCAGGTGAATGGGAGGGTCCCGCTCGTCGTGAGCACCGGTCACACCGGAACCGACGCGGCGATCGAGGCGAGCCGCGAAGCCGAAGCCGAGGGTGCGTCGGCGTTGATGGTGCTTCCTCCCTACTACGTAAAAACAGGCAGCGATGGATTGATGCACTATTACCAGAGCATCGGTAGCCGGGTCAGTATACCGATCATGATTCAGGACGCACCGTTGATGAGCCAAGTAACTATGCCGGCTGCGCTGCTCGCTCGGATGGAGCGTGAAATTGAAAACGTGCGCTACGTCAAAGTGGAAGCCCCGCCCACCGCTCCGAAGACGACGGAGGTATTGCAAGCCTCAGAAGGAAGACTCACTGTCTTCGGTGGGCTAAACTGCCAATTCCTATACGAAGAACTGGAACGTGGTGCGAAGGGCGCCATGCCCAATAGCGACATTGCCGGCATCTACGTGCGCATCTGGGACTATTTTCAAGCTAGGGATACGAGAGAAGCTTGGCAACTCTTCGTGCATGCCCTGCCGCTAATGCGCTTTGGTCTTCAGCCAGGCTTGGGAGTATCCGCGGCAAAGCACAACCTGCAGGTGGCCGGAGTTATTCGAAGCGCAGCAGTTCGCCACCCGACCGGCTCACTTACTCCGGAAAGCTTGAAAGAACTCGAACTCCTGCGGAACTGGGTCAACGGTGCGGCTACAAAATAAGACCGCTGTGATTAGCGGTTCGTCGGGCGGTGTCGGCCGATCTTGCGTAGACCGATTCGCGGTGGAAGGCGCTCGCGTGTTTGGATTGGACGTCGCTTCTGCTCCGCCGTGGCGGTGCGATGTGTCTAGTTTCGGCGAAGTTCAGGCGGTGGCGGAGATGACCGGTAGCGTCGATGTTCTCGTGCATTGTGCGGCCGTGAGCGTTTTCGGAAAGACGCTGGAGACAAGTGAAGAGGATTTCGAGCGCGTCCTACGCGTAAACCTGTTGGGCGCCGTCAATCTGGTGAAGGCGTTCGACGGTCAATTGCACGCCGGCGCTTCCATCATATTTATTGCGTCCATTAACGGGATTGTCGGCGCTCCGGGCCTTTCAGCGTATGCAGCTTCGAAAGGCGCGCTGATTACACTCGGCCGGACGCTTGCTCTCGAGCTCGCCGAGCGCCGCATTCGAGTGAACAGCGTCTGTCCGGCCTCTATTGACACTGCCATGCTACAGGCATCGTTCGACAGGCAAGCAAATCCGGCCGAGGCGCGCGAGCGTAATATCGGGCGTCATCCGCTCGGCCGTCTCGGCAGTCCCGAGGATGTGGCGAACTTAGTATTGTTCCTGGCTTCGGACGAGTCTTCGTGGATCACCGGTGGTACGCACCTGGTCGACGGCGGGGCTCTGATTAATCGGAGTTAATCGGCGATGCGGATCGAATCTGTTGATGCATTCGCGGTCCGGCTGCCGCGTGATCATGATGCCGCGCTCGGCAGTGCAGGATCGCCGGCGCGGCTTCGAGGCGAAGGCGAGTATCGATGGGCGTCGTCGTATCCATGCCTTTATTCGACTTTGATCGAAACAGCGCTTATCCGAGTTCGCCTCGACAATGGCATCGAAGGCTGGGGCGAAGCGCAGGCTCCGCTCGCGCCGGAGGTGGCATGTACCATCGTCGAACGCATTCTCCGGCCCGCGATTGTCCGCGAAGAATTTGAGCCCTCGCCCGATGCGATCGCGCGCTTATGGGATCGCATGTATTCCACAATGCGCGTTCGCGGGCAGACCGGCGGTTTCATGCTCGATGCGATTAGTGGTGTTGATGTCGCGTTATGGGATGCGGTGGGCAAATGTCTAAACAGCACGGTAAGTGCCATGCTGGACGGCACGCGCCGATGCGTGCCCGCCTATCTCAGCGGAATTCCGGGCGACCGTTGGGCCGAAGCGGAATCGTGGCGTCAATCGGGCGTCCATACTGCCAAAATTTATTACCGCGCATCTACAGCCGAGCTGCTCGAAGAATTGGACCGAGCCATCGAGATTTTCGGTCGCGGACGCGTATGTGTCGATGCGCTGTGGCGGTTGGACCCGAAGTCCGCGCTCGAGCTGTGTGGGGAGCTAAAAAATCGCGAGGTTCTGTTCCTCGAATGTCCTTTTCCTCCTGAAGAAACGGAATGGCACGTCGAGCTGGCACGCGCTACGGGCATCCCGATCGCGCTCGGCGAAAGTTATCGCACGCGTTATGAGCTGCGACGGCTGATCGAATCCGGTGCAATCCGTTTTCTGCAGCCCGATCTGGGCCGCTGCGGGATTACCGAAGGCCTGCGGCTTGCCGATCTGGCACGGCGCCATGGTATTGCCATTGTGCCGCATGTCAGCGTTGCTCAGGCGCCACAGCTCGCCGCCGCGATTCATTTTGCCGCGGCTGTGCCGGAATGCCTCATGCTCGAATTCAATCCTACGATCCTGGCTGGCGCGAACCAATTTCTAGAGCAGCCGATCGAGCTGTCCGGCGGCGCATACCTCGTTCCTTCCGGCGCCGGTTTGGGCGTTCGATTCAACGCTCGTGCGCCTTGGTGCAGTCGGTGAAGCGTCCGGCCTTCAGTCATCGGAACTGGGGCTGTCGCCTGCGCGATTTCTCCTGGCGCGGCCACCGATGTATTGCGCTAGAGAACGAGACGCTCCGCATTTTGGTGGCGGCGGACAAAGGCGCCGATATTCTCGAGTTTCTGCACAAGCCGACCGATACGGAGTGTCTGTGGCAGTCGCCGGCCGGGTTGCAATCGCCGCATTTCCGGCCGAGCAGTCCACTGGAGACCGGCCACTTTCGCGAATACTTTGCCGGCGGCTGGTACGAGATGCTGCCGAACGGTCCTTCGCCGTGCGAACACCGGGGAGCTTCGTTCGGATATCACGGAGAGGCCACGCTGCTTGCCTGGGAAGCCGAGATCATCGAGGATGAGCCGGAGCAAGTGGCGGTTCGGTTCAGCGTGCGGCTCAACCGCATTCCTCTTCGGGTGGAGAAGATGCTTACGCTGCGCCAGGGGCGATCGACGCTCTCCGTCTCCGAGCGCATCACGAATGAGGCGAACCAGCGCGTCGAATTTCTCTGGGGACAGCATCCGACTTTTGGCGGCGCATTGCTCGAGCCGGGTGCGCGCCTGTTTGTGCCACCATGCGACGCTATCGTCGCCGATACTGTGCCTCACGATGCGCGGCTCGCCGCCGGTCAAAGAGCACCATGGCCGTTCGTTCGTGGAAGGGCAGGCGAGCGGATCGATCTGTCGGCCGTGCCCGGCTACGAATCGGAATCGCACGATTTCGTACGCCTGGAGAATTTCGCCAACGGTTGGTTTGCTCTACTGAACCCACGGCGGCACGTAGGCTTTGCCCTCCGGTTCGATGCGAAACTGTTTCCCGTTCTCGGCTATTGGCAATTGTTCCGCGGCGGGCCGGACTACCCCTGGTACAAGCAGCATTTTGTCGCCGCGCTCGAACCGGCATGCGACCTTCCCTCTTTGAGCGAAGCGGTCAAGCGTGGGACCGCGCTTGTGCTGGAAGGCGGCGAAACGATTGAGAGCACGCTCGAAGCGACCGTGTTTGCGGATCTGGATGAGGTTCATTCGGTCGAACTCGGGGGAATTGTTTCATGACCGGGCAACTCCGCGCCGCTGCGAGCCACCTGCTCACGTATCCGTTTCGGGTGTGGGGCTTTGGGGAAGGCGTCGGGATTCGAGCCTTGATGGAGGCATCGGCAACAGCCCGCGAACCACTGTATGAGGGATTCGTGCGAGGACTGTTCAGCGCATGGCTCGGGCGTGGCGGACCAAAGACATTCGAAGATCATGTCGCGCCGGGTTACGAATTGGTGGCTCTTTGGGAACGAACAGGTGAACCGGCGCTACTGGAAGCTGCGTACCGCCTCGCGGCTCTGCACGCCACCTTCCCGGTCCACGATGGAATTCGTTTCCATCGTCCCGATCAACCGGGCTGGAAGCGGCAGATTTGGGTCGATTGCATGCACGTCGACGGACCGTTTCTGGCTCGGCTTGGGCGTCTCAGCGGCGAGGCGAGTCTGTTCGACACCGCCGCCAATCGAGTGATTTCCTACGCTCAGGTTTTACAGGAACCGAGTGGATTATTTCGTCACGGATGGGAAGCCGATTGCGGTGTGAATGGTGAGCTGTGGGCGCGCGGAAACGGTTGGGCGCTGAGTGGAATGCTCGACACGCTAGGAGAGTTACCAAGCACCCATAACGCTTGCCCGGAAATCCGGCAGCGAGTGGAAGCGCTACTAATTGGAATCAAGGCGCACCAATCAGCCGACGGACTGTGGCACACCGTTCTTACAAACGATACGACATATTCCGAAACCACGCTGGCAGCGCTGCTGTCAGTCGCACTCCGTGACGCGGCTGGACGGAACGTATTTGATGCCCAGCCATACGACGGCATGCGAGCCGCCGCGGAACAGGCCGTGATCCGCAACATAAACGTAAAAGGAGAACTTGCGTTGACATCGGAGGCCACGCCCGTCTCCGAGCGCCGCGTATACGCCACGCGGAGGTTCGGCGTATTTCCCTGGGGCCAAGGCCCGCTGGTTCTATTGCTATGTCATCTCGTAAAAGACAATGAAAATCGCAACCGTTAGCGCATACGCCATCCAAAAGAAGCCGATCGATGCGAAGCCGTATTGGGGCAGTCGCGCGTGGGGTGCGCAGGAGCCGGCGCGGCAGCGCGAAATCTCGAGCGAATATCCCACGCCGTATCGGCGCCGCTATTGCTATTCGCAAACGATCGATACCGTGATCGTAAAGATCACCACCGATGATGGGCTCGTTGGTTTCGGTGAGGCAAAAGCTCCCGTCGCTCCGCGCGTGACGAAAGCAATCATTGAGGAGTTGCTCGCCGGGATCGTAATCGGCGAGGATCCGCGCAATCATCTTGTGCTCTGGGAGCGAATGTATGCCGGTATGCGAGTACGCGGACATCGCGCCGGCTTTTACCTGGAGGCAATTTCAGGTGTGGACATCGCGTTGTGGGATCTTGCGGGAAAGATTGCGAACCAGCCGATCTATCAATTGCTGGGTGGCTCGTTTCGAAATCCGGTTCGCGTCTACGCATCCGGCCTGCCAGCGCTGCCGGACGACGCGTCCGAAGAAGCATTCCAAGAGCTGGCTGCGGAGGCGGAGGCCATTCGCGCACGAGGATTCACTGGTTTGAAAATGGCTCTGGGGCGTGGCTTGCGGGGCGATCTGCGCAGCGTGCGCGCGGTTCGCGATCGCCTTGGGCCAGACTTCATCATTTACGCGGACGCGGCTGGGGTATATGACCGTGCGCAGGCGCTGCGCTTGGGACGCGAGCTCGAAGAACTCGGCGCAGGATGGCTCGAAATGCCAACCTTTCCGGAAGACGTGGAAGGCTATGTGCAGTTGGCGAAAGCTCTCGACTTGCCGATTGCTCTCGACTCGCTCACTTCGCGTTTCGAGGCGCGCGAGCTGATCCGGCTCGGCGGCATCGATATTGTGCAGCCCGACGTATGCCGGGCTGGCGGCATCACGGAGTGCCGGCGGATCGCTGAGCTTGCCGACAATTTCGGACTGGCGTTCGCTCCACACGTCAGCATCGGCAGCGCCATTCACTTCGCGGCGACCGCCCATATGGCGTCCGCAATGCCAAATACGCTCACCAGTGAATATTGGATCGGAGACAATCCAATCGGAGACTGCATTCTTGAATCCCCGCTGCGGCTGGAGAAGGGCTACCTCGAAACGCCGGATGGCCCGGGCTTAGGGATCGCCATACGGGAAGACGTGCTGTTCAGTTAGGATTTCATCTTTGCGCCGCCGCTGGTGGATTATCGCGCTGCTGTTCCTTTCGACCGTCCTCAACTACGTCGACCGGCAGACGCTCTCGGTCCTCGTCCGCACGATTCAGACCGACCTGCATTTTTCGGACATGGACTACGCGAAGGTCGTGCAGGGATTTCTGCTGGCCTATACGGTGGCTTACCTCGTGGTGGGCCGCGTGACCGATTGGCTGGGAACGCGCTGGAGCATGGCGTTGTTTCTCGGGTGGTGGTCAGTAGCTAATCTTTTTACCGGATTCGCGCGCTCCCTGCGCGAACTCGGCGCCTACCGATTCTTGCTCGGGCTCGGCGAGGCGGGTAACTATACGGCAGCGCCGAAAGTGGTTGGAGAATGGTTTGAGCCAAAAGAGCGCGGACTCGCGGTCGGTGTTTACACAGCGGGTGCAATGGTCGGTGCGACGATCGCACCGCCGATGATTGTTTGGCTTGGAGCAAGCTATGGATGGCGCGCCGCGTTCTTCTCCACCGGAATAATCGGCCTGGTCTGGCTCTTGCCTTGGCTGCTGGTCTATCGCCTGGGACCGTTTGCCGAGCACGACCGCGGAGCGCGAATACCGGAAAAACAGTTGTGGCGCTTTGTGCTGACCAATCGCTCAGCCTGGCTGTTGATGTTCGCAAGGATGCTGAGCGACCCCGTCTGGTATTTCTATCTGTTCTGGTTCCCCAAATACTTGATGGACGCGCGTGGGCGTACGCTCGCGGAAGTCGGCAAGATCGCGTGGATCGTCTATCTAGCCGCCGACTTGGGAAGCATCATTGGTGGCTGGTGTTCGGGCCCGCTGATCCGGCGCGGCATGAAACCGATCCCGGCACGTATCCGCGTTATGACGGTTGCAGCGCTGATCGCACCTGCTGGGTGTCTGATCGGTTTCGGCGTATCGCTTCCAATTGTCCTCGCGCTCGCGGCGATGGTCACATTTGCGCATCTTATGTGGCAGGTGACGATGGGAGCCCTTATTGTGGACCTCTATCCGAAGACCACGATGGCCACGGCTTTCGGATTTATCGCTGCCGGGAGCGGATTCGGCGGTATGTTGTCTACGATTGTGATCGCCTGGCTAGTGACGCACATCTCCTATCGGCCCGTCTTTCTGCTCATGGCGCTTCTTCATCCGCTCGCGTTACTGCTCGCGCGCCAGGCCGGAGTGAATTCCGAGGGGACAATGGGAGTTTTCACTAGCAGACGTACCACTACGTAACTCACTGGATGAAGAAAACCCATGATGATAAAAATCAGAGTGTATGAAGAATGTTGGACAACAAATCCGGTCAGGTTCGTGAACAATACACCGCCAAGTCCGCTGCCGAATGCGATAATGCCCGAAATCGAACCAATCAGGCGCACCGGGTAAATATCATTCGTCATCGTCGTTAGATTGGTCCGCCAGGCCATGTGACTGAATGTCACAACGCAAATAATGGCAAGCGCGACGGATGATGACGACGTGAGGCCAATAGCGACACTCGGCAACATCAGTAGTGCACACGGAAACATTACCAGCAAACGCGCCCGCAACGGGTTCGATTCGCGTTTCACCAGGTATCCCGAAACCAATCCTCCACAAATAGCGCCGATATCCGCACACAGATAAGGAAGCCAGGCGAGCATCCCCACTTCAGTCAGCGTGAATCCCCTTTGCTCCACCAGGTATTTGGGAAGCCAGAACAGATAGAACCACCACACCGGATCGGATATGAAGCGAGCAAGAAGCAAACCCCACGTCTGTGGATGGCGAAGGAGCTCAGCTTTCGTCATCGCCTGGCTCCCGGGATGCGACGTAGGACCGCGTCCTGTGCGAATCAGGTTCAGCTCATCGAGCGTTATCCGCGGATGCTTTTCAGGGATTTTGTAGAGCCATAGCCAAGGCGCCAGCCACACAAATCCAAAACAGCCCGTTGCGACAAATGCTGCGCGCCATCCATACTTCACCGTCAACCAAGCGACGAGCGGCGCCGCAATGATTGCACCTACTGCTGCTCCGGCATTTACGAGTCCGTTGACGAACGCCTTTTCTTTGGCGGGGTACCACTCTGATATCGCTTTGAACGATGCCATGAAGTTTCCCGACTCACCTACCCCAAGCAGGAATCGGAATATCCCAAATCCGATCGCTGTCCGAGTTACGGCATGCAGCGCATTGCTCAAGGACCACCAACTCATGAAAACTGCGAGCGACAGTCGCGTGCCCCAGCGATCCACCAGAAAGCCTGAGCCGAGATACATCAAGGTGTAGGCGATTAAAAAAGCCTGCAGAATATTCGCGTACTCAATGGGCGAGATGTGCAATTCTTTCGTCACCACCGGCGCAACGATAGAAAGCGTCTGACGATCAATGTAGTTGATTATTGTCGCCGCGAACAGTAGGCCCGCAATCCACCAACGCAGGTGAGGAAATTTCATAAAGCCTAGGCTTTCTAGTCGGAAGCCGTGAGGGGCGTGGGGTGACACGTCGCAGTCGAGGACCAGCGCTTGAGGGTTCTCACAATCCCACGGCCTTCATTGAGAGGAGAGGAATACATGGACAATCGGATAAAACAATTGCACTAA
>Ga0193753_10004351_pt1 | contig 10141 bp, 9 predicted proteins | sample H1c2metaG_FD_144925 | JGI IMG/M metagenome (GOLD analysis project Ga0193753, IMG submission 144925) | Soil microbial communities from a riparian zone of the East river system, Colorado, United States - H1c2 | ecosystem: Environmental > Terrestrial > Soil > Riparian zone | place: USA: East River... | reverse complement strand
CTCGCGCTGATCTGCGAGGCTTATACGCCCGACCCTGCGCGCCCGAGCCAGGTCTACATGAAGTTCCATCCGCGCGTCGCACCGGTCAAAGCCGGCGTTTTCCCGCTCGTGCAGAAGGAAGGCATGCCGGAGGTCGCAGAGAAGCTCTTCCGCGATCTACGCAAGAAACACGTCGTGCAATACGACCCGAAACAAGCGATCGGCAAGCGCTACGCGCGCATGGACGAAGCCGGGACACCGTTCTGCATCACGATCGACGGCGACACGCTGAAGGATCAAACCGTGACGATCCGCGACCGCGATACGCTCACCCAGGACCGCGTCGCGATCGACAAGGTCGCCGCGTTCTTGGACGAGAAGCTCAACGTTTGAGCCGGCGCGTGCGCACGGCGCCAGCGAGCAGGGGAAACAGCGGCTCCGTGCGTTCCCAGCTCATACAAGCATCGGTGATGCTCTTGCCGAACTCGAGCGTGCAGCCCGGCTCGTGATCCTGTCGCCCGTCGAGCAAGAAGCTCTCGAGCATGATGCCGAACACGTCCCCACTGCCCGCCTCGAGTTGCTCGACGATGCTCGCAACTGCGACCGGCTGCTTCTCATGATTTTTGCCGCTGTTCGCGTGGCTGCAGTCGACCATGACGCGCGGCTGCAGGCCGTGTTTCGAAAGCATGGCTACGGATTCGCTGACGTGCTGCGGGCTGAAGTTCGGCCCGCTCGACCCGCCGCGCAAGATCAGGTGGCACTCGGGGTTTCCGCCGGTCGAAACGATCGCGCTCACACCTTGCTTGGTGACCGACAAGAAATGATGCGGGTGTGCGCTCGACCGAATCGCGTCGACCGCGATGTTCACCGTACCGCCGGTTCCATTCTTGAACCCGACCGGCATCGACAGCCCGGACGCGAGCTCGCGGTGCACCTGGCTCTCGACCGTGCGGGCACCGATCGCGCCCCACGAGACGAGGTCCGCGATGAACTGCGGCGTGATCGGATCGAGGAACTCGGTGCCGGCAGGCAGCCCGAGCGAAACGACGTCGTGCAAAAAGCGCCGGGCGATCCGCAGCCCCTCGTTGATCGCGTAGCTGTTGTCGAGGTGCGGGTCGTTGATCAAGCCCTTCCAACCGATGATCGTGCGGGGCTTTTCGAAATACACTCGCATCACGATGCACAGGTCGCGCCGATACTCTTCGGCGGCGGCACGCAGCCGGCGCGCATATTCGAGCCCGGCGACGGGGTCGTGAATCGAGCACGGCCCGACGACCACGAGCAATCGGTCGTCTTGTCCGTTGAGAATAGCCGCGACCTCACGCCGTCCTTGCTCCACCACCCGGCAGCCCTCGGGTCCCGTCGGGATCTCTTCCATCAAGATCGCGGGCGGCAGGAGCGGGCGCAGGTCCTTGATACGAACGTCGTCGGTCGGGTTGAGCATCGCAGGGTCCTTCTTCGGCCGCACTGTGACACCGTAGGGTCAGCCTCGCCACCGGGGCTGTTCGCACCGCAGATCCGTTTTCCCCGTGGACCGCGTTTGTTATGTTACGAACTGTCGTGATGAAGACGGAAATCATGCTGGCCGCTGTGCTCGGCGCCGTCATTACCTCGGGCTCCGCGGCCTCGGGATGTGCGGGCGCACCACCCCCCACCGAGCGGCTGACCACCGCAGAAGCAGCCATCCGCGGCGCGATGGAAGTGGACGCCACTTCGCTCCCGCGCGGCGCGCTTCATCTCAAGCTCGCCCAAGAACAAGTGGACAAGGCCAAGCGTTACCTCGAAGACGACATGAACCAGCGCGCGGATCTGGCGCTGCGGCGGGCCCAGGCCGATGCCGAGCTCGCAATTGCGCTCGCGCGCGAGCACGAGATGAAAGAGAAAGCCAGGGCTGCGCACACGAGGCTCGAGCGGCTCAAGGCTGGCAAGCTGCCGTGAGGAGGCACGCGTGAACGAGAGATCGAAGGGCTTCGGGAAGGCGGGGTTCGCGCTCGCCCTCCTCGCGGTCGGGTGCGGCACCGCTGTACCGCCGCGCCAGTTGCTCGATGCGCGCTCGGCGTACAACGACGCACGTCTGGGCAAAGCGGCAGAGCTCGCACCGGCGGAGCTTCACACAGCGAAGGTCTCGCTCAACGCGGCCGAGCAGGCGTTCATCGACGACCCCGAGTCGGCGGAGACTTACGCGCTCGCATACGTCGCGCTGCGGACCTCGCAGCTCGTGCAGACCCAAGCCAACACGAAAGCAGCGAAGGCCGACCTCGATCAGACCCAGCGCGAGATCGACCAGCGCGAGTCGGACGAGATGTCGCGAACGCGTACCGAGCTGCAGCAAGCGCGCCGTGATCTGACCTCGGAGCGTGCAGCGCGCGTCGCCGCGGAGAGCCGCGAGCGCGATGCCATGCAGCGCCTGGCTGCGGCCGCAGCCGTGAACGTCAAAGAAGAGGCGCGCGGCACCGTGATCGTCCTGCCGGGTAGCGTCCTGTTCACGTCCGGCAACTATCAGCTCACGGTCGAAGCGCAGTCGAAGCTGGCGATGGTCGCCGATACGCTCGCGCCGCAGGCGAAAACGCACGACATCGTGGTCGAAGGTCACACCGATTCGCGCGGTACACCCACATCCAATCAAGTGTTGTCTGAAAGCCGCGCTCGTGCGGTGATGGACTATCTGGTTTCGCGCGGCGTGCTCGCGCAAGCCATCACCAGCGTGGGCATCGGCCAAGCGCGGCCGATCGCCGACAATGCGTCGCCTGAAGGCCGTGCGAACAATCGCCGAGTCGAGATCATCATCAAGCCGCGCGAAGCCCGCTAGGTACGGGCGCGCGCGACACAGGCGGCTTGGCACGGTCCGCCCACGGAAGCCCGAATGATGACCGCACTCGCACAGGGCACCGACATCAACCAGTGCCCGAAGTGCAAGCTGCGCTTCCCAGCAGACGTCGCACATTGCCCGATGGATGGCGAAAGTTTGGTTCGCCTGTCCGATCCGTGGCTCGGTCGCAGCATCGCCGGCCGCTACTTGGTCGAAGAGAAGATCGGCGGCGGCGGGATGGGCGTGATCTATCGCGGCCGCCATCAAGTCATCGACCGCGACGTCGCGATCAAGTTCCTGCACCCGCGCTACACGCAAGACGCGAAGAGCCGCCAGCGGTTTCTCGGCGAAGCGCGCGCAGCAAACCAGATGAATCACGAGCACGTCATCGACATCACCGACTTCGGTGAGACCGAAGACGGGCTCGTGTACTTGGTGATGGAGTACCTGCAAGGCCGCACGCTCGAACACGAGATCACGTACGGGCTCATGCCTCCGGCGCGGGCGCTCCACATCGCGGCGCAGACTTCGGCAGGACTCGCACGGGCGCACGAGCTCGACGTGTTTCATCGCGACGTGAAGCCGGGCAACGTGTTTCTGGTCAAGCGCGGAAACGATCCCGATTTCGTGAAGCTGCTCGACTTCGGCATCGCGCGCTTCGAGCGCGAGTCGCGCATTACGGACGCCGGCACCTTGATGGGCACGCCGGAGTATCTCGCGCCGGAGCAGATGCAAGGCAACGTCGGGCCGAAGACCGACTTGTACGCGCTCGGTTGCGTGCTGTTCGAGATGCTCACCGGCCGCCCGCCGTTCACCGGCAACATGAGCGAAGTGCTCGTGAAGCACTTGCGCGACCCGCCGCCGCTGGCTTCGACGTTTGTGCCCGAGATCGTGCCCGAGCTCGATGCGTTGCTGATGCAGATGCTCAGCAAGGATCCGAAGAAGCGGCATCGCGACGCCTATCACCTCAAAGACGACCTGCTGACGCTGCTCGAGCGTTTCGATCCGACACGCGCGAAGACGATGAACATCCCGATCTCGGGGCCGGGCTCGCAGCGCCCCGCGACCGGTGCGGCTGGCTTGCCGGGCGCGACGTCGACGCGTCCACCCGAGCCCGTCGATTCGGCGCGCCCGACGCTGCACATTCCGAGCGAAGGTCACGACTGGAACCAGCGCATCGCCGAGTACCGCGCGCAGCTGACGAAACTTCATCCGCAGGGCGGCATCCCGGAATCGGTCGAGACCGCGATGCGAAACATGGAGAAGACGGTCGAAGCCATGACGCGGCTGCGGCGCGAGATGGACGGCTCGGCGCGCGAGCTCACGACGAAAGAAGACGATCTGCGAGCGATGCGGCTTCGAATCGGTCGCGCGCTCGACGAGCTCGCACACGACGAATCGAAACTCGGCCGGGGCATGGACGCGGAAGAGGCCGAGCTGAACTCGGCGCAACACGGCGCGAACGGCCATATCGAGGCGATCTTATCCAGACCGTCGCTCGCGCCGATCGCGGCGAAGCAAGGCGAGAAGATCGCGCAAGAAGACGCGATCTCGATCCAAGGCTTCATGGTCGCGGTCGACAACTTGCGGACGGCACAAGCGCGGGTTCGGAAGCTGCAGCAAAGCCTGGAGCCGAAGCGAGCCGCGTTGAAGGACCTGTCGTTCCAGATCGATCAGCTGAAGCAGCGGCTCGCGAATACGAATACGGAGTCGAGCGTCGCGCAGAAGCACACGCAAGATCGCGTGCAGCTGGCAGATGCGGAACTGAAGCTCGCACTTGCGCAACTAGTCAGTGAAGCGGAGCGGGTGTCGGGGCACATCCGCCAACAGCGCGTCGCGACGAATCCGCCGCGTTGAGCCAGTCCGCGGTCAGGCGCAGCCTGTGCTCAGGTGAAGAACGCGTCCAGGCAAAGACCGCGCTCAGGCGAAGAACGTCCGGTACGTGAAGCGAGCGGCGATCCCGACCCCGAGCACGACCAGAAAGACGCCCATCACGCGGACGACCTTGTCGAGCACGGCCGGTGAGACGCGCGCTCGAAACCGCTTCAGCAAATACAGCAGCGTCGCAAACCAAGTGACGATGCCAGTCGCCGCGCCGAGTGAAAACGGCAGCGCGCCGCTCTCGTCGAAGTCGACGATCTGAAGCGAATACACCGTGGTCACCGCGGCGGTCCACGTCGCGATCAAGGTCGGGTTCAGTGCCGTGAGTAGAAAGCCCAACGTGAAGTTGCGCTTCTTGCCGACGTGCCGCTTGCCGTCGTCGACCGGCCGCTCTGCCGGCGGCTTTCGGAACATGAAGCGCAAACCGAGCCCGCTCAGGATCACTGCGGCGGCGGCCGTCGAGACGAGCTCGATCCATTTGTACTTCGTGAGGAACGCGCTGAAGCCCCAAAACGCGAGGTACGCGTACACGCTCTCTGCGACTGCAGATCCGATCGCGATGTACAAAGCGCTGCGTGCGCGATCTTCGATGCCGCGACCAAACACGATCACAGCCACGGGGCCCGCGACTGGCATCGATCCGATGAAGCCGAACAAAAAGCCGAGTAAGGCCGCAAGCATTCAGGGTGGCTTTTATCTAAAAGCTAGGATTCGAACCAGTGAGCTACGAGAGCTGATGCCAAGGCGTCACCGATAAAAAATTGCCATTTCTGCCTCACGGGCTGATGCTCGGCGCTCTGCGGCAAAGTGATCGCGCGATCGCAAGCGATTCGCAACTATGAGGGGCCATGGCTCGCTGCATACGAAAACCGGTAATAACACACCCAAGATATGCGCGGACTCGCCGTTGGCACTTGGGGTTGCTTCCTTTCGCAGGTGTCATCGGTTTGCTCGCAGCCGCCTGTAGCGGCAGCCTCGCGTTCTCCGACACGTCGCCTCTGGTCGTCGTCGGGACGCCACCACCGCCGCCACCGCCTCCCGAGCCGCCCCCTCCTCCACCGCCGCCGCCACCAGCGGAGCCGAAGCGAGTCGAGCTGACGCAGGATCAGATCGTGATTCACGACAAGATCCAGTTCGAGACGAACAAGGCGGTGATCAAGTCTGAGTCCTTTGGGCTACTCGACGAGATCACTGCGGCGATCAAAGAAGCGACGCAGATCAAGAAGCTCTCGATCGAAGGCCACACGGACGACGTCGGCGCCGACAAGTACAACCTGAAGCTCTCGGATCAGCGGGCAGCGTCAGTGAAGCAGTACTTGGTCGAACACGGGGTCGACGCGGCGCGCCTCGCCTCGAAAGGCTGGGGCGAATCCAAGCCGATCGGTGACAACAAGACCGAGGAAGGCAAAGAGCAGAACCGGCGGGTCGAGTTCATCATCGTGGAGCAGGATGTGGTCAAGAAGACCTACGAGATCGATCCCGCGACTGGAGAGAAGCGCGAAGTGCACGAAGTAAAGGAGCCGGCGAAATGAAGATCGCGATCCTCACGTGCTCGATGATTCTCCTCGCAGGCTGCGCGGTCCGCGATGCTGCGATGTACCGCGACGACACGCGCAAGCTCCTCGAGGCGAAGGAGCCAGTCTTGCGCCAGTGTTACGACGCGGAGCTGCAGAAGGATCCCAAGGCGAGCGGTAAGGTGATCGTCAGCTTCACCGTGAAGAAGGACACCGGTGTCCTCGATGATCCGAAGCTCGACGATCTGCAGAGCACGCCGAACCGCGAGCTCCGCCGCTGCGTGATGGACGCGCTCAAAGGGCTCACGCTCGATCCTGCGGACGAGCGGGACGGCGAAGCGACGTTCACGTGGGACTTCCAGACGAAGTCCTGAAGTCCGTCACCGATCCACTGACCCCCGACCGACCAACTACTGGCGTGCGGGACTCCCCGCACCGCCGGTCGGGCATCGGCACGGATCGAAGCGCCCGAGCGGGTTGCAGGTCTGCACGCTCTTCGTGCCGTCCAGGCACACGCACATAGAGGGTGCATCTTTCGGGTTACACGGCTGGGGCGACGGGCCGAGCTTCCGCTCGTCGGCATCGACGATCGCGGTGCACCCCGTCAGAAACAAAACGAAGCCCAAGCGCAGCGACCAGGTCATTTCGCGCGGATGCTGGCACACGTACAGACCGCAGCAAACATCTCGTGCACCGGCTATCCACGATCTGTCCACGATCTGGATCACGAATGCTCACGCGACGGCGAGGACGGATCACGCGTGACGCAGATCGCATTTCACCCGCGTAAATACCGGGAAATTTACAGTGACGTGTGCGCGAGGGATCACGCGTGCGATCGCCGACGATCTGCTTTCTAGTTTGCGTTCAAATTTGGTTTGATTTTGGACGAGCGGCCTTACAATCCGGGGCATGAGTGACTCGATCGAAGTGCTTGCTGCGATCTCGCGAGAGCTGCTCGATGCGCAAGATCGTGCGGCGCGTCTGCAAGTAGTGGCTGATGCAGCGCTGCGTCTCATCACGCCGGCGAATCACGCATCGGTGCGATTGTCCCAAGGCGATCGCCTGCAAGTCGCTGCGCGATCTGGGGTTGGTGCAGATCGCCCGGCACCGGGATTTCGCAAAGGCCAAGGCGTACTCGGCTGGGTTGCCGAAACCGGCCTTTCGGCGCGGGTGGATGATAGCCAGCGTGATCCCCGCTTCTCGCCGAACGACGCGCGCGGCTTCGACGTCAGCTCATTGGTATCGGTTCCGATCCTGTGCCGAGGCGAAACACTGGGCGTGCTCTCCTTATCAGCGCCGGAGCGCTGCGCGTTTTCCTCCCGCGATGAGATCTTCGCAACGCTCCTCGCGCAAGCGGCAGCGCAAGCGCTCATCACGTCGGATCTCGAAGAGCGAGCGACGACCGATGCGCAAACCCTTGCGTTCAACCACGGCCAGCTATTGCCGCGGCTGCGTAACGCGATGGACCGCGCGCGGCGCAATGGGCAACCGCTGAGCGTGCTGCTCATCGATCTCGATCATTTCAAACGCGTCAACGATCTTCACGGTCACGCCGTCGGTGACGCGGTCCTTCGAGCGTTCGCAGACAAGACTCGCGAGCTCGTGCGCAGTGCCGACGTACTCGTCCGGCGCGGCGGCGAAGAGTTCGTCTTGATCATGCCCGGCGCGTTCGAAGTCGATGCGCACAACATCGGCGAACGCATTCGCGAAGCGCTCGACCTAGCGCCACTGCGCTTGCGGGATGGATTGAGTGTTCGGCAGACGGTATCGGTGGGAGTTGCGACGTGGGACGGCGTCGAAAGCCCTGAGCTGCTCGATGAACGCGCGGATCTCGCGATGTACGAAGCGAAACGTGAAGGTCGCAATCGCGTCGTCGCAGCGGGTTTCACGAATCGGCTGCTCGCGTTCGGTAGCGCCGGTCGGATGCGCTAAGCTCACACAGCGCGAGATGGATCAGCAGCGCGAAGAGCTCGTCGACATCGTCGATGAAGATGATCACGTCATCGGGCGTGCAACTCGCACACAGATGCGCCGCGACAAGTTGCTGCATCGCGTGGTGGCGATCCTGTGTCGCAATCGCGACGGTAAGATCTACGTCCATCGTCGGACGGCGACTAAAGATCTCTTTCCGAGCTTGTACGACATGTTCACTGCAGGAACTGTCGAAGCCGGAGAGAGTTACGAACTAGCAGCGATTCGCGAGCTCGAAGAAGAGCTCGGCATTCGCGGCGTCACACTCGAGCCACTCTTTCGACATCGCTATGAAGGTGATCGAACGCGATCACACACTGCAGTTTACAGCGTCGAATGGAACGGCCCGATCGTTCATCAAGCCGCCGAGATCGCGTGGGGCGAGTTTCAATCCCGCGCCGAGCTCTCAGCCAATCTCGAGCGGTTCGAGTTCGTTCCTGACGGTGTCGAGCTGTTTACTCGCTACATCGCTGCGTATCCGGACCGGCTCTAGACACTGCGATTTCACTCGCGAATTCGTCTGACGCTGCAGCCTGCAACAGGGCCGCGACATGTTTCCGAAACATACTCTTCTACAATTCTGCGTGAAACCAGAAACAATCGAGAAACACCGCGCGGCTACGAGTACAGGGCCATCCAACCAAGGAGCAACTATGTTTGAGATACACGGCGCGGACACGGCGTGGCGCGTCATCGGTTCGTTTGCGAGGAGGGGCGGTCAGTCGCTACGCTTGTTGTGCCTCGCGAGTTTAGTACTCGCGAGTTCGGGTGCTGCAATCTCGACGGCGTTCGCCGATGACCCTGCTCCGCCCGATCTGGCGACCCGCGTCGCGGACCTCGAAGCTTACGTGACGAACGGCGCCCCGAAGGCTCTCGTCAGCTCGGGCCCTGGTCACAATGCCTGGATGATGACTTCAGCCGCGCTCGTCTTGTTCATGACGTTGCCGGGCTTGGCCTTGTTTTACGGCGGCCTCGTGCGCCGCAAGAACGTGCTCTCCGTGCTCGCGCAGTGTTGCGGCATGGCGGGCATCGTCACGATTCTCTGGTGGTCATTTGGCTATAGCTTGGTCTTCTCGAAGGGAACGCCCTTCGTCGGAGGCCTCTCCTTCGCATTCCTTAAAGGCATAGATTCGAATCCGAACACGGACTACGCGTACTGGGTGTCGCAGAACGTGTTCTCGATGTACCAGCTGATGTTTGCGATCATCACGCCGGCTCTGATCGTGGGTGCGATCGCCGAGCGCATGAAGTTCTCGTCGCTGATGTTGTTCCTCACGCTCTGGATGGTCGTGATTTACTTCCCGATGGCCCACATGGTCTGGGGCATCGACGGTCTGATGAACGGCGTGTGGAACGCCGATGCAAAGATCAAAGCGATCGACTTCGCGGGTGGCACCGTCGTTCACATGACCTCGGGTTGGTCGGCGATCGTGCTCGCACTGATCGTCGGTAAGCGTACGGGTTTCGGAACGCGCGCGTTTGCGCCGCACAGCTTGGTTCTGACGATGGTCGGCACCGGCATGCTGTGGGTTGGCTGGTACGGCTTCAACGCCGGCAGCGCAGTCGCAGCGGACGGCATCGCTGCAAACGCGTTCACGACGACGACGCTCGCAGCCGCAGTCGCAGGCGCAACCTGGCCCGCGATCGAGTGGTTGACTCACGGCAAACCCACCGTCCTCGGCTTCTGCTCCGGCGCGGTCGGTGGTTTGGTCGTAATCACACCGTGCTGTGGTTTTGTCACGCCGACGAGCGCAGTCATCATCGGTGTTCTCGCCGGCGTCGTTCCGTACCTCGCCTGCACGAAGCTCAAGGCCGCTCTCAAGTATGACGACGCGCTGGACACGTTCGGCGTGCACGGCATCGGCGGTACGATGGGCGCGCTTTTGGCCGGCATCTTCGCGTCGACGGACGCGAACCCGAACCTCAAGGCGAACCTCGGCAGCCTCGTCGGCCACACGTTGTGGCTCGAGCAGTTGAAGGCGAT
>Ga0193753_10004350_pt1 | contig 10142 bp, 5 predicted proteins | sample H1c2metaG_FD_144925 | JGI IMG/M metagenome (GOLD analysis project Ga0193753, IMG submission 144925) | Soil microbial communities from a riparian zone of the East river system, Colorado, United States - H1c2 | ecosystem: Environmental > Terrestrial > Soil > Riparian zone | place: USA: East River... | reverse complement strand
TGACGCTGAAAGGATCGTACTAGCGGCGCGGGCTCGCTCCTGTGCGAGCACAGCCAGGGCTGTCGCCCGCTTCGCTTCAAGCGCGGGCGACAGCTTCGCCTCCCGCCACAGGCGCGCGCTGTCATCGAAGCGCGCGCTGGCCTTCTCGAGAAGCTGCGCGCGGCGCGGCGCGCTCGCATGGCCCGCCGCGGCCAGATACGTGCGACCGAGGGTCGCGTGCAAGGCTGCGTCCACGATCGGGCTGCCGAGCGATCCGGTCTGGCCGGCCGATGAGACATCGTCGGCCTGCCTCACGGCCGCGTCGATGGCGCCCTCGCGGGCCCGTACGAGCGCCAGCCGTGCCGAGGCCTGCATCACTTGACTGCGAGCCGACGGGCCGTTCGGCCCGGACGTCAGCTCCCCGCCGATGGTGCGCGCTTGATAGAGCACAGCCTTCGCTTCGCTGGCGCGCCCCAGATCATCCAGCGTGTCCCCCATGCGGCGCAGGATGACGAGTGACAGATAGCGATACGTCACCACGCCAGGGTCCTGGGCGAGCAACGTCTTCGTGTGGGCTTCGGCGGTCCGGAATTCGTTCAACGCGTCCTGGAGCCGCGGCGGATCGGAGTCGCGTAGAGCCGCGCCCATCCGGACGTGCACGTTCGCCAGGTCGTAGAGGGCGCGGCGATCGTTGGGGTCGCGCCGCCGGGCGCTGTCGATGAGGGCGGCCGCGCGGCGCAGCATGTCGATCGCGCCCGCCGTGTCGCCGAGGTTCTCGCCGGCCCGGATGCCGAGCACGTCGGCCAGGCTCCCGTAGCTGATCGCGAGCTCCCGCCGGAACTCGGCGCTGTCGGCCTCCTCAGAGATCAACTGCTCGCGAATGGCCACCGACGCCCGGTAGTGCGCGGCGGCTTCGGCGAGCTTGCCGGCGCCGATCAGCACCGCGCCCAGCGAATTGTGGGCGGATGCGACGCCATCGCGGTAGACCCGGTTTGCCGGCGCCAGGCTCACGAGCTGCGTTCCGAGCGCCATCGCCTCCAGTCCGCTTCGTTCGGCGGCGGCGAAGTCGCGCAGCTCGAACGCGGCGCGGGCGCGTTCGGCCTCGATGCTGCCGACCAGCTCGAGCAGCCGCGGGTCGTGCGGCGTGCGATCGAGCAGCGCATGGCCCGTCTCGTAGGCGCGGGTGAACGTGGCCGTCGCGACCTCCCTGGCGCCCCTCGCGCGCTGGACGATCGCCGCCTTGAACAAGGTGGACGCCAGCTGGTATCGAGCGTCGGCATCGCCACTATCCGCGAGTGGGCGCAGGATCTCCTGCGCCAGCTCGAAGCTGCGAAGCGCGCCGGCCGTATCGCCCAGATTCGACAACGTCGGCAACCCCTGCACGGCGCCAACCTTTTCGTAGGCGGCCGCGAGCTCACGGGAGAGCGATGGATCGCCGCCCGCGTCGCTGCGCAGGCTCTCGAGGTAGGTGAGCGCCGTCGTGACGATGGCATGTCGAGCTTCCGTGGCGCCCGGCAGCGTGGCGATGCGGTCGTGCACGTCGAAGACGAACGTGTTGGCGAGCGCGCGCACCTGTTGGAACCGGCGCTCCGCGCGGCGGGCCTGCAGGACGGTCGACACGAGCCCCACCGATGCGATGAGGACCATCACGCCCCCTGCTGCGACCGCCGCGCGGTGCCGCCGCACGAATTTCCGTACGCGCTGCCAGCCGGTGATCTGCCGCGCGTGAATCGGCCGGTGCTCGAGCACACGGCCGATGTCGGCAGCGAACGCCGCCACTGAATGGTAGCGATCGTTCGGGTCCTTGCGGATCGCCTTCAGGATGACCGTCTCGAGATCACCCGCCGCCGCGCGCGCCCGCGCCCGATCTCCAAGCCTCGCGAGGCAGTCGGTCGGCCGTTCCGGCTCGGTCTCGCACACCGATCGGTCGAGCGCGAGGAGTGACGAGGTGTCGCCGCGCTGCCCGTGCTCCCCGCATACCAGCTCGTACAGCACCAGGCCGAGCGAGTACACGTCGGTGCGCGCGGTGATCGCCCGCCCGCGCACCTGCTCGGGGCTCACGTAGTCCGGCGTCCAGGCCGGCGTGGCGATCATCGTGAGTCCGGGATCGGTGGCGGGGTTGAGCACCTTGGCCACGCCGAAGTCCACGAGCTTGGGTACTCCCTGCGGCGTGACCAGAATGTTGGCTGGCTTCAGATCGCGATGCACGACCAGTCGCCCGTGGGCGAACTCGACGGCGTGACATACCTGCTGAAACAGCCGGAGCCGCGCCGGCAGCGGCACGTTCGCCTGCTCGCAATAGCGGGTGATTGGACGCCCGTCGACGAGCTCCATCGCGAAGTAGGGAATCCCGTCCTCCGTGCCGCCGTCGAAGAACCGTGCGATGTTGTCCGACTCGAGCTCGGACAGGATCTGGCGCTCGGCGCGGAAGCGATCGAGCAGGCCCGGGTCGCCACGCCAGTCGGGCGCGATCTTGAGCGCCACTCGCTGGCGATAGCCGTCGTCGGCGCGGTGCGCTTCGAAGACGACGCCCATCCCGCCGCGGCCGATCTCGCGCACGATCTCGTAGGGTCCGAAGCGCCGGCCCACCCAGCTGACGTGGGCCGCGATCGCGCCGGCGGCGTGATCGATGGCGCCGGCGATCCGCGCGGGCGCGGAGCCGGCGGCGTGAATCATCCGCGCGAGCAGGAAGGCGAGCTCCGGGTCGTCCAGCGCGACGCGTGCCAGCGCCGCGTCGCGGTCGGCGCGTTCCAGCGGCGAGATTTCCGTGAAGAGCGATTCGAGGCGTTGCCAGCGCTCGGGCGATACGTCCCGCATGCTAGGCGTCCTTCGCCATGGCCTGACCGAGCCATGCCTCGGCGATTGTCTGGTCGCGCGACACGGTGGCCGGCGAGACCCCGAGGAGCTCCGCGACCTCTTCGAGGTTCAGGCCGCCGAAGTAGCGCAGCTCGATGACCTGAGCCTGCCGCGGGCTGATGCCGGCGAGTCGCTCGAGGGCCTCGTCGAGCGCGAGCAGATCGTCCATTCGCGGCGACGTCGACCCGATGTCCACGGCGAGCTCGGTGCGCCGCAGCTCGCCGCCGCGCTTGTCGGCACCGGCCGCACGCGCATGGTCCACGAGGATGCGCCGCATCAGCTGCGCGGCCAGCCCGAAGAACTGCTTGCGATGATCGAAGGCCCCGCCGCTCTGGCGCGCCATCCGCATCCACGCTTCGTGGATGAGCGCCGTGGGCTGGAGGGTGTGTGTGGAGCGTTCCCGCCGGAGGTATCCGTCGGCGATCCGGCGCAGCTCCGCGTACACGACGGGCATCAGCACGTCGAGCGCGTCACGGTCTCCGTCGGCCCAGCGGCGGAGCAGCGCTGTCACCTGTTCGCCCGGCGGCGAAGACTCCATTAGCAGAGCTGGAATTATAGTGACGACTGGGCTGGCAAGGCGCGAAGAGCGCGCATATCTCTGCGGAGGAGTCTGCACGGCTATCATGAACGGACGCCGTGACGGTGATGGGCCGGGGAGTGGCTGGGTGTGTATTCGTCGTCTGCCTTCACGCGATGACGTGGGGGTGCGGCGCGCGTGTTCCGCCCGCGGGAGCCGCGATCACGCCACAACCGGATCCACCGGCAGGCGCCCCGGGTGCGGTGGCCTCGACGCCGGCGCCACCCGTACAGCCGCTGGTGGCACCGGAGCCCGGTCCGGAGCCTCACTCCGATGAATGCGCCCTGATCGGTGAACCGGGCGACCCGGTTGCGACAGTTGCCCTCAGCGACCGGATCGATCCCTCGAGCGCGCCTCGCCCGTCGAATGACAGCGAGAGGGTGCTCTTCCGTCAGCTCTACGAGACATTGGTCCGAGCGGACTGTCGTGGACGAGTGCAGCCTGGCCTCGCCGCGTCCTGGCAACTCGATGCCGACGGCCGCAGGTGGATTGTCACCGTGCGGGAGAACGCCCGTTTCTCCGACGGCGCGCCGGTCACCGCCGCCGACGTGCGGGCGAGCTGGACCCTGGGCGGTGGGGATCAGTTGCGGCCGTACGTCAGCCGCCTCGTCCAATCCGTCGAGGTTGTCAGCGACCGAGCGCTTGCGATCACGCTGCGACGTCCGCGCGCGGACGTGCCTCTGGCGCTTGCACATCCCGATCTGGCAATCGCCAAGCCTGTCGCCGGTTCGCCGTGGCCGCTCGGAACGCGATCCGGTCGAATCGCACCAGACACTCGCGCGCCGTTGGCCAGAGCTGCGGCTGTGATGACGCTCGCTCGAGACGGCCTGCCGGACGTTCGATTTCTCGTCGCTCCGGGCGACCCGCGGGATCTCCTCGACGATGGTGTCGACCTGCTGCTGACTCGGGATCCGGCGACACTGGACTACGCCGCCACGCTGCCGCACTTTCAGTCAGTGCCGCTGTCGTGGCAGCGGACCCACGTGCTGCTCGCACCCGGGCGCCCGCGTTCGTCACCGTCGCTCTCGGAAGAGCAGCGGCAGGTGCTTGCCGACGACGCGGTTCGAGGAGAGGCGCAGGGCGCGCGCGGTCCGTTCTGGTGGCAGATGCTGCCGGATTGCGACGTCGCGCTCCCGCCGCCCAACCCACCCTCGCCCATGTCGCGAATCGTGTATGACGGCAGTGATGGCGCGGCGCGCGATCTGGCCGAGCGCCTGGTGGGCCTGGCTCGAGTGTCGGGCCCTGCCGCCACTGCGTTTCTCGAAGCGCTTCTTCCAGGCCGTCCAAGGCGGACCTTCCAGCGTGCCACCGGGATGACCGGCGAACCCCTGGCCCGGGCCCGACGGTTGGGAACCGACGCTGGTTACGTGATGTCTGTCGAGAGCCGTCCGGTTGACCCGTGCCACGACCTGCAGATCCTGACGGACGGGGCTCGATGGCTCGATCCAGAGACCATTGTCCCGCTGGTCGAGACACGGCTGCGGGCCGTGGTGCGGCGCGGCCGGTCGGGTGTAACGGTGGAATGGGATGGAGGAGTGGTGATCGCAGGCGTCGGGGATCCGCGATAGGCGATGAGCCTGCGTACTCGCCTGCTGCTCGCGTTCGCCGCCGTCGTACTGATCCCGATTGCGCTGCTGATCGGGTCGTCGAGGTCATTCGCGAAGACCTCGCGCGCGAAAGCGCCGGGATTGCCGAGCGGCTGGCGTCGCTGAAGACCGCGCTCCTGAACGACAACCGCTTCCGACTCGCAGCGGTGGCGGGCGTCGAGTCGGAGCGGGACTATCTGCTCGACTACGCGGGGACGGCCATGCGGCTCACCGGTCTCTCGATGCTGCAGATTCAGGACGGTGACGAGCGGATCATCAGCTCGGGTCACTTCCGAAACGAGCACGGCCGCGTCGCGTCTGGACTGGCGGCGGCAGTCCGCGGCGCGCGTGGCGTGACGCTCGTGACGGCACGCGGCGCCGAGCGTGAGTTCCTCGCCCTGGCGCGGGTCGAGTCGTTCCAGATCGGGGGGCTGACATTCACGCTCGTCGGGGGTGTGGCCGTGGACGACGCCTTTCTCACGCAGCTGGCCCGCGATCGAGCGATTGCCGTGTCGCTGCGTTACCCCGGGGCCGAGCCATTGACGGCTCTCCGAACGCCGGCTCCGACGGAGGACTCGGCGGTCGGCGAACTGCAGCTTCCCGTGATCCGGGAAGGAGCGGGAACGCCGCTTGCGGTGGTACGGGCACGGCTCGAGGTCAGGCAGCCCCTGACGCCGCTCAGGGCGCTACTGCGCAGTGCGGACTCCTGGTTTCTGCTGACCGCGGCCGGGACGGCCATGACCGCGCTGCTGCTGGCGGTCTGGGTCTCGTCGCGCATCAGCGGACCGCTGGCGGCGCTTGCGGAGAAGACGGCCGTGCTCGATCTCGATCGCCTGGACGTCGATTTCGATCCCGGCACCGACGAGGTCGGCCGATTGTCGCGGCTGCTCGGCGACCTTGCCGCACGGCTGCGCACCAGCACCGTCCGCATCCGGGAGGCCGAGCGCCGCGCCACGGTGGGCGACCTGTCTCGTCAGATCAACCACGACATCAAGAACGGCCTCATCCCGCTCCGCAACGTGATGCGCCATCTGGCGCAAGTTGAGCGCGACCAGCCTGACGCCCTGCCGACGGTGTTCGCCGAGCGGCGCGGCACCGTGGATTCCAGCATCGCCTATCTCGAGACGCTGGCCACCAGCTACCAGCGGCTGTCTGCGCCGGCGGATCGGCGCGATTGCGATCTGAATCACCTGATCGCCGACGTCGTGTCCGCGGCGCGGGGGCACGAGCACGTCGAGTTCGCGACCGATCTGACCAGCGTCCCGAGAGTCGTCGGGGACCCGGTCGCGTTCCGGCGTATTCTCGAGAACCTGATCGCCAACGCGGTAGACAGCCTGCAGTCGAAGCCCGGTTGCGTCACGGTCGCGACGCGTGTCGTCGATGGCGACGGTGCTTTGCCGGCAATCCGGGTGACCGTCGCCGACACCGGCCGAGGCATGCCCCCGGACGAGTCTGGACGCATGTTCGACGATTTCTATACGACGAAGGACGGCGGCACGGGTCTGGGGCTGTCCATCGTTCGACGACTGGTGATGGATCTGCACGGCACCATCGGCGTCGAGAGCGCACCGAGCCGGGGAACCCGCATCACCCTCGACATTCCAGCCGACGGTCCGAAGCCCACATGATCACGCAGGTGCTGATAGTCGACGACGTGCCGGCGATGGCCGAGCAATACGCCTACGATTTGAAACGCGTCGGCGGCTACCAGACGCGAGTCGCGGCCGGCGGCGACCAGGCACTCGACGTCCTGGCCCGCGAGCCGATCGATTGCGTCGTCCTCGATCTCGAGATGCCGGGCACCGATGGGTTCGAGGTCCTGCGCCGGCTGCAGCAGCGCGGCATCGACACCCCGGTCATCGTTTACACCGGGGCCGGCAGCTACGACCGTTGCATCCAGGCGGTGCGGCTCGGCGCCTACGGGTTCGTCGACAAGGCGGAGCCAATCGAGCGGGTCGTGCAGGAGATCGAGCACGCGGTCTCGCGCGGGCAGCTGGTGAAGGAGCTGCGCACGCTGCGGTCCCGCTCCGACGCCGACACCCCACTGATCGGCGACAGCCCACCCATGCGGTCGCTCCGTGAGGCGATCGCGCGCGTCGCGCCGATTCCGAGCGGCGTCCTGATCTTTGGCGAGAGCGGAACGGGCAAGGAGCTGGTGGCGCGCGAGCTCCACCGGCGAGGACCGGGCGAGAAGACCCCGCTGGTCGCCGTGAACAGCGCCGCCCTGCCCGAGCAGCTGGTCGAGAGCGAGCTCTTCGGCCACGAGCGCGGCGCGTTTACCGGCGCCGATCGCCTGCGCCGGGGCGCGTTCGAAAACGCGGGGGCCGGAACGCTGTTTCTCGACGAGGTCGGAGAATTGCCGCTGCCGGCCCAGGCGAAGCTGCTTCGTGTGCTCGAGGAGCGAAAGCTGATGCGAGTTGGCGGCGACCGGGCCATCGCGGTGGCGGCGCGTATCGTCGCCGCCACCAACCGGGATCTCGAACGGGAGGTCGAGGCCGGCCGCTTTCGTCAGGACCTCTACTATCGCCTCAACGTCCACACGCTGCGGGTCCCGCCGCTGCGTGAGCGGTTGGCCGACGTTCCCGCGCTGGTCGATCACCTGCTGCGGTCGATCGTGTCGCATCTCGGGGTGCGGGCGAAGACGATTGCGCCGGACGCGGTGGCGCTGCTCGCCGGCTATGACTGGCGGAAGAACAACGTCCGCGAGCTGCGCAACTGCCTCGAGCGAATGATGATCGCGTCAGATGCGCTCGTCATTGGGGCAGCCGATGTGCCACCCGAGATTCGCGGTGAGGACAGAGACGAGGCTGATGACGCGGCCGCGGCGCCGGAGACACTCAAGGCGCTGAAGGCGCAGGCCGAACGGCAGATCCTGCTGGGCGCGCTCGACGAACACGAGTGGCACGTCACGCGAACGGCCGAGGCCCTCGGCCTCGCGGATCACTCCAGCCTGCTGAAAATCATGCGCCGCCACGGCCTGAGCAAAGGTATGCACCGGGACTAGGCCACTAGTCGGCCCCTTCGAGCGCCCGTGTGCGCCCGGACACGTGAAGCCGGGAGCGCGTGTCCACGTAGACACGACTGGCGAGGTGGCTTCCCCCGCGGCCGGTTCAAACGATTCCGCAACCCGCTCTGCTTCGGTCAGTTACAGACAGCTGTCATCTCCCGCCTCCGGTGGCGGCAGCCTTGCCCTGACTGTGGGCAACACGCGCGATCGCCTGTGAAGCGGTCGGCCAACCTGAGGAGAAGACAGATGAGACCCACACTACCCGTCGCCACCGTGCTGCTTCTGACGGCGTTCGCCGCCGTCGGCTGTTCGAAGCGCGGCGACGCGTCGAAGGAAAAGGCTGGCGCGCCAGACTCTGCGCAGGCAAAGCCCACCGCGAAGTCGGAGGATGCCCTGCCGGCGAAGCCATCCGGCGAGGAAGGGTTCGCGGCGGACACGACCGGGACGGTCGCCGGATCGATGTCGTTCGCCGACGGCGAAGCGGCCTACCAGGCCAAGAAGTACAGCGACGCGACCGCGATCTTCGAACGCTACGTCGTGCAGCGCCCCAAGAATCCGTGGGGCCACTACATGCTCGGGCTGTCAGCCTGGAAGAGCGGCGATCTCACGAAGTCCGAAGCGGCCTTCCAGATGGCGCTGAGCCTCGACCCCCATCACGTGAAGAGCCTCATGAATCTGAGCCGCCTCTTCATCGATCAGAAGCGGCATGACGAGGCCGTCGACACGCTGACGCGTGCGGCTGATGCCGACCCCGAGTCGGTCGAGGTGCAGCGGCTGCTCGGCCGTACTTACCGCGCGCAGGGCAAGACGGACGAGGCCGTGGCGGCCTATCGTCGCGCGATCGAGCTGAACGAGCTCGACGCCTGGTCGATGAACAATCTCGGGCTGCTGCTCCTCGAGACGCAGCGCGCCGAGGAAGCGCTGCCGTTCTTCGCCAAGGCCGCGGAGCTGCGGGAGAGCGAGCCGGTGTTCCACAACAACCTGGGCATGGCGCTCGAGCACACGGGGCGCTTCAAGGCCGCGGCCAGCGCATACAAGGGCGCGCTCGCTGCCAACCCCAGCTATGCCAAGGCGAAGCAGAACCTGGCGCGCGTCGGAGCGGTCAAGGGAGGAGCCGAAGAACCGTTCGAGGTCGAGAAGGCCGTGAAGGTCGAGAAAGGCGTGAAGGTCGAGAAGGGCGTGGAGGTCGTCAAGGGGGCCGGCGAGGACACAGCGAGTGCCGGCGATGAGCAGACGGCGAGCAAGTAGGCGCGCGCAGTCTCGGGTCCTGGCGCAGTGTCGGCATTCGCACCAATGCCGACCGCGCCAGGGCTCGAACCGCGGCGCCTCCCCAAACACCTTCCATACCTGAGGCCACGAACATGAGCACCGTCACGCGCTGTACCGTCTTCGTCCTTGCCGTCTGTGCCGTCCTCGTGCCGCGCGACACCGCGGCACAGAGTGATCGGGCCTCTGATGACAAGACACTCTCTCCGTTCTTCTTCGTCGAAGGGGGCGATCCCGGAATCGATCGTCTACCGCTGAAAGACACGAAGGTGGACGTCGCCATCACGGGCGTGATTGCCGACGTCACCGTTCGCCAGGTGTACGAGAATCGCGGCACCCGGCCCATTCACGCTCGCTACGTCTTTCCCGCGTCCACGCGGGCGGCCGTCTACGGCATGACGATGACGGTCGGCGACGTGCGCACCGTGGCCAAGATCAGAGAGCGCACGCAAGCCGCCCGTGAATTCGAAACCGCGAAGCGCGAGGGCAAGAGCGCCTCGCTGCTGGAGCAGAGTCGCCCCAACGTCTTCACGATGAAGGTCGCCAACGTGCTGCCGGGTGACACGATCGCGGTGGAGCTCAAATACACGGAGCTGCTCGTGCCGACCGATGGGGTGTACGAGTTCGTCTACCCGACGGTCGTCGGACCGCGGTATTCGGAGAAACCCGACAGCCAGGCATCGCCGGCCGACGAGTTCGTCAAGGCTCCGTACACGCGCCAGGGCGAGGCGCCGCGCAGCGAGTTCCATCTCTCGGGCGTGATCTCCACAGGCGTGCCGTTTCAGGAGCTCGCGTCACCGTCTCATCAGCTGGTCATCCGTTCGACTGGCCCGGGGCGCGCGGAGATGACCCTGGCCGAATCCGAAGGATC
>Ga0193753_10004349_pt1 | contig 10143 bp, 3 predicted proteins | sample H1c2metaG_FD_144925 | JGI IMG/M metagenome (GOLD analysis project Ga0193753, IMG submission 144925) | Soil microbial communities from a riparian zone of the East river system, Colorado, United States - H1c2 | ecosystem: Environmental > Terrestrial > Soil > Riparian zone | place: USA: East River... | reverse complement strand
GCTCATGCGCAAAGTATCCCTGGCGATACTGTCCATACTGACGTTCGCCCTCTGTGGGCACGCTCAGCAAATCAGCGGATCGATCGCGGGACGTCTGATCGATCAGCAAGGCGCTGTTCTCTCGAATGCGGCCGTGACCATTACCGAGCCTTCGAAAAACATCACCATCACCGCCAAGACAAATGACTCGGGTACATTTGTGTTTCCAGCGCTGCAGCCCGGCAGCTACACGATCTCGGCTTCGGCGCCCGGATTCAAGAAGCTCGAAAAGAGTCACGTCACGCTCGACGCCAACGACAAATTAGCGCTGGGCGATCTGCTTATGGAAGTGGGAGCGGTTACCGAGTCCGTCGAAGTGGCCGCGCAATCGGCGCTGCTGCAGACCGAAAGCGTCGACCGTTCGGCGACCATCAACAACCGCCAGATGGAAAACATCGAGGTCAACGGGCGCAATCCGCTCGACATGACCAAGCTGATTCCGGGAGTCGTCAATACCTCGAGCTTTCAGGTCGGCGGCGCGGGCGGCTTGGGCGGCATCAACGTGAACGGCAATCGCGGCTCGGCCAACCAGCTCACCATCAACGGCATCGGCAATATCGATACCGGCTCCAATGGCGGCCAGAACGTCACCGTCAGTCTCGATTCGATGGCCGAATTCAAGATTCTCACCGGCATGTACCAGGCCGAATATGGACGCAACGCCGGCGCGCAGATTTCCTTGGTCACGAAAAGCGGCAGCGATCAGTTTCATGGCAGTGGCTATTTCTATCACCGCCATGAGGAGTTCAACGCCAACACCTGGCTAAACAACGCCAACTCGCAGCCGCGCAGCCTCTATCGTTACAACGACCCGGGTTACACCATCGGGGGACCGGTATTCATACCCAAGCTGCTGCACGCGACGAAAGACAGGCTTTTCTTTTTCTGGAGCCAGGAGTGGCAGAACCAGCTAGTTCCCAACACCCCGCGCAACGTCGTGGTCCCAACCGCCCTCGAGCGGCAAGGGAATTTTTCACAAAGCGTCGATCAGAACGGGAAGCCCCTTTCGATCAAGGATCCAAATACCGGAAAGCCTTTCGCAACAGCTAACGTGATTCCGGCCAGCCAGTTATTTGCGCCGGGAATCGCGCTGCTCAATTTGTTCCCGCTCCCGAATGTCAGCGGCGTGACCGGCTATAACTATGCGTCCCAAGTCTCCGGGCACCAGCCGCGCCGCGAAGATCTGCTGCGCGTCGACTACAACATCTCCTCGCAATGGCGTGTTTTCGGACATTACATCAACAACGCGCAGCCCATTGTCTATCCCTATGGCTCGTTTGTGCTGGGCATCAACGTTCCCGTCGTCCCCATCTCGTATCCGAATCCCGGCAAGAGCTGGGCCGGCGGCGCGACTTACATCATCAATCCCACCACCACTAACGAATTCAACATGGGCACGACCCACAATTCGATCGATATCGTCCAAGCCGGAACAGTGCTTACGCGCAAGACCTCCGGCATCAATCTGCCGCTGCTCTATCCGAGCGCCGTCCAGGACGACTACATTCCCGGCTTCAACTTCAGCGGCTCCCACATCGCCTCCGCCAACAGCCCGAACTTCACCTCCGTGGGCGACGCGCCATTTCACAACTACAACACCACCATCGATATCAGCGACAACATCGGCAAAGTCACCGGCCGCCACACCATTAAGGGCGGCATCTACCTGCAGCGCAGCCGCAAGGACCAGTCTTCTTTTGGGAACAACAACGGCTTCTACAACTTTGGCGACACCCCGAACAATCCTTTCGATACCGGCTACGGCTTTTCAAACGCCGCCACCGGCGTCTTTCAGAACATGGACCAGGCGAGCGCCTACATCAACGGGCAATACCGCTACTGGAACATCGAAGGATTTATTCAAGACACCTGGAAAATCACGCCGCGCTTGACGCTCGATTACGGCCTCCGCCTGTCCTGGTATCAGCCTCAGTACGACGCCTCTCTGCAAGCGTCCACCTTCGTTCTTTCGCAATGGGATCCCGCCAAAGCGCCGCGCTTATACCAGCCCACACTAATCGGCGGCCAGCGGATGGCCTACGATGCCGCGAATCCCACCGACGTCCGGCCCCTCTCCGCCATTGGCCTCGAAGTGCCCAATACCGGCGATCCTTTCAACGGCGTATGCCAGGGCGCGAAATGCGCCAACAAGTATCTGCAAAAGAATCGCGGGCCGCAATGGGGTCCCCGCTTCGGCTTCGCCTGGGATGTAACTGGCAAGCAAAACATTGTGCTGCGCGCCGGCGGTGGCATCTATTACGATCGCTTCCAAGGCAATCGCGTTTTCGATATGGTGCGCAATCCCCCCGAAGGTCTCGATCCGCAAATTCTCTACGGATTCGCGCAGAATATCAATCCCAACAACGTCCTGTTGGCCCCGCTCAATCTCTACGCCGCGGATCCGGAAGGCAAGCTTCCCACGACCTATAGCTATCAAATGGATTTGCAGACCCGCTTACCTTGGGACATGATGCTCGATACCGCCTATGTAGGCGGCCTCGGCAGGCATTTGCAGGATAATCGCAATCTGAATCCGGTACCCTACGGCGCCGCTTTGCTGCCGCAGAATCAGGATTCTACGCTGGCGACCACTTCGTCGACCGTACTCGGCAGCAACGCGCTCAGCGCCAATTTCCTGCGTCCGTTGCGCGGCTATGGACAGATCTCCCTCTACGAAAGCGCCGCTACTTCGAACTACAACGCGCTACAGATCAGCCTCAACAAGCGCGCCACCACCGGATTGTTCTTCGGCCTCTCCTATACGTTCAGCAAAACGCTCACCACCGCGACTACCGATTCCACCTGGGTGCGCGCCGACGGCTTCACAAGAACCGCCGACTACGGGCCCGCCAACTTCGATCGCCGCCAGATGTTTGCCTTGAACTACGTCTACAATCTTCCCCATTTGGAGCGCGGAAATTTCCTGACGCGCGCGGTCACCAACGGCTGGCAGGTTTCGGGTGTCACCACCGCCGGCACCGGCGCGCCCTTCACGCCCGGCGTCAGTATTTCGACCGCCGGCAGTTCGAACATCACCGGCAACACCCTCGCCAACGCGACGTCGGAAGGCGGCCGCCTCGCCCTAGTGCCTGGCTGCAATCCCTATTCCGGCTCGGGCGATCCCTGGAACCGGTTCAATTCCGCGTGCTTCACCGCACCGCAGCCCGGCAGCCTCGGACTCGAATCGGGTATCAATTCGCTCTACGCTCCCGGCTTCGTCAACTTCGACATGTCTGTCCAAAAGCAATTTACGGTGCGCGAACGCCTGAATTTCCAATTCCGCGTCGACGCGTTCAACGTCTTCAACCACGCCAATATCACCACTCTGAATACGGTCCTCAATTTCACCGGGTCATATCCGGGCGGTCTGACCGTCGCCAACAGCGCCTATACCAACGGGGTCCTCAATAAGACCGGGTTCGGAACGCCCAACACCCAGCTACCGACAAATACCGCGGCCCTTCCGGGCTCGCCGCGTATTCTACAGTTAGTAGTCCGCGTCCAGTTCTAGGCTGGCTGGTCCGCGCCCGGTTCATTCTGGACACAGAACCGCGACCGTCAGGGAGCGTCCGTGCGGCCGTCGCATCGGGCCCATAAATAGAATCTATTGGCAAAAGCTTGGCTGGAAAACCGGCTATCGTCGACAATCAAAAATTGGTGGACTTTCTCCAATAGAGGATAAATGAGCAACGACCTGCAAGACTTTCTGAGGCTGCACTACAGCGAGCTCGAAGAGCTGAACCTGAAAGCCAAGGAGCAACGGCTTAAGCGTGCCCCCATCGGACAGGTTCGCGACGAGCGCCTGAAGTACCTGACCGACGAAAAGCGCATCAAGGCTGTGACGGTGCTGTTCAGCGACCTGGAAGGCCGCCTGCACATGCTCGACTACGACAAGAAATTTCTGGTTAAGAGCTGGGACAACCTGACCTTCGACGGCTCCTCGATTCGCGGCTTCACCGCCCAGCGCGAAAGCGACTTGCGGCTGGGCATCGATTGGCACGCCTTCTATTGGGCCCCGGCCGACATCTTCGGATCCGGCAAGGTCATGGTGTTCGGCGACGTCATCGATAAAGATGGCGGCCCCTACAGTGCGGACATGCGCGCCGTCTTGAAGACGTACTCGGACAGCGTCTTTCAAAAGAGCAACTTCACGTTGAATGCCGCGAATGAAATCGAAGGATTTCTCTTCAACGGCCCCGACGCCGAACGCCGCTACCACGAAACTGGCAAGTTCGACTACGTAAATACCGGCGGTTACTATCACTCCCTACCGGGCGACCCGCTGCGGACATTCATCGACACGGCCGCCGAAGTGCAGCGCGCCATGGGATTCCAGAACGAGAAGGACCATCCCGAAGTCGCTCCATCGCAGTTTGAAATCAACTACGGCTACGCGGAAGTAGTTGCCGCTGCCGACCATATCCAAATCTATAAACTGATCTGCCGCCAGGTCGCTACCAAGCTCGGCTTGACCGCGAGTTTTCTACCGAAACCGGTCGTCGGTGTGAACGGCAGCGGCATGCACACCAACGTCTCCATCAGCAAGGGCGGGAAGAATCAATTCTGGGATCCCAAGGGCGAGGAAAATCTCAGCAAGCAAGCCTGGAGCTTCATCGATCGCATTCTGACCCACGGCAACGACTTGTGCCTGGTGATGAACTCGAGCGTGAATTCCTATCGCCGCCTCGACCCGCATTTCGAAGCCCCGAACCAGCTCAAGGCCTCCGCCGTCGATCGCGGCTCCATGGTCCGCGTTCCCATCGGCAACGAGCGTAGCGCGCGTGTGGAAGTTCGCTCGGTTGCTCCGGACTCGAATCCTTACATGCTGCTCTATTCGATTTTCAAAACCGGCATCGATGGCGACATCGCGAAGGTGAAAAATCTGCGCGGCGCCCCGCGCTACCTGCCCGACAATATCTACGACGCGATGGACAACTTCAAAACGGCCGAGTGGACGACCAAGCTATTCGGCGAAGACGTCAAGGGCCGCTTCCTCGACCTGAAAAAGGCCTCGGCCGATCGCTGCGCCCGTCTCCTCGGCACGTCCGTCAAGCCCGCCGAAGTGCAATATCACCACGAGATCTATAACCAATATCTCTGGAGCCAATTCTAGAGGAACTGCACTTCCGCTTCGCGCTTCGATACACTCACCGTGTAGGAGTCGAATGCTCGTGAATTGGCCGCTCGCAACGGCTGCGGTCCTTATCCTATCGGCGAATGTGGGCGCTGAAGTTTCGTTCCGGACGGACATCGCGCCCATTTTTCAGCAATCTTGCGCCCAGTGCCACATGGGCGACATGGCAATGGGAAAGCTGCGGCTCAATTCCGAAGCCGACGTGCTCAAAGGCGGCGCCTCCGGTCCCGCGATCGTGGCGGGTAAAAGCGCCGACAGTCTTCTCGTAAAAAGGTTGCTCGGATTCAACGATGCGCCGCGCATGCCGATGGGCGGCGCGCCGCTCTCCGGCGAGCAGATGAAGCTCATTCGTGCCTGGGTCGATCAAGGCAAATTCGATACATCGGTTGCGAATGCCGCCGCGGCCGAGAAGAGCGCGGCGAAGACCTCGACGCAGTTCGCGGCCCAAGTGCGCCCCATTCTCGCGGCTCGTTGTTACTCCTGCCACGGGCCGAACCTCCAGCAAAATGGACTGCGGCTGGATTCTTTGGAAGCCGTTCTCAAAGGCAGTGATTCGGGCAAAGTAATCGTTCCAGGCCAAAGCCAAAAGAGTCGCCTGGTTACGCGCTTGCTTGCCCAAGAGCGGCCCATGATGCCGTATGGCGGCCCGCCGCTGGCCCAAAACGAAATCGCAACCATCCGGCAGTGGATCGATGCCGGCGCCCCCGGCCCGGACTCCACTGCGCCGCTCGCAGCTGTGAAATCTCCCAGGCATTGGTCTTATATCAAGCCGGTTCACCCGGCGCCGCCGCCCGTGAAAGATGCCGCCTGGGTTCGCAATCCGATCGACAATTTCATCCTGGCGCGGCTCGAGGGTGAAGGCTTGCGGCCCGCGTCCGACGCGCCGAAGAGCACGCTGCTGCGGCGCGTGTATCTCGATTTGACGGGTCTACCGCCCTCCCCCAAAGAAGTAGACGCGTTCGTTGCCGACCAAAGCCCCGATGCTTACGAGAAAGTCGTGGATCGTCTGCTGGCCTCGCCGCGCTACGGAGAACGATGGGCGCGCCCTTGGCTCGATCTGGCGCGCTATGCCGATAGCAACGGCTACGAGAAAGACCGTCTTCGCACCGCCTGGGAGTATCGCGATTGGGTGATACGCGCCTTGAACCAGGACATGCCGTTTCGCGAATTCACCATCGAACAAATCGCCGGCGACATGTTGCCCAATCCCACTCACGATCAATTGATCGCCACCGGTTTCAATCGGAATTCGATGATCAATCAGGAGGGCGGCATCGATATCGACGAATATTACTGGTACAGTTTGGTCGATCGGGTAGGCGCAACCGCTTCGGTTTGGCTTGGATCGACCCTTGCCTGTGCGGAATGTCACAACCATAAATTCGATCCGTTCCCTCAGAAAGACTACTACCGGTTCCTCGCGTTTTTCGGCAACTTGAAGCACCACGAGATGGAGGATCCGGGCGGCCGCTGGATGGAGGAAGGCGAGTTGGAATTGCCGACTCCGGAGCAGGCCGAGCAAAGCAAGACCATTCGAGCGCAACTGGCGAGCCTGAAGACTGCGCTCGACACCCAGACCCCTGAGTTGGATACCGCCCAAAAATCGTGGGAGACCGCGGTGGTGCAGAGCGAATCGCAATGGTCGCCGCTCGAGCTCGTTCGCTACGAATCCGCCGGCGGAGCGACGTTCAAGCCATTGCAAGATGGCTCAATACTCGCGTCAGAAAAAAATCCGCAGGCTGACACCTACAAAATCGCCGCGCACAGCAAACTCAAATCGATCGCGGCATTCCGCCTAGAAGCGCTGCCGGACGCGAGCCTCCCCCACGGCGGGCCGGGCCGCGATCCCGAGGGCAACTTCTTCCTGAGCGACTTCAATGTGGAAATCGCCGGGAGGCCGGTGGTTTGGAAAAGCGCACGGGCGGACGAGTCGCAAAAGGGCTACTCGGTCGAGAATCTCGCCAAGAAGAAGCCGGGCGTGTTGTCCGGCTGGGCCGTGGACACCGAAGACAAGAGCGCTCGGCGGCGGCAAGCAATTTTTATTCCCGCGGAGCCGATTGCTATGGCTTCCGGCGGTGTTCTAACGATCACGATGAAGCATCAGATGCGACACTCGTCCCGCAATGTCGGCCGCTTCCGCTTATCGGTGACTGCCGCGAACAATCCAGAGTTGGTGGTCGAACTCCCGGCTAGTCTGCGTCCTGTATTGGCAATTTCTCCCGGCAGCCGCACGGTGGAGCAGAAACAGAATCTGGCGGCCGCCTATCGGCGAGTTGCTCCGTCGCTCGACGCGACCCGCAAGCAGATGGCGGATTTGGGAGGTGATTTGCGCAAATTGGGCATCGCTACCGCCATGGTGGTTTCCGAAGACGTTGGCTTCGCGCGTCCCTCTACCAATATTCGCGAACGCGGAACCTTCATGAGCAAAGGCGAATTGGTGTATGCCGACATTCCTTCCGCCCTGGGCACTCTGCCGAGGGATGCCATGCCCAATCGGCTTGGCTTGGCCCAGTGGCTGGTGAGCGACGACAATCCGTTAACGGCGCGCGTGACCGTCAATCATTTTTGGGAAACGCTGTTCGGCCACGGCCTGGTAGAAACCAGCGAAGATTTCGGCACGCAAGGCGATCCGCCCACACATCCGGAGCTGCTCGATTGGCTGGCCACCGAATTTATGCAGAACGGCTGGAGCATGAAAAAAATCCAGCGCTTGATGGTGACCTCCGCCGCCTACCGCCAGGATTCGCATGTCACGCCCGAATTGACCGCACGCGATCCGTACAACAAGCTCTACGCGCGCGGGCCGCGTTTCCGCGTGGAAGCCGAAATGGTGCACGATATGGCGCTCGCCGAAAGCGGATTGCTCGTGACAAAGATGTACGGCCCAAGCGCGTTTCCCTATCAACCCGAAGGGATCTGGGACATACCGTACAACAGCGATAAATGGATCGAAAGCAAAGGCGACGATCGATTCCGCCGTTCCATCTACACGTTCATGCGGCGCAGCGCCCCCTATCCCAGCCTGTCGACATACGACGCGCCCAGCCGCGAGTTTTGCACCGTCCGCCGCGTGCGGACCAACACGCCGCTACAAGCCCTTACCGGTTTGAACGATCCTTATTTCTTCGCCGCCGCCCAAGCCATGGCGAAGCGCATGATAGAGGAAGGCGGCGCAACTCCCGCCGAGCGCATCCGCTACGGCTTCCTGCTCACGGTATCGCGCCAACCATCGCAGCCGGAGCTCGAAAAGGTTTTGAAGTTCTACGGCGCGCAGGCGAGTGGCGATTTCCCCGCGTGGACGATGGTCGCAAACGTTCTGATGAACACCGACGAGGCGATTACCAAGGAGTGATGGGATGAGGTTTCTTCCAGGCCGGGTTTCCGGCGACGTACTGCAAGCCGCCACGCGCCGGCACTTCTTCCGGCAATCCGGTTTCGGCATCGGCGCGGCGGCATTAACCGGGCTGCTGAAGGCGAACGAAGCGAATCCAATGGCCGCCAAGCCGCCGATGTTTCCGGCCAAAGCCAAGAGTGTCATCTATCTCTTCATGGCGGGCGCGCCGTCGCAAGTCGATCTCCTCGATCCAAAACCATTGCTGCAAAAGTACGACGGCCAGAACGTTCCCGAAGAATTAACGAAGGGCGAGCGATTCGCCTTCATCAAGGGCACACCCCGCCTGCTCGGCTCGCCATTCGAATTCGGGCGATGCGGTAAATCCGGAGCCGAAATATCGGAGCTGCTGCCGCATCTGAAAAACGTCGCGGATGACATCAGCATTATTCGCTCGCTGCACACCACGCAGTTCAATCACGCGCCGGCGCAGATCTTCATGAACACCGGCTTCCAGATCATCGGCCGTCCGAGCATGGGCTCGTGGATGACCTATGGCTTGGGAAGCGAGTGCAAAGATCTGCCTGGATTTGTCGTCCTGGTCTCGGGCGAAAATCAACCCGACGGCGGCAAAGCGTGCTGGGGCGGCGGCTTCCTGCCGTCGGTATATCAAGGCGTAGAATTCCGCTCGCAAGGCGATCCGGTTCTGTTTCTGACCAATCCGGAAGGCGTTCCGGACAAGACGCGGCGCGAATCGCTCGACTTACTCAAAGCTCTGAACGAAGAGCACCTGGCCAGCAACGGAGATCCCGAAATCTTGACGCGCATCGCCTCGTATGAAATGGCGTACCGCATGCAATCGAGCGTCCCCGAGCTGGTCGATATTTCGAAGGAACCCGCATCGGTCCATGAGTTGTACGGCACCGAACCCGGCAAGAAATCGTTCGCCAATAATTGTCTGCTTGCGCGCAGATTAGTAGAGCGCGGCGTGCGCTTCGTACAGCTCTATCACCGTGGTTGGGACAATCACGGTACATCCAGCCACGACGATATCGTAAACCGCTTGCCCTCACTTTGCCAGGAGACCGATCAAGCGGCCGCGGCGTTGGTTCAAGACTTGAAGCAGCACGGGCTGCTCGATAGCACGATCGTCGTATGGGGCGGGGAATTTGGCCGCACGCCCATGAACGAAGCGCGTGACAAATCGAAGTTCCTTGGCCGCGATCATCACCCGCGCGCCTTTTCGATGTGGGTGGCTGGTGGCGGTTTCAAACCCGGCCTCACTTACGGGAAGACGGACGATCTCGGCTATAACGTTGCCGAAGACCCCGTGGACGTGCATGACTTACACGCGACTATTCTGAACCAGATGGGAATCGATCATACGAAACTTACTTACAAATTCCAGGGACGTGATTTCCGCTTGACCGACGTTGCCGGCAACGTTATCACGAAACTAGTTTGAACAAGATTGCTTTAGTTACGGGCGCCGGCAGCGGCATCGGGCGTGGCGTCGCTCTCGGGCTGCACCAAGCCGGTTACTCGGTCGTCCTGGCCGGACGAAGACAACCCGAGCTCGAAATTACCGCGGGCAAGGCGATCGGCCCGGATGGCCGCATGCTAGTCGTGCCTACCGATG
>Ga0193753_10004347_pt1 | contig 10149 bp, 8 predicted proteins | sample H1c2metaG_FD_144925 | JGI IMG/M metagenome (GOLD analysis project Ga0193753, IMG submission 144925) | Soil microbial communities from a riparian zone of the East river system, Colorado, United States - H1c2 | ecosystem: Environmental > Terrestrial > Soil > Riparian zone | place: USA: East River... | reverse complement strand
ATCGAGCACGTCATCACCCTCGGGCTTGACGCCTTCTTGCTCCCACTTCGCGAGCTCGCCGAACGCAGTCGCTTGCTCCGCGTAGGTGAACTCGCAGTGGCCGGTGCCGCGAATCGCGCGCTGCACGAGGCGATCGGAGTTGCCCTTCTCCGTCGCGCGCTTGCGATAGATCTGCTCCATGACCCACGGCACGTACAAATCGCCGAGCGTGTGAAGCGACAGCACAGGGATGTCGAACTCGCCGTTCACCTTGGGAATCCAGCGCAGGCCATCGTCCCGCAGGCCGTTCGCGCCGTCTTCGGGCGTCGCACGGTGGACTGCCGCGTTGAACGCCTTCTCGTCGTCGCTCTGCGCCGGGTCGTTGTCGAGCTGATAGACGATCTGACGCGTGTCGACCACCGGCTTGCTGAGGATGCCGCTGATCGTCCCGTCGCCGCCGAACGTGCTCCAGACCGCGTCCTGCCACTGCTTCGAGCTAAACCCGAGCTCGAAGTTCGGCCGCGCGCCACCGGTGAGGTTTTGCACGATGGCCTTGAGCTTGTCGCCGGCCGGCGTCGTCGCCGTCGGATACGCCGTGAACAGCGCGTCCTGCGTCGGCATGCGAACGTTCATGAAGTCGGTGGCATTCGTGGTGACGACCATCGTGCCGGCGAGCTGTTGCGCCGCGAACTGATAGGCGCCGAAGTAGTTGAACAAGTCGGTGTCACCGAGCACGCCGCACATCGGCATCGCCGCGACGTACTTGACCTTGTTCTGCGCGGTCGTCTGCGCTTCCTTCTCGATCGCAGCGCCCGTGACGTGGCCGCCCATCGAGTGGCCGATCAGGTACCGCTTCTTCGGCTCGTCGATCGTGCGACCACCCTCGGTGACCAGGCGTTTGAACGCGAGCGCGAGCTTGTTGGTGTCTTCGACGCCCACGCGCACGTCGTAATAGTTCTTCGTGTAGCTCGACGCCGCCCACGCGTACCCGTTTTCGGCGAGGTAGCGGCGGATGCTCGGCGTCGTGAGGCGGAGGGCCGGGCCCGTACCCGCGTAGCCGTGCGCGTACATGACCAAGATGCCGTTCCAGTTCTTCGGAACCTCGATGCGGTACGCCGCACCCTCGAGCACGCCCGAGTAGCGATCGGTCTCGACCGTCGGAGCGGGAAGCGCATCGAATGCGAGCATCGTCTCGTCCGGCATGAACGGGCGGTCGTCCTGGGCGCGCTTCGTGGCTGGCTCTGCTGCACCTGCAGCGCCGCCCGCCCCCGCCTTCGCACCGCCCCCGCCAGCGCTGGAACCCGCAGCCGAACCGCCCGAACCCGCCTTGGCGCCGCTGGCGCCTGCAGTTGCGGCCCCGCCAGCACCACCGGCGAGCGGAGAACCCAGAACCTCGGTGTCACGACAACCGAAGCAAAACAGCAATCCGACCAAACATCCAAAGCGAAGATTAGAAAGCGTCTGCGTGATCGTCAGCATCCGCGCGGCGTAACATGCCGGCACTTAACGTTGGAAGCAGCGAGCACTCGCTTTCGAAATGATTTGTTAGTCGGGTTTAGCTCTCGGCCTTAGTTCCCATTCGTGGCTGCGCCAGTTGTGTCATGCGCATGGTCATGATCGTGATCGCCGTCGTGCGCGTGGTCGTGGTCATGATCGCCATCACCTTCGAGCGTCTTCTTGCCCTTGCTCGCCGCGTTCACGGCTTCGTCGGCAACGCGATGACTTCGGTCGTCCACCCAACCCGCGGCGGGGCGAATTTCCTCTTTGAAGCTCTCGTGCGCACTGTTGACACGGTCTGTCACGCTCTCGGACTTGCTTTCGTTGCCGGTACTCTCGTGCGCGTTACCCGAGCTCGCAGGTTTGCTATCGCTGCACGCCACAGCCAATAGCGAGCACGTCCCGAAAACCAGATACCAATGTTTGGGCTCCATGCGGCGGAGTCTACCCCGCACCGCTTCCAAGGCCAGCTCCGGCCTCAACCGATGAGGGCGCGCGGAGTCACCCCGTGCCACGCAGCGCGTTCCGATTCGTACGGCGCCAGCTGCAATTCACTCGTCACATCGAACACCATCGTCGGCCGGCGCTCGTCGTCGTAAGCGGGCCAGCGGCCGCCGAATGCCTCCGGCAAGCTGGGATCACCGTTCTTCGCAAAGGCGAGCCACGCATCCATCATGCGCTCGCTCAGGGCCCGCACGTGCTCGCCCGTTCCAGCGAAACGTTCTTGGTTCGGGCCGCCCCACGTGCCGAACATGAACGGCAAGTCGAGCGCGTGACACGCTCGCAGCGCACCGCGCATCCCCGGGGACTCGTAGGTGAACAAGTACAGAAACGTCGCGGGTTGGTGCGCGCGGTACGCCTCCATGAAGCGCTCGTTCGGCACGCGCCACAGCGCGTCGCTCGTGATCGCCGCTTGCAGTGCCCGACTGCTCGCGGGCAGCCCGTGCTCGATGCGCGAGCGGCGATAGGTCTCGACCAGCCCGCGGATGCGCGCCTCGTCCGCGCCCAACACCACGCGCTGCAGACGCTCGTGAAGCTCCGAATCCTCGAGAGGCTCGTCGAACTTCTTGACCGCCGAGCCGAGGAACAAGTTGATCTCGTCGCGGGTCGTGCCGAGCATCAGCGGCACGTTTGCGCCTTGCCCGCGGGCAAATGCCTCCTCGAGCGGCAACGGCACGGTATCCGCATCGTAAAGCGGCGCGAACGCCGAAATGTCGTTGAGCGCGCTCTCGCTCGACCGCGCCACGGCGAGCTGTGCCGACACGAAACGTTCCGCAGGGACGTCCCAGAGCGCCTCGAGGCTATCCTGCGGGATCTCGAGCGCCTTCAGCAACGCGTAGGTGCCGCGGGCCGGATCGCCTGCAATGCGCGAGAATCGCGCGCCGCTCTGAGCGACGGCCTTGTGAAAGAGGCCGCGCGCGAGGGGCATGCCGAGCAGCATCCCGACCGAGTACGCACCGGCGGATTCGCCCATCAAGGTGACGTCGTCCGGGTTGCCGCCGAACGCTGCAATGTTGTCACGCACCCAGCGCAGCGCAGCGATTTGATCGAGCAGGCCCGCGTTCGCCGTAATCTCGAGGCGCTTGCGGTCCGGCTCGGGCAAGTACAGGAAGCCGAGCGCGCCGAGCCGGTAGTTGATCGTCACGACGACCACGTCGCCACGCTCCGCGAGGTGAGCCCCGTCGTAGAGCGGTTCGCTGCCGGCGCCGAAATTGAACCCGCCCCCGTGCACCCAAAACAGCACCGGGCGGCCTTTCCAGTCCGCCGCCGGCGTGTACACGTTCAAGTACAGGCAGTCTTCGCTGCGCGGCTCCGGAACGCTGTTCATGACCGCAGTCGGCGCGCGCTGAGTCGCCGACGGCCCGAAGCGATGCGCCAGATGAACTCCGGGCCAAGGCTCAGGCGGCTCGGGCGCGCGAAAACGAAGCCGGCCGACCGGCGGTTGTGCAAACGGGATCCCACGGAACACGACGTGCTGGTCGCGGCTCTGGCCTTCGACCCAACCGGACTGCGTGAGCACCTGCGTCATGCCCGCGAGACATACCGCAATTACTGCTTCCGGACCTCATCGACGCGGACCTTCATGTTCTTCATCTCGACCGGCCCGTATTCGGTAAAGATAGCGACGTCGGCAGCATCGCGGCCATACGCCACCGCAACTCGACCGCCTCGCGGCTCCGGTTGCGTCGCGTCGAACGTGTACCAGCGACCGCCGACGAACGCCTCGAACCACGCGTGGAGGTCCATCGGGTCGAGCTTGTACAGATAGCCGACGACCATCCGCGCTGGAATCCGCAGGCTGCGGCACAAGCTGATGCCGACGTGCGAGAAGTCGCGGCACACGCCCTTCTTCACTTTCAGCGTGTCGAGCGCGTCCGAAGATGCACTGCTGACGCCATATTTGTATTCGAAGCGCTCGTGAATGTGCTTTCGAATGGCTTCGGCTTGGTCGTAGCCAGGCTTCGCGCTGCTTGCGAACTCACGTGCAGCGTCTTCGGTCTTGTCCGACGGGCAGTACCGGCTCGGCAACAAGAACTGCAACACGTCGTCCGGCAGCTCCGAGATCGACGTGAACGGCGCGCCGCGTTCGACCGCGATCGTGTCCGCAGTTTCGATCGTCGCCTCGACGCGAATGCGAAACGAACCCTTCGGCGCAGTCAGGCGCTGACACAGATTTCCGTAACCATCGACATACTCGACGACCGGAACGAACGGCTCGATTTCGTAGGCCTCGCTGACCACCCACTGCCCGACACCGCTGCGGGGCCGCAGCATTGCCACCAGTGGCGTCGGCGAATCCGCCGTCAAACTCATTTCGCAACTCGCATCCAAGCGCATGGAAACGCTTCCTTTCGAAATCGAACGCCGCGATCGGCGGTCCGTACATATCCACGCAGAGCCAGACGCCAGCGGAATTGTGGTTGGACACGCAAATAATCTCAGTGGCAGCGCGCTGCCAACACTATTGCGAGCACCTGCACCTCCGTCAGAATGATTTAAACCATGCTCGTTGCAGATTCCGGTTCGCCGTTCGCACCAGTTCCTCAACAGTCTCAGGCCACGCCACCCGATCTGCATCGGTTCGCGTTTCACGGCACGGGCGGCGCGCTCTTCGCGCTGGTGCTGAAAAACATGGTGCTCACGCTCGTGACGCTCGGTATTTACCTGCCGTGGGCGAAGACCGCGCGCCGCACGTTCTTGTGGCAAAACATCGAGATCGCGGGGCACCGGCTGCGCTACCACGGCACCGGCCGCGAGCTGTTCTTCGGCTACTTGAAGCTCGTGCTCGCCTACGTCGTGTTCATCGGAGTCGCGATCACGGCGCGACGCCTGTTTGGCGAAACCGCGGCAGCTGCGATTCAGGTCGGCTTGGTGTTCGTGATCATGCCGTTCGTGCCGTTCGTGATCTGGGGTTCGCGGCGCTACCTGTTGAGTCGAACGAGCTGGCGCGGCATTCCGTTCAGGCTGACCGACGGCGCAGGCACGTTCGCGAAGACGTTTTTCGTCGGCACGCTGCTGACGATCTTGACCTTCGGCTTTTACTCACCGGTGTTTGCGAACCGGATGTACCGCGTGTTCATGAACCACACCGGCGTTGGAACGAAACTGTTCGAGTACCGCGGCGATGATCGCAGCGTGTTCAAGATCGGCGTGAAAGGCATTCTGCTCACGATCGTGACGTTGGGCGTTTACTCGTTTTGGTACAACGCAGAGATCGCGCGTTATCGGGCGCAACACACCTGGTTCGACGGCGCGCACGGCGAGATCAAGCTGGCAGGCGTCGACTTGTTCGCGCTCACGATGCTGCAGGTCTTCGGGCTGACGTTCACGCTCGGTCTCGCGTTTCCATGGGTGACGACCTACACGCTGCGCTTCATGCTCGAGCGGTTGACGTTCATCGGGCCGATCGACTACGCGCACATCTATCGCGCGCCGTCGGAAGGCAATGCCGTCGCGGACGGGCTCGCCGATGCGCTCGATCTCGGCACGGCGCTGTAACGAGCGATGAGCACGGGCGAACGCTACGCCGCACAGTTTCTGGACGGCTGGTCGCTCGCTGCGGTGGACGTGCACGTCCAGGTCTCGCACGCAGGCCTGCGCATCGTCGATGCAAGCGGTGGCGAGCGCGGCGCGTGGACCGCAACCGGGCTCGCTTGTGACGCGATGCAGCAAGGCGGCGTGATGCACGTCAGTCACGCGTCCGCGCCGCAGGAGACGCTCGTCGTCGCCGATCCGGCGCTGGCCAGCCGAGTGCTCGCGATTTGCGAGCGCGTCGAAGCGCTGCCGGGCGGCCGGCATCCAGCGCGCTTCGTCGTGATTTGCAGCGTTGCACTCGTGCTGCTCGGAGCTGCGGCGTATTACGCCATGCCGCAGCTCGCGCACTTCATCGCGGTGAACATCCCGCTCGAGCACGAGCGCGCGTTTGGGAGTCGCGTCGAAGCCCTGCTCGATCTCGCGGGCTGTCAAAGCAAGCCGGCCCACGCCGCGCTCGAGCGGATCGAACGCAAGCTACTCGGCACGAGTCAGCAGAACCTGTTCGAGGTGCGGCTGATCGAAGCCAAGGAACCCAATGCGTTCGCACTTCCCGGTGGCGTGATCGTCGTCACGACGGCCCTGCTGAAAGAAGCCGCGAGCCCGGACGAGATCGCCGGCGTTCTCGCGCACGAGATCGAGCACGTGGTGCAGCGGCACGTCCTGACAGGTTTGATTCGCGACGCGCTGTTGAGCGGTCTATGGGCCGTATCCGTGGGCGACTATTCGGGGCTACTCGTCGTGGATCCGACGACGGCGTATCGCGTCGCCAACCTGCAGTTCTCGCGTGCGGACGAGATGGCAGCCGACAGCGGCGCAGTCACGCGACTGCACCGGGCCGGACTGAGCCACCGCGGAATGCTCTCGTTCTTCAAGCGGCGGCAAAAAGAAGCCAGTTTGGCTGGGCCTTCGTGGCTGTCGACGCATCCGAGCGCGTCGGATCGGATCGCGCGGCTCAATGCGGTGAAAGACCTGCCGGGCGCACAGCCCGCGCTCGATGCTGAAGACTTCGCGCTGCTGCGAACTGGCTGTGCGAGCACGGCGAAATGAGGTGACGTGTTTGTTAGCGAGCTGTTGCGCGGGAATGCGGTGCGGGTGAGCGAACGTTGACCCTTTGATCTGTCGTCACTCTCACACCCGCGAGGCTCTCCATGAAAGACCACACGTACCTATCCGTCTGCAACACGTTGGCCGCGTACTTCGAGGTGAACCCTGGACACGTGAAACCCGACCAGCGCTTGCGTCACGACTGGGGCGTCGATCAGGTCGAGCTGAACGTGATCGCGTTGCGGATCGAAGCGCAGGAAGACGTCGAGATCCGAGCGCGGGACTTGGAGAACGTGGAGACGGTCGGGCAGCTGATCGCGCTGGTTCGCGCGATCCGGAGGCGCAACGAGCTGGCCGAGGAGATCACGCTCGTCCGTGATCGGCGAGACCCGGAGGAGCACCGCCCCAAGGAGCGCCGCGCGGCGGGTTCTACGTCCGAGCATTGAGCTGCGAAGTGCGAGAGCGGCGCACATCAGGCGCGCTGTAAACGACGCGCTGGACGCAGGCCGCCGGGGCATGCTTCCCTCTCGCCCGTGACCCGCTCCAAAGTCGCCATTCTCCGCACCTCGGCGAAGTCCGTGCTCGCCGACTATCACCGCCTGATGAACCTGGCCGGTTACCAAGACGTCGTCGCGAAGGACGCCGACACCGCGCTGAAGGTGAACATCTCGTGGCACTTCTTCTTTCCCGGGTCGTCGACGACGCCGTGGCAGCTCGACGGCGTGATCTCTGCGATGAAGCGCGACGGGTACGACCCGAAGCTCTTGCACGCCTGTCACAACCGCACGGTCGTGATCGATGCGCACCTCGGCGAGCGCGAGAACAAGCAGCTCGACGTGGTTCAAGCGCACGGCTTGCGAAACGTTCACCTCTACGAAGGTGAAGAGTGGATCGACGTGCGCGAAGCCGTCGGGGACCTCACCAAAGAATTTATCTGCTTGAACGAGGTCTACCCGAAGGGCTTCTCGATCCCGAAGCCCTTCATCGGTGAAAACATCATTCACTTGCCGACCGTGAAGACGCACATCTTCACGACGACGACCGGCGCGATGAAAAACGCGTTCGGTGGTTTGTTGAATGAGCACCGGCATTGGACGCACCCGGTGATCCACGAGACGCTCGTGGACTTGCTGATGATTCAGAAGAAGATCCATCGCGGCTTGTTCGCGGTGATGGACGGGACGTTTGCCGGCGATGGTCCCGGCCCGCGCTGCATGGTGCCGTACGTCAAGAACGTGCTGCTCGCGTCGTCGGATCAGGTCGCGATCGACGCCGTCGCAGGGAAGCTGATGGGCATGGACCCGCTGAAGGATCTCAAGTTCGTCCGGCTCGCGCACGAACGCGGGCTCGGTTGCGGAGACGTGCGCGATCTCGAGATCGTCGGCGACAAGGACGCGTTCGAAGAGAACTGGAAGTTCGACGGGCCGTTCAAGGAGATGACGTTCGCGTCGCGCAACCAGCACCGGATCTATTGGGGGCCGCTGAAGAAGCCGCTCGAGTGGTCGCTGAAGACGTGGCTCGCGCCGTGGGCGTACGTCGCGTCGGTCGCCTATCACGATGCGTTTTGGTATCCGATGTACGCGCGCGAGCAGATGGCGTCCGTGCTCAATAGCGAGTGGGGTCGGTTGTTTGCGAACTGGGGCAAGGTTTCGCCGGATCCGGAGCGCAAAGGCTTTCCGGAAGTAGGGCCTGCGAGCGAAGACCTCACGCGCAAGCTGACCTTGCAGTTCAAGGAAGCGTTCCGCTTGCTCGGCATGGCGGTGGCAGAGTCGCCGGAGCTCAAGGCGCGCAAGCGCCGGCGCGAGCTCGAGCTGACTGGAAGCTGACGGGCGTTCCGAAGCATCGGAGTGAGTAGCGTGAGGCTTGCGCTACTCGCTTGCGTTCGGATACTGGGGCGGCTGTGCCACGCGATTTTTATCTCTATCTCGCTAGTCGCTTTGCTTCTGCCGCCGCGTTGACCCTCATGCGGTCCGCCATCAGTTGGCACGTCTACACCGTGTCGAACTCGGCGTTTCACCTCGGTTTGATCGGCATCGTGCAGTTCGTACCGGCGCTTGCGCTGACGTTGGTCGGTGGTGCCGTTGCAGATTCCTACGACCGGCGACGCATCATCAACGCGGCTCAGGTTGTGTTGCTGGTCGCCGGCGCTGTGCTGTACGCCGTGACATCTCACGGTTCTGCGACCTTGCCTGCGCTCTACGCGTCGGTGTTGCTGATCTCCAGCGCGGGTGCGTTCGAGAGTCCGGCTCGCGTCGCCCTATTGCCCGGCCTCGTCCCGCGCGAGCGCTTTCCGCGGGCGGTGACCATCTCATCGACGAACCAAGCGTTGGCGTTTGCGTCTGGACCGGCGATCGGTGGCGTGATCATTGCGCATGCTGGAATCGGCGCCGCCTATGCAACCTTCTTGGTGCTCATCGTCGTCGCGTTCGCGTTGATCCTGATGTTGCGGCCGGCAGCTCGCAGCGACGGTCCGCGGCGCCAAGTGTCGCTCGCGGCGATTCAAGAAGGCTTGCGCTTCGTGTGGACGCGGCCGGTTGTCCTCGGCTGCATGACGCTCGACATGTTCGCAGTCATCTTCGGCGGTGCGACTGCGCTTTTGCCGATCTACGCCAAGGACATTCTGCAGGTCGGCGCACGCGGCTACGGCTTGCTCAGTGCATCGCTCGAGATCGGCGCGCTCACGATGGCCATGTTCCTGATGTTCAAGCCGCCGATTCGCCGAGCGGGTGTGACGTTGCTCTTTGCGGTTGTGGTCTATGGGGTGGCGACGATGGTCTTTGGCTTGTCGCGCATCTTCCCGTTGTCCATCGCGGCCTACATGATCGCTGGTATGGCGGATCAGGTGAGCGTCGTGATGCGTTCGACTGCGATTCAGCTCTCGACCCCTGATGAGCTGCGTGGGCGGGTGAGCTCCGTCAGCATGTTGTTCATCGGAGCCAGCAATCAACTCGGTGCGGCCGAATCCGGCTTTGTGGCGGAGCTGACGTCGCCAACGTTCGCGGTGGTCAGTGGCGGTGCGGCCTGCTTGTTGGTGGTCGTCCTGGTGACGCTTCGGCTGCCGGAGTTGCGGCGGTATCGGGTGGAGACGGCCTCGGCTTGAGTCGGTTTCGGGTGGAGACGGTTTCGGGTGGAGATGGTTTCGGGTGGAGATGGGCGGCGTGGATGGGAGGGTGGGCTCGATTCGGGTGCGGAGGCGACCCAGTGGCGCAGCACGACGTGATGCGGGGGTGATGAGCCGCGGAGCGATTAGCTGCGGGGGTGATCAGTCGCGCGGGCGGTGAGCGGTGAAGTGATTAGCTGGGGGGCGATGAGCCGTGCGGAGGCGTACCTGAGGGCTCGTGCCTTAGCGCCGCGATGGAAGCTGTTCGCGTCAGCTATGGGAGAGAGCTGAATCAGGGTGCAGTGGCATGCCGGTGTTCGGCAGCTCCCTTCGAATGCGGCGGCGTTGCGGTGGCCGGCGCAAAGAGCCGCGCGCTTCGCGCTCACTGCGCCGCGGCTTGAGCGGCGCGGTTGAAGCCGTTGGCGGCAGGAGCCGCGGGAGAGCTGATACGAGGGGATGCGATGGCATGCCGACGGTTGGGGGCTCACTTCGTA
>Ga0193753_10004346_pt1 | contig 10151 bp, 10 predicted proteins | sample H1c2metaG_FD_144925 | JGI IMG/M metagenome (GOLD analysis project Ga0193753, IMG submission 144925) | Soil microbial communities from a riparian zone of the East river system, Colorado, United States - H1c2 | ecosystem: Environmental > Terrestrial > Soil > Riparian zone | place: USA: East... | reverse complement strand
CGCGGGGCGTGAGCGCCTCTTCGACGCCCTCTGCTGCCGAGGAGTCCCGGGGGCCGGCCGCGCCCAGCGCCGTGAGCAGCGCATCGGCCTGGATGCCGGAGCGCCGCGCGTCGTCGGCGGAGACGAACTCGCCCACGATCTCGATCGATGGGTCCGAGATCTGCGCGCGCAGCAACTCACGCGCGCGGGGAGGGCCGACCAGTAAGAGACGCATCGGGAAGGGGTCCTTCCCAATGCTATACTCCGCGTTTTCGCAGCCTGAGGTCCGCCATCGTTTCCGGATCCATCTCCGACCTGCAGCAACGCCTGGCCGAGCAGGGTTATGTCAGCGACCGCGGACTGGCCGTGTCGCTCTTCATTGCGTTGCAGCTCGGCCGGCCCCTGTTTCTCGAGGGTGAAGCCGGCGTCGGCAAGACGGCGCTGGCCGCCGCCGTGGCCGGCGCGCTCGGCACCGACCTCATTCGACTGCAGTGCTACGAAGGCCTCGACATCTCGCACGCCGTTTATGAGTGGGACTACCCGCGGCAGCTGCTCGAGCTGCGGATGCTCGAAACCGGCGCCGGTGGCGGCGCCCCTGTAGAGCGCGCGGCCGCGCACCGCGCCCTCTACAGCGACGCCTTTCTGCTCAAACGTCCGCTCCTGCAGGCCATCGATCCGGCCCGCACCCGGGCGGCAGTCCTCCTGATCGACGAGATCGACCGCGCGGATCAGGAGTTCGAAGGGTATCTCCTCGAGCTGCTCGCCGAGTTCCAGGTGACGATTCCCGAGATCGGCACGGTGCGCGCCACGCAGCCGCCGCTCGTGATCCTCACGTCGAACCGCACCAGGGAGGTGCACGATGCGCTCAAACGCCGCTGCCTCTATCAATGGATCGAGTACCCGGGCTTCGACAAGGAGCTGGCCATCGTGCGCGCGCGCGTGCCGGCCGCGTCCGAGCGGCTGGCCACGCAGGTGACCGCGCTGGCGCAGGAACTCCGGACCCAGGATCTCTACAAGGTGCCTGGCGTGTCGGAGACAATCGACTGGGCTGCGGCGCTGGTCGCACTGGAGCACGACGCGGTCGATGCCGCCGCGATCGAAGACACGATTGGCGTGGTCCTCAAGGCGCGCGAGGACGTCGAGGCCATGAAGGGGGCGCGTGTCACAGACCTTCTCTCACGCGCAACAGTGCGGGCGGCGCGCGGCGCCTGACGCCGGCGAGTCATGCCCGCACTGCTCACACATCTCCTGGCGTTCGGCCGTCTGTTGCGCGGCCTCGGGCTCGACGTCCACGTCGGCCGGATGCTCGACGTCGTCGACGCGCTGCAGTATGTGAACCTTGGCCAGCGCGACGAGGTGTACTACACCTGTCGAGCGCTGCTCGTGCATCGTCACGACGATCTGCACGTCTTCGACCGTGCCTTCGACGCGTTCTGGACGGCGGCCTTCCGTCCGCGCGGCGAGCCGCCGCTGGCTGATCGTCCGTCCGCGAGCAGCAAAGGCCCAGAGGACTCCGCCCAGGCGGCAGCCGGACACGGCGAGTCCGCGCGCATCCCGATCGATCCGGGCGAGGCCCCGGAGGACCACGATCCCGAGATGCGGCCGGTGTGGAGTGACACAGAGAGCTTGATGACGAAAGACTTCGCGGAGTTCAGCCGCGAGGAACTGGCCGCTGCCCGTGTGGCGCTCGACCGCCTGGACTTTTGGCCCGTCGAGCGGCGCACTCGCCGCTGGATGGCCGGCCGCGGCTCCCGTCTCGACCTGCGCCGGGCGCTGGCTGGCAGCGTTCGCACGGCCGGAGACGTCGTCGTGCTGCCGCGGCGGACCCGCCGCGTGCGACCCCGCCCGCTGGTGCTGCTGTGCGACGTCAGCGGCTCGATGGAGGGCTACTCGCGGCTGCTGCTGCATTTCGCCCACGCGATCACGCGCCGTCATCGACGCGTGGAAGCGTTCGTGTTTTCGACCCGCCTCACACGCATCACGCACCATCTCCAGGCCCGCCGCATCGACGAGGCGGTCTCGGCGGCGTCGAGGGCGGTGCCCGACTGGTCGGGCGGAACACGCATCGGCGCCGCCCTCGTGGAGTTTCACCGGCAGTGGGCGCGGCGCGCGTTGTCCGGCGGGCCCGTCGTGCTCCTCGTGTCCGATGGCTGGGACCGGGGCGAGCCCGAGGTGCTGGCGGCGGCCGTCGCGCGCCTGCAGCGCAGCTGCCACCGCCTCGTCTGGTTGAACCCCTTGATCGGCACCCGCGACTACGAGCCGCTGACCCGAGGACTCCAGGCCGCGCTCCCATACGTCGACGACTTCCTCCCGGCGCGGACGCTGCGGGACTTCGCGGACCTCGCAGCACTATTAGGGCGGGTAGGGCGGGTGGGGCCGGGCCTTCGGCCCGGTGGGGCGGGTAGGGAGAGGGTAGGATGAAGGCACGATGGAGCTGACTGGGTCGTACACGTTCAACGCGCCGCCGGCGCGAGTCTGGGATCTGCTGATGGATCCCGCGGCGATCTCGTCGTGCATCGCCGGCTGCGAGCGGTTCGATCCCGATGGCGAGGATCGCTACAAGGTGCGGCTCACGGTGGGCATCGCCGCGATGACCGGCGCCTACGACGCGGTCGTGGTGATCAGCGAGAAAGTGCCCGGAACGTCGTACCGGCTCACCGTCGAAGGGCAGGGGAAGCCGGGCTTCGCGAAGGGCAACTCGGCGATCACGCTGCGTGCCGACGGCGAGACGACCGTGGTGGACGTGAGCGGTACGGTCCAGACCGGCGGCCCCATCGCGCGCGTCGGCCAGCGCTTGATTGGGGGAGTGTCGAAGATGATGTTGGATAGGTTCTTTGCCTGTTTACAGGGCAAAGTGTGAACTGCAGGCTTTGGGCCTTAGGCCTTGGGCTTTAGGGCTTGCCAAGAACTCTTCCCAAGCAACCAGTGTTTTCGTAGAGGCGGGCCTTCAGGCCCGCCTGACAAGCGCCTAAAGCCCAGAGCCCAGAGCCCAGAGCCGATCGTCTACGCGCGGGCCCTGGCCCCCTCAAGGGCCCGCTTCGTGAACACCGGAATCATCGCCCGCCGATACTCCGCGCTCGCGTGAATGTCGGCGTTCAAGTCGTCGATCCCGGCTCCAGCCAGCGCGGCGGCGGACGCGATCGTCCCCTCCGACAGAGGCTTGCCCACGAGCGCGGCTTCCACGTTGGTGAGGCGTGTCGCGCTCGGCGCGGCACCCGTGAGGCCGACGCGAGCGGCGGTGATCGTCCCGCCCGAAACCTCGAGCGCGGCGCCGACGCCGACAATCGCAAAGTGTGACGCCCGCTGGTGCAGCTTGGCGTAGGCCGCGGCGCGGACCGGCGTGAACTGCACGCCCACGATGATTTCATCCGGCTTGAGATCCACGGTGAACATGCCCTGGAAGAAGTCGCTGGCCTTCACGGCGCGCCAACCGGCGGCACTCTTCATGTGGATCTCGGCATCGAGCGCCAGCAGCATGGCGGGATAGTCGGCCGAGGGATCGGCGTGCGCGAGGCTGCCGCCCAGCGTGCCACGGTTGCGCACCTGCGGATCGCCGATCGTCTCTGCGGTCTCCGCCAGCGCCGGGCAACGGTCGCGCAGCAGGGCCGACGTGGCGACGTCGTGGTGCACGGTGCCGGCGCCGATCTCGATCTTGCCGCCCTTACCGTCCTTGATTCCCGCAAGGCCGGGAATACGGGCGATGTCGATGAGCAGCGTCGGCTCGCTGAGCCGCAGCTTCATCAGCGGCACGAGGCTGTGGCCGCCGGCGAGGAGCTTCGCCGCGCCGTCCGCCGCCGCGAGCCGGGCGAGCGCGTCGTCGATCGAGGTGGCGCGCGCGTAGTCGAAAGACGTGGTGATCATGCCTGACCTCCCTGGCCCGAGCCCTGCCGAGGGCCCTGGCCCGAGCCCTGCCGAGGGCCCTGGCCCGAGCTTTGCCGAGGGCCGTGAATGATGCGCCACAGCTTTTCGGGCCGCAGCATCATGTCGATGTGGGTCACGCCGAACTCGCTCAGCGCGTCCACCGCTGCCGCGACGATGCTCGGCGTGGATCCGAGGGTGCCCGCCTCGCCCACGCCTTTGGCGCCGAGCGGGTTGACCGGCGTCGGGGTCACGGTGCTGTCGAGCTCGAAGCGCGGGAAGTCGATGGCGCGAGGCATCGCGTAGTCCATGAACGACCCGGTGATCAGCTGGCCGTCCTCGCCGTAGACGACCTCCTCGATCATGGCCTGGCCGATGCCCTGGGCGAGGCCGCCGTGAATCTGTCCCTCGACGATGAGCGGGTTGATCAGGTTGCCGGCATCGTCCACCGCGACGAGCCGCAGCAGCGTGGGCTCGCCGGTGTCGCGATCGATCTCGAGCATCGAGATGTGGCAGCCGAACGGATAGGTGTTGTTGTCGGGCTCGAAGAAGGCCTCGTCGCTCAACCCGGGCTCGAGCCCCGGGGGCAGCGGCACGGGCACGTAGGCGTAGGCCGCCACCTCGGCGAACGTCTTGCCGCGTGCCGGCGCGCCCTTCACCGAGATCATGCCGTTCTCGAAGACCAGGTCGGCCTCGTGCGCCTCGAGGAGCGCCGCGGCAAACTTGGCCATCTTGGCCTTGACCTTGCCGCCGGCCAGATGGAGCGCGGTGCCACCGACCGCCTGCGACCGGCTCCCGAACGTGCCGATGCCCTGCTTCACGATGCCGGTGTCGCCGTGCAGGATCGTCACGTGCTCGAAAGGCACGCTGAACTGATCGGCCAGCATCTGCGCGAACGTGGTTTCGTTGCCCTGACCGTGTGGCGACGCGCCCGTGGTGGCGCTGATCCGTCCGTCACGCTCGATGGTGACCTGTGAGTGCTCCCACCCGCCGGTCGGTAGCGACGACGACGGCCCGAGGCCGCACACCTCCACATACATGGCCAGCCCCAGCCCGACCAGGCGCCCCTCGGCCTTCGCCGTGTCGCGCTCGGTTTTCAGCTGGTCCCATTTTGCGTTCTTAAGCGCGAGGTCGAGCGCCTTCTCGTAGTCGCCCGAGTCGTACACGGCGCCCATCTGCGTCGCAAACGGGAACTGCGACGGCTGGATGAAGTTCTTCCGCCGCACCTCGGCCGGATCCATCTTCAGCTCGCGTGCGAGCATGTCCATGGCGCGCTCGACGAAGTAGGTCGCTTCGGGACGTCCGGCCCCGCGATAAGCGTCGGTGGGCGTCTTGTTCGTAAACACTTCGGTCAGCGTCACGCGGATGGCCGGGATGTTGTACGTCGCGTTGGCCATCAGCATCGTGAGCGTGGGGATGGCCGCCGTGAGCAGCATGTTGTAGGCGCCCACGTCGGCGATGAGCCGCAGCTTTAATCCCAGAACCGTGCCGTCGCGCTTCGCGGCGAGATCGACGTAGCCGAGGATGTCGCGCCCGTGGATGGTGGCGACGAAGGCCTCGGATCGGTCCTCGGCCCATTTGAGCGGCATCTCGAGACGCTTCGAGAGCGCGGCCACGACGTACTCTTCCGCGTAGATGTTGATCTTGGCGCCGAAGCCGCCGCCCACCTCGGGCGCGATCGCGCGCACCTGATCCTGGCCCATCCCGTTCATCGCGGCGATGAAGGAGCGCAGGATGTGCGGGTTCTGCGTGGACGACCAGATGGTCATCGTCCCCTTGCCCGCCTCGTAGTGGGCGACGACGCCGCGCGGCTCCATCGCGCTCGGCGCGAGGCGCTGGTTGAGCATCCGCTGCGAGATCACGACCTCGGCCGCGGCAAAGGCCTTGTCGATTGCGGTGTCGTCCGCGGTCTTCCCGTCGGCGGAGACGCCGGTGCCTCCTGGGAACGTCGGCAGCGCGACGTTGTTCGGGAAATCTGGATGGATGACGGTCGGGTCGCTCTTGAGCGCGCGCTCCGGGTCTACGACGGCCGGCAGCGTCTCGTAGGTCACGCTGATCGCGTCCACGGCGTCGCGGGCGACGTAGCGGTCGCGGGCGACCACCACGGCGACGGCCTCGCCGGCGAAGCGGACGACGTCGGTCGCCAGCACGCGGTGCACGGGCGACGGAAAGGGCGTGCCGATGGGCATCGGTGCGACGAAGTCGGCCACCTGGGCGCCGGTGAAGACCGCCTCCACGCCCTCCATCGCCGCCGCGGCGGCCGTGTCGATCGCCACGATCCGGCCGTGGGCCACGTCGCTGCGCTTGAACGCCACGTACTGCATGCCGACGATTTTCAGGTCGTCGACGTAGGTGCCTTTCCCCTGGATGAGGCGCGGGTCTTCGCGGCGCTTGACGCGCGTGCCGACGAGTTTCGGCAGGACGTGAGATGCGGGCGCCATGCTAGCTCTTGCCCGCGGCGGATTGAATGGCGTTGACGATGTGCTGATAGCCGGTGCAGCGGCAGAAGTTGCCGGAGATTCCCTCGCGGATCTGCGTCTCGGATGGCGCCGGCGTGTCGGCGAGCAGGTTCACCGCCGACATGATCATGCCAGGGGTGCAGTAGCCGCACTGCAGGCCGTGCTCTTCCCAGAACCCTTCCTGAAGCGGATGCAGGTGCCCGTTTTTCGCCAGGCCCTCGATCGTCGTCACCGACGACCCGTCGGCCTGGACGGCGAACAGCGTGCAGGACTTGGCGCTGCGGCCGTCGACGAGCACCGTGCACGCGCCGCACTGGCTCGTGTCGCAGCCAATGTGGGTGCCCGTGAGATTGAGGGACTCGCGCAGGAAATGGACGAGCAGCAGGCGCGGCTCGACGTCAGCCGAGCGCACCTTGCCGTTGACAGTCACCGACACTTTGGCCATGGGCCCTCCGGAGCCCATAGCCTAGTGTCCCAGCCGCGCCTTCGCAACCGTGTCGCGCCTTGCGGCGGCGCGTGTGAGCCGGAATCTCCGCGAAACGCGCGTACCGGTCAACGAGTGGTCCTCTCCAGTCCTTTTCTGCCATCGGGGGCATGTATGACGACAAAAACACTGAGCTGCTTGAGAAACGCGCGAATGGTCAGCGTCTTGACCCTGTTGGGATGCGCCATGGGATGGGCTGAAAATGCATCGGCTGCCCTGATCGATCGCGGTCCGGATATGGTCTACGACACGGTGCTCGACGTTACCTGGACGCGCGACGCAGGTCTGTCCGGCAACCAATTGACCTGGCAACAAGCCAATAACTGGGCGGACACGCTTGTTCTCGGCGGCTTCGATGACTGGCGTTTGCCACTCATCAGCGTGAGCGGCCTCAATTACCCGGCCAACGCCAGTGAGCTCTTCCAGATTGCTTGCGCCGTTGGCGGAGTTGGCTCTTCCGAAGAAATCGCATGCCGCGACAATGAGCTGGCCTACATGTACTGGTACAACCTGCAAGGGCCATTCGGAGCCGTCCCACAGCCTGGCCAGAATGTCACAGGAGACCAGACGGCCAGGGGCGGTGAGAAAATTGCGAACATCCAACTCGCATACTGGTCGGGCACGGCATTCGATCCGAACGATCCCAGATCGGCTTGGCTCTTCAACTTCGGGGGATTCCGTCCGCAAGGCGGCACCCCGCCGGGTGGCTATTTTGAGCTCGGGGTTAAAGCGTTCCCGTTTGCTGCATGGGCGGTTCGAGACGGCGATGTCATCACCGTACCGGAACCCGCGAGCGGCTTGCTGCTCGTGAGTGGCTTGGCTTCACTCGGTTTCACCCGTCGTAAGCGGAAGGCCTGAGGCCCAGGGCCCAAGGCCCAAGGCCCAAGGCCCAAGGCCGTTACGCCGCCGGCCGCTCTCCGATCGTCACCGTGACCTGCGCGGGCGCACCGCCCCTCAACAGGCGCAGCGCCGCGGCGTGGCCGACGCGCGAGCCTGAGAGCAGGTCGAGCAGGTCCTCCGGCGATCCGACCGCGGTGCCGTCGAGTGCCAGCACGATGTCGCCTATCAGGACGCCGGCCTGTGCCGCCGGTCCTCCGGCCGCCACGTTGGCGACCAGGAGCGCCGACTCCTGGCCTTCAGCGCCGGTCTGCGACGCGGGCAGGTGAACCGGTTGCCCGACGATGCCGAGATACCCCCTGGCGGAGCCCCCGTGCTCGAGCACGTGTGCCACGGTCTTCCACACGATTTCGGCCGGGATGACGACGCCGAGCCCGCGAATGGCCGCCGCCGTCGTGAGGCCGAGCAGCGCGCCCGTGGTGTCGAGAAACGCCCCGCCCGAGAACCCGTCGTGCATGGGCGCGGTGGTTCGGATGACCTGGTCGATTGCGCGGCGCCGCCCCGTCGGCAGCGGCCCGCCGATGACGGAGACGAGGCCCGCGCTGGCGGTCACGGCGTTGCTCCACGAACGGGCCACGGCGATCACGAGATGCCCGACCCGCGCTGGAGCCGTGGCGATCGCGATCGGAGGGGCCGTCAGTCCTGCGGCGCGGAGCACCGCCAGGCTTGTCGCCGGGTCCCACCCCGCGAGCGTCGCTTCGAAGGTCTGCCCATCGTGGGTCCGCACGCGCGGGGCGTCGTCCCGTCCGACGGCCCGCATCGTCGTGACGACGATCCCGTCCGCATACACGAGCCCGCTCGCGGGCCTGCGGCGTCCTTGCACTTGTACGACCGACGGGGCCGCGGCGGCGACCGCGTCGGCAATCTGGTTTGAGAATTGGGTCAACATGCCGCCATCGTACGGGCGATGTGTGACCCTCCACATCGCCCAGTTGGGCAGGTAGGCAGGTGGGGCTGGTAGGCTGGTACGGTGCGAAACGCTTCGACGAGTGGAGCGTTTTCCCTACCTGCTTACCTGCCTACCCGCCGCGAGCGCTAGCCGGGTCGGTTGATCATCATCGTCGCGACGGCGTCGAAGAACTCGAGCAAGAACAGATTCACGTCGGCAGGAAGGCGCGCCTCGTCGAGGGCGCGGCCCATCAACTCCATCCAGCGGTCGCGTGCCTCGCGGTCGATTGGGAAGGGCGCGTGCCGCATGCGCAGCCGCGGGTGTCCGCGCTGCTCGATGTAGCGTGCGGGCCCGCCGAACCGGCCCACGAGAAAGTCGCGGAGCCGCTCTTCCGCCGCGGCCAGGTCGGCTTTGGGGTACATCGGCCCGAGGATGTCGTCGTGGGCAACCTGGCGGTAGAAGGCGTGTACGAGGCGCGCGAAGCCGTCTTCGCCGATGGTGGCGTAAATCTGGGCGTCGTCCAAGCCTTCCATCGTAGCAGGCCGGGTTGCGGCGTGCCGCCGTTGCGCAAATGCGGCGGCACAGGTAGCGTGAGTGGTGCCTGCCTGTTCGCAGAGAGGTCATGCTTCATGAAGACGACCCGACCACGTGTTGCCATCGGAGCCATCGCCATAGCCGTAGCCTGGAGCCTCCTCGCCGGGCCTGCCGTGATGGCCGCTGAGACCCATCCCGACTTCTCCGGCAGCTGGATTGTGGAAAGCGTGACGACGAGCGGCGGCGATCGCACAACCGAGGGCACCAGGCGCCCGCGTGGCGGCGGCGGAGGATTCGACCGCGGCGGCCGCGGGCTCGGCCGGCGTGGCGGGGCCGATGCCGGCGATGCGCGCGGTGGACGCGGCGCCCGCGGTCCGGTCGAGAACGAGCCCCGCCTCGAGCGCGGCGAGCGCGTGGAGATGACGCAGACCGAGGCGCTGCTCACGGTGATCGTGGCGCCTGACGCGGGCGGCAAGGTGGTGCGCTATCCGCTGGACGGATCCGACGGCTACACGGCCGCGTCTGATGGCAGCACCCTCAAGACCAGGACGACCTGGGAGGGCGTGGCGCTGGTGACCGACAGCCGCGCGGTCGAGAAGGAGCGATCGTTCCACGCGCGCCAGATCCGGACGATGGGCGCGGATGGGCGGGTGCTGATCGAGACGACCATCGACACGCCGTTCGGCAAGCGATCGGTGACGGCGACGCTCACCAAGCGCGAGAGCTGACCGCGGCGTGGCCGTGCGGTAACGAGGGGTAAGAACGGCTACGACGCGGGCTCGACGCGTACCTCGACCTCGACGATCTGTGAGCCGCCGCCGAGCGCGATGCCTTTCACCGGCGTGACGTCGCCATAGTCCCGGCCCCATCCCAGCGTGAGATGGCCCGTGGCGGGGCGCACGTCGTTGGTCGGGTCGACATCGATCCACCCCGCACCCGGCAGGTACACCGAGACCCACGCATGCGACGCTTCGGCGCCCTGGTAGTTGGCGCCGCTGCGCAGGTACCCGCTGACGTAGCGGGCTGCCAGGCCCATCGAGCGCAGCATGCC
>Ga0193753_10004345_pt1 | contig 10151 bp, 6 predicted proteins | sample H1c2metaG_FD_144925 | JGI IMG/M metagenome (GOLD analysis project Ga0193753, IMG submission 144925) | Soil microbial communities from a riparian zone of the East river system, Colorado, United States - H1c2 | ecosystem: Environmental > Terrestrial > Soil > Riparian zone | place: USA: East River... | reverse complement strand
GAGGCCATGCCCAGTCGATGCGCTTCGGACTGGGCAAGCGCTCCGTGCAGCGACGCACCGAGTGCCGGAAAGAACGTGGTAACGACCGACAGCCAGATGGTATGGACGCCCAGATGCAACGCCGCGCCGAACGCAGTGAGTCCGAACAACCAGACGTTGATTGTGTGAACCCGATGCTGCAATGCGTGCTGTTTGGATGCCTGCCGCACATGGTAGTGATGCTGATGCGCGAGAATTCCCAAGGTCCAACGCGCGTAATTTTCTACGAACGCCGGTTGTGACCAGACGTCCGCAAGCACCCCGCGCGCGGCCGACTCGTTGCGCTGGCAGACCGCGCCAATGTCATCCGCGGAGCGCACGTGATTGCCTGGATCGAAGACGCGCAGATACCAGTTCGGCTCCGTGGATTGACGCTGCCAGTCAAGAAGCGGCGCCAGCATCGGCAGGTACCAGGCAAGTTCCGCAGTCGTTCGCGCACGCAGCCATTGCCCTTGCCAGTCGCCGCGGTGGCCGCGCCAGTAAATTGCGGCTACTAGCGAGATGACGAGCACTTCGGAGATGGCCCACCATCCAGCGTATGAATGCAGCGGATGTCTTCCGCTATCCCAGCCGAGCGCCAGAGGCAGCACCGCACACAGAACGGCAACTGCGCTCAACAGGTAGATGGCCCAGAACCCGCTGCGATAGCGATTGCCGAACAGCAACGCACGCTGATCGAACCGCCGATGGTCGGCGTGTATCGCATTTATGAGCGGCGCAAGCGCAGCCGGCGCGATTGGCTCGGGCGGCGGCGGTGGCGATTCGATATGCGCGCCGATGAGCAGGACGCGCTGGATGGCTTGATGAAAAGACACGATCAGCTGTCCGGGATGATTTCATAGGTGGACGCGAAGATCGATCGCGCAACGATGCCCAGGCTGCCATCTCCGTAGTCGACGAGCCAGTCCCCGGCATGGCCGTGCAGCCTGGATTTTCCATCGGCAAGCAGCACTTCGAACGGTTCGGTCATCGACAGCGCAATCACGCGTGTCGGCAGGCTCTCATACCGGCCCGACGCGCCTGCGGTGGTGGGTGCGACCGGCTGGTACTTTTCCGGAAAGCGTGCGCGCGACACCCGCCATCGGTCTCCTTCAGGCCCAGTCATGATTGCATCGCCCGGCAGCGCGTGGACGACGCCTTCGCGGGTCGTCACGGTGCAGGCGCTCTCGGCGAACTGGACCTGGACCATGCGCACCCTCTTGCGAGCCACGATGTGCCGTGGATCCGTATCGACCACGCCCGAGTAACCAGGGAGTGCGGAGGACCTGAACAGCAACGGCATCAGATGACCCGCCGTTCTTCGCTGAAGCTCAGCGGATCGTCCCGGGCATCGTCGTCGAGTGTGGCGTGGAGGATCTCGACGTGGGCTTGATTCATCGGGGAGCAGGACTCTGGGATCGCCGCTGGCTGAGCCCTGTTATGCGCCTCGCACAGGGCGAGTTATTGGATCGATCATATCCTCCAGTAACGATAACAGGCAATGCGCCCCGTAGACGCCAAGCCTTCGCCAGGGATCGCCTAGTGCTGCGCAGGCGCCTCCGTCTGCTGCCATACTTGCCCGCTCTGCGCGGCCTCCCTTTCAGCGGCCGCTTCTACCTGTTCGTCGAACTCCTTGATCCGTTTCGCAAACTCTCGATGCTGGTCCGTCTGCGTCGGCTTGGGCTTGCCCTCGACCGAGAACGTAAGGCTGAAATTTGCCCACATTTTAGTTGGAACACCGTTCACGGTGCCCGGGCGGAGTTTCCACGTTTTTGTACTCTCCAGTGCTGCCGCGTCGAGCTCCTGGTACCCCGTCGACACCACAGCGCGTTGATCCAGCACCGATCCATCCGCTCCAACCAGAACTAACAGGCAGACGATGCCGTCGTGACCTAGCCTTCTGCTCTGCGCTGGGTAGCGTGGCTGCATGAGCGGAAAGGCGCTGCTACTGTGCGGCTTAACCACTCGCTTAGGGCTTGATCCGGCTCGGTTGCGAATGTCGGTACCAGGAACGACATCGCCAGAAGTCCAACCCAAACGACCATCGACCCGCTTCTTGTGTGTTCCATTTCAATTCGCTTTCCCGGCCCGTCGACGGGACAGCAGCCACACCGATAGAAGAGCCAGCAGGCACTCGGGACTGAAGGCTCCGCCGCCGCCACCACCGGAATCCTTGTCGGGCGGGGGCGGCGGAGCAGGAGGCGCTGACTTGCTCAGGGTGATCGACACCTGTCCCGTATCGTTCGCAGGATTCGTGTCGTTGCGAGATGAGAAGGTCATGGCACTGGAGAAAGAGCCCTCGTGATCTGCCATCAGGCTCAAACTGACTTCACGTGTTGCGCCCCTCTCGATGGTTCCAAACACGCATTCCACGCCGCCGCTGCTCGGGGCGCAAGCGCCACCCTGAGCGGTGGCACCTGCGAAAGACATCAGTGCCGGATCAAGTGCGACGGTAATCCGGGCATCGTCGACTGTTTCGTTCGCGACGATCGTGAAGCGCGGGTAGGAGAAAGTCTTGCCAACCTCAGCAGTGACCGCGCTGGCGCTCCATTGCAGCGCCGCGTCTCCCACGCGGTCGCTGACAGTGACTGGAACGGTCATGGTGTTGTTCGCGGGATTGACATCGCCTGCAGCAGACAGGCCCGCGACAAGGTTGAAGCTGCCGAGCAAACTGGAGCGAACCTTGACGAGGATGTCCTTGGACGTGTTGGCCTGCATCGTCCCGAGAAAGCAGTTCCAGTTGGAAGAGCCATTCTGAAGGCAGGTTCCATTGAGGACCTCGGTACCCTGAAGGCTGACGAAAGCAGGCGCCGCAATATTGACGACCACCTGATCAACCACAAGATTGCCAGTCCTCACCGTCACAGGTATCAGACTTTGAACGCCGACGATCGCGTTCGCGGACGCAGATGGGTCGATGCTCGCGTCTGGCGCATCCTTGACCGTGTAATTCCAGACGACAGAGTTGTTGAACGGCGTCGTATCGCCCTGCGCCGCGATACTTACGGTCGATGTGTAGCTTCCTGCCTGCAGCGCCGTGAAGTCGACGGCAAACCGCGCCTTCGCGTCACGAGCCAGGGACGCGAGAACGCAGCTCACCAGCTGCCCCTGAACATCGCAGGTACCTCCACTCAAGGTCGCAGCGTTCACCCGGAACTGCGGGGGCAGCGTCATGGCGACTGCGATGTTGGTCACGGCGCCGAAGCCGCGTGCGGTGATGAACGAGACATTCTGGTACTGCACTCCCGTATTCGGGAATGCAGAATCGCCGCCGCCGGTACTGACCTCCACCTCCACCGCGGGGAAAGCGATCGACGAAAATCCCCGATGGTCATTCTCATCGACATCATCACCCGCAGAACTCACGTCGATGTGTGCCTGATACTGCCCCGCCGCATCTCCCCGAACAGTCAAGGTGAGCGTGCGGGTTCCGCCGGCCTCGATACTTGCGATGTTGCACACGACATCGCTGCCATTGACCGAGCAGGTACCACCTTGCACGGTGGCTGCCTCAACGATGAACTCGAGTGCGATATCGTGAAATATCGTTACGGTACTCGCAGCGCTTGCGAGCGTTCCCGCAGAGCGCAGGATGATGGGGATCTGGATGGATGAACCGATGAGCATCTCGAACCCTTGCGGGGGCAGTTCGATTTTCACATCCCGCTCCGGGACTATCGTGATGGGGAACGGGTGAGTGTCATTGGCGTTATTCAAGTCATTGCTGGCAGTTACTGCCACCGACCCGAACTGTCCCTGCACCAGTGACGCACTCGCCGTTACATCGATGCGTCGTGAAGTGCCGCTGGGTATGTCCGCGAAGGAGCAGTTGAGGATATTTTGTGCCGGCGTGCACGACCCGCCCGTAGTTGTTGCTGATAACACCTGCATCGACTCCAGGTACAGTCGCGCAGCCACGTTTTGAGCCGTGCGCACGCCCGTCGACGCAAGGTTTATCGAGAAACTGATCGGCGCACGAACCATTCCCGAAATCACGGCCGGTGCGGTGATGATCTCTATGTCCGCGGCGGAGGTCACCGTAACGTGGGCGGTCGTGGAATTGTTAGACAAATTCCGGTCATTCGCAGACTGGACCTGAATCTGGATGTCGGCGGCGAGGCGAACGAACGCCGAAGTTCCGCGAACGACTATCCGACGGACATCGCCCACAGGCAAGGTTCCAAGCTGACAAGTGGCCGTGGGCCCGTTGATCGCACAAGTGCCGCCTGCGGCCTCCACAGAGTCGGGCTGAAAGACGAGATCCACCCGCACGACGACATTTTTGGATTCCAGATCTCCCGCCGCTCGCACATCGAACGGCACCTCGAAGGGCTCTCCTGTGTACGCCTGCACCGGCGCTGCAGCGTCCACCAGCACGTCGGCTACCTTTAGCGGCACGATGCATGTCGCTGCATCTATGTTTGGTTGCATCTGCGCGCGACTGCACGCGGAGAACACATTGCTGCCGTTCAACTGCGGGGACATCAGGAAACCCAGCGGCGTGCTCGCGCACGCCGACCCACTCTGACCATCGTGCGGCGCACCGAAGTTGTGGCCCAGCTCGTGCGCCATGATGAGTGCAGAGGTACCCGCGTCGTAGGCACTTTCGCTCACGGAGACACCAAACTGCGCATCACAGAGCGAGCCGAGGTAACCGATGCCGGCGGTACTCCCGTCGATTTCCTTGCCGGTCATCAAATGCGCAAGGCCGCGCGCGCGGACGACGGGCGTCGCATTTCGGTAGGACCCGAACTGCTCCAGCAACTCAGGTCCCGCGGTCGACTGCAGCGGATTCGTCGTATCCGTCATCACGATGAAGTCGGTCGGCACGATTGTGACACCGAGCTGTCCGGAGAAAATACCATCGACGATATTTGCGCGTGCGAGCATCGCCCCCTCGGCATCGGGAAATAGGGCGTGGAATTCGACGTCGCCCACCAGGGCCACCTCGATCTGCAGCGGACCGGAGACCTGAGCAATGACTGGCGACTGCTTGAGCTCCTGGATCACCGAACGATACTGCCGCAGAGCGGCGCCGCGCTCGCTGGCTGCAGCCTCGACGCCGCAGAACTGTTCGCTTACGCCGCCTTGGGTATCGGAGAGTCGATAGACCATCGTAGCGTCGAGCGGTACGCCAGCTGGCGCATCCATATGTCGCGCCAGTTCTTTGAGTGGAGAGATGGAGTAGAACTCTGAACCATCCCACATCGCGCCATACACGCGACCGGCGACCAGCGTGAGCCGGACCCAGGAATCCGCTTTCCCATCGATCGTACCGCGGTAGAGTGATTTGCCCTTGATCAGGGATGCGTCGAGTGTGCGCGTCAACGATTCGTTTGGCTGAAGGCGCAGCGCGTAGTGCGCGCCATAGGCGTCGAACGCAAGCTCGCTCGTCGCGTTGGGTTTGCGTGCACCCGCGCCACTGGGCAGCGCCTGCAATTGCGGCAACGCAATGTCGATACGCTCTGCGTACAGAATGCGATAGTCGGACGCATCAGCGGAAACTGGCGCAGCCAGTAGAATGGCGACGGCCAGAATGCAGGGCGCAATGCGATACATTTGGAGTTCCTCCTTGTCTTTCTTCTTATGGCGCAATCATACGCATCCGGCGCACTACGGAGATTAAATAGAAGCAGCGGTCGGATGCCCTGTTGACTGGGTATTGCGCAGTTCGAGACTGATTCTCGTGTGCCAGACCGTTGGAAAGGCCGTTTCCCGATTATGTCCAACTATCGCCTTGCTCGGCTCACACCTCGACCGCGGCCCGCCAGGACGGCCTCTGGACATGCCCACGTTTGTGCGCCATTCGAAGCATGAAGACACCCGCCGCAAGGCACACTACAACCGCGACGATCGAAGCCTCCGCTCCGAAGGCGCCGCCAGAGAGTATTGGTGCTCCACTGAGATTGCCTTCCAGGTAACCAGTGCTCTGCACGCCTGACGTGGCCACACCAAATATCCCGCTCTGCGTGAAGTTCCAGCCTACGTGGATGCCAACGGCAAGCCAGACTCTCCTGGTAACCATGTACGCAGCCGCAAGCATGACTCCCGCCTCCAGGGCGATGGAGGCGCAACTCACCATCGTGGCCTGCGGGTTCCCAAGGTGCAGCAGACCAAACAGCGCCGCAGAGATGCCGAGGGCGAGCCAACTGCCAAGCCATCCCTCCAGGATGCGGAACGCGACGGCTCTGATGAGTATCTCTTCGGTGATTCCGGCCATGAGCGCCGCCATCAGGGCAGGAACGACGACTGACACCGCATTCACTTTGCTGACGGAATAGATGCCGAGAAGCGCCAGGATGCCAATGACGAGGCCGAACAATCCGCAACCGATGGCGGTTCCTGTGAGCGCTTCTGTCAGGCACCCCCTGGCAAAAAGCTCCGGGACACGCCGTCTTTCCACGATGCGCACAAAGCTGTAGTAGCCGACGAGAGCTCCACCGGCCAGGAGAAGCGGCGCCAGCATCTGTGTGCCCCGCGGCAGCAACGCGGCGGTCGCTGAACCCAGGCCGATGGCACCGCCCACCCAAAAGAATCCCAGCACGGCTCGCACCGGAGGAAACAGGATCAGTCTGTAGAGGCGGCTGGTGAAACGAGACAGCATGTTTGTGTGGTAGTCCAGGTGTGAGGCAACCGCTCCATTGTGCATGTGTTCTCATCAGCGTGCGCGCTCGATCAGCTCCAGTTCCGAGCTTGCCTCTACCCGATCGAACACAATTTCCGCGCCGGTGGTCGAGACATCGAAGTCGTGAATGGCAAAGTCCCGCGGAAGGTCGGCGAGAACGCGCTGGTCGCCAGTACGCAGGTCCAGCGACAGAATGTCCTTATGGTCGATGTCGCCGCCCAGAACAATGAGCGTCCGCGAGTCACGGAGAAATGCGACGCGTCGCGCACCGCGCGTCAGCATCACCGTCGGCAGGGCATATGGCCGCCCATCTGCGGCCGCGGCGCGCAATGGGAAAGTCGTGCCGACGTCTGCACCTGAGTAAACCAGGAATTGCCCATCCGGCGACCAGACAGGATCAGTCGAATATTCCGACACCATGGGAAGGGGCGGATCGCCGTTCACAAAGATGCGAGTCAGACGTGGCTCCGCGTCATGCACGACAGCTACAACGATCGACTGCCCGTCGGGAGACCAGGTCGGATTGCCACGCAGGGCGAGCGACTCCGCAACACTCTTCAGGTGCGCGCCCGTGTCGTCCATCACGTACAAGCGCGTCCTACCTTCCTGTTCGACCGAGAATGTGACACGCCGTCGGGAGCGATCCAGAGTGGGCCCTCCCACAACGCGCGCGTGAGCGCTGCTCCAAATCTCCGTGGCCACCCCCTGCGCCAGCGACCAGATGCCCTGTCTTGCGCCCTGCGACGAAACATAAAGGAGCGAGTCCACGCCAAGCCGCGGTGTAGCACCGTTTGCCAGAACCAGCGATGGTTCGCGGCTAGCGGGGACGTTGGTGGCTTCGTTCGCAAGCGTCATGCGCCAAAGGCTTGTACGGCGCTTCGCAAGCGTCGCGACGAGGCGCGCACCGTCACCACTTGCACCGAGTGATGTGTAGCTCTCAAGTCCGTAGCTGATGCGGTGCGAGACCTTTCGCTCCACATCTATCGCGTAGATCCAGGGCCCTGCCCCACCCGCATCTGTTGCAAGATAGGCCAATGTGCGTCGATCGATCACCACTGGAAAGGATACGTACCCGTTGTGAGCGGTGATCCGCTCGAGAGCGTCGCCGGACGGTCGAATTCGCCAGATGTCCCACTCGTCGGGCGGCACGCCACGAACGAAATAGATGTAGGCATCGTCGCTGGACCACACGGGAAAGTGGCAATGCACGCCGTTGCCAGCCGCATAGATTCGCCGCTCCGCGCTCTTTCCAACCGCTTGCGATTCCGCGAGAAACAGCGGATCACCCGGCGCCGTCGTGTGATAAACGAGCCGCTTGCCATCGTGCGACCAGTCCAGCTCGGCGGCCCCTTGAACATATAGCCGCGACGGACCGCCACTGGCTGGCACTGCCATGACATTGATGTCGCCGGGTTGCGAGCCGTCCGCGCGCCGCGTCCATATCGAAACCAGTGACGAATCGGCAGAGAAGCCGAGAGTACGGATCGACGGATTGATGAGTTCGGGAAATTCCCCGTGCGTCAGGTTGCGGTATGTTCCGCTGCCTAGCTCACTCAACCAAGCGTCGACTATCCCGTCTCGCCTCGCCAGGAATGCCATGAGCTTTCCATCGCGGGAGATCGCCGCCTCGCCCTCGGCCCCGGCAAACTCCGGGAGCGGAGCGAATCGTGCGTTCGCAAGTGGACTGCGCCAGAAGTAGCTGCTGTGGACCGTGAGCCAGGCCAGTGCGAGCAGGCTCGCGACGAGTCCGGCACCAATCGTCCACCATACCCCTCGCGGCTCCAACCGGCGCGGCGGTGATTCAGGGATGCTCTTCGCTGCAGGGAGGATCGGAGCAGGTGGCCCCGCTTCGGGACCGCCCTCTTGTACCAGGCGGGTGCGTCTGCTCTCCCACCAAGCGTCGAGTTCGGAGCGAAATGCAAAAACCGATCCCAGCTTGTCGTGCAGATGCCGGTGAACGGGCATCGATTCACGCCGCTCCCATCGCTGCACGGTACTGACGTCGCGCTTGAGATAGGAAGCAATCTTCTTCCAGGAATCGAGTCGATCATCGGACCGTTCCCGGGCGGCCGCGCTGTTTGCGTTGGATCCAGGATTTTCCAAAGCCGCACTCCAGTCATGCACGTCGGTACTTTTGGACTCTCGCATCCGATCCGAGGTGCGGCAAACAACGGTATTGCACGGCGCGGCGCCGTGGCCGGCCTCCTACCTTTCCTTGCAGCTTGCTCACGCGCAGCCCCAGCGTGACCGTACCGCCGTCGGCGCGATTGCTGCGGCGGCGAGGCTGTCCCGAAAGATACTCCTGAAACCTCCGAGGGAGCATTGAGATGAACACCAAGACTCCGATAACGATATTGCGGATGCACAATCGCCTGGCCGCAAGAACATCACAGCTGTCGACCGCCACTGCGGGCTTTCTGGCAGCGGGGACCGCAATGATGCTGGCCTGGACCGGAATCGCATCCGCGACGCCTCCCAAGGATTTCAACAGTGACGTAACGAAGGCATTCTTCGAGAAGATCCGCGTCCGGGCCGAGACAGGAAGCGATGTCGACGATCCGGGCAAGCGCCTGCCGGTCTTCGGACACGGCAAGCACAAGAGATTCCCCGGATGGTTCCCGCACAGGGAGGACCCAAGAGTGAAGATCATTGCGAAAGATCCGTCCGACGTATACGTCGTCATCAATACCGTCGCACCGGGCGGATACAGCGGCTGGCATACACACCCGGGACCCAGTGTGGTGCTCGTCAAGACGGGAGCGGCGACAGTCTATGACGGCGATGATCCGAACTGCACTGCGGTGACGTACCCCGCGGGAACGGGCTTCATCGATCCGGGTGACGGGCATGTGCACATGGTGCGCAACGAAGGGATCGAGCCACTAGTGACAGCCGCGTTCCAGATCATCCCAACTGGCGAGGCGCGGCGCATAGATGCTGCAAGCTCAGGATATTGCGCGTTCTAGTCCGAGCGGATGCGGCGGGTCGACTTGAGGTCCGCCGCCATCCGCTTTCCTGTCAGGCCACGTCTGCGGCTGCTGAACTCGCGGCACGACACGCACCGACACATATGGAGCATATCCGGACATAAGCGCCGGCCGTCACGAACATGAGCCGGGATTCCCTCTCATACTGACATCAGGAGGCGATGTCTGAAAATGAGGGTCTAGCCGTGTCGGCGATCGAATTCCGGGCGACGAGGCAGGCGGATCGGGCTGGCGATGCTGGCGCGAGTGACCGGCTGTTCGCGATGTTTTACGACGAACTGCGGCGCATGGCGCAACGGGAGCTGCGGCGCAGCGCCGCCAACACGCTCACTCCCACCACGCTGCTGCACGAAACCTTCCTGAATGTTTCACAGCGCGAGTCCGCTGCATTCGAGAGTTCAGGGCAGTTCATGTCGTACACGGCATGTGCGATGCGCGGCCTCATCATCAGCCACCTGCGCACCCGCAAAGCGCAGAAGCGCGGCGGCGAGTTCGCGATCACCACCTTACCGGCCGAGCTG
>Ga0193753_10004344_pt1 | contig 10156 bp, 2 predicted proteins | sample H1c2metaG_FD_144925 | JGI IMG/M metagenome (GOLD analysis project Ga0193753, IMG submission 144925) | Soil microbial communities from a riparian zone of the East river system, Colorado, United States - H1c2 | ecosystem: Environmental > Terrestrial > Soil > Riparian zone | place: USA: East River... | reverse complement strand
TCTGAATGCCCAAACCATCCCGCCTATGACCTACCTGGGTATAGAGCATGGCTTGTCCAATAACTCCGTACGCACCATTCTGCAGGACAGTAAAGGATTTATGTGGCTGGGAACCTATGATGGCCTGGACAGGTATGATGGCAATACTTTTAAGATTTTCAGGAATAAATACAACGATTCAGTATCGCTTATTAATAATGTCCTTACTGCTCTTGAAGAAGATAAAGCCCGGCAGATATGGATCGGCACAAGGCAGGGCGCTTGTTTTTACAATTCGCTGGAAGATAAATTTCATCATGTAACCATTAAAGTACCAGACGGAAAATTAATTGTGCTCAATAGTGTGATCCGGGACATTAAGGCAGATGATCAAAACAATGTTTTTGTTGGGTCTGAAACGCAGGGTTTGTTCATTTGTGAAAAGGGAAAATTTCCGGCAAAAAAAGTGACAATTTCCGGGCATCCTGAAATGCTGTCCTATGGCGTTCAGGCTATTGTTACAGATGAGAATACAAAAACCTATGTTTTTTTACAAGGGAAAGGTCTGTATAGTTACAATTATCAACAGCAGCAGCTTGAACTGGTAAATGCGAAAATTGATCGGGCCTACGCAATGGTCAATACCAAATCAAATCTGTTAATTGGCGCTGGTCCGTCTTTATTCAAATTTGATAAGCATTCCGGTGCAATGGCGAAAATTGGAACTATTGATACTTCAATCCATCCTAATAACATAATATGGTCTTTGTTGCAGGACAACAGCGGTAAAGTTTGGGTTGGTACAACAGAAACAGGAGCAGAAGTTTGGGATATGCTTTCGGGAAGTAAAAAGTTTCTGAATCCGGGAGATAGCAAACAATCATTGACTTCGAGTGGTGTGTATTGTATTTATGAAGATCGCCACCTGCGCAAATGGATTGGCACGGCGAGGGGTGGTATAGATATTTTTGATCCGCAAAAACAAAATGTAGAAACCATTGCACATGACCCGGCCAATTCTGCCAGTATTACCGGCAATATTGTATCTGCGGTATTCCAATATAACGATAGCGTGCTTTGGGTTGGTATTGAAGGTTCAGGCCTTAACGGATGGAACCGCAATAAAAATATTGGTTACCGCCTGAAAGAAATCAAGTCTGGCGATGCGCTGGCTTCAGAGTTTATTGTAGACATTCAAAAAGATTTTACTGGCGACATCTGGCTGACCTCATTTGTGAACAGCATATACAGGTACCGGGCGCAGCAGCATACATTCGAACATTATAATTTGATAAATACCGACGGAGATAAGCGAAGTAAAGTGGCTTTTCGCATTTATGAAGATCGGGAAAAAAAATTATGGGCAGCCTCATTACGCCGGGCGGATATAATGGGCGCACTTTACCTGTTCAACAGAGAAACGGACAAGTTTGAATTATATGATAGCCGGCTTTCAGATTTATTTTGCCTGCTTGAAGACCCGACCGGCGATTTTTGGGCGGGTAGCCTGACCAATATTATCAGGATTGATAAAAAAAATAAAGACAACCAGTCTTATTTTATTGGTAACACCGTAAGAGGATTGTTTCGCGATAAACCGGATGAATTATGGGTAGCAACTGAAGGCGGCGGATTGATTTTATTTGATCCTTTAAAAAATGAAATCGTAAAAAGATACACAACCGATGACGGTCTTTGCAACAATTCGATTACGGCTATCATTGATGATGAGCAAGGAAATCTCTGGTTAAGTTCTTATAATGGGCTTTCCTGTTTTAACCGGCAGCGCCGGAGTTTTGCCAATTTCTCAAAATACGATGGGCTGCAAAGTAACCAGTTCAATTTTAATGCGGCAATACGGCTTAACACAGGCGAACTTGCTTTCGGTGGAATTAAAGGGTTTAACATTTTTTATCCTTCTGCTATTCTGCCATCTCTTACAAAAGGCAAATTATATTTAACAACAATTAATGTAAATGGTGCAGACGTAAATGTTAGTAATCTATTTGCTGTAAAGTCAGATTCAGAACAAATTACGCAGCTCAGGGTGCCGTACAATCATGCAGTTTTTAAGTTTGAATTTTCCAGCCCGGAGTTTTCAACACCTGATAAAATACAATACGTTTATTTCATGGAGGGCTGGGATAAAAACTGGAACCATGCGGGCAAAGACCGCACAGCTTTATACACGCATTTGGATGAAGGGTCATATACCTTTAAAATCAGGGCCACAGCGGCCAACGGGGCATGGAGCGCCAATGAAGTATCACTAAAGATTCGGGTATTACCACCCTGGTTCAGGTCCTGGTGGGCTTACATAGTATATGCATTAATTATTACGGGCACCATGTATGCATTTTATTATTACAGGGTAAGGCAAAGGAAATTAACCTATGAGACCAGCGTTGCGCGATTAAATGCAGAACGGGAAAAATCGGAACGTGAAAAAAAGCAGGCAGAACTGGACAAAGAACTGGCTGAACATAATAAAGATAAGGCGGAACATGCCCTTGTACTGGCAGAAAAGGAAACCGACAGGGTAAGACTGGAAAAGGAAAACGAAATTAATGAAAGAAGAAATGCTTTTTTTACCAATATTTCTCATGAATTCCGCACCCCGCTTACTTTAATTATCAATCCGGTAAAAGATCTTTTGCAAAATGAAAAATCGGCGGTACCAACCGGCGATAAGGAGTTAAACATTGTTTACCGCAATGCACGCAGGATGCTGAGCCTTGTTGACCAGCTTCTGTTATTCCGTAAAGCAGAGAGCGGGCTTGATACGCTCAGGATTACAAAGCTCAATTTCTATGATTTATGCAACGAAGTATATCTCTGTTTTATACAACAGGCAAAAGCGAAGCATATTGACTACAGTTTTGATTGCAATAATACCTTGCTTGAAGTTTATGGGGACAGGGAGAAAATCGAGATCGTATTATACAATCTCATTTCCAATGCTTTAAAATATACCCCCGTAAATGGCCGTATTACTTTCAGTGTAGCAGAAAGAGAATCGGAAATCAGTATAAATGTATCGGATACAGGTGCTGGTATTGCTGCGGAAACGGGGGATAAATTATTTGAGAAATTCTATCAATCTGATGGTTCGGATACAAGGCCGAAACCGGGTTTTGGCATTGGCTTATACCTGGTAAAGCATTTTACCGATCAGCACCACGGACATATCTCATATCAATCTGAACTGGGGCGCGGCACCAGCTTCAGCCTGACAGTGTTAAAAGGGAAAGAACATTTTGGCGACCTCCTGGTTCATGAAGAAGATACAGGCGCCGCGGTTTTTTTAAACGAATTGGCCGTGGCGGAAGAAACGGGCATAGAAAAGCAAACTGAAGCAGGCAGATTAAACGAGATTATTACAACCAAACAATCAATGCTGGTGACGGATGATGACGAACAAATGCGTAATTATATAGTAAGCATCTTTGCGGACAGGTTTATTATGCACGAAGCTGCCAACGGGGCTGAAGGCCTGCAGAAAGCAAAAGAACATTTCCCGGATATAATTATAAGTGATATTAAAATGCAGGGGGGGGATGGAATTGATTTTTGCCGGGCGGTAAAAGGCGACAGCTCCCTGAATCATATCCCTGTTATATTGTTAACCGGTACATCATCTGATAATTTAGAACTGGAAGGGGTAGAAGGAGGAGCGGACGATTATATAACAAAGCCTTTTGATAAAGACTTACTGGTTGCCAGGGTAGCCAACCTGCTGAAAAGCAGGGATAACCTGCAAAAATACTTCTATAATGAAATTACGCTCAACAGGAATGATCTTAAAATTTCGGCCGAATACAAAGAATTCCTTGAAAAATGCATTGCTGTTACCACGGCTCATCTGGATGATGAGCGCTTTACCGTAAAAGATCTGGCCCGCGAGATGGGCATGAGCCATTCTTCGGTCTACAATAAGATTAAAGAAATTTCAGGCCAGTCTGTGAACGGTTTTATACGTTTCATCAGGCTCCGGAAGGCGGCAGAACTTTTTATCAATACCAATGATAATATCGGACGTATTTCTTTCCAGGTGGGTATAACCGACAAAACCCATTTTCGGGAACATTTTACCAAAGTCTTTGGCATCTCCCCTGCTGAATATATTAAGAAATTCAGGAAGCCATTCAACCAGGATTATCATCTTGACAAATCCTCTTTCGGAAAAAAGCCTGACTAAAGAGCCCTTTTTTCAGCCTTCTCATTTTACGCCGGATAAAAAAAGTAAAAAGCCCGCAATCTTTTTAAAAAATAAGAATTTCCCCTCTTTTTATCAGAATGCCCCCCTGAATAACCGGCCCCTGCAGCCTTAGTTTTGGTTTTTACCAATAAAGCTAAACCGATTTAGTCTCTTAAAAAGCCAAACGATTGCATATGAAAATTGAAAACCTTTCAGGGTTCTACAACCAGATTTTTAAGAAAAAGCTCCCTGCTCAGCTCAGTTCAGCAGGTTTACAATCCAACCGTTTTACCAATTATTATTTTCCCCTACATTTTTTTAAACTAAAAACTGCTATTATGAAAAGTTTGCTATGCACCAGTGAAACTGTCGCCAGGCGGCAGTGGCGCGTGAAAACTAGTACACGGCTACTGTTCTTATTTTTTATGCTGGCCTTCGCTGTTTTGAAAGGCCAGTCCCAATCCATCACCGGAAAAGTAACAGACGCCGAAGGGAAACCATTGCCCGGCGCTACGGTAAAAGTAAAAGGCGCCAAACAGACGGTTGTAACCAACGCCGAAGGTGATTTTTCTATACCGGCAAAAGCAACAGATAAATTATTGATTAGCTATGTTAATTATAAAGAGCAGGAAATTTCGGCTGCTGCTGCCCTGTCTGGTATAAAACTGCAGGCAGCTGATAAAACGCTTGATGATGTAGTTGTGGTGGGTTATGGTACACAGAAGAAAGCAACACTCACCGGATCGGTTTCAACGGTTAATGCAAAAACCTTCCAGGACAGGGGACCGGTGGCAAACCCTTTGGCTGCTTTACAAGGCCAGGTGCCGGGGGTAACCGTTACCCGCAGTTCGGCGCAACCGGGACGTGAAAACTGGAATTTCCAGGTAAGGGGTGCCACTTCTACCAATGGCACAGAACCCCTGGTAATTGTAGATGGGTTAACTGTTCCAAATACTGCAGCTTTAAATTCACTCAATCCCGCCGATATACAAAGTATTTCATTTCTTAAAGATGCGGCAGCGGCTATTTATGGTGCAAGGGCCGCAGGAGGTGTTGTTTTGGTTACAACAAAAAGAGCAAAGTCAGGAAGACCAACATTGGAATACAGTGGTTCCTACTCTGTTAAGAAAATTGGATTACAGCCCAAATTAACCGATATCAATGGCTGGGGGCCGATGATGTATGAAGCAAGATTTACCAACGATCAGTTCCCAACGACTGATCCCTGGGTCACCTATGCAAACATTTCGATGTACGCAAAAAAGAACAACAAGGATTTTTTAACGCATGACGAGTGGCAGGCACTCATTGCACCGGGCGGACAATTTGCAGGTGGATTTAGTTTTGGTGATGTAAAGGACTATGTTTTTTACAATGGCACTATGCAGGATTATCTCTGGGGCAGTGCAAATTCAAATGAACATCAGCTCAGCATATCTTCCAGGAATGATAAATCAGGTTACCGCATCTCATTGGGTTACCTTGATGATGGAAGCTTATTGCAGGCGGGAAGTAATTCCAATAAACGCTATAACCTTCGCCTTGCACACGATTACCAGTTTTCTTCCAGGCTCAGTCTGACAAGTAATATCTCCCTGGAAAAAAATGATATTATTCAACCCACAGGACTTGGTTCGGTATTGAACAATGGTATTCAGCCCGGTTTGCCGGCCGCTGCGCTGAATGGGAAAGCGTATATATGGGGATCGGGTATTGGCAATGCAACCACCAATAATATTGCTGCACTGGGTGGTGATAATAAAGAAGGTAATACCAGGATCAATACAAATTTTAACCTTACTTACAAAATAGCCAAAAACCTGAAAGCAATAGGAACAGCAGGTTATTATTTTCATAATGTAGATTACAGAACCAACGAGCAGGTAATTAACTGGTACGATATAACAGGAACCCAATTGCTTGCCCAGATTACACCGGGCGGAAGCAGCAGGGGCAGTTATCAGCGTGGTGCCCGCAGAGAATCTTATTACAATTTCAACGGGTACCTGGAGTATGGTAATGTATTTGGAAAACACCAGGACCATGATTTGAAAGTAATTGCAGGTGCACAATATGAAAGAGATGAATTGAATGCTTTCTATGCAAAAACGCTGGACCCTGTACCAGGTGTGCCACCATCTTTAAGCCTTAATACTTCCGCTGATCTTAATTCTAAAACGGTTTCAGAAGCACAGAACCATTATGCCCTGGCAGGTTATTTCAGCAGGTTAAATTATGTTTATAAAGGCAAATATTTATTTGAGGCCAATGCCCGTTATGATGGTTCATCAAAATTTGATCCATCCAATCGCTGGAAATTCTTTTATGGTTTCCTCGGCGCATGGCGTATCAGCCAGGAAGATTTTATGAAGAGCGCAACATTCCTGAGTGATCTTAAACTCAGGGCATCCTGGGGAAGCGTAGGTAATCAAAGTGGTATTGGTTTATACGATTACATTCCATTCCTTAACCTGAATGCAACACAGGGTGCAACTTCAGCCGGATTCCCCATTATTGGCTCTTCTCCGGTCATAAGGGTTGCTCCGGGTAACCTGGTAGCGTTGGACAGAACATGGGAAACAATCCAAACTTCTGATCTGGGTCTTGATTTTGGATTTTTGAAAAACCGGTTATCAGGCACGTTTGATTATTTTATCAAGCAAAATAAAAACATGCTGATTGCGCGCACATTCCCTGCCGTTTTAGGTGCATCAGCCCCTGCGGGCAACAATGGCGAATTGAAAACATGGGGATGGGAATTCTCTTTGAACTGGAATGATCATGTTGGAAAAGTAAACTACCATGTCGGCGGTAATATTTCAGACAACCAGAACAAGCTGGTTAAGTTCGGTGGCCAAACGCTTATATCTGATGCCAACCGCGGTTATAACAGCGCCGTAGAAGGTTATGCAATTGGTACTTATTTTGGTCTTCAGTATGCTGGCCGTATCCAGACACAAAAAGATATTGATGACTACAGCAAATTATTTTATGCAAACGGAACGACGGTGAACGGTGGATTTAGCAGTACAAGTACGAGCCCGCAAAACAGCCTGCGTCCGGGCGATAATATGTACGCGGATAAAAATGGGGATGGCAAGATTAATTTTCCGCAGGATGCTGTCGCTATTGGTACCGATATTCCCCGTTTCACCTATTCATTCAACGGTGGTGCGGATTGGAATGGCTTTGACATCAATTTTATATTCCAGGGAGTAGGCAAACGAACCATCATACGTGACGGTAACTGGAGAATTCCCGCAGCTGTAGTCTTCCAGGCACAAAATGAAGCTTTCCAAAATAAAACCTGGCAACCCACACGCACTGATGCTCCATTACCAAGACTTTCCACTACCGGTACTATCAATAACTATAATTATTATCCGTCAACTTGGGTGGCAGAAAACGGTGCTTACCTGCGTTTAAAAAACCTGGTTATTGGTTACACATTGCCACATAGCCTTACAATGAAAGCAAAAATTGAAAAATTGCGTTTTTACTTCTCCGGGAATGATCTCTGGGAAAAAACTAAAATCAATGACGGTTGGGATCCTGAAACCTCAAGGACTGTGGCCAACACAGGGGATCCCAATAACAACAATGTTACCACGTTCAGCGAGCGGTATCCATTCTACAGGTACCTGACTTTTGGTGTAAACGTTACTTTTTAATTTAAAAAATTTAGACAGATGAAAAAGTTAATAAAGTATATACAGGCATTAAGTGTATTATCACTGCTATTGCTTGCCGTTGCTTGTAACAAAACGGTTGATTTAAAGCCTATCAATGAAATTTCAGACGCCAGCTTCTGGACAAATCCATCGCAGTTTCAACTGGCAGCCAATGAATTTTATACTTACCTGAGGACATTTACAGATATCATTAATGATAATCCACATGCTGACCGGAGAGGTGATTTCTTCTGGACGGGTGCTGGCAATACATTCAGTAATGGAACCAATGCTGTGCCGGCTTCCGATGGTAACTGGAATACTGCATATACAAGAATCCGTGCAACCAACTACCTGCTTGATAAAGCAAAATCCTATGCTATGCAGGCAGATATTGCGCAATATGTAAGTGAGGCTAAATTTTTCCGTGCCTATACTTATTTTGATCTTTTGCAGATGTATGGTGACGTGCCCATTGTAGATAAGTTACTTACGATTAGTTCACCTGAATTAACAGCTGCCCGTGATTCCAGAGATAAAGTAGTTGATTTTATTGTTTCAGATTTGGAATCGGCTATTGCAGTGCTGCCTTTGGAAAGTGCTATCGGTGCTGCTGATAAAGGCCGGGTGAGTAAGGGTGCTGCACAGGCATTCCTGTCCAGGGTAGCTTTGTATGAAGGCACCTGGCAAAAATTCAGGAACAACGCAACAAGAGCAGGTGCACTGCTGGATAAAGCCATTGCAAACAGTGATGCAGTTATAACCAGTGCGCAATACCAGCTTTTTGCACCTGCTGCCCTGGGCGATTCGGCACAGAAGTACATGTTCATTCTCGAAAACCAGAAATCAAATCCTGCAGGCATCGTTAAGTCTGCCAATAAAGAATACATGCTGACTAACAGGTATGATCAGGCCAGCAGGCAAATCCGGTTTAACGTTACAAAGACGGTACAGGCAAATATATTTTTCATGACACGTAAATTTGCCAATTCTTATTTATCGCAGGATGGTTTGCCAATAGAAAAATCTTCCTTATTCCAGGGATATGCAACAACAACTTCCGAGTTTGTCAACAGGGATAATCGTATGCGTTATAATATGGTGCGTGATGGTCAGTATTTATGGTCAAATCAGCTGATCGGTTCGCGGGTTACATGGCTGGGCGACGCAGCAGACATTGCCAATTCAATTGGCAAATTTGACGCGGTTCGTGGTTCTGGTTATCATACACAGAAATGGGCCGCTGAACGCCAGGTGAATGATAATGAAGAAGGATATGATTACCCTGTTGTACGTTATGCGGAAGTATTGCTTAATTATGCGGAAGCAAAATTTGAAAAAGACGGAACCATCAGTGATGCAGACCTGGATAAATCATTAAATCTTGTACGCAACCGCGTGAATAAAACAATGCCTAAGCTAAGCAATGCGCTTGTATCTAATAATGGGTTGGATATGCGCACCGAAATAAGAAGGGAAAGAAATATTGAATTGTATTTTGAAGGCTTCAGGGTAGATGACTTAAAAAGATGGAAAACAGCAGAAACTGAATTGCCATTACCGCTCGACGGAATAACCTGGACCGGTACGCAGTTTCAAACACGCTGGGCTGCCATCAGTGGGGCTATCGTAAATGGCGTGTACAGGCTCGAAACAGCAAGGAAATGGGCAGATAAAAATTATCTGTTACCTGTTCCTACCCAGCAAATTCAGCTAAACCCTAACCTTATACAAAATCCAAACTGGTAACAACCATGGATGAAATATATTTCTGGCAATAAGAAATGAGTTTACATAGCAATCAGTAAAATCCGGTATTGATAAAAACCAGGCGGCTTTCAGAAAGAATTTATCGCAGTTGTTATCTGAAAAGCCGCCTTTTTAATGTGTATATGAAAAAAAAATTATCCATACATGATATTGCGAAAGCACTGAACTTGTCTGCTTCAACCATATCTTTTGTTTTAAATGACAAAGGGGAAGAGAAAAGAATAAGTGAATCTGTCAGAGAACGTGTCTTGAAATATGTTGAAGAAGTTGGATATAAACCAAATGTACTTGCACAAAGCCTGCGGACAGGAAAGAGCAGGATATTGGGTATGCTTGTTGAAGATATTTCGGATTCATTTTTTTCAAGTATTGCCAGAACAGCAGAATTACTCGCAGCAAAAAGAGGATACAAAATATTATTCTCCAGTACCGAAAATGATACAGCTAAAACCAAATCTTTATTAAAGCTGATGCGTGAGCGGCATGTAGAAGGTTATATTATTGCACCGCCACCCGGTATTGAGGCAGACTTGCAGGA
>Ga0193753_10004343_pt1 | contig 10157 bp, 9 predicted proteins | sample H1c2metaG_FD_144925 | JGI IMG/M metagenome (GOLD analysis project Ga0193753, IMG submission 144925) | Soil microbial communities from a riparian zone of the East river system, Colorado, United States - H1c2 | ecosystem: Environmental > Terrestrial > Soil > Riparian zone | place: USA: East River... | reverse complement strand
CTATGTCCACAAAGTGGTGCCCAAGACCGCCATCAACACCTGGTCGACGGTGGGCTTCCGCAATCCGGCGCTGACCACGGCGCTGGGCCGCGCCATCGTGAGCCAGAAGTATGTGGACTTCGACAGTTTTGCCCAGGCGTTTCCTACGCCGATATTCCAGCGCACTCGCGATACTATGACCGCGCTGAAGGACATCTGGCAGGAGCTGGTGGAGGCCCGCAAGCGCGGCTTCGCGCGCGAGATCAACGAATATGTGGTTGGCACGAGCTGCCTGTCTGTGGCGGTGCTGCGCGGCCACAAGCCCATCGCCGCGATCAGCGTCACCGGCCCGACCGAGCGGCTGGACCGGGTGCATGAGCAGTTCCTTGTGCGCACGCTGCGCGATTGTCTGGCCCCGCATCTGCCGCTGGGGCTGTCGCTGCAGATCCCCACGGAGCGCCGGCGCGAACCGCAAAAAGATCGCATGCTGCGCCGGTTTGAGATGCTGGCGCCGCATCCGGCACCGCGTTTCATGTCGCGAAACGAAGCGCCCACCGTGGATTGACGCTGGCCCCGCTGCCGCAATTACATGCGGGGATAAAAGGCGGCCGCTAGGGCTGTGTTTCGGGAACGATCATGACATACCGCATCGCGATGCTTGCTGCGCTTCTGGCGGCAACTGTGGCCGGACCGGTAGCGGCCGCGCCGCACCGCATGGCCAATGCCGTCAAGGCGGGCGAGCTGGTGATCGATCCGCCCACGCTGATCAACCTGGGCTTTGAATGGCTGATCAGCGGCGATGACAACCGCAATGCCAAAGTGGCGGTGTCCTACCGCAAAAAAGGGGAAAGCCAATGGAAGACAGCCATGCCGCTAATGCGGCTGCAGCATGAGCGCGTCTATTGGGGCAACAAGAAAACCGATGATCACATCTTTAATGTGATGGTGCCCAACATGTTCGCCGGCTCCATCCTGGACCTGGAGCCGGACACGGTTTACGAGGTGCGCCTCGTGCTCACCGATCCTGATGGGGTGAAGGGCCCGGCCACTCATATCGCCACCGTCAAGACCCGCGCCGAGCCGAAACCGGCCGCGGGCGGTCATGTCTTCCATGTTTATCCGGACGATTGGAAAGGTCCGAAGGAGCCGAATTCCTATGTCGGACTGAACTGCGGCTACAACTATCATTGCCAGGGCGGAGATGAATCCCTCGCCGACCGGCCGCGCGTTCAGGCCGGGGACACTGTTTTCGTCCATGCCGGCGTCTATGCATCACACCAAGACATGTATAGCCGCATCAGCTCGACCCGGCCTGTCGAAGGCACTTACTACCTGTTCGGTCAGGGCACCGCGGAAAAACCCATCGTGATCAAGGCGGCCGGTGACGGCGAGGTGATCTTCGATGGGCGCGGCAACTTCAATCTCTTCAACATGATCAAGTCGAAATACAATTATTTCGAGGGCATCACCTTCCGCAACACCGAAATCGCCATCCAGGGCGGCGTCCAGTTCATCGGTGGCACCATCGGGTTGACGATCAGGCACTGCAAGTTCGAGAACATCAATATCGGGGTCAATGACAGCTATTCCGGCTCGAAAGACTTTTATATCACCGACAACAGCTTCATCGGCCGCGACGATCCCAAGCATCTGCAAGGCTGGAGCAGTGACGAGTACTGGCTGCGTTTCAATGGCGTGGAGGGGCAGGAGTTTCCCGTCAAGCTCAAGTCCTATACGGCGGTGCGCGTCTATGGCCAAGGCCATGTGGTGGCATTCAACTATGTCGCCAATTTCCATGACGGGATCGATGTGGAAACCTATGGCAACCCCGACGGCAGCGATGCCGTGCATGGGCCCCTTTATCCGCCGCGCAAGGACTGGGACCGGCGCACCGTCTCGATCGATTTCTACAACAACTACATCACCAACATGCACGACAACTCGATCGAGATCGACGGTTCGATGCACAATATCCGGGTGCTGCGGAACATCCTGATCAATTCCGCTTCCCATCCCTTCTGCAACCAGCCCTCGATTGGCGGGCCGGTCTATTGGGTGCGCAACATCGCCTATAACGCGCCCTTCGGGGCGGCACGCATGACCTCGGGCGCGCCGGGTGTCTTTTTCATCAACAATACCATCTTCACCGAGTTCGCCGGCAATGCGGCTGCGAATCTGCACCTGTTCAACAATTTGATCCTGGGGGAGAACGCCAATCCGGCGATCCTGGCAGTCAACAGCTTCACGTCCTACGGCGAGTCCGACCACAACGGCTTTCGGCCCAATGCGGGGCAGCCTTACGCCTTCGAATGGGATGTGCCGGCGAATGGGGCGATGCAGGATTATCGCGACCTGTTCGATCCGCCCGGAAGGCGCGGAGACAAGACGCTGCAGGTACGCCGGTATGCAAGCCTGGCCGACTACAGCGCCGGCACGGGCCTGGACCGTCACAGTATCCTGGTGGATTACGACTCTTTCGAGAATGTGAAGCAGCTCGACGCCAAGGATTTTGCGAAGGCGCAGCTTCTCTATGACGCCAAGGACATGGATTTTCGGCTGAAGCCCGGCTCGGCACCGGTGGACAAGGGGATGATTGTCCCCAATGTCACCGACACCTATACCGGCGCTGCGCCGGACCTGGGCGCGCTGGAAGTGGGGATGCCCGCGCCGCATTACGGGCCGCGCGCGTGAGTTCCCTTCATCTTCGGCAGTCGGAATCGGATACAGCAATGCGCAAGAGACTGGATGGAAAGACGGCGCTGATCACCGCCGCCGCGGCCGGCATCGGCCGGGCGGTGAGCGAGCTGTTCGCGGAGGAGGGCGCCCATGTCATCGCCACCGACCGCGATTTCGACGCGCTGCGGGGGCTCAACGCCGACCGCCGCCCGCTGGATGTCACCGATGTCGATGCGGTGTCGGCGCTGGCGCGGAATCTGGGCCGGGTCGACATCCTGTTCAACTGCGCCGGTTTCGTGGAAAGTGGCACCATCCTGGGCAATGACGAGTCCGAGTGGCGCAAGTCGTTCGAGATCAATGTCTTCGCCATGGCGCGCATGATCCGCGCATTCCTGCCCGCCATGATCGAGGGCGGCGGCGGCAACATCATCAACGTCGCCTCGGTGTCGGGCTCGATCAAGGGCATTCCCAACCGCTGCATCTATGGCGCCAGCAAGGCGGCGGTGATCGGCCTGACCAAGTCGGTGGCGGTGGATTTCGTGCAGCAGGGCATCCGCTGCAATTCGGTCTGCCCCGGCACGGTGGATTCGCCCTCGCTGCAGCAGCGGCTGAAGGACACCGGCGACTATGACGCCGCGCGCAAGGCCTTCACCGCCCGCCAGCCCATGGGCCGCATCGGCAAGGCGGAAGAGGTCGCCGGCATGGTGCTGTACCTGGCCAGCGACGAGGGCGCCTTCTGCACTGGCCAGAATTTCGTCATAGATGGTGGCATCACGATTTGACTGACCGGTTGCCTGGAGGACCGGTTTCTGCTGGAAATATTCCCATGCGTTTTGTTCTTGCTGGGGCCCTGTTGTTGCTGTTGGCTGTGCCCGCCATGGCGCGGCCCCGCGACGAGGTGATGATTAACGTATATCGCTGCGCCGCACAGGCTTCCACCCGGGTGTGGCTGGACTGCTATTACGGTGCCGCTCAGCCGCAACGTGCCGCACTGGGGTTGGCGCCCGCGCCGCCGGCGCAGGTTGCGCTGGTTACCAACTCGCCCGCGCCAGGCGTTCCGCAAGATCTTGCCGTCCGCGACGCGGTGATCGTCGCCGCATCGCGCTGCGGCAGCGTCGCAGCAGAGCGGCCCTGGCTGGACTGCTACTATGCTGCCGCCAACCCGGCGCGCAGTCTTCTTGGCCTGGCGCCCGTCGCGGTCCCTGCGCCCGCGACAGCCTTGCCACCTGCGCGTACCGGCCATGGCGGCATGTTCGACAAACAGCCGATCAAAGGCAGCGGGCGCATGGCGTCCTACAAGTTCGACAGCAATGGCTTTTTCACGGTGGTGCTGGATAACGGCGAGGTATGGCGCCAGATCGACGGTGACACCACCATGGCCCACTGGTTCAGGAAGCCTGGTTTCTATGTCGCGACCGTCACCGCCGGTGCGCTCGGCAGCTCCAACTTGCGTGTCCAGGGCGAGGGGCGCAGCTATAAGGTCCGCCGCGTATCGTGATTGCTGCAAGTCTGTGGGCCCCGTTTCAGTCATAGCTAGCGATGGAATTTTTGATAGTCGCGGCGTCGAGGCTATCGGGTCGCGAATGACCTCTGGTCCCGAATTAGGTGGCACTGGGCGCCGAAGGGGCAGGCGCCTTTTTCCCTGCCGCGCTCTAGGGAGGGTGGCCAAAAAGAAAACAAATGCCATGCACGAAGATCGCTAAGTGGTAGCTACTCCGAACTCAAGGAACGTCGGCCCTTGGACAATTCAACAGCGATATCCGGACAAGGCGAGTGCGATCAGTTGACGTGATCTGGCGGTATCTAATTGAAAGCTCGACGGTGCTAAGCCCTAGATTCTGCTTATGTGAACTCAGAGTGCTAAATTGCAGGACGCTGCAACAGTGCCCAGCATCGCACCTTTGGCCAAGAGATTTGTGCGAAGCCCGAGCGCCATTCCCGCTATCACGATTTTCGCTCTCATCGGCTCCTCCTGGGTCGTACGATACTTGCCCTGACGCTTCGCAAAAAGGGCCGGACCGCGCTCGCGATGGCGCGCCGATTTCATCATTAGGAATGTCCGCTTCTGGCGCAAAGCGGACACTCGGTGACCGTCTGTCCGGTGAAAGTTTGGCAAAACCGCGCCCGTGCTGTCTCGTGGCGCGCCAAACGTGATACCCTTGGCTGATAAAATCGTGAGGGGATTTCCTCAGTGTGCGGTGGCAAGACTTGCAAATCCCGTCCGAGAACGAACTCATCCCTCTGAAACCGTTGGGAATTTCAAGCGAAGCGGCGTTCTCATTGCCAGCAAGGTCGCCGTCTGTCTCAATAACCTGAACCGCAGGCTGTGGGGGCCGGGTAACTTCTCTCCCCTCGATTGTGAATCGCGCGATGCTCAAATCGATAGCGCTGGTCTGTGGCTTCTGGCTGATGGCCGGCGTCGCGGCAATTGCAGCCTCGCTGGAAGATGCGGGTACCGTCCTCGCACAATCCGGGCAGAGCTTTGTCACCTCGGACGGACAGCGCAGCGCCCTGAAGATTGGCGCCACCATCCATGTCGGCGACCAGTTGGAGGTTCCTGCGCGCGCGAAGATACGGTTTCGCATGACGGACGGCTCCATCGTGACGGCCGCTTCGGGTACGCGGATGACGATCTCCGCTTATAAAGTGAACGGGACGCAGAGCCGGGAAGTGCTGTTCTCGCTGATGTCGGGTTTGTTGCGGGCGGTGGTCAGCGTCATGCTCCAGCCGTCCCATTTTGAAGTGAAAACCGCAACGGGCGTGGCGGCAGTGCGCTCGACCGACTGGTTTATCCGCGTGGGTGCGGGCTCGACCCAGGTCGGTGTACTCAAGGGGATCGTGTCGCTGACCAGCGCGTCGACGGGACGCCGTGTCGATATTCCCGCGCGTTGGGGAACCCGCGTTGAGGCCGGCCGAGACCCGGTGCCCCCCAGAGCCTGGGACAAGGCGGAGTTTCAGGACGTCATCGACCGCACAGATCTTCCCTAGCGGTGACCGGATCGATGGTGCAGCTCTTGAAACTTCGGGAATCTGGACTGGCGGTGGCCATCGCGGCGGTGGTGCTCTTGGCCTGCGGCCTGATGGGCAACACCACGATCCTGCGCAGTCTGGAAACAGCGTCGCTCGACCTGCGCTTCCGGGAGCGCGGAGCGATGCCCCCGGATCCGGCGATCGCTATCGTCCTGATTGATGATCGCTCTCTGTCCATACTGGGCCGCTGGCCGCTTAGTCGCCGCCTTTATACGCGCGCCATCCAGCGCCTGACGGCGGCGCGGGCGAAGGTGATCGTCTTCGATCTGATGTTTCCGGAACCGGAAGCGGCAGTCCTTTCGCTTGCAATGCGCAGGGCCGCGGGGATCGCCGGGGCCGGAATTCCCCCGGACGCGGAGGCGCGTACGGCCCTGCAACAACTCGCCAATTCCGATCCGGACGGCGAACTCGCCGTGGCGATGACGACAGCAAAAAACGTTTTGCTCCCTGTCGGGTTCGACTTTCGCCGCGAAGGCGACGAACCGTCATCGGTGGCGCAGTCCGCCTATACCCGGTTCGAAAAGAGTTCGGTCGAGCCGGAATTTCCGCTGCGACCCGGCGCCGCCATTCCGCCGATCGACATGCTGGCCCGGTCGGCCGCGGGGCTGGGTGAGGTGGAACTCGCTTTCGATCTCGACGGATCGCCGCGTTACGACTATGCCGCTGTCCCGTTCAAGGCCGATTTTGTTCCGGCCCTGCCTGTTCGCGCGGCCGCGTTCTATCTTGGCGTACCCTGGTCCGATGTGGCGCTGAGGCTGGGCAGCGGCGTCAGCCTCGGTCCGATCGAATTGCCCACAAATCGCAGCATGCGATACCTGATCAATTACCGCGGGCCGCGCGGCACCTTCGACACATATTCTTTTGCCGATCTTATCGACGGACGGGTGCCTCTCTCCACTTTCGCCGGCCGGATCGTGCTGATCGGCGCCTCCTTTCTCGGCAATCCCGATTCCTATGCCTCGCCTTTCGGCAATACCCCGCTTCCAGGAACGGAACGGATTGCCAATGACATTTCAACCATTCTGCATCGCGACTTCATCGTCGATCTCGGTTCACCGGGCTGGAGCGCGGCCGCCACTGCTGCCGTACTCGCGATGGCCGCCCTGACCGGCATCGCCGTCGCGGCGTTTCCGACTTCTGTGGCGCTTCTGGCAGCAATCCTGCCGCTCTTCGTCTGGTACGGGGTCGTGCAATGGGCGTTCGCCAAAGGCGTTTGGCTACCGCTGGTGGCGCCGCTGGTCGCGCTAGCCGCCGCTGCCGCACTTTCTCTGTCCTACCGCTACTGGGTGGTCGACCGCAAAAGACGGCAGGTGCGTGAAAGCTTCCGCCACTATATGGCGCCGGAACTGGTCGACATACTGGCGGAACATCCCGAACGGCTCCGACTGGGCGGTGAGATGCGCCTGATGACGATGATGTTCGCCGACATTCGTGGTTTCACCACCATCTCCGAGCGCTACAAGGCCGATCCCCAGGCGCTGACCCGGCTGATCAACCGTTTCCTGACGCCGATGACCGACATCATCATGGCGCGGCGCGGAACTATCGACAAATATATCGGCGATTGCGTGATGGCGTTCTGGAACGCACCGCTCGAAGACGCGCGTCATGCGCAACACGCCTGCGAGAGCGCGCTGGCGATGATCGCGGCGCTCGGGCGACTGAACCTGGCCCTGTCCCAGGAAGCAGTCGCGGCCGGGCAATCCTTCGTGCCGCTGAAGATCGGAATCGGCTTGAATTCAGGCGACTGTGTGGTCGGCAACATGGGGTCGGATCGGCGCTTCGACTATTCGGTTCTCGGCGATGCGGTCAACCTGGCATCCCGGCTCGAAAGCCAGTCCAAGACCTATGGCGTCGACATCGTACTGGGTGAGGCGACCCAGACGCTTGTGCTGGATTGGGCGGCACTGGAGTTGGATCTCATCGCGGTCAGGGGCAAGACGGATGCCGTGCGCATCTTCGCCTTGCTGGGAGGTCCGGATGTGGCAGCGGCACCGGATTATCGGATGCTGGCCATGCGGCATACGCAGATGCTGCGTTATTATCGCAGCGCAGAATGGGAGGAGGCCCGGCAAGCGCTTGCGCAATGCCGTGGTCTGTTGCCCGGGCTCGGCACACTTTACGACCTCTATGAAGACCGGATCGCGCATCATACGGCGCATCCGGTGGAATCGGGCTGGACCGGCATTTTTGTGGCGACTTCCAAGTAAAGCGCGGACAGGCAGTCAGGTGGCGTTGGAGAAATCGGGATGAAGAATTTCAGACCTGCGCGAACCGGCATCTGTTTGATGATCGCCTGGGGCGCGATCGGGCCCGCCATGGCCTATACGTCGGCCGGGGACCGTTCGTTTCCGGCGACCATCCTATTGCCGCAGATTGCGCCGTCCGACGAGTTTTACGCAACGGCGATCACCCAGCCGATCCAGGGCGGCGCGCGGCAGACCAGCTACACGGCAGTTTATGACAAGTCGATTACCGATCGCTTCGGCCTGTTTCTCACCGAAAGCTACGGCGTGCTCGATCAGAAACCGGGCCCAAACGCGACCGGCTGGCAGAATACCGTGCTGGGCGCGCAGTACACCGCCGTGATCGACCGTGATTCCGAGTTCCTGCTGGCGGTCGGCGTCGAGCGGGAGTTCGGTGGCAGTGGCGCCAGCGCGGTTGCCGCATCGACGGGCGCCACGCAGCCCGCCATTACCTTCGGCAAGGGATTGGGCGATATGGATATCGGCTATCTGAGGCCGCTCGCGATTTCGGGCCTGATCGGGTATCAGTTCTCCGACAATGTCAGCCTTCGTCCCGGCCAATTCGTGATTGGCGCAGCGGTCGAATACTCCTTTCCCTATTTGGAATCGAAAGTCGAAGCCCTGGACCTGCCGGATGTCATTCGTGGCCTCACACCCATCGTGGAGTTCACGCTGAACGTGCCGTCCGGCGGGCCGGGTGGTCCGCAGGTGGCGTTCGTGGCTCCCGGCATCGCATCGACAGGGGCCGGCTGGGATTTCGGAATTGAGGCCACGGTCCCGGCCACGCGCGCCGCGGGAAGCGGCGTAGGGGTGGCAATCCAGCTGCACCTGTCTCTCGACTATCTGCTGGCGGACAGCATTGGCAGACCGCTGTTCGATTTCGACTGATTGTTGTTGGCGGGTTGAATGTCCGGTGGCTGCTGCGACCGCCTCACCCGGCCTGAATGAGATTGGCGGTAACCTGGACGCAGACAGCCAGGAAAATGAAGCCTGCGGCACATTGCGCTGCAATGATGGCGCGTTCGAAATTCGCGAATTTCTCTCGGCAAATTCCCGCCAGGACGTGCAAGTGGTGGAGCATATCGATCGCCAAAACATCCTGGTCGGCTTTTTGGATGGCGATCGTGAAGTCTTTTTGCGATTGCGTGAAGACTTTGGAACCCCAATAAATGTGATCGTGGGAATGCTGAATGCGCGGCCTGATCACTTTCCATGTAAAGATGACTGTGACGAGTAGCGCCAAAACCGCAAACGCATAGAGAAGCGCCTCGATAGTCGCGAAGGTGCTAAGGTGGTGATCCGGCCCTTTGCCCGTCAGAAGCACAAGTTTGTCAAGGCACCAGAGAAGGGTGATCGTGCCAAATGCCAGCAGGATGCCGCATTTCGCATCGTACAGAATAATATTGTCCTGCAGAGCATGCCTCTCGACGAAGACATATTCGTTGTGCGTCGGCATGAACGGCTTTTCTGCTTCGGCCATCCCTCACTCCACAGTGTTCACCCGAGACGATTCTTTAGCGGCCGCTCGCACCAAGTAGAATTGTGCAATAGCTTATTTGGGGCTTTTGTGGTGAGCAATAGTATCACGTTGCCATTTGGACGCATTGCGCCACGGTTCTGGCAGTTTGGGCTGGTGAATGTCGAGGTGCTCGCGAACGACCAGTGGGGCAGAGCGACCGCTCAGTCCACGGTACTGAGCTCCCGCCTGATAGAGGTCCCTGCCGCCGGCCCGGTGCTGGTTAGCCCCATGGTCTCCGTGATGCCGGACACCGCAACGTTCAAATCCGGCGGAGATCTGGCATCCTGGATCGGCCTTGTACCGCGGCAGAACTCCAGCGGTGGTAAGGAGAGCCGAGAGGTACCACCAAGCAGGCGACCGGTAACCGCGGCAGCTGCCGGTGGGGTGGAGCCGTGGCTGTCATCTGCTACGGTCACGAAGCTGGCGCATGAGAAAGGACCGCGTTTCGCAGGTCCTATGGAGATGTGGGGCGAAGCGCTGGGCTATGCGAGCAAGCCGGTCGAGGCCAAGAAGCAATTCTCGCTGGCTGCAGGACTTTATCCAATGCCCAGCGAGAAGACTGAACTTGGCAGCCAATCGCCCCATACCTGAATGTACGCTTTTAGCGGTGGTCTCAACGGGTGGAGGCAACACTTTATCTTAGAAGGAAAAGATGGAGTGGATAGCGATGAGACAAGGACTAGGCCGGGGTTTTAGTGCGGCAGAGA
>Ga0193753_10004342_pt1 | contig 10159 bp, 10 predicted proteins | sample H1c2metaG_FD_144925 | JGI IMG/M metagenome (GOLD analysis project Ga0193753, IMG submission 144925) | Soil microbial communities from a riparian zone of the East river system, Colorado, United States - H1c2 | ecosystem: Environmental > Terrestrial > Soil > Riparian zone | place: USA: East... | reverse complement strand
ACAGATTCACCACCAGGAGATCGATGGGCGGGATGTCGTGCTTGGCCATGACGGCCTCGTCGACGCCGCGCCGGCCCAGCAGGCCTCCATGCACCTTCGGGTGCAGTGTCTTGACGCGCCCATCCATGATCTCCGGAAAGCCCGTATAGGCGCTGACGTCGATCACGGCGAGGCCGGCATCGCGAAGGGTCCGGGCGGTGCCGCCAGTGCTCAGGATTTCGATGTTGCGGGCGGCGAGGGCTCGCGCGAAATCAACCAGCCCCGTCTTGTCGGAGACCGACAGGAGGGCGCGGCGAATCGTGACCAGCATTAGTGGCTTTTTGGATCAGCCAGACAGGCCGAACTGACGCAGTTTCTTGCGCAGCGTGCCCCGGTTGATGCCGAGGATCGCGGCAGCGCGGCACTGGTTGCCGGAGGAGTAGTCGAGCACGGCGCGGAACAGCGGTTCTTCGACTTCGCGAAGCACGAGGTCGTAGAGGTGTGCCGGCTTATGACCGTTGAGGTTCGAAAAGTAGTCGGAGAGTGCGCGCTCGGCGTGGTTTCGCAAGGGCACTTCAAGCGTGCCATTGCGACCGGAATCTTTTCTGGTCCGTGAAGTTTTCGCCGTCATTACCTGCGCCCCATCGTCTGTGCCCGAGCCTGAACACGTATCTACTTCTAGACACACGCTGCAATACCTCCCCAGGTCGCAACGGTGTTCTCGCTGGTCTGCAACCAGATGCCGAGAATTTTTTCCGACAACGCAAACTGCGACGCCGACGTTGAAGCTGCCATCAGCTCCCGACGAACATCGGGCGCGTCCTGCAACTTTTCTAAATACCAACCAAGGTGTTTGCGTGCTACTCGAAGGCCAGTCTCTTCGCCGTAAAATGCGTAGAGGGATTCGAGATGCGCGAGGATGGTATCACGCACTTTCTGGAGTGGAAGTGCGGGCGCAATTTTTCCGTGAGACAAAAAATAATTGACATCACGAAAGATCCACGGTGAGCCATGTGCAGCGCGACCGAGCATTACTCCGGATGCGCCGGTGAAATCAAGCACGCTGCGTGCTTTTTCCGCCGAATCGATATCGCCATTTGCGAATAACGGAATACTCACACGCGATCTGATTTCGCGAATGGTGTCGTACTCCGCTGCTCCGTCATAGAAATCTTCTCGTGTGCGTCCATGAATGGCGAGCGCTGCGACGCCACAGGCTTCGGCGAGTTGCGCGATACGCACACCGTTGCGTAAATCACGACTCCACCCGGTGCGTGTTTTCAGCGTCACTGGCACGCTGGATGCCGCGACCACCGTTTCGAGAATGTTCCCCACGAGCTTTTCATCAGTGAGCAACGCCGAGCCGCATAGCCGGTTGCAAACTTTTTTGGCGGGACAGCCCATGTTGATGTCGATGATCTGCGCGCCGAGATCGATATTGCGGCGCGCGGCTTCGGCGAGTGCCTCGGGGTCCGCTCCCGCGAGTTGCACGATGCGTGGCTCCGGCTCGCCGGAGTGGTCCATGCGCAGTTGAGTTTTTTTCGTGGTCCAAAGACGCACGTCACTGGTGATCATTTCCGACGCTGCGAGCCCCGCGCCGAAGTGGCGCGCGATTTGTCGGAAAGGACGATCAGTGACTCCCGCCATCGGCGCGAGCACGACTGGCGAGCTGAGCTCGTAGGGACCGATTTTCAAAACGCTAGCCTGCTGCGCGCCGACGCGCTTCGTTGGCGCAGCCGATGACGCCGCCTTCACCACGCAGGCAGGCGTCGATTTCGAAGCCGATCGCGGCCTTGTTCGAATCGACGACGTGCAGTTCGACATCGATGCGCTGGTCGGGCTCGAGCAGGCGCTGATTGGTGACTCGCTTCGGCAGGTACTCCGACGGCTCGAGGTCGCGCGTCGCCACCGCATTGCCATAACGGTCCTGGAGCGTGAGCCGCAGCAACGGCAGCGGTTGCACGCGCGAGCTCTCGTTCTGTACCGACAATCGCACCCGGAGCTGCGAGCCGCCGGCGCCTTCGGCCTCGGCACCCAGCTGCTTTACCGAGTACGCGGCCAGGTCCCAGCGCGGCATCAGCGTGGCGCCGAACCAGCCATACACCTTGGATGCCGCGGGGCCGAACGTGGTGTTCAGCGCCAGGCTCTGGCGGTTGTAGTGCAGCACCTGCAACAGCAGCACGAACGCCAGCACCGCGACGCCTGCCACATAACGCCAGTCCGGCCGGCTTTTCATGGGTGAAGGGAGCAGGGGTTCGAGCGAGGTATCGCTGGGCGGCGCCGCGCCGGTGCTGCTGCGGGCGGCCTTCACCACGGCCGGTTCATCGGCGTCGAAGCTCTCTTCGATCGCTTCGGGTGCTTCGACTTCTTCGGCTTGCTCGGGTTGTTCGAGGGTTTCGTGCTCCGCGGTGCGAGCCCGTTCGGCCTCGGCCTCCGCTTCAGCGAACATTTCCTCGACCCACGGCGGATCGGGCGCGTTCGGCTCGCGTGTGGAGCTCGCCGCGGCCAGCGGCGACTCTTCGATCACGGACTCCGCGTCGGCAGGCGTGTCGTCGAGCAGTGACCATTCGTCCGCGGCAATCGTGTCCGTGCCGGCGTACTCCGGTGCGGGGAATTCTGGCTCGGGTTCCGGTTCGGGCTGTAGCTCTTCGCCGAGCACGACTTCTTCGTAAGTGCCCGAGGCCGTGCCGTGCTCGGCGCCATCGGGAGAAATGAAGATCTCGGAAACGTCCGTGGCAGCGGCGTCGAACTCGAGCGATAGCTCTTCGTCCTCGAGTGCGGCAGGAGGTTCGGGTTCGACAACCGGTTCAGGCTCTGGCTCAGGCTCTGGTACAGGCTCAGGCTCAGGCTCAATCGCGACGCCGGAGCCCAATGCGGGTTCTATCGGGCGCGGGGGCGCGGTTTCGAGAAGGCGGCGCCTGGCGGAATCGGAGGTCGACCCGCCGGGCTCACCTTCGCGGAGCGCAATCAACGCGTTGAAGACGTTCGCGCAGCGGCCGCAGCGCACGTATCCCTGTCCGGCACGCAGATCCACGGTCGTAACGACCAGGGTCAACGTGCATTTCGGGCAGACGGTGAACAAGCGCTAACTCCTCGAGGCCCGTCTTAAACGCGACGACTGCCGGTGAGTGCCGTCCAGCCGTCGCGGGACGCAAAGGGCGCGATATCAAACCACGGTGCGTGCGCGCGTGTCACCTCGTCCGCCTGCGCGCTCACCAGTCCCGCGAGCACGATTTTTCCGCCCGGACGCGTCAGCGCCGCAAAACGTGGCGCCAGCTCGCACAACGGGCCGCAAAGGATGTTAGCCAGCAGAATGTCGGCGCCCGCGGGAAGGTTCGCGTCCGAGTCGACCACTTGCACCTTCTCTTCCACGGCGTTGGCGGCCGCATTGTCGCGGGTCGCGGTGAGCGCCTGCGGATCGATGTCGAATGCGTATGCCTCGCGCGCCCCGAGCTTGACTGCCGCTACGGCCAGAACGCCGGAGCCGCAGCCGTAATCGATGGCCAGCTGGCCCGCGGCGGCATTTTCGTCGAGCCAGGCGAGGCACATGGCCGTGGTCGCGTGTGTGCCGGTACCGAAGGCCAGGCCGGGATCGAGTCGCACGATCACTGCATCCTGCGTGTGCACGTGCGCGTGGTGTGGCGCGACCCACAGGCGACGCCCGAAACACATCGGATGGAAATCGCGCAGCCATTCGCGTTCCCACACGCGATCGGCCAGCGTCTCGAGCGTCAAGCGCGCGGGTTCCACGCGCAGAACGTGCGAGAGGCCGGCGATCAGGTCGTCCGGCGAGGTGTCGAACGGAAACAGCGCCTGCAGGCGCGAATGCGGCCACAGACGAAACTCACCGGGAGCGGGCTCCAGGATCGGATCGTCACGCAAGTCGGTGTACGACACGGCGACGGCGCCGAGCTCCAGACAGGCCTCCTCGACGCGTTCGGCGTCGAGTCCATCCAGAGCCAGCGTGAGTGCAAGATGCGGCACGCTTCGGAAGTCCTGCGCTACTTGAGGCCCAGCCGGCGCTCCAGGTAATGGATGTCCTGCCCGCCGGTGCGGAACGCCTGGTGCGTGAAGATTTCCTGGTGGAGCGCGGTGTTCGTCTTGATGCCTTCGACCACCATTTCTGCCAACGCATTACGCATGCGCGCGATCGCGGTTTCACGCGTATCGCCGTAGGAAATGATCTTGGCGATCAGCGAGTCGTAGTGCGGAGGCACGTTGTACCCCGAGTAGATGTGGCTATCTACCCGGATGCCCGGGCCGCCGGGCGCGTGCCACAGCTTGATCGGGCCCGGCGAAGGCATGAAGGTCTTGGCATCTTCGGCGTTGATGCGGCACTCGATCGCATGGCCGGTGAGCTTGATGTCCTTTTGCGAGAACTGGAGCTTCTCGCCCGAGGCGATCATCAGCTGCGCCTTCACCAGGTCGATGCCCGTGATCAGTTCGGTCACCGGATGCTCGACCTGGATGCGCGTGTTCATCTCGATGAAGTAGAACTCGTCGTCCTGGTACAGGAACTCGAGCGTGCCGGCGCTGCGATAGCCCACCGCCTTGCAGGCTTCGACGACGCGCTCACCCATCATATGGCGCTGCGCGGGCGTGATGCCGGGCGCCGGCGCTTCTTCGACCACCTTCTGGTGGCGCCGCTGCATGGAGCAGTCGCGCTCGCCGAGGTGGATGACGTTGCCGTAGTTGTCGGCGAGCACCTGGAATTCGATGTGCCGCGGCCGCTCCAGGAATTTCTCCATGTAGACCTGGTCGTTGTTGAACGCCGCCAGGGCTTCCGCTTTCGTGACCGCGATGGCGTTGAGCAGCGACGCTTCGGTATGCACCACGCGCATGCCGCGGCCACCACCACCGCCCGACGCCTTGATGATCACCGGGTAGCCGATGTCACGCGCGATGCGATGGTTCTCTTCGGGCACGTCGCCCAGCGGGCCGCCGGAGCCGGGCACGCAGGGCACGCCGGCCTTCTTCATGACGTTGATGGCCGAAACCTTGTCGCCCATCATGCGGATCACATCGGCACGCGGGCCGATGAACGTAAAGCCGCTCTTCTCCACGCGCTCGGCGAAGTCGGCGTTCTCGGAGAGGAAGCCGTAGCCAGGATGGATGCCCACCGCGTCGGTCACTTCAGCCGCGCTGATGATGGCCGGCATGTTGAGGTAGCTCTTCTGCGAGGCCGGCGGGCCGATGCACACCGATTCGTCGGCCAGCAACACGTGCTTGAGGTTGTAGTCGGCCGTGGAATGCACGGCCACCGTCTTGATGCCGAGCTCGCGGCAGGCGCGCAGGATCCGGAGCGCGATCTCGCCCCGATTGGCGATTACGATTTTGTCGAGCATGGCTTGAGCGTTTATTCGATCACGAACAGTGGCTGGCCGAATTCCACGGGGTCGCCGTTCGTGGCCATGATCGCGGTGACCTTGCCGGCCTTGTCGCTCTCGATCTGATTCATCATCTTCATCGCCTCGATGATGCAGAGGACCTGGCCTTCCTTGACCTCGGTGCCGATCTCGATGAAGGGCTTCGCGCCAGGCGTGGCGGACGCATAGAACGTGCCGACCATCGGGGCGGCGACGACGTGTTCGTTTGCATGCCGGGCCGCGGGGGCGGCCGGGGCGGCACCAGCAGCAGGGGCGGCGACCGGCGCGGCGATGGTGGCGACGGGCGCCTGCATCATCTGCGGCTGCATGTGCGTCATGTATCCGCCGGTCGGCATACGGCTGATACGCACCGCTTCCTCACCTTCCTTGATCTCGATTTCGGCGATTCCCGATTCCTCGAGTAGTTCGATGAGTTTCTTTACTTTCCGAATGTCCAATGGGAGCCCCTTACTTTGAAACTTTATTTGGCCAGGCGCGCAGCGGCGGCCTGGACGGCGAGTTCATAACCCTGCGCACCGAGGCCGACGATGCAGCCGACGGCGATGTCCGAGAAATACGAGTGGTGCCGGAATTTCTCGCGGGCGAATGTGTTCGAGAGATGCAGTTCGATGAATGGCAGCTTCACGCCGAGCAGCGAGTCGCGCAGCGCGACGCTCGTGTGGGTGAAGCCACCCGGGTTGAGGATGCAGAATGCGATGCCATTGGCCTTGGCCGTCTGAACGCGATCGATGAGTTCGTGCTCCGCGTTGCTCTGGAAGGCCACGAGCTCATGACCCAGCTTGGTCGCGGCCATCTTTGCCCGCTCTTCGATGGAAGCCAGCGTGTCCGATCCGTAGACTTCGGGCTCGCGCTGTCCCAGCAGGTTCAGATTCGGACCGTTGAGTAATAAGAGTCGCGCCATACGGCAGTCGAGAGACCTTCCCCCTTTCGTGAAGCGGGCGAATTTACCGTAATCGGTGGGTAACGTGCGCGGTTTTCGTCAATCTGCCGCGATCCAGCACTAATTGGCTGGCTTCGATTCCACAGCGGCTTCCTGCCTGGCACGTTCGGCTGCCATCTCCCGGAAAGCATCGTTGATGGCGCCTTGGGCGGCTTCGTGCGTCAGGATCCCATTGTCGATATCTCGCAGCCGATCGAACGCGAAATTGGCCTCATCTTCGTGTAACTCGCCAACTTTGACCGTCAGAATGCGGTTCTTGCTGTCGACGAACACGGAGAAGGGAAAACCCATGCCCATACCAAAAGCCTCGGCGGCCGCCAAACCATCCTCTTCGCCGATCAAAAGCGGGTAGCTCAGAGGTACTTTTTTCACGAATGCGAGCACATCTTCCCGAAAATCGACGGCAATTCCCACGATCTCGGCGTTTTGGGCTTTGCGCTCCATTCTTATCTTATTGAGCAGCGGGATCTCGCGGCGGCAGGGCGCGCACCAGGTAGCCCAGAAATTCACCATCAGCGGCCGGCCGGCAAAGCTCGCGAGCTTCGTCGGTTTGCCCGCGACGTCCGCCAAAGTGATGTCGGGCAACGTGTCGGGGATGACTTTGCCCTTGGGCGGCTCGGTCGCGGTGCCTTCGGGCACCACTGCCGGGCCGACCGGCACAGGAGTGGCGATCAATTCGTCGGCGGCGCGATGCTGGAATCGATACGCGAAAAACCCCACGGCGCCCGCCCCAACGGCAGCGAGCACCGCGACCAGCAGGCGCGGCGTGGAGGAACCGGATGACTTCACTGTGCGGGTTGAGTCGCCGGAGCGACCGCTTGCCGGACCACGGCCGCGAACTCCGCAGCCTTCATGAAACCGACGACGCGGAAGTTTCGCCGTTCCGTTCCGTCGGCGCCATAGAAGGCGATGGTCGGCGGCCCGACGATTCCGAAGTGCACGTACAGCGCCTTGTCTTCGTCGTCGTTCTTCGTCACGTCGGCCTGCAGCAGCACGACGTCCTTGAGCGCGGCCTGCACTTCGGGATCCGTGAACGACTTGTGTTCCATCTCGAGACACGAGATGCACCAGTCGGCATAGAAGTCGACCATCACGGCGTGCCCCGCGGCAGAAGCGGCGGCCACTTCGCGCTCGAGATCCGCAACCGTCTTGAATCGCTTGAAGTCGAGATGTGTCTGCTTGTCGGCAAGCTGCGGAATCGGCGCCAGCGGATTCGTGCTGCCGAGGCCCGCGCCGGCCAACAACACCACGCCGTAGATTCCGGCGGCCACCGCGAGCGCGCGAGACAGGTTCCTGCCGGGGGCGGATTTGGCGCGCGCGTTCCAGAGCACCCACGCGAGCACGAGCGCCGGGACGGCCCAGATGATCATGCTGACCCAGCCCGGCACGATGCGCGACAGCATCCAGGCGGCAACGCCCAGGAACAGCACGCCGAAGAGATTCTTGACCGTGTCCATCCACGCGCCGGCGCGCGGCAGCAGTTTCCCGGCCGAAGCGCCCACTAACAACAATGGCGTGCCCATGCCGATGCTCATGACGAACAGCGCCGCGCCACCACGCACGACATCGCCCGTCTGGCTGATCACGGTCAAAGCTGCAATCAACGGCGGCGCCACGCAGGCGGAGACGATGAGCGCCGAGAGCGAGCCCATGACGCCCACGCCTAGATAGGTGCCGGCCTGTTGCTCGTTGCTCTTGCTCGAGAGCCGCGTCTGGATGAAGCCCGGCATTTCGATGGTGAAAAGCCCAAGCATCGACGCTGCCAGGACCACGAAGAGAAGGCTGAAAATGGCCACAATCCAGGGCTGGTTGAACGTGGCCTGCAGATTGAAGCCCTGGCCAATGGCGCCGGCCGCAATGCCCGCGGCCGTGTACGTGAAGGCCATGCCGAGCACGTAGGCCACCGACAGCATGAACGAGCGTCGCGTCGTCACGTTCTCGCCGCTGCCCGCGATGATGCCGGAGAGGATCGGCACCATCGGCAGGACGCAGGGCGTAAAGGCCAGCAGAAGTCCCGCGCCGAAGAACGACAGCAGCACGAGGAAGATGTTGCCGTTCTTGATCTTCTCCGCGTAGCTGTCCTGCTCGGAGACGAACTCACCCGGCGCAGGAGCCGCGGCTGCCGCTGTTGCCGGCGCGCCTTCGAGTGAGATCGAGACCAGCTTGGTCTGCGGCGGATAGCAAAGACCGGCGTCGGCGCAACCTTGATAGGTCACGTTCACGTCGACGGTTTTCGCATCCGAGGGCGGCACGGAGAAAGTTGCATCGACGCTCTGGCGATAGACTTCCTGCTCGCCGAAGAATTCGTCGCTGTGCGGCTCGCCCTTGGGCAGCACCAACGCGCCAATTGCCTTCGTCTCGCCAGCCGATTCGACCTTGATGCGCTGCTTGTAGAGGTAGTACCCGTCGGCGATGCGCCAGTTGAGCTGCAGGTTGTTGACCGACAGCGCTTCGTTGGTGAGAGCGAATGCCTGGTCGACGTCGAGGTATTCCTCTTCGTCGGAGTTGGCCGCCGGATTCGCGCGGTCGAACAGTTTGTCGGCCGACGTGGTGTGAGTGGCGGCCGCCACTTTGACGCTGGCGTCCCAGACGCTCGGCGGATAACACAGGCCCGCATCCGCGCAGCCCTGCCACTTGAGCTTGAGTGCAATCGTGTCGCCCGGTTTGGCGCCGGCGAGCGGCGCGCTGACCTTGAACGTGCCGCGGAAAACTTCCTGCTCGCCGAAGTACTCGTCCTTGTGGATCTCGCCCTTCGGATAGACCGGCTCGCCGACCGTAACGCCGGGCGTAGCGGCGATGAGCCCCATCCTCTTCTTATAGAGGTAGTAACCCTTCGTGGCCTGCCACTCGACGGTGACGTTCTGTTCGTCGGCGGTGGCGGTGTACTTGAACGCATCCTCCGGGTTCATGAACTCGTCGTCGCCGATCGCGAAGGCTTGGGATGCGCCCAGCAGGGCGGCAAAACCCAGAAACGAAGCAAACAGACTCTTGGCGCGCACCAAACACCTCGGTTCTTTCAAAGGCGGGCAATCCTATTCGACATATCGAATCATGGCCCCGGCGGACGTAGGACTCCTTGACCAAGGCCCCAGTTCGGGCCTCAGATCCCAAGGAGACCGCCTTTCGGGGATCGAAATCGCAGATCGGGCTTGAATATCCCGGCTTCGCCAATACAATTAGCAGCCGCCAGGGGAGAGTGCTAATAGCCGCTCTTCCGGCGACCAACCCGATTTCTCAATATTAAGGAGCTTATCCATGAAGATTCGTCCCCTTCATGACCGCGTGATCGTGAAGCGTCTCGAAGAAGAGCGCGTTTCCGCAGGCGGCATCGTGATCCCGGACTCGGCCGCCGAGAAGCCCGTGCAGGGCAAGATCGTTGCGGTCGGTAAGGGCAAGATTTTGGAAGACGGCACCGTCCGCGCGCTCGACGTAAAGGTCGGCGACAAGATCCTGTTCGGCAAGTACTCCGGCACCGAAGTGAAGGTGGATGGAGATGATCTCGTGGTCATGCGTGAAGAAGACGTCATGGCCGTCATCGAGGGCAAATAATCATGGCAGCTAAAGAAGTACGATTCGGCGACGACGCCCGCGTGAAGATGTTCCGCGGCGTCAATATCCTCGCCAACGCCGTCAAGGCGACGCTCGGCCCCAAGGGCCGCAACGCGGTGCTCGACAAGAGCTTCGGCGCCCCCACCGTCACCAAGGACGGCGTGTCGGTCGCGAAGGAAATCGAGCTCAAGGACAAGTTCGAAAACATGGGCGCGCAGATGGTGAAGGAAGTCGCTTCCAACACGTCTGACGAAGCCGGCGACGGCACCACCACCGCCACCGTGCTCGCGCAAGCGATCATCCA
>Ga0193753_10004341_pt1 | contig 10162 bp, 5 predicted proteins | sample H1c2metaG_FD_144925 | JGI IMG/M metagenome (GOLD analysis project Ga0193753, IMG submission 144925) | Soil microbial communities from a riparian zone of the East river system, Colorado, United States - H1c2 | ecosystem: Environmental > Terrestrial > Soil > Riparian zone | place: USA: East River... | reverse complement strand
ATACTTTCTTAAATCCTTTCAATTCCTTTACAGGCCTTGTTACTGAAGAGTAGTCATCTCTGATATACATCTGAACAACTTCGGCTCCTCTCCTGCTCCCACTATTCTTTACGTCAATACTTACGGTTATGTTTCCTTTGATATTCATTTTAGCAGAAGACAATTTAAGGTCTCTATATTGAAAGCTGGTGTAGCTTAACCCATGCCCGAACGCAAACAACGGGCTCACATCATAACCGAGGTTATACCCTCTTCTTGCCGATGGTTTGTAATTATAGTAGACCGGAATATTTCCTGTTGTACGCGGAAAAGAGATCGGCAGTTTACCGCTGGGATTGATCTCACCAAACAATGCATCAGCGATCGCGTAACCACCTTCCTGTCCGAGATACCAGCATTGCATCACAGCAGGAACCGCGTCAACTAAATTTACAATGCTCATCGGCGGACCACTATTCACAAATGCGCAGGTGGGTTTTCCGACAGCAACGATTTGTTTTACCAACTCATTTTGTCCGTTCAGCAATTCCAATGTGGGCATATCACCCAAATGATTGGGCGCCCAGCCTTCACGGTTCATGCTTTCATTGCCACCGACAAACAACACCACAACGTCGGCTTGCTTGGCTACTTCAACCGCTTCAGCAATTTTATTTTTATTGGTAGCAGGATCCGCCAGGTTGATCGTGTCTGCAAACCAATTGTTCTTATCCGTGATCGTAACACCCTCGGCATACAATACTTTTATATTGCTGCCATACTTTTCTTTAACAGCTTGCAAAGGCGAGGTGCAAAAACGTGGTTTACTGGAATAGCCGCCCAGTAAGCACTTGTCGGCATTAGGGCCGATGAATGCAATTGTCTTGATCTTATTTTTATCGAGCGGCAAAAAATTATTATCGTTCTTCAACAGCACCATTGCTTCCTGTGCAGCTTTTAAAGCAACAGCTCTTTTTGCTGAGCTGCCCACGATCTGTTCTGCTTTCTCGGCATCCACATAAGGATCATCGAATAAACCCAGCCGGAACTTCGAGATCAATATTCTTGTTACCGCTTCATCCAATTCCTTCATTGAAATTTTTCCACTGCTAACCAACTTGGCCAGATGCTTATACCCGTCCGGATCAGGTGTTTCAAGATCAACGCCTGCTTTAAAAGCCAATAAGCCCGCTTCATCATACGATGGCGTGATCATGTGTAGCGTACTAACATCTCTTATCGCAAAATAATCAGAAACAACCACGCCTTTAAAACCCCATTCTTTTCGCAAGATATCAGTAAGTAAATATTTATTGATATGCGCCGGCAATCCCCATATCTCATTATAACACGCCATCACATTCATGGCTTTAGCTTCCTGCACACATGCTTTGAAAGATTTAAAGAAGATCTCTCTTGCGGTTCTTTCATCGATATTACTGGGTGAAACATTTATACCACCTTCGCTTTGCCCGTGAATACCGAAATGTTTTAATGTAGTTGCTACTTTATTGCTGGCCAGATAAACGCCATCACCCTGGTAGGCTTTTATTTGTGCCACAGCCAGGCGTGAAGTGAGGTAAGGATCTTCACCCAATGTTTCTTCAGTTCTTCCCCAGCGTGGGTCACGGGTGATATCTACCACCGGCGCCAATACATGCTGTCCGCCTCTTGCTCTTATTTCTTCCGCAACATTTGAAAAGATCTCCGTCATCAGGCCTTCGTTCCAAGTGCTGGCCAAACCAATAGGAATGGGAAAGTTAGTAGCATCCTGGGTTTGCTGGCCGTGCAATGATTCTTCGTGCACCATGATCGGAATTCCCAATCTTGTTTTCTCCACAAAGAAGTGCTGGATCTTATTGTAAAGCTGTGCCGCTTGTTTTGGATGATACCCATAACTGTTTGGTCCGGCTTGCTCATTTAATCTTGCTAGTTCTCCTAACCCATTCTTCAAAACTTCCGCAGCTTTTGTTGTATCAAAATCACCGTTCTTATCCAGTATGGTTGATTTCTGTATCCACAAACATTGTGTCTGCATCACTTTTTCATCCAGCGTCATTTTAGAAAGCAGGTCCTTGGCCCTTGCTTCCGGAGAAAGGTTCTTGTTTTTATATGCCGGCGTCTGGGCATTTACAAAAGCGAAACATAATATGCCCGCGGCCAATAAGCAGTACTTCATGATCTTCATAAATAATAAATTATTTGGCCACTCCGAGCGGAGAGAAATAAATGAATATAGATACGATGATGCCGACCACTATAAACGACAAGATAACATCCCATTTATTCCAACTTGCCCGGCTTGCCGCACGATCTTCCGCAACGGTGGTGGCAAATGTCAACCCTCTTATTTGCTCTTCAGAAGGTTTTGGAGTAAGCAAGCTTACAACAACCATCACAACGATGGCGAACAGGAATAAGTAAATGCAGAAGTAAAGGAAATTGATCGTTGCAAAATCATACAGCACACCCGAAAGATCTTTTTGAAAAAGTTCAAGTGTAAGTTTCACAATGCCGATGATAAAACCCGCCACCATGGCTGTAAGAGCGCCTTTTGCATTGAGGCGCTTAAAGAACACCCCCAGTAAAAACACTGCAGCAATAGGAGGAGCAAGATAAGATTGCACGCTTTGAAGGTATTGATATAATGTACCGGATATCCTGTTCATCATGGGGATCCAGATCATACCTAGTAATACAACAACACCGGTAGCAATACGTCCCACTTTTACCAATTCTTTACCACTGGCTTCCGGCTTCATTTTTTGATAGATGTCCATCGTAAACAAAGTAGAGCACGCATTATAAACAGAAGCTAACGAACTCATCAGTGCAGCAAGCAATCCACCAGCCAGCAAGCCTCTTAATCCAAGTGGCATTACCGCCTTCACGAGTGTTGGAAAAGCAGCATTGTTGTCTGTCAATACCAATGATCCCTGTTTAACCATCGCAACGGCGATCAAGCCTGGAACAAGAAAAATAAAGAATGGAAGTAGTTTCAGATACGCGGCAAATATGGTTCCTCTTCTTGCTTCGCGTTCGTTCTTTCCTGCGAGACATCTTTGCACGATATGCTGATCGGTGCACCAATACCACACCCCTACGATCGGCGAAGCCAATAATATTCCCAGCCATGGAAAATTGGGATCGCTTAAAGGACGGAACATGTTGAGACTTTCTTTGGGCACAGAATTGATCATTCCTTGCCAGCCACCAACTTTATCTAAGCCAATAAATAATAATACCGCGGAACCTAGTAATAGTATGATCGCCTGTATCGCTTCGGTATACATAACGGTATGCAAACCTCCCAAAATGGTGTAAACACCGGTAACAACCACAAGTATAATAGCCCCTGTCCAAAAGTCAACTCCAAGGAAAGAATTAAACACCAGGGCACCGGCAAAAATAGTTACCGATGCTTTTGCAATAACGTAGCTCAATAATTGTATGATCGATAATAATCTTCTCGCTTTTGCACTAAAACGTCTTTCCAAAAATTCCGGCATAGTATACACCATGCTACGCATATAGAAAGGAACAAAAACCCAACCCAGGATAAGTACGATATAAGAATGTAGTTCGTAATGTCCCATCACCAGGCCTGATGTGGCCGCAGTGCCTGCAAGTCCCACAATATGCTCTGAGCCTACATTTGAGGCGAGTATGGATGCACCGATGACCCACCAACCCAGGTTCCTGTTTGCCAAAAAATAATCCGAGGGAGAGGCTTTACTTTTCCTGATCGACCATACTGAAACACCGGCAATGATCAGGAGGTAAAGAACTACAAAAAGCACGTCTGTTGTTCCGAGGAAGTTCATGGTTGTTGGTTTTGGTTGATGATTTTTTTAAAAACCACAAGCCACGGGGATGGTTTGTGTTTACGTTCCAGTTCACTTCCCTCCCTGTGGTTTAATACTTGCAGCCCTTGACTAAATAAACCTGTTTATGATATTTTCCAAATACTCCTGCCTTCCGCTTCTGATCTCTGGTTCACCATTATCAATAGCATATTGCCGAAGATCTTCCAATGATAATTTGCCGGACTCAAAATCTTTTCCTTTACCGCTATCGAAACTTACGTAGCGATCTGCACGGAATTTTTTGTAGTCAGATCTTTGTAAGATATTGTCTGCAACAACCAATGCTCTTGCAAAAGCATCCATACCACCGATATGGGCGTAGAAGAGATCTTCAAAGTCGGTTGAGTTCCTCCTCACCTTTGCGTCGAAGTTGATGCCACCGCCTTTAAAACCACCTGCTTCAATGATCACCAACATCGCTTCCGTCAATTCATTGATGTTGTTGGGGAATTGATCCGTATCCCACCCGTTTTGATAATCGCCACGGTTGGCATCCATACTTCCCAGCAATCCGGCGTCGGCAGCAACCTGCAGCTCATGCTGAAAAGTGTGCCCGGCAAGTGTTGCGTGATTCACTTCTATATTTAATTTAAAATCATTCAGCAATTCGTATTGACGTAAGAAACCGATCACGGTCTCCGCATCATAATCATATTGATGCTTGGATGGCTCGCATGGCTTTGGTTCGATAAAGAAAGTCCCTTTAAAACCATTCTTTCTTGCATAATCTTTGGCCGTGTGCAAAAATTCAGCGAAATGTTCTTTCTCCCGCTGCATGTTTGTATTCAATAAGCTCATGTATCCTTCGCGGCCGCCCCAGAAAACATAATTCTCGCCGTTCAATGCTATCGTTGCATCCAACGCCGCCTTCACCTGTGCAGCACCATGAGCAAGCACAAGAAAATCGGGGTTAGTAGCGGCGCCATTCATATATCGTTTGTTAGAAAACAGATTGGCCGTGCCCCATAACAATTTTACTCCGCTGGCATCCTGTTTTTGTTTCAGGTAAGCCGTGATGGCACTCAATCTTTTTTCATTGTCGGCTATATCACTGGTATAGTCAACCGCATCCACATCATGGAAGCAGTAATAAGGCAGATTGAGTTTAGTGATGAATTCAAATGCGGCATCAGCTTTATCTTTCGCCCGCTCAACTGCATCTGCTTTTTCATTCCAGGGGAAAATATGCGTAGGCTCGCCGAAAGGATCAGCGCCGCTGCCAACAAACGAATGCCAGTAGGCGCAGGCAAAGCGCAGGTGTTCCTTCATCGTTTTACCCGCTACCATCCTGTTTTCATCATACCAACGAAATGCAAGTGGGTTATCAGTTTCAACTCCCTCAAATTTTATTTGCGGAATATTTTTAAAGAATTCTTTGTCTCCAGATGTAAATCCCATTGTAGTTTATCTTTTAGTTTATGCTGTATTGATCAGTTCATTGACCTCATTTAATTTGGCCAGTTTTTCATTGAGCTCTTCTTTCCATTTTGTGTATAGGTCTTCGTAAAATGATTGTTGTTTCGGTTCAACGAAACCCAAAGGTTTTCTTTTTCCAAACGCAGCGGTTGCATCTTCAAATATTCCCGCGCCGATACCAGCGCCTATCGCTGCACCAAAACTTCCATCCCCATCATAAAATTCAACAGCAACATTTGTACAATTTACAAATGAAGCAGTGAAAACATCACTTAAAAAAAGGTTGGTCTTTGATGCACGGATGATGGAAGGGTCGATACCATTCTCCCGCATGATGTCGAGCCCGTATCGAAATGCAAATGCCACACCTTCCTGCCCGGCGCGTACCAGGTGCGCATCTGTATGCACATTAAAATCAAGATTTTGAAAATGAGCTCCCACGATCCGGTTATTCAACATGCGCTCTGCTCCATTACCAAAAGGCAGTGCCAGCAAGCCATTGGACCCGGGTGCGATCTTGGCTGCTGCATCATTTAACCCATCGTAAGTGCGACTTGCACCTACAAAATTCTTTATCCAGTTATAAAAAATACCCGCGCCATTGATGCATAATAATATTCCCACCCTTGTTTTAGCCGCATCATAATTTACGTGCGCAAAACTGTTGATACGGGATTGCTGATCATATTCCAGCCGATCGCTGATACCATAGATCACTCCGCTGGTGCCAGCAGTTGCTGCTACTTCGCCCGGGTTCAGCACGTTCAATGATAAAGCATTGTTGGGTTGATCACCAGACTTATAAGAAATGGGTATGCCGGGTTTAAGAGATAATCTTGCAGCAACAGTTTCTTTCAAATATCCATGCGGTGCGAATAAAGGTTGTATAGTTGGGAAAACAGAAAGATCGAATCCGAAATAAGATGTGATGTCCTTTGAGATCTCGTTGTTTCGGAAATCCCAGAATATACCTTCCGAAAGTGCAGCCGTTGTAGTGGTGATCTCTCCTGTCAATTTCATTGCAATAAAATCGCCCGGCAACATTACCTTATCGATCCTTTCGTAAATCGCGGGTTCATTCATTTTTACCCAGGCCAATTTTGCTGCAGTAAAATTTCCCGGCGAATTCAATAAATGGCTCAAACATTTTTCAGCGCCGATATTTACAAATGCGTCATTGCCTATTTCCACCGCACGGCTATCGCACCAGATGATCGAATTTCTCAACACATGCTGATCTTTATCCACCATCACCAAACCATGCATCTGGTAAGCAATGCCGATGGCGTTGATATCAGCCGGATCATAGAGATCGGTAGCGTTACATTTTAATATCGCCTGCTTCACATTCTCCCACCAGCCATCAGGGCTTTGCTCGGCCCATCCGGGATGTGGTGAAATAATATTCATTTCGATCTCTGGATATTGAACCGATGCAACGCACTGTTGCGTCTCTGCATCCAATACAGAAACTTTTACGGAAGAAGTGCCCAGATCGATTCCTAATAGCAACATGGATCTCTATTTTTTGTTTACGTATGGCTTTGTAACCGAAGTAAAATTAAAAGAAAGGAAGGATGAACCAAGCCACCCCTCCTTTGCGATTGCCTATATGAGAAAACTAAACTGCCATACAAAATTTGTGTTTACAGAAATAGGATGTCTGCACTCATAAGATCCGAATGCAGGTAACCCTTGTTATTTTAATCCCAGCAAAAATCCTGCATACGCCGGCTTTTTGTTGTAGTCATTATCATACAATAAGGGGTACTCTGTTCCACCGTTGTACAGCCAACTGTTTTTATCATTTACTCCCCAAACCGTAATTCCTGCACGCTGTGCGGCAGGTATATTTTTAACGTATGAATTAACTACATACCTGTATATCTCTGCCTGGAAAGCTGCCAGCTCGGCCGTAAGTTTGCCCGCAGCACTGCCTTGCACCGCTTTTACATCCAGTTCGGAGACTCTTATTTTTAAACCGGTAGCTGCAAGTTTTTTCATCATAGCTTCAATACCGGCAAAATTAATGTTGGTTCTTCCAATGTGCATTTGAGTACCGATGCCGTCAATTTTTGCACCCTTGCCTTTTAGTTCATTAACATAAGCGATCAGTGAATCTAATTTTGCCGGATTGGTTTCGAGATTATATTCGTTGATGTAAAGGTCGGCTGTTGGATCCGCGGCTTTTGCATAATTGAATGCTTTTAGTGCAAAATCTCTTCCCAAATAATTCGACCAAACCAATACATCAGCGGGGCTTGGGGAAGTATTCGTATTATTCCGGATCGCTACAGGGCCTTCGGCAAAAGGCTCATTCACTACATCCCACGCCCTTACCTTGGTTTTATACCTGTTCACCATCGTTGTGATCCAATTGCCCATGGCTACATCCAGTTGTGCCGCAACGGCCGCACCTCCGGGAGCTACTATTACTTGTTTGAAGCTTGCGTCATCTACATAATAAGTGTTTGCAGACTGGCCCATATCGAACAAGAACCTGGTTTGTGCAGAATTGGCCGTAATGGTCCAGGTAATTTGTGCATAGGTTGTCCCAATGGCCTGGTCGCCCTGGTATTGTGCATTACCACCTGCCTGGTCAGCGGTGGAAAGCCTGACTGTTCCTCCTGCAGCAGCAGCTTTGATCCAATAAGAGAACGTATACTGTGTTCCTACCGTTGTTGGTACCAATATGCTTGCGATCTGCACTCTCCACTGGCTACCGGGATAACCAATGGGATTGATAACCTTCATAGCTGTAGTTCCACCATGTAATTCGGCAGGTACCGTAGTTGTTGTGATCGTTGAGGTACCGGCAGGGTTTCCTGAATTAAAAACAGACCATCCCGTCAACCCGGATTCAAAGCCAGGATTGGTTAGTTGTTCAACCGCTGCCGGAATAGTAATGCCTGCAAAATTTTTCAGGTAAGTAGCATTTTGATTTTGGTGCCATATCAAAGTATGTCCAAAAATATCCTGTGCGCCTATCGCTGTTACTAGTGCATCAGTATTTGTAAAATTCATTGCACCGTTATCCTGAACGATCGCTCCATGCTTCATCAGGTATTCAAATGTCACCGCATCGAAATCCCGCTTGGCGGCGCCGGAATAGCCTGCATCAGTTATGAAAGTTGAAGATACCGCTGCGCCAACAGGAAAATCAGCAGCATCTTTCAATGCCGGTCCTCGGGGCTCTTCTTACAAGCTCCAAAAATAATTGAGGCAAACAGAACTAGTAAGCCTGCTTTTTTTATTGAGAATCGTTTCATATACTTTCATTTTAAATTTTTAATAATAACAAGGTTTAATAACCCGGGTTCTGATATTGCGGCTTATTATCCACGATGGTGGCATCCAGTTGCGATTGAGGTATTGGCCTTAACACGTGAAATGCCTGGATCTTTGGTGCGGCATCCGTGTTATATAGTTTTACCCGTTCCACCAATTTTCCCCTTACTGCAAGATCCGGCCACCTCGTACACTCTCCACACATTTCACGGGTGCGCTCATCCAAAATATAATCAAGCGTTACCTGTGCACCTGAAGTCAACTTAATTGCATTATAGCGGTTGGTGATCTCACCCGCGCTCAAACCTGGCCTGTATGCCGCCCTGAGTTTAAGTACATTGATCAAATTCATGGCATCACCGGTATTGCCCAGTTTCATCGCTGCTTCAGCTGCCAGCAGGTAGAGTTCGCCAAGACGGAAGACAGGAAAAGGTCTTGTGGCTTCGTTGTTCGCATCCAGATTCACCTGATCCTCGTATTTGCGGATACTGGGATACATATTCCTGGTAATGGTGGCATCAATAGAACCACCACTAAAATAAAAATCGCGGGGGGCAATTACACGATAAGGCTTTAATCTGGGCCCTGCCGGTAAAATACCATTCAATGAGTCAGCAATAGTATTGGTCAGGGCCAATATAAACGCTGTATCTGCCACGGCTGTGGTGCCCTCAACGTTATAAGAAGTTTGTCCTGCCGGCATAGATGTAGCAAAGCCGCCCCCGTTTGCTGTTGTTTTATACGTGGTACGGAAAGTGCCTTCATAGCGACTGTCATTTAACTTATCCGCAAAAGCTGTGAAGATAGTGTAAGGTGTGGGGCAGAATCTCCTGATGGGGCGGCCATAAGGTATGGCCCTGGTTACACAGGGTTGTGTGGTAGAGGTATTCAATGGCGCTCTTACCGATGTATAATCTCCACAAAAATCATTATGAGCATCCGTTCCTTTACCACCCCCAATACTGTTCAAAGTGCCGATTTCATCTGCCCCGAAATTTCCCGGTACCCTTTCTACAGAATAAAGCATTTCGGAATTATAATCATTCCCGCCCCTGAAAACATCTGAAAAATTTGTCTGCAAAGCTACTCCGTACAGTCCCTGGTTATTGATCACTTGTATTGCAGCATTATAAGCATTCTGAAAATCGCCGGCCTGGCTGGCAGCTGAATATCCTCTGTGGATATATGCTTTTGCCAATAAATGAAAAGCCGATGCTTTTGAAAGTTTAAAGGCACCGACAGGTCTTTTATCCGGCAGATTTTGTGTTGCAAAAACGGCATCATCAATTATTGCCTGGTAATCTTTTGTCAATACAGATGGGGTAGGTAACCTGTTAAAACCCTGGAATGGCGATTGGTTAAATTTAAGATCGCCTGTTCCCAGATCAACAGGCACGGCTCCAAAGTATTGAACTAAATTCATGTAATACAAAGCTCGCAAAAAACGTATCTCACCTAATGCAACAGCTTTATCGGCAGCACTTATGGGTACGTCTGCTGAAAATTCAACGAGGCCGTTTGCCAGGTTGATATTATTGAAGCTCCTGTTCCATGGCGTGAGGATGGCTCCATTATTGGGGTCAAGCGAATAATTTCCCAACGTTAAATAATCC